>Ga0265797_10005556_pt1 | contig 18347 bp, 10 predicted proteins | sample P2T30metagenome_FD_192433 | JGI IMG/M metagenome (GOLD analysis project Ga0265797, IMG submission 192433) | Plant litter microbial communities from East Loma Ridge, Irvine, California - P2 T30 | ecosystem: Environmental > Terrestrial > Plant litter > Unclassified | place: USA: California... | reverse complement strand
GCGCAGAAGAAGCTCAAGGTGCAGCGCAAGACTTTCGACAAGATGACCGGCAAGCAAAGCGTCGAGGATAAGATCCTCAGCGTGCCGATCAAGCGAGGTCTGAAGCCCGGCTCGAAGATCAAGTACCCGGACATGGGCGACCAAGTGGAAGGCGGTGTGCAGGATCTACACTTCATCGTGAAGGAGAAGCCACACCCGCTGTTCTCTCGCGAAGGCGACGACATCCGCCACACCGTCGAGATCGACCTGAAAGAAGCTCTGACCGGCTGGTCGCGCAAGGTATCGACAATCGACGGCAAGCAAGTCAACGTCTCGAGCGCTGGGCCCACGCAACCTACTTTCGAAGAGCGATTCCCGTCCTTGGGAATGCCCAAGAGCAAGACACCTACACAGAGAGGCGACTTTGTCGTTGGCGTCAAGATCAAGTACCCGACGAGCTTGACGGCGCAGCAAAAGCAGCAGCTCAAGGAGATTTTGTAGAAGAAGAGAAGAAAAGTGAATGCTTTAAATTGGGTTCGTTTATAGGCGAGGAGTTCAGGGCGTTTTTTCTTATTTACTCATCAAGCATGGGGGTGGCGGACGACTTCATGACATGACATGACATGAAGGAACGGTGTTGATTGTTCATAGATACCAAACGATAGGGTTCATTCCCATATTTTCAGACCAAGTTACTACGTTTCAAAAACACATATGGATGTGCTAAGATTGTACTTGCATAACACGCTGGCGCGCAATTGACAAGGTGGCTCAGTGTGTGAAGAAGAGCGAGCGCGAGGTCAATATACAAATGCATAGGTAGAAGCTGCTGACCATCCATTGTTAGCTGCCCGCAACCTCCACATGCTCAACGAACTGCTTCCCAACACCCTTGATCATATCATTCTCAACAAAATTCGCAGATTCAATGCGTCGTCCCTCAGCTTCGATCGCCTCGGCGGGCCGATGGTGCTGCTTTGCAACCTTGTCTCCAAAGCGGATGATCGTGCTGTGAGGGGAGTCTGTGTCGAAGTAATCATCGAGATCCTCCAGAGTCCGATTCGCGGTCTCTGGGTATAGGAAATATACCACAGGAATGAAGGCGAGGTTGAAAATGGCGAACACTGCCCACGTCAGTATTGCGGATCTTTCTCTCGTCTGACTGGGGATACGTACTGATGTAGAACTTGTAACCAAGATTTCTGATGCCGACAGATGTGAATTGGGTGCATACGAATCCGAATACCCAGTTCGTAGCGACGGCGGCGGATGCACCTCTGTGAGACAAGTCAGCTTTAGGTCGTTTTCTTGACCTTGAAGACGAATGGCAAACTGACCTTGCGCGCATTGCGAGAGAGTTGATTTCCGCTTGATAGATCCAAGGAACCATGCCCCATGTGCATCTGATAGAGTCAGCCGCTGGCCAACTCCGAACGGTTGAAACACTACACATACCCAAATGCTGCATAATATGCGAACAGGAAAGTGATGGCGACAGCTCCCCACTATGATAGGTCAGCAATTTTCACGTTTGCATGCTTGTTATCTGTCAAGCTTACCTGCTGAGGCGCTGTTGCTAGCATTGCGACAGCGATGGCAACCATGATGTAGGCTGCGCATTGGAGCGAGAGACCGGTCAACATCAGGAAACGCCGACCGCGGCGGTCGATTATCCAGAAGGCCATCGCCGTTGAGATACAGTACGATGTGGCATTGGCGCCAGTAAGTACGCGGGCCATAAGCTCACTCATCCCCAGGTTGTCCTGAAGGATAATGGAGAAGTAGTAGTTCAACGCGTTCTGCCAGGAGACATCGGTTAGTATCTGTGATGGAATGAGAGCCATACTTCTAACAAGCGACTTACGATACCACCCATCTGTTGCATAAACTGGCCACCTAAAGTAAACGTGAGCATGATGTGTTGAGTAGCATCTCAAAGCAACATATCCACTTACCCATGCCCAAAAGCATACGCCTCAGATGACTCGATCGATCTCTGCAGAGAACAACCTCTTTCAGGGACACGTTCGCCTCTTTCTCGATCATGACAGCTGCTTTGATCGATTTGTATTCGTCTTGAACGATCGGGTCGTCGGCGCTGAGACCCTTGCCCAAGTATCTGCGTAACGACTCGATTGCTTCGTCGTCTCTGCCTCTAAGCACAAGCCAACGTGGTGATTCTGGAGTAAAGACCAAGAGACTCAAAAAGCAAGCTGGGAACAACTTGGAGTCGATGTCAGTCATTAGGCGGTTCGATCAACAATTAGAACTTATGGTAGACTGACCTGTAAAGCAAACGGGACACGCCATTGACCGTCATTGGGCATGTATGAAGTTGCAAGCGTAAGCCAGCTACCGATCATGTAGAACACTACGTTGTGTAGGACCACAATGACAGACATCTTGCCTCTTCTCGAACCGCGGGTCGCTTCTGCTTGGTACACGCCGCATGTTGCTGAAGTCATGCCTGGTCATCATTAGTATTGTATATTCCCTATGTAATCGTCAATAATCGATACCATTGCCAAGTCCACTGACCACTCGACCGAGCATCAGCATAGGAAACGAGTATGCAGCAGCTTGCAGGATGCCACCAGTAGCTGAGATCAGAGCTCCGGTCCATAGTGTCTTCTTCCTGCCGAGCCAATCTCCCAGCAACGCGGTCAGAATGCAACCAACAAGATTGCCGAGTGAAAAACTGCTGATGAAGATGCCTTCGATACTTGGGGTTGACAGCTGGGGAAAGGCTTTCAGGAAATGGCTGCTAATTAAGATGCCCGCAATGATTCCCTTCCATGATCAGCATTCCATGGTATCGATTGTTGCAATGGATGGACTATACATACTTGCTCGTAACCATACCATGCTTGAGCGGCAGCATTGGCCGTGGTCAAAGTGACTTCGAGAGCGTAGCCTTCCAACATCTTGTGATAGTCCGCTCAAGGCTCCCCGGAACCAGAATCGCTTGGTCTTTCGACCCACCCATTTTGTCGGGCATGAGCACAGTCTTTATGCATATTTCCCCATGGCACACCCCGCGAACTAATCATTAGGTTTGCGGAGTGAATGTGTAGGGATACATACAGGGCAAACGCCACAGACGAAGCCAGCCTCGTGGTCTAGCTTCAAAGTACGTACCGCTTGCCTTGCCGCTGAGAGGCCAGTACGAAGTTTGAATATAGACGGCGAGCCTGCCTAAGAGCCGCGACTCGGCACAACCAGTCTTCCAGTACAGCAAACGCGCCGCCGCATCGCGTGACAGAGATCTGCTGCGGAAGCTCTGCCCAGGGATCACTGTGATCGTGTCGAGAGAGAGGAAAGTGAGGCCGAAGGATGAAGTGGAGCCCGGGGTGGTGCGGAGAAGCCAAGTGACAAGGTGAACGGCGAGGACATGGCCCGAGGAGGGGACCCAGTCCGTAGCATAGGCTGAATATCCGAAGGTTTCCATTACGGCCCATCATGCGGCGAGACATAACCCGACTGCTCACGGCGACAGTCATAGCATGGACGTGAACATGGCTTCACCGCAGGCGCCGGACCGAAGGATTGCGTGAGCAGCACAGACATGTGTTTGCTTGGAACATTGCTAACGCGTGCTCTGCAGTTGTGCCATTTGTCGAAAACGGAAGGTAGCTTGCGATAGACGGCGACCGAAATGTGGCTTATGCACGAGATCCAATTTCAAGTGCGAGTATCGACCCAGTGATCGTACGCCAGGCATTCGCGCCGGGTACGTTGCACAGCTGGAAGAAAGATTGAGTAGGTCCACTGACATTTTTACGCCCAAACCATGCTAACAGGTATCTTAGTTCTGCTAGAGCAACGCGTCGCGGTTGTAGAGGCTAATACCGCACCTGGTACTCATGGCTCCGACATCCAGGCAGCACAGTCTTCACAAGACGCTCATCAGGGATACGATTTGCCAAACATCGACCCAACGCTATCGAATGGTTCGGACGCCGAACGCCATTTCCCTTCTGAGTCTTCAATGGCTGCTCTACGCTCGTTGACTCCACGCAGTCTTGAGGGTGAACCTCTGCATCGGATTCGTAGCATGCCGTCCGTTGAAACCCTGCTATGCGAATCAAACCTCGTACAAAGTTGCCGCTTGTGGTTCGAGGAATACCATGCTTGGTTTCCCTTAATGCACCAACAGACATTGATGAGATGTCTGGAAGGCTTCACCACTATATCTGCTACCGGTCGACCATTGGTCTTCCAGGCTGTCGCGGCTGCTACATTGGGGTCTATTAGCCACCAGGACTTAGTGGCAGAGGATGTCAGGACTTTGAGGAGCAGCCTCAAAAACATCACCATACTCGCAGCACTAAATTCACCTTCTCTCGACTCCATACAGGCATTATTAGTTCTATCAATGCTGCAATATGGGAACAGCTGTCTCACGGAAGCGGGCAACCTTCTCGCCATGTGTCGCAAGTATGTTCCTAGTGAGCAAGTTGTGCATATTACCTATCATCTGCTAACATATCTCAAGGATAGGAACCACGCTCGGACTGAGAGAAGTTGTCGAAACATACTCCGGCACTACAACAACTAGCCCAAATGCTCTAGCTTCGCAAAGGATGACTGGAATCGCACACAACACAATCGAACATGAAGAGCTTCTTCGAGCATACTGGATGACAGAGATGCTGGACAGCATATCAACGATCGGTTCAAAGCACCAGTTGGGATTTCTCGAAGCACCTATCAATCCACTCCTACCATGCAGCGACTGGGTATGGTCGCAACCTGATTCTATAATTGGACAATATCCGCTGAGGCCATCGCATTACTCATCAGCCTACTCCATGTGCGTTATGCTTGCGTTGAATGAGTTGCAAACCGTGCAGAAGTTTTTACGCAAGCCAGTGGCAATGGATGTCTTCGAAGAGCGTGACGCATGGCAGAGCGAAGCCCAAAAGATAGACGAAAGTCTCACAAATTGGCGTGGAGAGTTTGTCGCAGGAGTCTACCGTTTGATCAATGCCGAGAAAACAGACACCGAAAGGCCAGAGATGGATCCCTTCTTTGTTCTCACGAATTGTGTCTTGAACACCGCCGTCATCACGCTACTGCAAGGACGAGCTCCGTGTCCGCCAGGTGTTGACACTGTCGCAGATAGCTGGGCATTCGCGAGCAATCGCTGTGTCTATGCCTGTGAGAATATGGCATTCAAAGTTCGCCAGATGACTGAGAGTGAGCTGCTGTCTTGCAACCCACACCTTCTCTTCTCCATCTTCGTCGCAGCTCGATTTTACATCGTCCATTCCAAGGCACTGGATGCCGATGTACCCGTCAATCTACACTCCCTGGCCTTCGCCCTCCATGTGAGTGGAAAGCGATGGCAGTTGGCGAGAAGCTTCGAGAGTATTATACGCATCGCTGTTGCGGACTACAGAACGCCGATAGCGACTTCAAAAGTACCTCGAGAATTCTACGATTTGGCGTACTCGACCTTTGGAATTGTCGATCAGCTTATCAACTGGGCAGAAGGTCTAGACACACAAGACAATCCGGCATTCGGGACGAGTTAATGGTCTAATGGATGTCGAGATGGGCCACATACATGTATACATTAACACAAATCGTCGGTCTTCATCATGCTTCATCGTCTGGATACACAAGTGATAATCAAGAACTCGATCGGATTTGTACATGCATATGACTTAGCAGTTCATGGAAGACTTCGGCTTTCGATCAATATGCGGTGTTCTCACATCCATGTGACACCGCAGCTCTATGTGGTCATCGTCGGGCCGTGTCTTCCCCGTGTGTGAGGACATCGCGGCAGCTCCGCCAGGCCCATTCAAAAAGACAACACAACACCGAATAGTACCCAAGAGAGTCATACGTCACATTGGTCCGTAGCAAATGCACCTTTCAATAGTCTTGCTGATGACGCCTCGTACGCTTTGATCTGCTACACAACTCAGCACGAACAACATTGTCGACTCGGCAATTTCATGAACACCAGATCAGCATTACATTTCGAAGAAACAATGGATCGATCCACCAGTGATAGCGCCCAGTCTGCGGACAGTGGTATTGCCCTGAGCGATTCACTGGATCTATCGCCTGAAACCCAACCCCAGAACAATCTTTTGCGACTGTTCCGCCTTGAGAACAGATCCATCGTTTGTACGTCCGCTGATATTGTCCGGTATACTACATCACTGACCATGTTCAGTGACTGGTGGATTGGGTGGACTCGGCATAGGTCTGGTGCAGACCCTTCTACAATCCGGGGCGGACGTGGTGGTCACTGACATGGCAGCACAACCACCGCCGGAACCATGGAGTACGTTCCCACTTTCGAGATAATAATGCAAGAACAAACACTGACGCTACTAAAGATGGTCTCACCAAGCTTGCAAGCTCTGCGGGCAGAGTACTCGAGTACATATCCTGCGATGTCACTTCTCCAACGAGCGTTGCGGCGGTGATGGAGCAAGCTGCCCGCGCCTCTCAATACCCAATCCGCGGCCTGGTTACTTGCGCTGGTATCTCTGGAAGAGAGCATGCTACATCATACTCGCACGATGCCTTTAAGCGTATTCTTGACGTTAACGTGACAGGCACCTTCCTTTGCGCGCAAGCCATCGCTCGGATCATGCACGAGCAGCAAACACCCGGAAGCATAATACTCATCGCATCGATGAGTGGAACGGTCGCGAACAGGGGTGTGGAGACCGTCGCATACAATTCCAGCAAAGCTGCTGTGCTACAAATGGCTCGCAACCTTGCTGCAGAATGGGGCAATGATGGTGCCCACCCGACTATCAGAGTGAACACTGTCAGCCCAGGCTACATCCAAACACCCATTACTATGCCGACTGTCGAGGCAGTGCCAGGGCTAAAGGAGCTTTGGGAGGGAGGAAACATGCTGGGAAGGCTGAGCGAGGTGCAAGAGCACCTGAGCGGAATCGTTTACTTACTGGCAGATGGTTCAAGCTATGTAACTGGTGCAGATATCAGGGCTGATGGCGGACATTGTGCGTGGTAGTAGATGATCATATCGGTAGACAATCTGTTCCTTTCATACTATGGAGTCTAACAGCCGAAAACAAAATCATACTGATCAGTGCTACGTCTGTGATTGCCCCAACAACAATGCGGACGTATTGCGAGATCGTTCCGTGGTCCTTGATGTCACGAACCTCGGGATCTCGATTCCGACAGGTCTGCGTCTTATTACTGTATTTAAGCAACGTAACAATCTCAACTCCGCGTGGCAAGATACGTACCTGTGCATGCTTCTTGGTCCGGCATATTGTTCCAGCTTATGATCGCCATACCTGCTGTTGGCCGAGAGTGCCACCGTGAGACCTTTCTCGGGCATTTCCCAACCCAATGTCCGCCGGGCCGTGTCGACGCCGTGTCCATTCTGCCTAAGTCGTCCACCGCATCTACGGTCTTGCGACTCCGTATATGCAGAGCGTATCAACAGGCACGCGGCGTCGAAACACCGCCGCGAGCTATGAGCTCTAAGGTGTGATGCAGCTCTGCAGTCATCATTGTAGCAGCAGATCTCACGAAGGGATATATGAACGCTTGTGTCAGCGCGAAGTACACATCCTCACATCAACCAACATCTTCAATCTCTGTCACAATGGCGACTCCAGCGGTCGCATCCATTCATGATATCTCCTTGCCCAAATTCTGCAAGACCGGTGGAGCGATCTCGGTCAAAGACGTCTCATCGCCAGAGTCCATCGTGTCGAAATGGCTTTCATCGTTCGAGGCCACGCTCTCAAGCGGCAAAGTCAGCGACCTTCCATCACTGATTCATGAGGATGGTTGGTGGCGCGACCAGCTCGCTGTTGACTGGGAGTTCCACACCAAACGTGGTATCAAAAACATCACTGACCTACTCGACGGACGATTGTCCAAAGTCGGCTTCCGCAACCTCAAAGCATATGAATCTGGACAATTTGCTCCCAAGAAAGAAAGGCCGATCGAAGATCTAGAATGGGTGGAGACTATGTTCTCTTTCGAGACCAAAGTCGGCACTGGCAAAGGTATGGTCCGACTCGTCTGTCTGCCCAACGGCATCTGGAAAGCCCACATGATCTACACCGCACTCCAAGAGTTGCACTCAGCCAAGGAAATTGCGGGTTATCACAGACCTCATGGCGGCAACAATTCTCTCAAAGGAGGTGCCATCGAAGGCAACTGGTACGAGAGACGAGAGCGCCAGAAGGAGTTCCTCGATGAGCAGCCTGCTGTCTTGATCGTAGGTGCTGGGCAATCTGGTCTCAACCTTGGGGCCCGACTGCAGTCGTTGGGATTATCTGTGTTGATCGTGGACAAGAACGAGCGGGTCGGCGACAACTGGCGCCACCGCTACAGGACTCTGGTCACACACGACCCGGTGCAGTACACCCACATGGCTTTCATGAAGTTTCCTGACAACTGGCCATTGTTCACGCCCAAGGACAAGCTAGCGGACTGGTTTGAAATTTACGCCAGCGCCATGGAACTGAACATCTGGTTGCACTCGACCATCAAGACCGCTGACTTCTCCAACGAGACTGGCATGTGGTCTGTCAAGGTCACACGAGGTGACGGCTCTACGCGATCGATGAAGCCGTCGCATGTCGTGTTCTGCACTGGCCACGCAGGAGAGCCCAGAGTCCCATCGTTCCCCGGACAAGACTCCTTTGCCGGCTCCGTCTACCACGGCAGTCAACACAGAGATGCCACTTTCCAAGGAGACGTGACAGGCAAGAAAGTTGTCGTCGTTGGCACAGGCAACTCCGGACACGACGTTGCGCAGAACTACTACGAGAATGGCGCCCAAGTGACCATGCTGCAGCGAAGCGGCACTTATGTCATCTCGGCCAAGACTGGTCTCTTCATGCTTCATGAAGGTCTCTATGACGAAGGCGGTCCGCCTACAGATGATGCAGATATCTTCGGCCAAAGCTTGCCAATCCCTGTGCAGTTTGCATTGAACGTCGATGGGACCAAGCGTATCGCGGAGGCTGAGAAGGAGAGCCTGGACGGTCTGCGCAAGATCGGGTTCAAAATCGACTTTGGACACGACGGTTCTGGCATTTATCGGAAGTACGTCACGCGCGGAGGCGGCTATTACATCGACGTTGGCGCGAGCCAGCTTCTAATCGATGGCAAGATCAAGTTGGAGCAGAGTCCGGACGGAATTAAGGGCTTCAACGAGAAGTCGCTCATTCTCGCCGATGGACGAGAGCTGGAGGCGGATGTTGTCGTGCTGGCCACAGGATTCGATAGCATGAACACGACTCTGAGGAAAGCTATGGGCGACAAGATTGCAGACAGATGCAAGGAGGTATGGGATCTTGACGACGAAGGCGAGATCAACGCAGTGAGTTCAATTGTTTGCTATTCAGGAAGACACTGTTGCTAATTACTTGTGTAGATGTGGCGACCTTCCGGACACCCAAAGCTGTGGTTCATGGGTGGCAGCTTGGCGCTGTGTCGTATTTACTCGAAATTCCTGGCGCTCCAAATCAAGGCACATGAAGAGGGCTTGATTGAATGATTGTATGTCGAGACGAAAGATGAAGCACAAATGCGTTCGTGTAGAGAAGGCCACTGAGTATTTGCTCCGGGTGTGATTCGTTGTATACAGTCGCTTAGTGATAGGCCGAGGTCCGGTACATGATGGTTCTCTGCTTTTTCGTACCATCGTAATCGTGAAATCGAGGCAAGCAAAGCCTCAACTTGAGTTCTCCTCGAATCGTCCCATGAGAAACGGAAAAGGCTTTCGAAGATTAAAATACACCTCAGCCAGTATAATACTGCTTCGACCTCTGAGAAGCCAATTCATGGTTGCAGTGGCTCTACCGCACTGGGCTGCGCCGAGATCAATCAATGCCAGGATTCAAGCGACTCCATTAGCCCCACAGGTGTCCAGTAAGTCCCAAAACCCTCCGAGGAGTCCAGAAATACACTTCGAAGTCCCAGTATGCCATCCAGGCTAATCAGATGTGGCAATGGTGACATGGCTCATATCTTCGAATCCTTCTCTTTTGTATCCGCGCGAGCCCCCGACACAAAGACATGGCTCAAGTTGCCATTCAGATCAGTGTGCAGGGTGTTGTGGAAAGAGGGCTCCCCGGAGCTGTACGGCTGCTCGTCAGACTTCGGCGTGGAGTCGACTGGCAAGTTGCTCCCTCGCACCTTCTCCTGGTGCCATTTTGATAAGTTGAGGGTCTCGTCGACTTCGGCAGCCAACTTGTTGATCTCATCTTCTAGTTTCTCGTCTTGCGTCTTCTCTGGCTGCGGCTCTTGGCCGAGCTCGGAAGCTTCCTTCGGTGCAGTCGTTGCCCATAGTTCCTCGAGCTCTTCCAGCCAGCCACAGGCTTTGGCGAGCTTGCGCACACCGGTATCGCAGTCACCCAACAAGAGAACATCATCAGGTCGGGAGCCAAGACCACCGACGACTTCTTGATTGATCAGAATTCGTGGCTTGCCTTGCTGTGCTAGTTGTGGCAAGCTGGCGAACGGCTGAACGGATAGAGATGTGCCCATGACGATACAGAGATCGCCTTCTTCGGCCAGGTCGCGATTGTCGAAGAACGCCCTTGGGAGAGCTTCGCCGAAGAAGACAATCTCCGGCTTAACAAGACCCGTGCATTCGTGGCATCGAGGAATGGTCTTTGCTGCAATGTGTTCTTTGATCTCTTCCTGAGGGTAGGGAGCCTTGCAATCGATACAGCTCTGACGCGCGAATGATCCATGGGCTTCCACGATCTTGTCGCCTGGTACGCCAGCTTCGCGCTCGAGGCAGTCGATGTTTTGCGTGAACAGCTTGAGCAGCAGGCCCTTCTTGTGGAGCAGACTGATGAAAGAATGTGTGATGGTAGGCCTGAATTTTCCTGGGTAAAGCTCGTGCGCAAGAGTGTAGAAGGGTTCTGGCTTCTCGCGGAAATAGTCGATGTCGAAGACTGCCTCAGCGTATGGTAGTTCTAGTCGTGCGAGGTTTGCATAGAGACCGGTCTCTGGGGATCTGAAATCTGGAATGCCGGCGCTGGTGCTGATTCCCGCGCCTACCATTACTGTGATTGTGCGAGCTTTTCCAGCACGGATATATTCTGCGATGCCATCGAGATTTCTGGATGTGAGACACGTCGGGGGGACCGACTCATCGATTGGACTGCTTTCTTCTTGACCCATCTTGAAGAAATGACCAGCTCTGTGCCTTGGTCGAGCTGATTTGGACTGTGAAGCTCTTCCTTCCTGCTGGGCTTGCTTCCCTTTCTTGTGTTTGCGACCTATGGTGGCGGAGTAGATGGCAAAGTGAAGGGTTGATGGACGGCTGCGAATTTATGCACGGGGTGGAGAAGTTTCTTTTCAAGTGCTTGCTCTTCTTTGGCACAGCAATCGCTGTGCAACTGGAATGATGACTGTAGTGGATGACACAAGATACGCAAAGATCACGGGTGCCTGCTGTGACCAGTACGACGACAAATGTGTCGCGTCTTTGAAGCGTCATGGCAAATTTACATCAGCTCCAGTGGTCGATGCTGCGCCACACACTTACCATTGGTGCGATGTTGCCTTACTTGGTCGACTTGACCGGTCTACATGTAGTTGAAAGCTTTACATCGAAGTGTTAACATCTACTTCAACCTCGTCTGTATCTGGAGTATGCAAAAGTCTCTACAAATGCACTCTCCTGCCTGCATTGTGACGCGTGTGTTTCAGCCACATCCACTCCATCCAAGCCACACGTATAACACGGCTCCGAGCGAGCCGATAACGATAACGATAAAACCTGTCTCTCAAGCTCTCCTGCCCCACCAACATAGACAGAATGGCATCACAAACCTCGGCGCCGAGCCCTTTACTGGCAATGAAGTATTATCATTAGTTTAGTATTTAGATCCTTCTTGTTCAGCCCTACAGCCCTACAACACAAGCACTGTAACAATTCTTGACCATCATTGCAACGAAGACTTGAGCTACGTCCTCCCACTAGACCTCTCTCCATCCTTGCAATCCCACTGGTAAAGCAGAACAACAACCATCAAAACCTCAAACATCAGCACAAACATGCCACCACCACGCGTGCACGTCACCAGCGACGACGGCGACTTCGACCTCGAATTCCTCTCGCACCTCCAAGCCGAAGGCTTCGAAACAACCTACATCCCCCTCCTCCCTCCCAAATCAAACCCCACCAAACTCGACCTCACCCCTCTGCGCCACATCGCCGACGACCTCGAGCACGGCGAGTCCTACGCCATCATCGCTTTCGGCGAAGCCGCAACCGCCTGCCTCGACTTCTACGCCACCACCCAGCCCAACGTCGCCGCCCTGATCGCCTACTACCCGACCGCCATCACAAACCCCAAACTGAAATTCCCCCCAAACCTCCCGACAATTACCCACCTGGCAGCGAGCCAGGCATTCGCCCCTGCGTTCCCGAGTTATACTTACGAAGGCGTCCAGCCCGGTTTCGCCGAGCACGACCTCGACGACTACGACCGCACCGCCTCCAGCCTCTCCTGGTCCCGCACGCTCGGCCTGCTGCGCTCCGCGCTCAACGTCTCCGTCGACCTTGAGCGCGTGTGGGAAGAGCACGTCGCTCTCGAATTCTCCACCAAAGACGCCGCCGCCACAATGCGCACGATGGTCGCGGAACCCTACGTCAACCACGTCCCCACCCTAACCGGCGGCATCGGGCACGAGGATTTGTACGTGTTCTACCGCGACTACTTCATCCCGTCGAACCCGCCTTCGACGGCGATGAAATTGGTCAGCCGGACGATCGGCGTCGACCGCGTGGTGGACGAGATGGTGTTTTCGTTCGAGCACACGCAGGAGGTTCCTTGGATGCTGCCGGGGGTGCCGCCGACGGGGCGGAAAGTGAGCGTGGCGCTGGTGGCGATTGTGTGTATTCGCGGGGGGAAGCTGTATCACGAGCATATTTACTGGGACCAGGCGAGTGTGCTTGTGCAGATTGGGTTGTTGGATCCGAAGCTCGTGCCGCAGAGTATGAAGCAGCAAGGGATGGAGAGATTGCCTGTTGTTGGGGCTGAGTCGGCGAGGAAAGTGCTCGATGAGGGCTCGGAGCCGAGTAATGAGTTGTTGGCCAGCTGGAAGAGTAGGTCGCGGGGCGAGCCTGAGGTGAAGATGCCGGCTAGGCCGAAGCCATCTGCGAGTGCACAGTGAGATGTTTCGGGTATCGATAGAGATAGACTAATTAATGATTGACGACAAAAGCTTGTTTCATTTGAGGGGTATATTTTTTCCAGTGTTTCGCCTGTCGTCCTTGCTTCCGTCTGGACTAATCTTTTATCCGATGAATTTGCAAGTGGGCAAGCGGTACGGGTTCACGTTAGTCCAGTACTTGTGCCTCACGCCATCCCACTCCTCCTTAGCATCAAGATTGGGGACCTGGATGTCCATCCATTCAGTATCCAATCCCGCGTCGAAGAGATCGATCTCCACAATGCGCGTGTACACATCATAGCACACCTGCCTATCTGCTCCGAGGCCGTTGAAGAAGCCGAAGATTCCCTTGCTGTCCAGCAGCGCAATCACGTAGTCTTGGAAGAACATCTTGAGGTCCTTGTAGTCTTCGGCGAAAGTGTCAAAGTAGATGCCGTCCAGCACGACGCCCTCTTCGAGCAGTTTGGGCAAGACGTCTTGCCATCTGCCCTCGTGGACTGTGACGTTGGGCTTGTCGTACATGCCGTGCTCGCGCATGCGCTGGTGGACTTGAGGGTGTGCTTCGATGATGTGGTGCATTGCAGGGTCCTTGGCCAGGAAAGCGCGGTCGATGATGCCCATGCCGTAGCCGACGTTGAGAGTCTTCAGGCCGGATGTGGGCACCATCTTCTCTACGGATTTGACCATGATCTCGGTTTCCCATTCCATCATGACGGCGTTCTTGTCTGAGTCTAGAAGGCGGTCTCCGGAATATTGGAGGTCGGAAGCTAGGTATTCCGCGCTGTTCACATCTGGGTTCGCAAGCTCTGTGGGTTTGATGACTTCGCCCTTGTCGTTTGTTTGGATGAGAGTCGGGACAGATGAATCATCCTCCTCTTCAGCCACAACATCTTTGCTAGCATTGGGTGTGGGCTCGAAACCTTCAACAGGATCGTGGAGGTCGCCGTTGCCAGTTGCGGCAGGAACGTCAACGCCGGCAGGTGAAGGCTCGAAACCATCGATCTTATCATCATCATCTTCCTCCTCCTCTTCCTCGGAATCTTCACCGAACAGAGGTGCAAAAGCGTCTAGACGGTTGAAGAGCAGCTCCGCCCGCATACCAGCCTGCACAATAGCTTCGTAGACCGTCTTCAGCCCCAGTCTGTGCGCAATGCAACCCGGTGTCTCATCATTGTGATCCAGCTCGTTCCAGATAGCGCCGTTCTCAAAAAGAAGCTTCACAGTCTCTAGGCAGGACTCCTCGCTCAAAGCAGCGCCGTTGATGGGGCCTTCTTGTCCGTCGGCGTCTTGCATGTCCTCGTCGTCCGCTTCGCAGGATGCAATGGCGGCGTGTAGGGGCGCAAAGCCAGTGTCGGGGTCTTGCACATTGGCAGCACCGACATCGCTGCCGAGTAGCTGGCGCAGTTTGTCGAGATCGTGGTTGGTGGCTGCTAGCAGGATCTCGTCGGTGGTGGTGTCGAGGTCGATGCCGGCAGCCATGGCGACGTCTTGCTTGTCGGTGGTTTCGATGGACATGGTGGGTGTATTGTTGCAGCGGTCGCAAGTAAGTAACTGCAGTGGTATATTCCTAGAAAGACTTTAATGTGCCCAACACGACAAAGGTATGGGTCAATAGTCAATACTTTTCTCTTGCTTCACAGACCAACAGGGTCCTGGGGTCGCGCTTGCGCTAGAGAGAGGCGGGGTGAGTTTTGGCAGGTCAACTTGGTGGACAAGGCCAGCCATGATATCAGATCAGGCCATCCATCAGCACATTGTCCGAGGTGCTAACAATAACACGACTCGCCATCTCCACGCGTCGTGTTGCGTAGACAATGCAGTTGGCCAAGAGATCATGAGATCATGAGATCATGAGAGCGGGAGGTGGATTTATTTTCCGATAGACGTGCATGTGCATGATCGAGGGGACAAGGGGAGAGCTTCGGCAGATGCACCATGGATGGGCACTTGCGTAGGGCTGAGGCTGAGCGATAGTCTTATAGTCTTCTTGTACACGTACAGTACTGTATCGATAGTGTAGGGCTGAGCACTGGCTGCCTGCGTCATGGCCATGGCTCTCTCGGCGGTGCTCAGTGCATTTGTTAAGTGGGTGCACGCTTGTTTGGCAGGCAGGAGACGTACAACAAGTGCTCTTCCGCACAAATCCTACATCTACTCTTCTGCCGGGAGGTGGCCTAGAAATACTTCCTCCCTTCACCACTCACAACGTTCGCAGCATCGCACGCCGTCTCACCCGCCATGCCGGCCACGCAATCGACTGAGCGCCCCGAGCTGCAGCACCAAGACACTCTTGACGCACCGCAGCTGGTCGGAAGGCTAGGCCGCAATAGTATTGCTGAGCTCCAGCCGAATATCGTCTCAACATCGGAAAAAGATGGCCACGTCCAGTCCAATGCCACGCGAGATGGTGTGGGCGCCCGCGACTTCGCCTCGCGCTCCAAGTCCGACTCTGCCGCTGCCAACGTCGACTCCGATGATACCATAGAAGACTACGACGAGCTTGAGATTGACCCAGATACTCTGATTGCCAACTCGAGATCCAATGGAGAGCAGCGTCGGCGATCAGATGCTGGGCCGCCGAGTCGGAGGAGGAGCATACAAGTCAAGCTGCAGAAGACAGAACGTAAAGGAGAGTACACCTTGACGGCCGATGACCCAGAGATCAGTGAGATCTTGCAAAAGGGCATTGAAAGAGAGAAGCGAGAGGCCAAGGACAAGAACAGGACACGCTTGAGGGATCTGGTCTTCACACGCCAGTTCACCACTTTCGACCGTCAAAATCCGGCATCAGCAGAAAGCCCTTTCTTTGGCTTCTTCACTCTGTTCTGGCTGTCAATGGTCCTCCTGTTCGTCCAGGTCTCCATGCATAACTGGCGCGCTTACGGCAGCATTCTCGGTAGCAACCAGATCATGAAAATGATGTTCAGCCATGATGTTCTCGTCCTAGGCTTGACCGATGCCGTCATGTGCGCTGCTACAGTAGAAGCATTCCTGCTTTCGAAACTTGTGCAGAAAGGCTATATCAACTGGGCAAGGCAAGGCTGGATCATCCAAAACGTTTGGCAGTCGATCTACCTTGCCACGACCATCTGGTGGACCTGGTTCCGTGAATGGCCCTGGACCCACTCCATCTTCATATTCCTGCACTGTTTGGTCTTCGTCATGAAACAGCACAGCTACACATTCTACAACGGATACCTTTCGTCGGTCAGCCGGCGCCGAAAGGTATTGCAGCTCAAGCTCAAGCAGCTCGAGCACGCCCAGCCCGCGCCACCAGACACGACGGGCAAGGACACTGCTGCAGGTGCTCCTAGTCTGCTGGGACATTCGAACGGAGACTTGAAAGATCATCGCCCATCCATGCTTCGTACCAGCACAAATCTTGTCACAGAACAATCCGACGTTGCCACTGTCGCTTCCGCCATCGAATCCGGCCGCCCATTCGATCTCGCCCAGCTCCAGGCATTCGAGAGCGTCATCAAATCCGAGATCTCGGACCTCAATAAGCAGCTCGAAGGCAAGATGCCATCTTCTGAAAAGACTAACACCTACCCACATAACTTACGCCTTGGCAACTTTGCCGAATTTATCTGCCTCCCTACCCTGGTCTATGAGCTCGACTACCCTCGCCAGGAAGAGACAAACTGGTGGTACGTCGCCGAGAAAACAGCCGCCACTTTCGGCGTACTCGGCGTCATGATGGTCGTCTCCCAAGGTTTCATCTACCCAGCTGTCGCACGTACAGTGGCCATGAAAGAAGCCGGCATGCCACTCGACGAACGCTGGAAGGAATTCCCCTTCATCGTCTCCGAGATGCTCTTCCCGCTGCTCATCGAGCAGCTCCTAACTTGGTACGTCATCTGGGAATGCATCCTCAACGTCCTGGCCGAAGTCACGCGCTTCGCCGACCGCGGCTTCTACGGCGACTGGTGGAATTCCGTGTCCTGGGACCAGTACGCGCGCGACTGGAACCGTCCCGTGCACAACTTCCTGCTCCGCCACGTCTACCACAGCAGCATCAGTACTTTCCATCTTTCTCGCAATGCCGCGACGTTTGTTACGTTCTTGTTATCGGCGCTAGTGCACGAACTATGCATGGCGATTCTGTTCAAGAAGGTCAGAGGGTACTTGTTCACGATGCAGTTGCTGCAGATGCCGCTGGTGACGCTTTCGAGAACGAAGCTGCTGAAGGGAAGGACTGTGTTGGGCAATGTGATTTTCTGGCTGGGGTTGTTTGTTGGGCCGAGCTTTTTGACGAGCTTGTATTTGATTATGTGAGAATATTGATCTTGGCGAGCGAGGCTAAATGTTCGAGAAGGATTAGTTAGGTGGGAGAAGGGATAGGAAAGTGGCAACGCTGGACTTGATCTCCTGGTTATGGCTAAGCTGGTTGGCTTGTTCGATTAGTGTACGATACATCGCCCAGCATCACATGGACTACAGCACTTACGCTCAAGCTTGTGTATAACTCAAACACCACCGCCTTGTCGGTATTCCGCTGTGCTATCATTATAGGCTCTAGGCGATTTCAGGAGCATAATAGCCATTAAGATACTACTTAAGTCGCCTCTATGCTTCAGGACCTAGAGTGCTAGTACTATCTGCCTTGGAGACTCAATCATCTTGCCGTTACCATTGAGAGTCCGTACACAAACTTGAGCGCAAAAACTGTAACACCCTTTCCATTTTTCACTATTCGTGTGTATTTTCGCATCCGTCCTCGACCTCAGATATGTATCGTAGGCATCAGAAAAACACCATGCCAGAGAAGCAGAACCATCGCCAGAACACAGATTGCCGATACGAAGATCGACACGACACGTGGCTTTTCCCACGTCTTGCCATCTTCCTCGTTCCTGATATTACTCCCAGGCTCGCAACTGTCGCCACTTTGAGCCGACGTATCGTCAGCCGCCTCGTCTGGCATTGGTGCGCATTTCTCGTCGGCGCCCCAGCTCAGCAGCAACGCTAAGCTATCGACCTCCAGATCTGAATTTCGCACTTTGGTGTGGCGCGGACTATGGAATGGGCGTAGCTGTAGAGAGCGTCGTGTTCTTGCGATTGCGTCGTTTCCGTAATGTGGGAGCTAAGCTCGATGGCGCTGGGTGGTAGTTCTTCTCTGAGGTTGGAACGGTGTTAGCTTATTCTTTGCTGAGGTCGTGGGGAGAGGTGGTGTGAGAGAGAGCTTACTGATTTGAGAACTCCAT
>Ga0265797_10005555_pt1 | contig 18347 bp, 12 predicted proteins | sample P2T30metagenome_FD_192433 | JGI IMG/M metagenome (GOLD analysis project Ga0265797, IMG submission 192433) | Plant litter microbial communities from East Loma Ridge, Irvine, California - P2 T30 | ecosystem: Environmental > Terrestrial > Plant litter > Unclassified | place: USA: California... | reverse complement strand
TCTTCTTTGATCGTGGTTCATCTGAGCTTCACACAGCAGTCTTTGACTTGCTTCGCCTCATACATCACCCATTCAGTGGCCTGAAAGACGTCGCGACAAAGAGTACGCTCTCGAATCGCGCCGAGACAACTATGGGCACCCACCTTGAGTGGGAGTACGAGCTCAAGAACAGAGACGACCCAGAAGTACCACCGAACGCAAATGACAGTGCATGTGTGACCGATATCAGATGCGAGCCAACGCAATCTCAGTGTTCGCCATTTTACCCAGTTTGCGCTTCGCAAGAGCTGTCGGCCCCGCCTTCGGAGGAAGCTTGGACAAGATGGACTCCAGCAACGTGGCAAAGTTCCTTTCACACATCACCAAAATGAGTTCGAAACCTCGTTGGCCCTTCTACGAGCACGATGATACGGTTCCCACGAGATATTACAGACGTTGACATTCAAGCCACACCATGGTACGCGTTCTGGGAGCAAGGTATGGAACCTTGCCAGCTCTCACGTAGCCTGGCTCCTTCCGCGTCCGAAAGATGACGGCGATAGAACATGGCATGGTGTCTTTGTTATGGAAGGGTGCTTCCGGTACCACAGTGTAATCCATGGGAAGAACCTATGCAGAGCTAGAGCAATCGTATACTGCCCATTTCCCTTTTATACCTATCGGTATTAAAATTCCACATTTACAGAAGTTTGTATACCATGGGAAGCGCGACACGGGCCTAATGGTCGGTAACGTTGAATACTGCACAACCTATCCCGCAGCTTTACATACGTCATAACCCCGCTTCAAACTATAGCAACCGCTCGACGCATTCGAACTGCGCTGCCAAATCATTCCATCTTCTCGTCAACATAATCATTAACACCACACCTCGTCATGACACATCCTACACCTACCCATATGGCGACGAAAGATCTTTTTAGGCTAAATGAACGGACTATCATAGGTACGGCTTACCAATCGACGTATGGACTGGAGCTGACACAGTCTTCTAGTTTCCGGAGGTGCCGGTGCAGTAGGTACGGCCGTAGGTGTAGCGATTCTAGAGAGTGGCGCAGATGTCGTTTTTGTCGATGTCTCCGACCCCACTCCCGAAAGCTGGGGTACACAATGCCTGCAATCTTCCAAATTTGATCTCCTGTATAACTGTGACCAGATCGGATTCAGGAAGTTGCGCGAGGTAATAATACCCATGCGCTATTCCAACGCCTCGATGTCCAGGATGAACCCAGCATCACATCAGCCTTCAACACCATCCGTGCTAAGCTTCGTCATCCGATCCGGGGGCTCGTCTCCTGCGCCGCCATCTCCGGCGAAAGCGATGCTTGTTCGTACCCCATCGACACATTTCGTACAATCCTCGATATTAATATCTCCGGCACCTTCCTCATCGCCCGTGCCGTAGCGAACGAATTGCACAACGCCAACCAACCCGGAAGCATCGTCCTGTTCGCCTCGATATCGGGTCACATTTCCAATCACGGCATCAACACTGCCGCGTACAATGCTTCAAAAGCGGCAGTGCACCAACTTGCTCGATCGCTTGCCGCGGAATGGGGTCACCCACAGAACACTTTTCCCGGTAGCACGGTCACGGAAACAAACCCAAATCCCAGCCAAGAGCCTCGAAAAGCTTATCCGCCGATCCGAGTGAATACCATCAGCCCCGGTCATATTGACACGCCTTTGAGCGCGGAAGCGCGGAAGAGGGGGTTGACGGACGAGTGGGCGAAACAGAATATGCTGGGGCGAATTTCAATGCCCGAAGAGTTCCGAGCGCCGGTGCTGTTCTTGCTGAGTGAGGGGAGCAGTTATGTCACTGGTTCTGTAAGCTGATCTCCTTTGACAAATGTAGGAAGAGAACGGTTGTGAAGCTAACATGTCATGTGCAGGATTTGAGAGTTGATGCAGGGCACTGCGCGTGGTAGAATCCGATGGAAGAGATGTACTCGTCGATTCATGCGTCCGAAAGAGATGAAGGTATATATATATACAAGAAGAATTCTAGAAGATAACCGCCAAATGTGGGCGATCTACTGCCTCAGCACCAACGCCTCGCTCGTTCGTAATCTTTTATGCAATGCAATGTATCGTCTACTAGCATCAACTTCGTGCTCCTCGTCAGACACCAAGAATATATTTTCGACCCTCTACTCGTTGATCCTGTGCTGCCAGACTTCCTGCTCCGCCCTCGCAGAGTAAGTGCTAGCACCAAGAATAGCCCTCATCTGATCAACGCCAGTGAAGAGAATCTGCCTAGCAACGAACCAGCGGATACCCTCAGTGCAAGGGGGGCTTGTCAAGCTACCCTGGTACGTCCAGAACTCGTTGAAGTACAGGACGCTCTCAAGCAGAGGAGCAAAGTCCATAGTAGTAGGCTCTTCAACACCCATCTCCGTGTAACTGATCATGGCGGGTAGTTGCTCGAAGAAAGTCGAGTTGGAGTTACCAGGGTCGAGGCGGATGGCCATGACGGCGGCTTCGTGACCCTCAGCGTCGACGTGGACGAGATGGAGCTCGGCTTTGCTGCGGTCGCCACCGACGGAATGGTCGGCTGGGGCGTGAATGTGCCAGCCCTTGAGGTAAACGGTCTCGTTGTCGTATGTGAAGCTTGGGTGGCTGGTCCAGTCAATGTCTTCCTCCGCTGCCTTCTCGTCGTGTGCAACGGTGAAGGCGGGACCGTAGCCCCAGTTGTAGAAGTTGCCGGCGACGCTGCCGTTGTACTTGAAGGTCGGCACGTGGTTCAAAGCCAGTCCGTTGCCTAATGAGAGTGCAATGGGAGACTGCTGAGTTCCGGTTTGGCAGAGATGGTAGTCGGGGCTGATCTTTCCCCAGTTGAAAGATGCTTCGTAGGCCCAGTCGTTCTGGGTTACGTTGGTGCCTGGAGGCACTTGTTGTCTTGTAGTGAGGTGTACATTGCGTTTGGCGTTGGTGTGTTGGGGACAGCTGAGTGCTGTGGGCGCTAGAGTGGCGGCGGCGAGGAAGATGGATTGGAACAGCATGGTGACGATGCTAGACTCTGTGTAATGTGATTGTCGGATGACTTGATAGGAAGACTGAACTGGCTGTGATGGAAAACTTGCTCGTCGTGCGAGGACATCTTATATATAGTCCAGTCGGGCCATTGAAAGGTCATCCGCCTTCACAACGACTACCCTAGTCCTTCAAGCAAAGGTCTCAGCCATGTCCTTCAATTCCGCCAAGCAGTCTTCACACATGCCCTTTTCGTGCGCCATGGAAGGTCTCCCATCGCCAAGTGCCCTATCTTTTCACTACCGTTGCGCAGCCTCTTTGCTTGCGCAGTAAGTACCATCAGGAAATGCACTTGGTTTCCTTGGGAGACGGCACGCACTTGTATGTTGGAAACCAAACATCCAGCCCATTCCTCGTAGCAGTTCGAGCGCCAAGCATGAACCCTGTTTCCGACAAGAAACGCTTGTTGACCGAAGGCGATAGCGCAGGGGCGAGATCGCTCTTTGCTATCTCGAGTTAACCCGGCGATCTTGGCGGGAAACGGTCGCGCGGCTTCTACCCAATGCATTGATACTGGGGATTCCGACAAGATGAGACTTGGCGTGGAGAACCATGACTACCGTATACTGTAATAAGCTCAGCGGACAAGAACGGCCGGGAGAGGTCGAGTTGCTTAAATGATGACACGCAGCACGGATGTAGCAGTCGGCCCGTCGCGGGAACGTCAAAGCAAAACCTTTCCGCTGCTTAAGAGCTCTTGACGCGTGGCATAAGCATGATGCGACGACCAGGAAGCCACAGACCCCGAAGTCGAACATAACGTTGGATTGTGTAGATCAAAGAACGTGGGAGTAGTTCCTGCAGGTCCCACAGATCCGCCTAAATACCCAGACCTAGACCCTTCCATTACGTTGTACAACATCACCCATCGTTAGCTTGCACGCAGATCGATACCGCCGTGCAGCGCCGCCGCTACTCATCGAAGGCGTGCAACAATCAGGGAAACACGACCGCCAAAGCGGCGGCGCATTGCTGGATCTGTAAAAATCTCCGCTGTCGACCCGGATACGTCGACGAAACAGAAGCGGGCCGACGAAAGCTCTCTGTTCAGTCATCAAGTTGTTTCTGCTTCAGCCTTGGCGTGTATAGTGTCCAAACTTGCCAAGGGAGCGAGCTGCTTGGATCCAGTGTGTACTAAACACGAGGCGGGACGCGCAGTCGAGAGAAATGACTTGATGCATGACGGCACGATGCTGAGTATGTCGAGAGGAAACTGGATGATGTAAGAATATGGCATCCGGCTCCTCCGCATCGACGGCAATGCCCAACCAACTTTACCAACCAATCCATGAAATAAGTGAACATCCACATGACATAGATGACCTAGAAGTCTATATTGCCTTAGCGGATTGTTAAGGTTCGCATCTATACCATCACGGACTGCGGCACAGCTGTTCGATCTCTTCTTTATGAGATGAACTAATCTATTCTTAGCGATCAGTATCCAGGCCACACTACCTCGTCGCATTCGGGATGCTTAAAGGCTCCATTGCTCATCTCGTACTCGTACTCCAGATCAGGTTGAAACTCCCAGTATAGGCTCTCAGCATCGGCCCCCATTTTGTATGTATATGCCGCTGCATCGTCGTCGACGTAGACCTTCGGGACGCCGTTGGCCGCTGCCGCTTCTATCTTCAACTGGACATCGCAAGAGCGTTCCATGAGGGTGTACAAGAACGCGGCTTCGTCGACGGTACCTCCTACCGTCTGTGTGGTATTAGCTGAATGCCGGTCGCGGGATCGCGCACTGGGAGACGTACCAATAGGCCGTGGTTTTGTAGAACAAGACCTTTTCCCTTTGGTCCTAATGCCGCTGCCAGCCTCTTGCCTTCTGCCTCATCGAGGACAACGCCGCCAAAGTCATCATAGACGGCTTGCGCATCGCCGTAGAAGTAGCATACGTCTTGATTCAGCATCTCCAATGGCTTCGCAAAGGCGCTCCACGCTTTGCCTGCCTTTCCATGGCAATGGCATGCCGCGTTGACGTCTGGCCGCGCCTTGTGTATTGCCGAGTGGATAAGGAAGCCAGCTGCGTTTGCAGGTCTGCTCTGGTTTCCGCCCACCACCTTGCCATCGTAATCAACAAGGACCATGTCGGATGCCTTCAGGAGACCGAAGTGCTTTCCGAGCGGGTTTGTCCAGAAATTGTGCGGGTGCTCTGGGTCTCGCACCGAGATGTGACCCGACATGCCTTCGGTCAGGCCGTGCCTTGCGAAGACGCGAAAAGCACCCGCCATGTGCGATAGGATCCATGCGCGCTGCTTATCGTACGAGGAGAAGAGGGGGATGCCGGGGAGGCAGACGCCCTGCGAGATGGCTTGCAACGGCGTCAACTCCTTGGTCGCGTCATCTTTGGATCGTGGGACGAGCTGCTTGGGTTGCGCGACGGGCGCTGGCTCGACCTGGATAGCGGAGGGTGCCATGTTGGAATGCGATGCGATGCGATGCGATGGGGTCTAGCTGTGGGTAAGTAGGCCGTGTAAGTTGCAATGGATCAAAGATGGGCTTGAGTCGAAGCTCTTGGATGCGCCGTTGTTATACCCGTGGACTTCAGACGACCGCGATCAGGCCGATGTTATCGCCTCAAAGGGCGCGTCGAGTGGAGAAGAGTGCGATAACGGTCCAGTCGAGCTCAAGATGCGCTGCGGGGTGCCGCCCTAGTCGCCGGCTAACTTATCACCGGCCCTTTCTCCACGCCGCTGCCACATCAACGACTATCCAACCAATTCGCACGACGAAGAAGATGAACCGAACCTTGCAGCCGACAGCATGAACAGGTTAGAAGGTTAGGGTTCCGGCATTAGCGTCGAGGCCACCAAATCATATGACAAGAGTTCTCAAGGCAACGCGTTTCGTTCTTCTCCTGAGTAGAATGAGCCCTTTGTCCATGCCGCCACTTCGATAACTGTCCAACGGCGAGCAGCACCGACCGCATTGAAGGCTATGCTTGTCAATGTGAGGGAGATCGAAGAGCTTGCTCTATACTGCAAGCAGCCCAGCCATGCTGTGTCGCTTCGCATTTCCTCGCTGGCAATCACATGTCCGCAGCATCACGAACAAGGATCAGGAATCGTCTGCCTTCAGCTCTCGATCGGCATGCCGGCACCTGAAGTACAGCTCACTATCTCATATACATGGCAGCGTTGGGGCCAATTCCGAGTAACATCATATAATACATCTTTCTTCGATCGGACGCAGATTCCATCCAGGCAGATGAAGGCGGCTCGTTCGAAAGTGATTAGCAAGAGGAAGATAGTTCTGCTTGAAGATATTGTCGATTTGGGACGTTGATAAAACGCTGAGAAGAAGTCATTGCGTACGTATACCCCTAGGCCTACATCGACGTTGTTGTGGGATCTGGCAGAAAGAAACGTGTTACTTCGTTCTCTCGCAGCCAAGATGAGACGCGGAGCATCTCGTCAGCCCATCGAAGTCTCGGTGGCATTACAACCGAAAGGTTCGCCCCACCAAGGCGCAGCCGCAAGGTAGGTCCTCCCAAATCACGATAGCGGGGTGCATCTTCGTCGCGAGAGCAAGTAATTATCCCGCCAGCCCAGCCAACATGGTGCTGTGCCTTGCTGTATACGTCCGACATCCCACGTCTTGGAGTAATTTCTGCAAGACATACATAAACCCTCCCGGCCGACACGATGGCCGAGAGCGCTCGAGATGCGATATTTAAAGAGGTCAATTCTGCCTTCCTTGATCAAATCACCCACCCCACGTTATTCGTTCCCAGCATTCAAACCTCAAGTATCATTCAGGATGTCTTCAGGCAAGACCGTCACCCTTAGCTCTGGCTACAAGATCCCGTATGTTGTTCCAGCCTGTGCTTATGATGATTCGTTGTTCTGACGTCGCTTTAGTCAATTGGGATACGGTACATGGCAAGCCGCTCCTGGTGAAGTCGGCAACGGTGTCTACGAGGCACTAAAGATCGGATACCGTCACTTGGTAAGTCTCCGAGACCCTGAAGATCCTGGAACCGTTTACATCCATCTTTTGAACGACAATTGTGTTCCGTTTTCAACGGCTAACTCGATCAAATTAGGATCTTGCAAAGATGTATGTGCACCATCACAACTTACACTCACAATGCCTTTTTCACCCATCTCACCTCGGCCTTGTCTCCACCTGACGTGGAACAATTTTCCGTCAGCGTTGTTGGAAGTCCAACTGCAATGCCCCTCAGTGGAGATGGAAGCTTAGGAAGCTATGACCATACCCCACTAGCACTCCTGAGAACACAAGCTGACGAGATATTCCACCAATCACAGCTACGAGAACCAAAAGGAAGTTGCGCAGGGCATCAAGCGCGCATACAAGGACATCCCAGGTCTGAAGCGTGAGGACATCTTCATCACGGGAAAACTGTGGAACTCTCAGCATGATCCTGCCACTGTAGAGGCAGCTCTCGATGACACTCTCGCTGAACTTGAGCTGGAGTATCTCGACCTGTACCTCATTCACTGGCCTGTCAACTTCGGGCCTGGAAAGGACCCTCACTCGGATCTGTTCCCCATGACATCTGATCCTAATGAGGTTAACATCGACAACTCCATCCCTAACAGCGAGACATGGAAGGCCATGAACAAGCTGCCAAAGAGCAAAGTCCGCTCGGTGGGCGTCTCCAACTTCACATACAAAACCTTGAAGGCTTTGGTTGAGAAGACTGGCCTCGTGCCCGCCGTCAACCAAATCGAGCGTCACCCCATCCTCCCCAGCAAGGAGCTCGTCGCTTACGCCAAGGAGAAGAACATCCACATCACCGCCTACTCCGCCTTTGGCAACAACTTCTTCGACATCCCACTGCTCATCCACCGCCCTGAGATCAAAGCAATTGCGGAGAAGAAGGGCGCCACACCCGCGCAGGTCATCCTGGCATGGTCTCAAGTCGGCGGCCACTCTGTCATTCCCAAGTCTGTTACTCCGTCGCGCATTGCTGAGAACTTCAAGGAGATCGAGCTGGACGACGAAGACATCAAGGCGATTACCAAGTTCTCGGATGAGCACCAGGGAAGGAGAAGGTACAATGTTCCCTACACGGCGAACAAGCCTAGATGGAGCATCAACATCTTCGATGAGCCAGAGGAGCAGGAGGCGCCCAACAAGGTCGTCTTGTAGATAGAGTAAGCCTATAGGTAGCCACAATACTTACCAATGTTGACTTGAGCTTCTCGAACGACTACGCGTTTGGATAAGCGTGGGTTGTTGGGAGTGAATTACTGCGTCAAGCTAGATCGTATCCTTGCTCGGTGAGGATATGAGTATGATAACGCCAATTCGTTATCAGCTCTTGGGTAAGGGGGTTGAGGGTGCGACGCGTAAATTTGGAGGACTGAACTACCTAGGTAGCACGTACCGCCTAGTGGCGGGCTAGTATCCTTTCAGTTAGGTCAAATCACGTATCTGCGTCACACACGCCGCGTCGCGTAACTCCGCTACCCACAGCTTCAATAACGCCATCTCTTGTTTGTGTCGTGTCACACTCGATGCCTTCTATGACTTCCTTACACAGGCCTTGCAGTCATCGTTAAACCGATCATGCTGTCCAGCGCTCTTCACGACGCCAGCAACGCGAACAACGTATCTTCATCGAGGACTCTGGCTCGTCTGGTATCTTGAGGAAGAAAGATTTATTTTGTCATCATTCAAGGAGCAGAAGGAGCGCAGCCACGTCGGTGGTCAGCCTACATAGTCGCTTCATGTGCCACTGGAAACTCGACACCTACCACACCACTTGGCTCAGCGCGAACAGGACCTCTACATGCCATCGTTGATCTGCACTCCACCAGGTAAGCTCTTCAACCCTGCTCAGTAAGTTAGCACAGTGCCTTGGTGTCTAGTGCTGCGCTTACATGTCTCAAATCCGTCGACATCCTCAACCACCGTCTGCGGAATACTGCATTTCATCGCATCTTCGTCGCTCTGCCTCTCCAACTCGCTGCATTGATCGTTACTGCAGCGTGCATCCAGCGCTCGCTGCAGCGCATCGCCTTTCCAACCAAACATATAATCACCGTGGTTCCCATGGCCGGTTCTACAACCAGTCGTTAGCATGATCACGGTCCTTCGCGCGTTTGAACGGGAAGAGGAGGCCTTACGCGTCGCCCATACTGAACACAAAAGGTTGCGTCCCTTCCTCGCCCCAAAGCTCAGGAGTATTGAATGGGGTCGTGTCAAACATGACCTCATACATGACTTGCGGTAGCTGCACGGGAAAACCCTCTGGACACTTGCCCCTCTGCTGCTCGGGTGTATACGGAAATGTCGCCATGGGCGGGAAATATGGCTCATACGGGATCTCTGCATATGCGACGTGGCTCTGGTGATCCGGTGAGTCCAGATTGACGCCGTCCCAGCATGTAGGAAAGGAGACTTGGGTACGAATACCACCTTCGCACATGCGGTTGGGTAGGAATGTTGTATCCTCTCCTGTACATGGCGCGCCACCAAAGGGCTGTGAGTCCTTGTAAATGCAGCGATGGCAGATCCCGCGGGATTCGCCGGTCGTATTGCGAAGAATTGGGTTGCCAGCGAGCATGCGGAAACCCTAATGAGAAGTCAGCAACGAAGTTCGTTTTGAAGGCAAGCGAAAGCGCTTTCGCCCTCAAGAGTGGGAGACGAACGGGTCTGAACGCAGTCACGTTGCTGAAGCCATCATATGGAGGTATGTAGTACACTGTCATACCGCCTCTCTGGTTTAGCCCAAGATTGGGGAACTGCTGGACACGTTTGTAGGTGCCATTTTGAGGTGCGCGGTAGTATAACGCTGCAGTCCAGTAGTTGCTATGTTTCGTCAGCTATGGCTCCGCTTCGGCCAGTCGCCCCATGGCATACCTGAAGTCTTCGCTGAAAGTACACGTGGTACACGTACTCCTCTCGACCAGATCATACTCCACAGGCTTCATGTCAGCCTGAAAGCTGTTTCCCCCGACGATTTGGTGGGTATGTGGACTTCCAACGACTCCAGGGTTGACCAAGGGGTCCAGTCGCTCGACGGTGAGTTGAGAACATGCGAAGCGCATCATCGCGGCGCCGCGACTGACATTCTGAGCTAGCGCCGCACTGATGAGCGTGGCCGCTACGAGGATTAAGTTCTTCATGGTGATTAGACGGCGGAGCAGATATCTTTTGCAGACCAGTCAACAGGACGACCGTCGTTCAGACCAGATGAATATCTATGGAGAGACCTGTGCAGTCATCTATGTGGGGCGCACAAGTGCCGGGACCCAAGCAGTCTTGTCCAAGGCAACTCCCTTCTAAAGGTTCCAGTACAGTGGATTCTGCGACGTTGGGCCATTCGAGGGAGTGGTGTACAGTGCACTCGCATATTGAGCGACCAGGGTCTACCCAATCATGCATCTACCGCACGATAACATCACAGGCTTCTGATAGTCCAACTAGTGACGAGGCACTCAACTACATTCAACGTTGTATTCATCTCCTACTGGCACAGAGCAACATTCCGTTCCATTGCTTTGGACAAGCTGACACTGATTTAAACTACCATTATGTCGAGCAATACAGGATCTTGACGAAATGGCAGGCGAGACATCAATTAAAGATGTCCAGAACGCTCAGCTTGTTCATCCGATCCACAAAAGGCTCTTTCCAACGAGGGGTGTCGTCTTCATAAGGTCGGAACCGCTGAACCTCAATCCGCGGGATCGTCCCTCCTTCTTCAACCCAGAGCCACCTCCGATACTCCCTGAGCTCCTGGGGCCAAAAGTCGCAAGGGTCCATGTCCGCATTCCAGTCATTAGGAGGGTACCAACGCGGGTCTTCAATCTCAAAGAAGACTTCTGTCACTTTGAAAAGAATCTTCCCATGCTCGTCCTTGCCAGCGGGTATCTTGGTCTCGCGGTACTTGGTCGCGCCCGCGGGGACTTCGCGCCTGATGACCTTCTCCCATGGCTCGTCGTAGACATCTGGCTCTTCAATCGGATTTGTCCAGTCTTGGTCCCGATAACCTGGATGGCAAGGATATCGGCCATGGGCATCGATGGTATCCAGCTCATAGTAGGTCGGCTCCAGGCGCCACTTCCTGCGTCGTGCAACAGGATTCAGAGGACCTTCGACAAATGTTGCAACGGAGCGTATGCGCAGCCAGTCCCACTCCGATTTGTCCTCTATTAGGCGCTCAAAGCGGAAGGTGACGCCCGCATAGCTAGCGCGATCCTCGATCTCCAAGTCCACAGCACCGAAGCGAACTTTGATGATCCTGGGTTCGTCAGCCTCCTCGGGAATGAGTTTGGAGGACTCAGGTTTGGCGCGGAAACACTCAGACTTAGAGTTCCCATGATCGTGGTACCGGGCGCAGAAATCTTGGAGATTTCCCTCGCCCCGTCTGAACTCCTGGACAACGTCGCAAGGCCCGACCATCATTAAGAGAACGGTGTGGAGATACCAGTCTATCACGAAAGCCCTGTTCAGATGACGCTTTTGCGCTTCCACCTTGTCTCGTAAGAGCTCGACTTGGTCGAACAATGACTCGAGCACTACCATACGGATCTTATCATTGGCCTTGGTGTGCTCCCAAAGTAAGTTGATGTCGTCAATTCTGAAGCTCATGAACTGGATGGTGTTGTCGCAATCCTGCATGGTAACTTTCCCCTCTTCATGCTCTTTGACAAGCTCGATTTCTTGCTTGAAAGACAAGACAATTTCGTCAAGGATCATATCGCTGACCTCCGTAGTCCCCATCGCTTGGGAGAGCCGGTATGTCTCGAACAAATCGCTCATCGCGATGGATGGTGTGCCGTTATCACGGTGAATGAAGCTTGTGTCATCGTATGGCTCCAGGCGGTATATGCGTCTCGGGAAAGTGTGACGAGGACCTAGAAAAACCGAAGTGTACCACCGATCGAAATTATCGAGAGAGTACTCAAGAAAGTGTTGGTCGTTGATCGGTAGCCGGTCCATGACCTCTTGCGTTACCCAGCGATTGACGCCACCACCTTGCCCAGGCGGAAATACCACAAGCTGAACAGCCTCGCCGTCGTAGAGCAATGGGTTAATGATAGGTTCTTTGCCCAGAACCGGAGACACTTCGCTTGTATCTGGAAGGAAATGCTTCAGCTCTGCGTACAAGGGGATGTCGTACTCGGCAAGCCCGAGGGGGCTCGTGGCGAAGTAAACTCCCGTGAGCTCAAAGACTGCCTTATTGGCTGACGCGAAACGCTTACGTACGCCTTCTGCACTAACATTGCCCAGTTGTGCCATCTTGTCCCAAGCGACTGGCTCCTGTTGCCATGGCCTACGTAGCTCATAGGCCTTTTCGCATCTTTTGGAAACTTTGGAATCGATGACGACTTTACTCCAATCGACTGGACAACTGGATTGGTCGTGATAGGGGGGCGTTGGCGCTGGGAAATCGTAGTCCCACGGTGTGATCGCTGGGCGAGGTGGTGGACTGAAGACTGTGTTTGTCAGCTGGAAACGCTTATGGCAAGGACGAGGGAGTTTCATACAGGTCGCTCGAGCGCGCAGTTGTTCCGTAACCACTGCGGCGCCGTCTTCTTCCTCTACACCATCCTCCTCTTCCTCGAAAGCATAAGACTCTTCCTCCGAAGCAGAAGGCTCTTCCTCTGAAGCAGTGTCGTCTTCCGTCTCCATGATGTACACGTCTTCAGTACCTGACACAGCGCTGTTGTGAACCTTGGTCTTCGCAGCCCTCAACTCTGTCGACATTGTCATCGAGCTTTGTGTAGGCCTATCGTTCGTTGCGACATGCACTGCGCCAGTAGCTGATACACTACTAGAGGCTATAGTGCGACTCGTGATGCTCGCGGCAGGACCTGGAGCTACATTGCGCTTCGCATGGGTGGTCTTCAGACGCTTTGCCGGCGTCTTCTGGACGTCTGTGTGCCCGTTCGGAAGGAGATAGTCGCTGGTAGGAGCTGTCAAGGATGGATCGCTGCGCTGCGCCATATCAGAGCCGCTCTTGGAGATCGGGTTCGCTTCTTCGGCCTTGCGCTTCTTGCTAGATGACTGCGACATTACTGAAGCGGGTTTCATAGCCGCTGTCGATCTGGCTTGAGATGCAAGGGAGATGGTGGGCATACGTTGCCGGAAGTCAATGGAGTATTCCCGCGAGTGTGATACGCGGTATGCAAGGTAACGTGAAATCAGGTGCAGTATAGGGAGATGGACCCGTCATTTATATGCGGAAGGGGAGTGCCCGTTATCCAGGCCCCAGCGAAGAGCACATGGTAGCTGCACTGACCTCGTCAGCGGTCTTCTGGGGCAAACTGGTGACATCTGCCCGATACACGAGTGAAAGCATTCGTTGATAGTGGTGAATGCTAAGAATGACATGTGATGGATGATGTAGCAAAACAACATGAGACGAGGAACTGAGAGCAATGGATGTGATAAGCAGATGAGTGCATGTATTTGCCCATATATATATCGAGCCGCTAATGTATACCGAGCACATACAACAACTAACTACTGTAGCATGCCTTCCAAACTCTCTCCCAAAATCTCCTCCATACCATTCTTCCACCTCTGGCACTCCCTCTCGACCATCTCATCGTCATCTTCCATGAGCTCACTGATGAACGGCAGCATCTCGGGAAGTAGACCCAGCCACTCTTCTCCTAATCTCCTCGTCAAGCTCTGCTCACACAGCACTGTCGCTAACCTAGTGTTCCTGTCGTCGCTCCTCATGTTCTTCAGCAATATGCTGTTCATCTCGCGATGGTTCTCCATGGATGATGCAGATGCAACAGCAAGTTCGGTGATGGTAGGAATGACGTTGTTGGTGTTGTCCTCTGGTGTAGATGTCGATGCAGATGGTAGGCTGAGCAGGGACAGCAGGGGCGGCATGATGGTGCCGAAGTGAGATGGCGCTTGCCAGAAGCCGTCTTGATCGTGCTGGAATGTCTTCTGGAGAGCGTCAAGCACAGCCCTGCGTGTGGTAACATCAGAGTCTTCTTTAGCAAGTTCAGTCAGTAGCTTCGCCGCATGCTCGATGATGTAGCTCGAATAGCTTGTTACGAGAGACTAGTTGTGTGTTAGTGACATTTTGATCTAGAATGATAGAGCAAGACGTACCTTGAACTTGTCGAAGAACGCGCCGAGGAACTTGTAGAAAGTGACAGCCTGTTGAGGCTTGCTCGACAGTGGGCCCTCCTGGTCCACAAGCTGAACGAAGAACGGTCGGAATGTAGCATCGCTGAGCTTCAGTACCATAGAGATGACAGAGTCAATAAGCGTAAGCTCCAGCTGCTCCAGCTCCTCCTCATCAACTTCGACGGTAGTAGATTGGACCGTCTCACGTAGTCGGAAAGTTTGCAGAAGTAGAGTGAAGAGCGGCGGACTGGCTTTGACAAGCTTGGCCTTGGTCTGATTGTTGACAGTCGCGCGCAAAAGCTCAAGCTGCTCAAGTGAAGCATCGAAGCCTTGAGAAGCGGCATGTGGCCACGTTGACTTGATAGCAGCGAACACTTCCTGAGCACCGAGATGCTCAGCTACACTCTGGAAGAAACTGCTGCGGCTTTCGTCGCAGGACTGTTCCAGATCGGCAGCGGCAGAGCGTTGGCATAGTCGAAGAGCGGTGTCCAAGTAGTCGCGCGAGAACATGTAGCCCAAGCGCTCGACAATGTTCGAAAGCACGGTAAACACAGCGTTGTGAAGACCAGTCTTTTCCTCTTCGATCGCATCCGATAGATATTGGAATGCTGTTGGCAACACGGTAGGGAGGAGCGAGATGGCCTCATCTTCGAGAACGTCAACGACAGATGTGAGGCAGAGGAGGGAGAGGATGCGAAGGCGATCATCGCTGCTTGAAAGCGATTGGGGACCAGACACAACTTGAGCTACTGATACAACAGCAGATACGTCCTTCTTCCCGAAGCGGTCGACGATGCGATCGATGCAGCTGACAGAGACCATCTTGGCATCCATGTCAGGTGATTGTTCCAGTAGATCCTGAACGCTAGGCAAGAAAGAGATCAGGGCCTCTACAGATTTGCGGTCATTCTGCTTGGCGGTGCCCGCGCGCAGCTCGACCGACTTGACGGCAGCTACCTGGACGTGAGAGTCTGTGCTCGCAAGAAGTAGCTGTGCTGATTTGATAAGGTCGGTCGTTGGCAGGAGGTCTAGGCAGCTGGCGAGAACACGACTACATCCGGTGTAGGTCTTGGGGTTTGTTGCAAGCTTCTTTGACAGTTGAATAGTAGTCTCGACGATGTTTGCAAAGATCTTGCGTGGTCGTTCAGGGTCATCCTTCTTTCTGTACGCTCTAGTAACGTGTGCCTTCACCTTATCGTCAAGCGCGAGATCTGTCAAACACGACAGCATACTCTGAATTGACAGGTCGAATTTGTTGTCTTTGGTCTTTTCCTTGAGGCTGAAAAGTGTTTCCGCGACCTGGGGTTTCGGTCCCACAGCATCAGTGAGGAGATCGACATATCCCTTGAAGGTGACGAGGGTGTGGACAGGTTCGAAGTGAAGTAGCAAGTCCGCACAGAACCTTCGTTGCTCCTTGCTGTGGTAGCGATCGGCAAGAAGTGCCACGATAGCCGGGAGCGAATCTTCGGGGCCTAGCGTACGAGCAAGCTCTGTGAATAGCTTCATCCTTCTGTGTAGGGGAATGTGTTCAAAGGCGGCAGTGAAACTGAGCAGCAAGTCGGACACGCCAGCGATGAAGTCTCTGTGTTTTGAGCGGAGAGAGGCAGCCAATTGAGGCACGACCCGAGAAATGGTCTTATCAACGACCTGAGCGGAATAGTCGTCATGCTGGCGAAGCAGAGTAGATCCGATGAAGGTGAAGATGGGCATGAGATTATGAAGAATAAGATCAGGAACCCATGAGGCAAGATTGGAAATGAGAAGCAGCGCGCTGTTTTGAACCTGTGGGCTGCTGGAGTGTCGAATGCAGTCGATGAGTAGGTCCGCTCGTACTGCCGATTGGTAGTCGGCGGTGTCGGCCTGCTCCTTCAATGTGTTTACGATCGGGCTTAGTGATCCCAGAATAATACTCTGAAGATACACTAGCTCAGACCCAGACTGTTGCTTGAGTGGCTGCAGTTCTGCAAAGATGCCGAAAAGGTTCTTGAACAGTGTCGGGTGCTGTCCAGGGTTTGACCCTTCAACCAACTCAAGTACCAACGTGAGCTTTCGGAGTAGTCGCTGAACATCGTCTTGAGATGAAAGCTCGACTCGAGCCATCTCACTCTTGCTTGTCCTTCGCCTTTTCGCTGAAGGCGGTCCTTCGGGCATGGAGGTGGGAGATGGAATGCTTTCCAAGAAGGTAACCAGGATGGCGGAGTCAAGGTCAACCTTGCGCAGAATCTCAACCGATCGCTCTCTACGAAGCTTGTCGAAAGAGTTGTCGCTTTCACTGGTAGATAGGCTGAGCATGCACTGAGCCAACGCGTGACGAGCTTCAGATCTGAAGGATGACCATGAGGTTTGAATACGATCAAAGGCGGCCATCACTAAAGCTTCACGCTCCGTGTTGAAGGTTCCAGAGATGATGTCCTCGAGCAGTTTCGCGCTCATCGCCTCCCTAGGCATAGTTGCGGCAATGTGAGCCCGCTCCACTTCATCGAGCGAGAGCCTTTCGCTGTCGCAGATGGTGTTCATGGAAGCTGTCGGTAAGGTTGCCCATTCGGTCAACAAGGGGATCACGGAGTTGGTACGAACGGAGTCGGAGACCTTTCCGCGGATGTTTAGCATCGGCAATAGGCCGATGCGGACACTCAATACCGGTGTAAACCTCGCGTGGCTGGCGAAAAACGCAAGGATCGAAGTCCTTGTCTGCATCTTGAACGTATTCTTCGGATGATTCTTAAGTTGTGTCCCTTCCAGGACATCGCGAAGAGCGGGAATGGCGAACTTTGAGTCCATAACGCATTCTTCGAGGATCGGCTGTAGCATCAAGGAAACAAACACGAGGAAATCTTCAGGCTTGAGTTCTGCGAGATGCTTCGACTCTTTCCCATACAGCTCGGACTTGCCCCAAGCTGGTGTTTTCGACTTGGCGGAAGCCTTTCGTGCCAGAGACCCAACGCATGCAGCCGCTGAACGTCGGATAATTGGCGATGCATCTGAAAGTGCGTGTACGAGGTATGGCAGGATGTTCTGCAAGACATGTGCAGCCTCGAGCTTTTCGAACGATGATGCGGCTGCACGGAGGGCGGCAACGCGAATGGCGACAGGCCGGGCGCTACTCCAGACGCGAGCGAGAAATGAAAGGTATAGTGGCTGCTTGAGAGCGGATTCTTGGTGTAATGCGTCCGAGGCGAGGAATCGCCGTGTTTGCTTAGTCGTCACAGCCTGCTCGAAAACGTTGGCCGCTTCTGAGAACTCGGTCGCTGATTCGGCGTCAAGGAAGCTCTTTACAATAAGCTCTGGGAGTTGTATGACAGGCTTCTCGGCTGTGTCCTCATCCGCGTCAAGCATCTCCTCGTCAGAGTCCTCGCCCGGAATATCTTCAATTTCGAAGGTTTGGCCAACGGTAAGTCCCAGAGACTCCAGATTGACATTGTGCTGCTTCGCCGTTTCTTGTAACGTTGCTTGTAGGTCTTTCGATTCAGCCATCCTAGTAGCGATTTGAAGTATTTCTCCATGCTCTTCGGAGCCCTGTGGACTGTCGCGGAGCAGTTGGACCAATGCCGATAGCACCATCTGAATGTGCGATGTGCCGAGGAGGCCTGAGGCGATTAGCTCACGGAAAACCCTGCAGTTCTCGTCGGAAGTATCGCTGAGGGCGCCAAGAGCACAGCCTAGAACAAGTCGTTGAACCTGGCATTGTTTTGACACTGTGGTCAGCTTCTGCACAAGCCGAGGAACCTTGAGTAATCTCCTCGATACTTTGGCTGGAACCTGCGCTTTGGAGCGCTCCATGGCGATGATGGCCAGACAGCCGAGGCATGATTGAAGGGAAGCTTCGTCGTATGCTACGATGACAGCCTCCATCAGCCCATCCAGAAGCTTGTCGCCGACCTTTGCCTGGCTCACCATCATGATGACAATGGCGTAGCAAGCCAGAACCGTGTCAGCGCCGTGCTTGGCTCGCATGCAAGTATTGAGAACCGGGAGCAGTTCCAGGACTAGCTTTTCAGTTCCCTGAGCCTGGAGATCCTTCCTGCCAGTGCTTGCATTGCTCACTATTCCGTATATAGCTTCAACGGTGATTCCCGACCAGAAGGACAGCATGTGCGAGGCCTGGTGTCCCGCCTCTACCACCTTCGCGACGTATGATTGGTATGCCTTGAAGAATTGTGGGGTGTTGATGGCGGTGTAGGCGATGGTTCGCTGCGGTACGTTGGTCGGGGCCTGGATGTACGGGAAGAGGAATC
>Ga0265797_10005554_pt1 | contig 18347 bp, 5 predicted proteins | sample P2T30metagenome_FD_192433 | JGI IMG/M metagenome (GOLD analysis project Ga0265797, IMG submission 192433) | Plant litter microbial communities from East Loma Ridge, Irvine, California - P2 T30 | ecosystem: Environmental > Terrestrial > Plant litter > Unclassified | place: USA: California... | reverse complement strand
TCGCACAAGGTTTGCCGGACGGCGCGCTTTGACCACCGCGCGCCGGTTGATGTCGTTATTCTAACTTTCCGCCTCTGGCACCCACGTGGCACCATCGTCTTCCTCCAACAACCTTCTTACAACAACTCTCGAATGACGCGAACCCCCGGCACCGACCGCAATAGAACTGATAACGAAGATTGTGCAATGTCAAAGTCGACCCGGCTCCAAGCCCAGAGTGAACAACGGCGCCCCGCACTTAGCGAGATGAACAGTCTGGAAAAGCGAACGCGAGCATCGACATGTTCATCACAATCAATGCTGTTTTCCCTCCGAGTCATATTGCCAGAAGCTCAGGGTTGGAGCGACTCAGCGACTCATCGACTCAACGGTTAATACCAGGCGTAAGGTTAAAACGATCGCGCCTTCCTTGCGAGTCATCCAGCGCGGGCAGGTGATGCGGATGAATGGGGTTGCAGAAAGATCATGGAAGCATCGATCGCAAGATCCAGGATCCTCAACAACGGCAACACCTTGCAGTGGCTGATGCTGTACCTGCTTCTTTTGCTCCCAAGAACTGTTCGTTTTTGGCGTCCGCAGGATGAAGCAGGGTATAGAGTCGTGGACCAAGGGTGTTGCGATGGCTAGCACCCTTTGGACAGATTGCATCAACATCGCCTGAAGCACCCTGACAGTCGATTGCCGCAGGTGGAAGCAAGCTCGTCTTACATGCCCAGTCTGCCAGTATCGCACACACTAAACACATCCATCTATTGGAGTACCTTTGCGAAGAGATTTTCAACGTCACCAGACGTCGCAGTCAAAGGCAAGAAGGCATGGCTTCCATGTGCGGCGCATGCCGCTCACAACGGTCAAGTTGCGATGCTGGTGTTGCCAGCGTTTGGCCATCTTTGGTGCGCTTGCTTTTTGTATCACGTTGGGTGTTGAAACAGCTAAGAGCGTCAGGCGAATTTAAAATAGCACACGGTCCATAACGGGACGCTCCCGTGACGTCGATCAGCCCTATACCAGCAACGGCAGCAAATATGCGAAAGCTTATTTGCGTTTGGAAGCGTTCTTGACAACGAACAGGAACTTCGCTATATGCAAAACCGCATTATCATGCAGGAATACCGCCATTCGCAGACGGTCCAATCGCATCTTATGTCGAGAGTTTTCCTCGCATTGCTTGCGATGAAGTCATTCCGCTTTTTCGAGACAGCCGTTTTCTTGTCAGCTCAACCTCCTACACTGACAGCTCGGAGACGGACGTCACTATGGCCAATGATTCACAGCAGAGTTCACAGCGTACCGAGGCACGGCAGGCACGTTGCGGACGCACTAGGAACATCCTCGCGTGGGGCACTGCCCTGTAGCAAGATCAGCCGGGGTGACTAAAAAGTAAAGTCCAAGCGCATGAATGATGATAGTGCTTTTTCGGTAGTCGGATCACCTGAAGGTCCTGAGTGGTTGACCGTACAGGTTGTTCGAGTCGAGGAGGCTCGAAGTGGGACTGGTATTCCTCCGTACCCCATCTCCACCATGACTCTCATGAGAACTCAACCTACTTGGCAGTACTTGGTAGCAGTCGCATGACTGGGGCTTGTTGTCCTTGCAATACACCGATGCAGAGTTGGCCAATCCAGTGTCGAGTCGACGAACACCTTCCTCGGCTGCGATCTTAGTTACCGGTTGTTTCCACTTCATCGATGAGCCCACTGATACCTTGGCGGTGCCTGGCACTATGCCCTGTCTTCTCGACTTGATCGTCGTCATGGGTAGATTGAGCTTGACCATATGCCTGGCCGAACATCTTGGGATTATAAGAAGGTAGGACGCCGGCTTCAGTTGGAGATCATCATCAGTCAACACTGTCATCAACACTACAGTTCACAGGCCCGGTGCTTACATTCGCTCCTACCTTTTTCGCTTCTTCTCTATCTTCTTGTCAATAGCAGATTCAACTTTCATCCCACTTCCCCCTATCCATCCACCAGTCAACACCATGTACGCCAAATCCGTCCTCATCGCCGCCCTTGCCGGCTTCGCTTCCGCCAGCCCCATCGAAGTCGAGAGCCGCCAGCTCTTTGGTGGTGGAATCGGCGGCACAGGATCCAGCTCGAGCGAGTTCAGCCGCGGCGGCTGCAAAGACGTCCTCTTCGCCTTTGCCCGTGGCTCCACGGAGATCGGCAACATGGGAACAGTCGTCGGACCGCCCACCTCGAACGGCCTCAAGAAAGAATTCGGAGCCGACGCCGTCGCGACCGAGGGAATCCCCTACGCCGCCTCCATCGGCACCAACGTCCTCCCCGGCGGCACCGACACACGCTCCAAGAACATGATGGCCGACACCCTCAACAGCATGGCGCAGAAATGCCCCGACTCCGTCATCGTCGCTTCAGGCTACTCCCAAGGCGCAGCCGTCTGCCACCGCGCCATCGAAGGCCTCGACCCCGCCGTCATGCAGCAAATCGCCGGTGTCGTCACTTACGGCGACACCCAGAAGCTGCAGGACAGGGACCAGATCCCTAACTTCCCCAAGGAGAAGGTCAAGATCATTTGCCAGCCTGGCGATGCTGTTTGCCTCGGTACGCTGAGCGTGCTGCCTGCGCACTTGACATATGGTGTCCGCGCGGATGAGGGCGTGGCTTTCCTTGTGCAGCAGATTAAGGGTGTGCAGGCGAAGATCAAGGCGAGGAATGCGAAGAGGGAGGCGGAGCAGATGGCTGGAGACGCTGAGTTGCAGGCGCAGGCTGCAAAGATGGACGCTGAGATGCAGGAGGCGATTAAGCAGGCTGCTCAGGAGATTGAGGCTTAAGCGTTGATTTGGGGATTGACTTGATGGGATTGGGGGCTGGATACATGTGTGGCTGGATCACTTGGGGGATTTTTTATGACCTTCTTTACTTTCTTTTATCTTTTCTTCTTGGATTGTAGTGTTATCTTACGAATTTGATTGGATTGGGCCCAGATATATTGGACATCTTGCGTTTGTGCTGAGTGACGTCTTTGTGCAATTGGCGATAAGAGAGCGCATCATACCTAGGTAGCGATGGGTCATACCAGACCTAAACACATTCTTGGTGACACACCCACATTTGCGTGTATACCCACCTGATTAAATACCATAATGAATATTAGCAATCCGAAGAAACCGGAAGATGGGAAGAAAATGAGTGTGAGTTGACTCTTACGGCTGATCGTCAACTAGACTGTGTCCCAGATAGGTAAGTTACGATAAGGTGTTGATTGTGGCACCGTCGCTTGCCCCGACTGCCCCGAATGCTCCCCGCTGACTGCCCCGCTTTGATAAATCGCCGCAACGACTCAGGCTTCAGCCACCATTCTGACGAGAAGGCGACACAAGCGACAACTCTTGATGCGTGGAAGTTTCATTGCGTCTTTTTCCCTTTCAGAATTCTCTTTACCATGAGTTTGTCAAACTTCCAGCATGAGAAGCTCACGGTACAAAGATGACATCAATACCGAGCGCATATCATACTACGAGCCTAAAGGCACACGAACATACATGTTCAACCCTATCATCCCAAAGACGAGAGAATATATGTGTTAAGGCAACGTCCAGTGTACTATCAAACCAAATTGCTGCCGACAACTGACGCCCCGCCGCCCAGTCGTAGAATTCCATGGTCACGCCGTACGACATGCATACTAGCCTTGTACACGTGTACAAGATGCAGACAAAGGTACGGGATTAGGGAGTGCCCTGATGCTAGTCGTAACCATAGATTGAGCATATCCTCCGGCCATTCACATCAAGCCCCGTTACACCATCACGCAGTGAGCCAGAAGCGGCCTCCAACGGCGCCGGCAGAAGACGCAAATCGCCAATCACCATGTTACGCAGCATAGCAAGAAGAGCCGAAGCGAGACTAGGTAGTATGCCACTATGGTGGAGTTACGCAGTAGCTCGCGGACGATCATTCGCTGGAGAGTAGCTGCGAGGACCATTCGAGCACATGCACTCTCCTACCTCTACCATATCAAGACGAACTACTACACTACTTACCAACGCGAAATACTTTAAACATCGTCTCTCTGACAATACCAAACACGACACGCCCACCATGCCCTCCCCACCACCCACGCCCGAAGAAGCCCAGCGCCGCCAAACCGAAGCGCGCGCAGCCGTCACCGCATCCCTTGCCAGCGTCGGCGCATCCGTCGACAACGAGATGCGCACGCGCACCGCCGACCTGCACGCCAACTCTGCGGCAATCGCAAAGCAGGAAAAGGAGCTAGCGAAGCAGACGGCGGCGCTGGCGAAACAGACTGCCGAGTGGGATAAACTGCTTCAGGGCGGCACGAAGAAGTTGAATGAGGTGGGGGATATTCAGAACTGGGCGGAGATGATTGAGAGGGATTTGCTGGTGTTGGAGGAGACGGTTAGGTTGGTGGATGGGAAGGGGAGGGAGAGGGAGGAGTCGGCGAGTGGGACGGGGGGTTGGTAGATGATACCAAGACATGGTATGGAACTTGTGGCGACGGTCGTGTTATGATTGATGAAGCGCTGTTGAGTAATATATAACATTGTTATCACGTCTCCGGATTGCATACCCAGGTAGGCGCTGCCTTGCGGTGGTGAGATAGTGACATGTCTGCTATCGGATATTATATGGGACGACGGATGTCAGTGTATTCGATCATCGATAGACCCACGAATGTCCCAACAGGCCCCGCGCAACCGCGAGCGTGATTCTGTCTCGTCACCGTCTGCAGAGAGAGTGACGACAGCGCGTCGCTTTCGTGACGCTCTAAGCTTGGATCAGCGGGCACGGACCACGTCTCCATGATTGCGGAAACTGCTACTTGCGGTGCTCGTAGCTGGAGCTCCAACAACACCTTCACCTCACCCACCACCCGCCTGCCGACACAGAGGCTCCCGCTATTTCACGGCTGGCACCTGCACCCTGCCACAACGCCCCCAACTAGCTGCCCAAGATCCACGCCTGCACCGTGGAATCTACCAGCAACCCACCACCCACGCCTCTCCGCCGCCAACCCGCCCGCTTATAGCCATCGCAACATTTCGCGGCGACCGCTTTTGTGTGCAGACCCACCGACGACATACATCATCACGACCCCGCTTTTCGCTCCACTAAAGCCGCAGCCACTTTGGGTTTCTGCGCTTCCGGTAAAGGCAATCGCAGCCTGCCTCTAGACATCCTCTCACGCCACGGACACGGCGCCGTGCTATCCGACCGCCTACACGCAACCACTGCTCGCTAGACATCGGCTTCATAGAGCTTGCATGTGAGCAAGCTTCGTCTTCCGAGCGCCCGGCGCAAACATGAAGATCAAGAAACAGGCTACATCGCGACATGAGTCGACTCTGGTAAGCTGCAGCTCCCCGCGCTCCCCGCCCTCGCCACTGCTAACACAGCGCGTAGTCGCCGATGATAGCAGACTTTGTGAAGGCGACCGAGTCAATACCGCTGTTCCAGCTGCCCGCACATCTCGCCTCGTTCCCCAGGCACTGGCCCTTTCCCCGCGGTGACGCATACCACTGGATCCCCGCCCTGAACCGCTTCGACCACATCCTCGAGCTCTTCAACAAGGAATATGGCCTGGTAGACGGTCCCCAGACACAGGCCTTCCAGCGCCGGCTGCTGCTCAAGGGCGATGCCGAGGAAGGAAGCACCAGCTCCGAGCAAACCACGACCGATGCCGTCCTGGATACCCTGCACGTATCCCGGGATGGCGATCGCGAGCTGGTCGAGCAGATCCTCAACTTCACGCGGATGCTCTTGGAGAACTGCGGGAACCGTAGTCTGTATTCCAGCAGTGAGCGCCTGGACAAGCTGCTAAACACGACCTCCACATCCCTCCTCAAGGCCACGCTTCGTCTAGGCCATCGCCTCGCTCAGCGCTATGCTGCTGCACGCATGCGCTTGGCCCCGGCCACCCTGCACCCGTCCCTTCTCTCCAGCCACTACAACATCAACCTCGACAAGGTCCAGAAGCTGGCTAGCCCATTCGCGAAGGGCCCCGCGACAGCCGTCCCTGTCTTTGGCACTCCAGCAGGTAAGGGCAAGGACCGCGCTGGCAGCACTGATAAGGTCAGTCCGTCCGACCTAGTCGCTCTGTACTCTCTGTCCGAGTCATCGATGAAGCAGGAGTTCGGAGGCGTCCTCATCTCGTACTATGAGCCCACCCCCTCGTCCGAAGCAGAGAGCGGCAAGCAGGCATCTACAGAGGCACCCGCGCCCACCACGCCGACTCCCGTACGGAGGACGTCCAGCATGGGACCCAACCGAACACCGAGACAGCCCCAGCCTGCACCCGCTACCGATTCGCCGAGCACACCTGCCTTCACTCCCGGACAACCCAGTAATACAACGAACGGGCCCAAGACTTTCCAGCTGTCAGCGGACAAGGTACACAAGACCGACATACACGACCTCATAAAGGAAGGACTCGCAAGTCTACCGGAGACGGTGCACTACGAATTCCTGCACAAGCTCCGCATCGCGAAGATGTTCAACGAGGGACGCACAGGGCGCGACAGTGCAGTTGCCATCCGTCTACTGTCCATTGCGAACATCGGTTACGTACACGTCGAAAAGGAGTTCATGGCCAAGCTGGGTCAGCAAGATGCAGACGAACCACGCCGGTTGCAACTTGCCTACCAACTCTCTGAGCTCGTCCATCCGCCTGGAAACGGCGAGACTGGCATTTCGATGGAGCTGCAGACATATACCATGAGCGCGCTCGAGGCTCTTGCAAAGCACAAGTCTAAAGCGGCTGATGTTTGCACCGCTCTTAGTGTCAACGTCAATCACGGTGTGTTGTTCTACGTTGTGCGCAAGCTGGTCGCTGGCCTTGGCGAGGAAACTGGTAACCCGGATGATATCGAGGAGGACGAGTGGCGCGACGCTTTGTTCTCTCTGCTGAACACTCTGCCGACGTCTCAAACACGCACTGGTGAGCAGATGGTGGCTGCGGGGCTCCTGGAAATTCTTGTCGATGTCCTCAAGCTGCGTACAGCAAAGGCAGAGCGCAACCACCCCAAGATTCTCAACTTCCTTGATACCTTTGTGTACAACCTGCGAGACGCCTTCTCAGCCCTCGTGGCCGCGAAGGGGCTCGAAATCATTGCTGATCTGATGCAATACGAGGTCGACACCTCCAAGAAGCTCGCAGAGGAGGACAAGGGCATGCCCAAGGAGTACAAGACTCAGCTTACTGATTATCAAATTCCGTTCTATCACCAGCAGAGTCTACGCTGGCTTTTCAAGTTCCTCAACCACATGATGTCGCATACAGGCGGAAACTTCGATCGTTTGATGCGAAACTTGCTTGACTCACAACAGCTGCTCAGCAGCTTGCGCACTGTGCTATCAAACGCCAAGACGTTCGGCTCAACTGTTTGGAGCATGGCTGTCACGATCCTTACCAGCTTCATCAACAATGAACCCACTAGCTACCAAGTCATCGCCGAGGCAGGTCTGAGCGATGCGTTCTTGGAGACAGTCGCGGGAGAGCCTGCTTCAGAATCGACGGCTGCAGCCAACAATGACCCCAGTGCTTCAACACCAACGACATACGCTCCTAGGGAGGGCGGAAAGCCACTTGCCGAGGGTATCTTGCCTGTAGCTGAAGCCATCTCGACCCTGCCCCCGGCTTTCGACGGTATCTGCTTGGCTGAAGCTGGTATGAAGCTGTTCCAGTCATCGACCGCCCTCCAGCGATTCTTCGAGATCTTCGAGAGCCCTGCTCACATCAAAGCTCTTGACGCTGATACGGAGATGCCTACCCTGATCGGAAACTCTTTCGATGAGCTAGTGCGCCATCACCCGCCTCTCAAGGCACGCGTTCTTGCCTGTCTAAGCGAGCTGATCGCGCGTGTGGTCCAACTTTGCGCCGACAAGGCCGAGAAGGAAGGTGTAGGAGCCAAGCTTTGGACTGAGGATGCTGCTGGAAAGCTCACCGTGGCAGGCGGCCGCCAAGCGCTTTCTGCATCAGGCTCGCAGCAAAGTACAGCTCAAGCATCAGGGACCACAAGCACTGATGTGGAGATGAAAGATGCTGATGAGACTGCTAATGAACCAGTCGATTACAGTCAAATCACCGAGACTGAGGACAGCACCAAGGGCCCTACCACCGGTCAGTACATCCGCGTACTCTGTCGTTTTCTCTCTGGGTTCTTCTCAAACCACGCCATGTGCGCTGCGTACGTCGAGCTTGATGGTGTAGATTCTATCCTTGACATTTCAAGTCTCGCTTGCTTAGACCCAAAAGCAAGCGAGTATCGCAGCATGTGCGAGCAATTTGGCCATGTCGTCCAGGTACTCGTTGAGCAGAAGCCCCATATTTCTGTGCCTTCTCTGATCAAGCGGACACAAGTGGCATTGGAGCGCCTGCAACCACTCCTCGATCACACCGGCAAGCAAGCCTTCTTCGCACCTTTCACAAGCACTGGCACTTCCCAGAGTCCAGAGCACATGCAGCAAGGTACACAATACGTCAAAGCACTAGTGTCGGCCCATACCCTCGTCGGAGCCATGACCTTGACCTTCCAGAGCCAGATGTACACCACCCGTTCCTCTCATAATGTATCTAGTCAAGTCAATCTTGCGGACATGTACGCACGTCTTGTGGACAGTCTCGGAAAGCTGCATCGAAGCTGTGTTTGGGAAGAGCTTTTGCTCCAGCGCAACATGCCCACAGAATGGGAGAAGGAGACGCGGATCACCAGTTCTGGTTTCGGCAACGATGAAGCCGACAACGTGTTCCGCCTTGGAAACAGTGCGACCGAACCACCTGCCAACGGAGACGCTGCTGCCTCTGGCTCAGCTTCTGAGATCACGGCTCCAAGCCAGAACAGTGCACAATTCAAGAACACGCAAACTCTCCGCAATTTGCTTAGTAGGATACCGATGGAAGTCGCACCGTTCTTCCAGTCGCTTGGCAAACTACTCTTATTCCGCCGCAGTCTTGAGGCTTACCAGAGGCAATGTGCAACGGTCGTGTCAGACCAGCTTGCCCAGGCAGTCATTGACCAGCTCGAGTACGAAGGTCCCAAGGAATCAGAGATCATTGAGGACCGCTATGCGTACTGGATCATCATTCTTACTTCGCTGTCACAGCTTATCGTGGAGGTAAACCTCGATCGATCGCAAGCGTTGACGCTGTTGCTTGTGTCCTTCCGCAACCTCGGTGGATTCGATGTTCTGGCGAACATCCTCAACCAGTTCTACGAATCGGCGCTTGAGATCACCCAGAAGCAGGCAGATGATACTAGTGAGGAGTCAAAGCGAGTGCTCAACCTCTCTCTCGGAGGCATCAAGATCATTCTGGCCTTCTTCTCCCAGATCATCAACTTCAAAGTCATCTCAGAGTCGCCACAGACGTCATCGATGCAAACCCGGCCGGATCGCGATCGGGAGCGGGCTGATCACTTCTTGACTGCTCAGTTTCTTGTTGAGATACGCTACGCCGTTATTGTGCCTGTGGAAAAGATCTGGAATTCTGATCTCATGGATAAGGCTACTACGTCGTTGGTGAAGACATCTGTCAACATACTGAAATCTGTTCTCGAGTGCGAAGGTGAGCATGGAGCTTACAAGAGCATCGACAAGATTCCAAAGCGTAGCAAGCCCATAATCAAGCCTTGGACTGCCCGAAACGGAGACCACTTGCCGCGCTTGAAAGACAAGGGATACGAGGAGAGCCTTGCTGAAGAAGCCTTGTATCGATGCTGCGACAACTTCAACATGGCGGAGGAGTATTGCAAGAACCAAATCCGTCCAAGTGCGTCAAGAAATCCTATACCACAGTATGAGATCCAAGCGCGAGGCCCGCCATCCGCTTCACCAAGTCGAGCTGAAGTGGTGGTTCCCGAGCACCCAGACGACGCTAGCATGACAGGGAGCGAAGTAACGCGGGATGAAGATGGTTCTGAGCACCCGGAGACACAGTCTGTCCATATGGAAGACGCCGACGCTTCGACTGCAGAACCAGATGCGCCTACGTCTACTACACCTGTACCAGGTGATCAGTCAAGTCAAGCATCCGCGCCCCAGGACGCTCTCGCTTATCAGAAGCGGATGGCTAACGGCAATTCGACCCAGCTCGTTGCCATAGACCAGCTAGATGAGCAGCGAGCCAAGCTCCGCCAGAACCTCGTTGATCGATGTCTCGACATGCTCAACTCGCACGATGATGTCACCTTTGAGCTGGCAGATCTCATTATTGCCGCTGTTTCAAAAGCGCCCGACCCACCCGAGATGCGTGCCGAGATCGGTATGATGCTTGTGCAGTCTCTCATGTCGCTGCAGAGTGAAGATGACTTCCGAACCCAGAGCAAGAAGATAGCAGCTTCGGCCCATCTCCTAGCGTTGGTGCTTCAAGAAAAGGATTTTTACGACGTTATCGTTGAACAGCTGAAGGAACACTTCACTACCTTGTTGGGCTTCATCAAAATCTTCCCAGATCAGTCTCCAGAGGATTCATCACCTTGGATTGGTCAGGTCTTGCTTATCGTCGAACGACTACTGGCTGAAGATCAACTTCCGCATCAAGTCCAATGGACTCCGCCGACAGAAGAGTCCCAGGAAGAGACCACAGTCGACGATCTACCGCAACCTATCGTCAGTATCGAGGAGAAGGATCTGCTTTTCAACGCAATCATCGAGATGTTGCCTCGCATCGGCAAAGATGAGTCGCTGGCTCTGTCTGTGACACGAGTACTAGCCATGCTTACTCGTACGCGTAAGATTGCCACGCGTCTTGCGGAGAAGCGCAACGTTCAACGTCTGTTCCTCATGGTAAAGCAGCTTGCTGGTATCACCAATGAGGGCCTTCGAAGCGCTTTCATGATTGTGCTTCGTCACATGATTGAAGATGACGAGATGATTCGACAGATTATGCGTACCGAGATCCAGCAGATGTTTGAGTCGCGCGACCGAAGGCAGACAGACACTACTGGCTACACTCGCCAGATGTACGCGCTAGCCATCCGTGCGCCGGAGATCTTCGTTGAAGTCACCAACGAGAAGCTTCAACTCAAAGGGTTTGATCCTAATCAGCGACCGCAGACTCTTATTCTTAAGAAGACCGATCCACCTCCGACTGGGCCAACCGAGCCAACAAGTGTCGTTGAGTCTTCAGAGGTTACTGCTGAGGCCGATAAACCCAAGGAGTCTAGCGAAGCGCCTAAGCAGCCGTTCCTTGAGCGAACAAAGACTTCAGATCTCAAGGTGCCTGTAGTTGAGAACCCCGATGGTGTTATCCATTACCTTCTCTGCGAGTTGCTAGCCTACAAGGAGGCTGAAGATAAGCCTGAACCCGCTAAGCCTACCGAGAAGCTCGCAGAGAAGCCCGCAGAGGGTGCAACTGAAGGACAGGCAAGCAAAGAGTCGAGCTCGGACGCCGCCACTGCGACCCCAGCTGCCGCACCTACAGAGTCTGCTAAGCCCGAGAAGCCTGTGTTCAAGGCTGAAGCACACCCAATTTACATCTACCGCTGCTTCATCTTGAAGTGTCTCGCTGAGCTTCTGCAGAGCTACAACCGCACGAAGATTGAGTTCATCAACTTCTCCAGAAAGGCAGACCCTTACACTGTGACACCATCAAAGCCTCGATCCGGTGTCCTGAACTACCTTCTCAACAACGTGGTGCCCATTGGTAGCTTGAGCCATGAAGGCGACCTCGCTTTCAAGAAGAAGCTGGCGACATCAAACTGCGCCATCGACGTCATCGTTTCACTGTGCAACAAAACGGGAGAGTTCGTTCTGCCGAAAACCGACGTACCAGTGTCGCCATACACAGAAACTGAGCCAGACCTGCTTTTCGTACGCAAGTTCGTCCTTGAGCATGCTCTGAAGGCGTTCAAGGATGCCAACGCTTCGGATGAACCACTCGACATGAAGTACTCTCGTCTGTTGAGCATCGCCGACATCTTTAGTAGGATGGTGTCGCAGCGTCCCAATGGAGAGATGCTTACTCAGAACGCCGATCTGACACCCAACCTGAAGCAGATGGCCAAGATTATGTACGAGAAGAACTTTGTCACCATCCTGACAACAGCGATTTCGGACATTGATCTCAACTTCCCAAATGCTAAGCGAGTGGTTAAGTACATTCTCAAGCCTTTGAAGTGGCTTTGCTACGTAGCCATGGATCTGAGCATGCACTATGATACTGGTTCAGCCCCAGACTCCGCCGACGAGTACGAGATCTCGACAGCATCCGACGACGATCTCGTTGATAACACACGCGAAGAGACGCCTGATCTGTTCCGCAACTCGACGCTCGGCATGTTCGAAACTGGTGACTCGGAATCGGACGAAGACTCTGAAGACGATGAGGGCGAGGAAATGATGTACGACGATCCTTATGCGGATGATATGGAGTACGACGAGGCTGATATCGGTGACGACGATGTTGTTTCCGATGACGATGAGGAGATCCTTGGGGAGATGGGTATGGACATTGACGGTATGGGTCCTATCGAAGGTCTCCCCGGCGACATCGATGTCGAGATCGAGGTTGACGACGATGGCAACCAAATGGGCTCCGATTCTGACGACAATTCTGATGATGATTCAGAAGACGATGAGGATGACGACGAAGATGACATGGATGACATGGACGATGGAGGTGATGACGATATGGACGACATGGATGAGGCCATGGATGCTATGGAGGAAGTCACTGGTGATGACGAAAACGCCAGTCTCGCTGAAGATCAAGAAGATGACTGGAGCGATGACCAGGACGACTTCCCAGGTGGTCCCAACGGCGAAGGCAACATGGGCCCTGGCGCGCTCGGCTTTGTCCTTGATCCTCCTCAGCTTCTTGAACAAATGCGTCAACAAGGTGGAGATCTCGAAGACTTCTTAGATGACGAGATGGCGGAAGAAGGTCCGTTGCTTCATAGGATAGAACGCTTGTCACGGTCGCTAACCCAACTAGATATGGACGAGGAAGAAGAGGAGTACGATGAAGAAATTCACTACGATCCTGGAATGGAGGATGAAGACGATGCTATGCCCGAGATGGGTTGGGGAGGTAGCTGGGAAGACGCTCAAGCCCCTGCTGTTCGACATACCCACCGCCTCAGCCCATGGATGTTCCCCGCAGGGCCAGGCGATCGCATTCTTGTACCAGCTTACCGTTCGCATCGCCCAGGTGCGGGTCCTCGTGTTACTGACGACGGTATCAACCCCTTGCTTCAGCGAGGTGGTCGCTCTGCTGGACGAGATGGTCTACCGCGCAACGAAGGCCAGAGCGACTGGGTTCATGCTATTGAAGGCCGTGGTCCCCGCGTTTTCAGCCAATCTGACAGCCCAGTCTCGTTCATCAGCAATCTTTTGAATGCTATGAGCTCTACTACTGGCCCGACAATACACCAGCACGGAGGCGCATTGCACCTTTCTTTCGCCAATCCCATGGGTATGCCACCCTTCGATAGCGGGATGCGACGCGATATTGCTCGCATGCGAGAGTCGTACACATCACGCACTGCTCGCGAAGACCCACATTCTGCGGTATCATTCGTCAAGGCGTACACCAGCCAGCGCTGGCAGGAAGAAGCCCGGATCCTATTCGGTCCTGGCGCGATAGAGAAGAGCCAGCGAGTGGTCAACTCCATTCTGAAGGTCATGGTTCCTCCTGCCATGGAAGCGGCGAAGAAGCGACTGGAGGAACGTCAGGCTGAGGTCGCACGCAAACTCAAGGAAGAGCAGGAACAGAAAGAGCAGAAGGAGCGTGAAGAGCGTGAGAAGCGCGAAGCACAAGAGAAGGAGGATCGTGAGCGACAGGAACGTGAAGCTGCTGAGGCTGCGAGCCGAGCTCAAGAGGAACCCGCAGAAAGCGAGCCAAAGACTGAGGCCGAAACTGCACCTGAAGCGCAAGCCATGGAGGGCGTTGAGATCGGAGAGTCCTCGTCAGCGCCCGCTGACGCCTCCGCTGCGGCTGAGCCCGCGCCTGCGGAACCTGCTGCGCCTCCAGCACCGCGAGTCACAACAACGATTAGAGGTCATGAGTATGACATTACGGATTTGGGCATCGACACCGAGTATCTAGACGCTCTTCCCGAGGATCTGCGCGAGGAAGTCTTGATGCAGCAGGTAGCTGAACGTAGAGCCGAACAACGGGCTCAAGCGCGACGACAAGAGCAGCAACAATCGCAAGCCCCGGCACAAGCACAAGCTCCGGCGGCGCCCGAGGAGGCAGGTCCAGCAGGTGAGGCACCTACAGACATCAACCCAGACTTCTTGGCTGCTCTTCCTCCAGAGATCCGAGATGAGTTGCTTGCACAGGAGGCGCAAGAGCGTCGACGCCGAGAGCGGGAAGAGCGCCGCCGTCGCGACCAAAGCAGTGCTGGCGCCGCCCCTCCACAGGCAGAAGATATGGATCCTGCAAGCTTCTTCGCATCGCTGGACCCCAATCTGCGAGCTGCTGTACTTATGGATACCGATGAGAGCATTCTGCGCCAACTTCCACCTGACATGTCTGCGGAAGCTCGAGCAATGGGAGGTGATCGCCGGTTACACCAGTTCAACGACTTCGGCTATAGACGTGATCGCCGCGCGCAGCCAGACGACCCTTCACAGAAGAAGAAGACGCGTCCTTGCGTTCAAATGCTTGACAAGGCAGGCGTTGCCACGCTCCTAAGGCTCATGTTCATCCCACAACAGGGCAGCGCCAAGGGTAGCCTGAGCTCCATCCTTCGCTATGTCTGCGAGAACCGTCAAAACCGCGCCGAGGTCATTAGCATCCTGCTCTCCATTCTTCAAGACGGTAGCGCCGATGTGAATGCAGTTGAAAAGAGCTTTGCTCAGTTGTCTATCCGAGCAAAGCAGCCTCAGCAGCCAGCAGACAAGACTCCGAAGATCTCCCGCAAGAATGGTGCTCTATCGATCAACGCCGATGTCTCTCCACTCATGGTCGTTCAGCAATGTCTCAACACACTTACCCAGCTGACTGAGAAAAACCCTGCCGTATGGCAGTTCTTCCTGACCGAGCACGAGACTGGCGTCGGTTTCAAGAATCGTGCCAACCGCAAGGGCAAGGCGAAGGAAAGCAAGGCGAATAAGTACCCAGTCAATGCGCTCCTCACCTTGCTGGACCGTAAGCTTATCGTTGAGAGTTCTACCATCATGGAGCAATTGACGTCACTGCTCAAGGTCATCACAGCACCACTTCAAGTCCTCAAGAAGGAGAAGGAGAAGGCTGCTGAAGACGCAAAGAAGGAGGCAGAGGCCTCTGCGGAGGGTCAGACTACTGACAATGAGCCTGCTGATACCACAACCACGGAAGCACGCCCAGATGGTCAAGATACGGAGATGACGACTGCTCCCGGGAACGCTGCTCAGCCAGATACCGCTACTGAGGGTGAGGGCAGTACTTCCAAGCCTGACGAGTCAAAGGCCGAAGAGGACAAGAAGAAGCACCGTACACTCACACCACCCGATGTACCTGAAGCCAACCTTCGACTCGTCGCTAAGATTTTGGCTGCTCGGGAGTGCAACAGCAAGGTCTTCCAGGAGACTTTGTCGGTTATCAGCAACCTCTCGCCCATCCCAGGTGCCAAAGAGATCTTCGGTCAAGAATTGCTTGGTATTGCCAAGGATCTTGCTAGCTCAACACTTCAGGATCTTGCAAGCTTGACGGTTCAAGTTTCAAAGGCAAGTTCGCCTACTGACGTCCAAGGCATCGCTCTTGCCAAGTTCTCCCCAGCAAGCTCCGACCAAACCAAGCTGCTGAGGGCCTTGACGGCGCTCGACTACCTCTTCGACCCGTCGCGCGATAGCAAGGACAAGCCTGAGGCCGCTGCAGAGGCACTTGAGCCCGCTCAGAAGGAAGACATCCTCTTGACCCTATACGAGGATTCTGCTTTCGCGCCACTATGGGAAAAGCTCAGCGAATGTCTCACTGTCATCCGCCAGCGCGGCAACATGCTCAACATTGCTACTACGCTGCTTCCGCTGATTGAGAGTCTGATGGTTGTTTGCAAGAACACCACACTCAAGGACATGCCTCTGTCCAAGATGCTTCCCAAGGAGTTCGCTTTGTCTAGTCCGCCACCTGAGAGCAGGATGGAGAACCTGTTCTTCAACTTCACTGAAGAGCACCGCAAGATTCTCAACGATCTTGTACGCCAGAACCCCAAGTTGATGAGCGGAACTTTCTCCCTACTTGTGAAAAATTCCAAGGTGCTAGAGTTCGACAACAAGCGCAACTACTTCAACCGAAAGCTTCATTCGCGAGGTGGCGACCGACAACAACACCAGCCTCTCCAGCTCTCTGTTCGTCGAGACCAAGTCTTCCTAGACTCTTTCAAGTCGCTGTACTTCAAGTCTGCCGATGAGATGAAGTTCGGCAAGCTCAGCATCCGCTTCCACGGTGAGGAAGGTGTTGACGCTGGTGGTGTTACCCGCGAGTGGTTCCAGTCCATCTCACGACAGATGTTCAACGCCGACTACGCTCTCTTTGTACCTGTCGCTTCCGACCGCACGACATTCCACCCCAATCGCCTTAGTTCGATCAACCCTGAGCATCTGATGTTCTTCAAATTCATTGGTCGCATCATCGGCAAAGCACTTTACGAAGGCCGCGTCCTCGACTGCCATTTCAGCCGAGCGGTCTACAAGCAGATCATGGGCAAGCAGGTCAGTCTCAAGGATATGGAGACGCTTGACCTTGAGTACTACAAGTCCTTGGAATGGATGATTCACAACGAGATCACGGATATTATAACGGAAACCTTCTCAGTTGAAGTCGAAGCCTTTGGAGAGATGCAAACCGTCGACCTCATCGAAAACGGCCGTAACATTCCCGTTACCGAAGATAACAAGCACGAGTACGTCCGCCTCATCACTGAGCACCGTCTTGTAGGCGCCGTCCAAGAGCAGCTCGAGAACTTCCTCAAGGGCTTCCACGATATCGTTCCGGCGGAGCTCGTCTCCATCTTTAGCGAACAGGAGCTCGAACTTCTCATTTCCGGTCTGCCTGACATCAATGTGGATGACTGGAAGAACAACACCGAGTACCACAACTACACAGCTGCCTCGCCACAGATCCAGTGGTTCTGGCGCGCTGTCCGAACGTTCGAGAAGGAAGAGCAAGCCAAGCTGCTTCAATTCGTCACTGGTACAAGTAAGGTGCCGCTCAATGGTTTCAAGGAGCTCGAGGGTATGAACGGCTTCTCCAAGTTCAACATCCACCGCGATTACGGCAGCAAGGATCGTCTGCCATCTAGCCATACTTGCTTCAACCGTAAGCTATACCCCCTACCCTTTGTCTCAACCCAATACTAACAAATCTGACAGAACTCGACCTCCCTGAGTACGAGACGTACGAAGATCTTCGCAAGGCCCTTTACACCGCCATGACAGCTGGTGGCGAGTACTTTGGCTTCGCCTAAACTTACCCCGCTCGCTGTCACAAACAACGAACGAACGGCCTCTTTACCTCACGAATATCGCTTTTTCGATGATTACATATTACGATCTTCTTTGCATTGCAGGCGCAGGAAGGGGCGTGTATGTGTGTACCGGGATATGAACTATACCCTTTCAGGTGAGGGGTGAAGGAATGAGCATTTGGTAGATGAGAAGAAGAGTAGTGATTGATGGTTTATGCCCTGGGCTCTTTTTTTCTTCTTTTTCTCTCTCTGTGTACGAATATCAGTTCAAAATTGGAGTGGAGGGAGTTTTTCACGAGTTTATGAGATGGAGATGTGATGATGCAGGAATGCCTGGTCCAGCTGGCTGGTTTCGAACAGATGGGAAAGAGGATGATCTGGGAGTGCAGGCCCGGGTTGTCTCTCTAGACCTTGATGGGAGACTGGTTGGGTGGACTGGGTGAGAGGATTAGTGAGGTGTTAGATAGAGGTTATGAGTTTCTTTACTCGATATGCTTGTTCTTGAGTCTGTGAACGGCGTGAAGTTTGATGGATGTTTTGCGTGAGAGTTGCAGTAATGGTGTCGTCATATTCGCCTGGTATACTGAAGCGCATCGCTAGCTAGTGTACGCACTTTCCACGCATGTTCCTTTCAGTTCAAGTGTTGCGCTCATTACGTACCATGTCGAAAGTGCAATGGAGGGGCTTACCTGACCTGGGCAGTCAGGCACGGCTTACCCGATTAGGGCAACTATCGCATCCCACACATTGTGGGGGAAGGAGCACGAACAACATCACCTTGGTCCTTATAATCTGCTTTCTGGACGAATTTCATCTCAAATATCACATTGACGTTACTACTACTAAGAATTCTACGAACTTGCATCAAACAGTAAGCTCAACCCTCCTCCCAGATGGGATGGAACCGAGGTGGCGGTCTCACAGCATTACTAACGCGCATCGTGAAATCAGTGTCTGGAACCCTCGTCCCCCT
>Ga0265797_10005553_pt1 | contig 18351 bp, 21 predicted proteins | sample P2T30metagenome_FD_192433 | JGI IMG/M metagenome (GOLD analysis project Ga0265797, IMG submission 192433) | Plant litter microbial communities from East Loma Ridge, Irvine, California - P2 T30 | ecosystem: Environmental > Terrestrial > Plant litter > Unclassified | place: USA: California... | reverse complement strand
TTGATTAGGTAATCAATGGCATTGGACCCTGATTGAATATTGCACTGATTGTGCCCATCTCTGTCTGCTGCTGATACTTGGTTCATCTGGCTTTCCAGGTCTCTTCGAGCTCCCTCTTCGCAGCCATCTTGCTCCAGCCACGCTCGGGCCCAGACGAGTACAGTTGCTGTTGCATCGACTTAACTCTTGTTCGAAACTGGTCTATGTGTCTTATAGGGATGTTGCCGTTCGTCCGAAAGCGGCGCTGAGCTCGTTGACTGATGGCTTTACAGGTCTCATCTATGGCCTGGTTACCTAGGAAGTCTTCTGTTCTGAGAACATGATTGGTCGCCAGCATTTCAAGGTGGAGGTCTGAGGGTGCAACGCTTGCCTCATGTTCCAGCACTTGGACATTCGTCGTCTTGTATGCGCCTGTAATGGTCTTGAGGCACTTGTTCTGCACTGTTTGCAGTGGTTAGATCAGTCTAACGTGAATCCTGGGGAAGCGGTGTATTCCGGGATGTGGTGCAATTTCGCCCGCATTACTGCGAACTCTATAAGACTCCACTATGAAAAAATTACTCAAAACGATGTTGTTGCTGTTGGAGGAGGTGATGGTCGACGCGGGGAAAATGTTGGAGCTCGAAGCTCGGCGTCCGCTGTCGCCGCCAGGTGCGCCGCAGATGCGGGGTTTGAGGCGCAGGGGTGCTGAGTGGCAAATGGTGACAAGAGGCAACGCGAAGGCGGGAGGAGCGAGGAGAACGAAGATGAGGGCCATTGCGAGTGGTACGGAAGGAGAGGAGGGCTCACAGCGAAGCGCGCCCGGCTTCGAGGCTGCCTCGACTGCTGCGCGCAAGAGAAAAGCTGAGTACAGCGTCAACGACAAGCTGACAGCGATGGCAGCAACCATCTCACAGCTTGTGATGGCTCAAAAGCAAATGGCAGAGAGTCAGAAGGCGTTCTTGAAGAGCAATAAGGCTATACTGAACTGCAACAAGGCACTGCTAGAAAGCAACCAGGCCATGATGGAGACCATCAAAGCTCAAGGCGACGAGATCAAGGCATTAAAAGCATTGCTGCAAGCAATTCCAAGGCCTAGTAGCTACAGCGAGGCCATTGCGAACAGTGGCGCGTCCGTTGATTTGCAGAGTTCTCAGGCCAGGTCTACATCCGCAGCTAGCTCACAGTTGCGCAAGAAAAAGCCTCAGGTGCAGGACGACAGAGTAGTCTCTATCGATATGGGCAGGTCTAAGTGATTGAAGAACAAATACAATGCTATCAGGGACGGCCTCCGCGCTGGACTCGACGCTAGCAAGGTCACCGAAAAGCCGACAATCAAGTCTCTGCGGCCTGGTCCAGGTGATAGAATCGATCTAGTGTTTGCTGATAAGGACGAGGCCAAGAAGGCGAAGCAGCATACTCACTGGCTGACGTCCAGCCTGCCTAGCGCGCGCATAAAAGATGAGCAGTGGTACCCGGTGAAGTTCGACAGTGTTGTGAAGCAGTGTGTATTGAACAAGAATGTAAATGGCCGTATGACATTCCAGGAAGACTTTGCGAAAGACTTTAAGGCAGACAACGGCAGCTGAATGGCAGAATGTACTCCGATGGAAGCGACCTGGCTGAGTAAGGTTGACGCGGAGGAGAAGGTAGGGTCGATGGTAGCCTGGCTGAAGAGCAAGGTTGACGTAGAGTATCTGCTGCGAACAGAACGGCTACTTTTGGCGCTACTGACGCGTTCTACTCATTTTTTATCGTTAGGGACAACAGCGATCCGTGCTACTACTGTAACAGTTACAGACACAAGCAGGCGTCGTGCACGAGTTAGATCAGCGTGCGATCTGTTCCGAGGGTTACCACCGGAGAGGATAACCCGCGCAGGTTTCGGAGGTTGCAGTGCGGTCACCTAGGTCCCTCCTCAAGGGTGACATCTCGCTGATGTCCTACGTGATAGCATCAGTGCAGCATGTGGAACAGTAAACAGGTTCGCGCCAACACGAGAACATTTCATACTGGCTGTAGCTTGCATACTGGCTAATGTACCCAAAGTTCAGGAGTATGCATACTGGCTGTAGCATGCATACTGGTCCAGCTATACTCTCCAGCTATGCAGTTCTTGTCGCAGGCCGAGGCACTTTAGGAATGCAAGTCGCAGATCGCATGATTAGCTTGCCAAGACACTAGATACAAAGGCCCGGTCTACCAGACCGCGCGCCTGAACAAGAACAACAACCATTCAACCCACAATTTTCATCCCATCGAGAGGTCACCCTCTCGTGCGACAATGTATCATATCATCAATCAAATCTACCACCCAACCCACATAGTAGTCAGCAAACAACCCAAACCCTCCACAACTACCACGACAACAACACCCGCCCTCCACACACACCCTCCACAAACACAACCCCTCAAACAACCCCACCCCAATCCAAATCTAGAATTCTAAAGCATAGCCAACCTCACCGAATAGCCGATGTCGCGCTTGTTAACAGCCGGCGGCGGCGTAAGCGTGCTGTTGGGCGTGAAAACGCCATTGTTAACCAGCCAAGCGGCCGAGTTGAATTCCGAGTAGAGCGTCTTGATGCGGAAGCCGAAGCTGTTGTCGGCGTCTGGGATCGTTTCCAGGATGGCGGTGCCGACTACGGGCTGCGAGGAGGAATGATTGTTAGTATTGGGGCGGGGAGGGGGTTTGGGCAAGTTTTGGTCTTGTGGTGGAGGATGGAAGGGACTTACGATCGCGGCTTGCTCGGTAGCCTGTCCGTTGCCGGAGCGCAAGGTTTGCCATCTGACGGAAGTGTGGTTGCAGCCGTGGAAGACGTTCAGGGTGTCGAAGGGGATATTGGGCTGACGGCCGTGGCCGGCACTGAATTCGGCGCGGGATGCGAAAGTGACAGCATTGACCACAAGCGGTCCTTCACCGCCGCGGTTGCGGATGATGTTGACGGCGGAGCTGTAGTCGACGAAGTCCTCGGTGAGGGCCTCCTCGGTCAGCTCGAGAGTGTAGCCTTGGATCAGCTGCTGGAAGATGGCGGCGACTTCGGAGGCGTCGTCGGCGGTCAGGCAGGCGTCTTTGTTGTTGTGGTGCTTGCCTTTGCCGTTGCCTTTGCCTTTGTTGCGGTACCAGGGGTTTTTGCCGTGGTTCCAGCGGCCGGAGCTCTTCCAGTCGTCTTTGGTTGCGGCTGGGACGGCGGCTGCGTCCGGGGATGCGGCGGGGGCTGCGGCGGTTGTGGTGAGGAGGGCGGAGGCGATGGCGAGGATGGCTGCGGCGCGCATGCTGGGTGGTGTTGGGGGTTGGTTTCGCTGGTTGGGAGTGGGTGCTGCTTAGCACAGAAGGGACACGAGTGATAGGATGGGATGTGATGTGTAGTGATGGTGTGTCGAGTGGAGGAACTATTGTGCCAGAGGTACTTGCCTTGATTGATATATGTGTGAATCTCAGTCAGGCCGGCCTACACAAGAGATGAGCTGACATGACAGCAACAGCAGCAGCAACAACAATATCAGGCGGTGGTGGAGACTGCCAGCAAGCAAATATCGATCCTTCGTAACCTTTTCATAGCACATCTTGGCTTCAAGCCCGTCGTGGCTCGAAACGGCGATACCAAGTCGGCAAAGTCGATGATATGAGCACAAGAGTGGCGTTGCCGGGTCGAAAAGGCGAGCAGGCTGGCAGGTAGCGAGCGAGCGAATCTTGGCCCAGAACCTTCTTATAATAGCCCGGACGCCTCTCGCTCACAGTAGTCACAGCACAGCCAGCCAGCAAGCCAGCAAGCCGCTGCTTACAATACCAAGACCTGAACAAGTGCTAAGCCTGGGTTTGGCAGGTCTTGGTAGTACCGGTAAGCGGGGGAGGTCAGTCGAATGCATGGCAGTTCCATCCTCAGCTGCTGCTGTTGATTGTTTTCCAAGAACCGAGCCAGGCCGCATGAGCTAAGGCAAGGGCGGCGGTGTCACGCTTGCTTCCGATTCAGGTACTGTGCTACCTGTGGGAGGTGAGGTCCGTTCGCCGTGTTGATGCGGTAGAATTCGACAATGGCTTTGCTGAGTTCCTGCCTTTTACCGATTATTGCCAAGGTGATACCAAGTCCACCGCTTTTGCTTTCCGTGGGCGAAAGAGGGAGCGTCCGTGTCCGCTCCCAGTAGTGAACGGGCTTCAGCTGACTGTACATGTACGGTATGTATGCGGCATTGCAGAAGTTGTGCAGTATAGCAAACAAGCGAGGCTGATAACAATTCTCGTCAGCAACTACATGTACTTGCCCACAGCACCACAGCCACTCTTAGCCATAACTTCCCTGTCACCTCCTTGCTTACACGCAAGGCGAAGCGATCGCAGCACAGCACAGCACAGCAAAGCCAAGCTCGCAAAAAGAGAGAAATAAAAATCTCCGGCTCCCCGCATCGGACCCCCATTGCATACATGGACATGTACACGTGCATGCATGATGCAGTGTTCACTTAGCACTACTGACCATGGAACTACTGTCATAATCTACTGTTGTTTTCTTGAACAACGGATACGAACGTACATGTGATGGACCGATGGTGGCGTGCGGAGTTTCACCCAAGGTACTTCTAGTATGGCGGTATTATTAGCCCTCGAGGCATTCTTGCCATGCGATGCGGTTTTGTCCGAGCGTGGCAGCGTGAACACTACATACCGAGATACCATGGCGCTCACACATATATGTACGCGAAGTGGAGTGGGGTGCAGCGCAGTGGAGTGGGGTGGAGTCTCCCACGCTCTTTGCTCTGCGCGACCACGTTCCATGCTGCAGTATGCGAGGAGGAGCCAGTCGGAGAATACCTTAACTTATCCACAAAGCGAGTGAACGCAAGCCTCGTCCTGTTTATCTTTTGCTGTGCTGTTCTCACGTCCCATCATCATCGCATGTGAAGCGAATCAAAGGAAGCGACCAGTGTAAGATAGAGCTCGAGTCGCTTACATATATACGGCTGATAAGTCAAGGCGTTCAGAGTAGCGTGTAGTGGACTTTCCCTTCGCTCTTTGATTCTTTGTTCTGCGCGACCACGTTCTGCGCTGCATCTCAAAATGCAAGTAGGAGTCAGTCGGAGAATACCTTACCTTTACCTTTGCCTTATTCACAAGCGAGCGAGTGGACGTAAGCTGAAAGCAAGCTACATAGTATGCTATTCCGCGTTCGGCTGTTGCTCTTGCTCTTGCTCTTGCTCTTGCTCTTGCTCTTGCTCTTGCTCTTGCTCTCGCTCTATGCTATGCTGTTACTGCTCTCACGTCCTGTTATCGCATGTAATACATGGGAAGCGAATCAAAGGGAGCGAGCGAGTAGAGGTAGATAGATAGAGCTCGTGTTATCTATACAGCTGATGAGGCGTTCGGAGCGGCGAGCTGAAAAGAGAGCGAAGAGTAGCCAGTCGGAATATAATTTTATACCTTATGTAGAACTACCTTACATGCTCATAAGCGAGCGAGTAAGGTAGAAGGTAGGTAAGTGGGGAGCCGACATTTTTTGTGGCCAAGCGAGATACGTCGTGCTAATGCGCTACTATACTGCCATAACCGGCGCTGGGCGCTGGAGTGTGCTTATGCTACTTTGCTACCTGCTATACAGCCCCATGGAAAAGGATTCGTGCTCGGCTGTTGGCAGAGGGTGCAGCAACGTCAGTGCCAAGTTGCTGTCGATCGTACCAGAGACACGTGAGATTTTGTACTTCCCCAGCAAGTGAGTTGAAGGGAAAGCATAAGTAAGGGCCATCTCTGTTCGACTTCACAGCTTGTCTTGCATTGCATTGCGAGTGCAGACTTCAAAATTGCGAAGATAATATCACCGACCGCGACATTCATCAACACAACAATGAGCTCGATTTCTAACCCCATCTTGACCGATCTGGCGAGACTCAGTAGAGATCCGCCGGAAGACACACACCTTCGTAAGGATCTGTACAACGCTGCTTTGAAGCTTTTGTACGCGACCGAGTCGGCGCAGGACACTGCTCAGAGGCTTTACCATGGCGTATGTTGACATCGGCGTTGATATTGTTAAGAAGGCTGTTCGGCAATACTGACCAGAACATCAGCATGTTCCGCTTGCCATGGCTCAGACTGGCAATGATCTTGGTCTCTTCAAGACGCTGGCTGCTGCGCCGTCCAAGACTTGGACTGTCGAAGAGCTTGCGGCAGAAGTGGGCGCTGATCCTGTTCTAACGCGTGAGTCACTTTGCTGCAATGCACCAAGCCCGTCTATGCCATGACTAACCACATCGACAGAACGGCTCCTCACATGCCTTGCAGCCTACGGCATGGCTCGCCAGGACAACAAAGGCAGTTTCTGCGCCTCAAACCTGACCCGCAACCTCGCAGAGCCAGGCTCCCAAGCCGGCATCAAACACTAGTAAGTTCGAACTCCCACCCACCTCTCGACAAGACCACCAATTGACATTCAAGCAGCTCACTAACCATGACGCCCGCCTACAACGCCATCCCAAAATTCCTCGCCACAACAACCTACCGCAACCCATCCACCAAGGCGCCCTTCAACCTAGCCTACAACACCGACCAGCCCGTCTTCGAATGGCGCAAGCACAACCCCGAAAACGCAGAGGCAGGCCAAGCCTTCATGGCCGCCCAGCGAACAGGCCAGCAAAGCGTCTGGGACGGCAACAAAGTGCCCCTGACCGACCTCCGCCTATCAGACGAGGACCTGGACGCTGGCCGCGTCCTCCTCGTCGACGTCGGCGGCGGCTTCGGACACCAGTGCATCGACCTGCGCAAGCTGAACCCGCACCTCAAGGGCCGCATGATCACGCAGGACTTGTCTTTCGTGCACGACATGCGGCGGAACGCGGACGAGCTCCTGGAGCTGGACATCGAGCCCACGGCGCACGATTTCATGCAGCCGCAGCCTGTTCGTGGCGCGAAAGCGTACTACCTCCGCAACGTCATTCACAACTGGAACGATGCTGCGAGCGAGTTGATTCTGAAGCAGGTGCGGGGCGCGATGGCGGAGGACTCGGTGCTGATCGTCGACGACGTTGTCATGCCGCGCGTGGGCGCCTCGTGGAAGCAGGCTAGCATGGACATTGCCATGATGACTATGCTGGCTGCGATGGAGAGGACGGAGGAGCAGTTCCGGCTGTTGCTACTGAGCGCTGGGCTGCGGCTGAGGGATGTGTGGACTTATGATGATGAGTATGGCGATAGCTTGCTTGTTGCTGTGCCTGTCTGAGGCGGCGCGGCGGGTGTGGAGGTGTGCGTGCTGGAGTCGTGCATGCTCGGGTCGAGATGGCGCTCCACTGCGTGCGGGAGAATTAGGCGGCGCTTTTCGCTGCTATGATGATGATGAAAAAAACGATCTCACGAATCAATCAACCAATCAATCTTCCCAATCCCCCCAATGCTCGTTCAAATCATCAATCCGCCACTGCGTCGCCCAGCCCGTCTCTTCCTCGATCTTGCGCAGCTGTCGCAAATTAGCCGCGTGCTCGTCCCCGTGGCTTATCAGCTTGCCGGCAATCCAGAAACACCCCCCATCAACAGCTTATCCCGGGAATATAGACTTCTTTTCGTTTTTGTCACAAACAGTGTCATTTTTTGTATCATTCTAGAGCACTGAGCGAGCTGACCAGGTACACACTACCAAGATCTCACGCGCCTTTCTGGCGGGCATGTTAGCCCGTAGTAAAGGTAGCGGAGGACCAGCCTTGAGTGAAGTTCAAGGGTCTGAGACGCGCGGGGAAGCCCCCGAACCAATTAGGATCCAGCATCTGCCCTCGCCCCCTGATTTTCGAGTAGGCAGATCGCAGAACTGGAAGGGACAGCAGGCATATGCCACAAGACTATTGAGCCCGAAGAAGCAGAAGACAGATACAAACTCTGCCTTCGGCATACAAGACAATGCTCTCCTATAAGCAGTCGGAGATCTTATTGCGAAAGCCTCGTAGGTACCTAATGAGGCCATTACCGCAGCTGCCTGTTCGAACGAGGTACGATCTTTCCGAGCAGAAGTGGAAGAAATCAAGAAAGAGCGAATTCGACTTACGCAACTCATGAACGAGGTGATGACAGTGTTGTATACACTTAAACAGGAAGTAGGAGGTATCTCCACCTGGCCAAAAAGTAGCGCTGTACCAAGAGGTACAGCGCAGATGCCGAGCAGATAAGCATGTCTACCAGTGGCGCCAGTGGCGCAGACCAGCTGGGCCAATATCGCAGAGTCGGGAGCAAGTGGTGGATGGACCACGGTCACGAACAGTAAGAAAAAGTTAAAGAAACATCTGCGTGACCAGCGCCAAGTCCTCTTCGTTAGAAACGTGCAATCGCATAGTTGCGACCCTAGAGACATCATGTTTGAAGTCAATAAAGCTCCTACCTACGCGAGAGCCCATGTGACAGTAAGACTGACCAAAATGGGATATACGGACAAGGGCAACCTGACCCGCGCGTTAAGCGAGAATGCAAGTGCAGACGAGCTACTCAACTACGCAGCAGTCGTGATGGCTGCGGTGAAGAAGCTAGACCCCGAGGTCGCCTATATGGAAAAGACGGAAAAGTGGCTCAAGCTGAGGGTCTACGGAGTAGCGCTAGACTGCTACATGAACGAAGGCGGACTAGAGGTAGCACGAGAGGAGATCGAACTGATGATAGGCGAGCACTTGCCTTTCGCACTACGTTAGATCAAAGGTGATACCCTGGCCGAACGCTACGAGAGCGGAAGTCTCAAGAGGTCAACACTGGTCTTAACTATAAAGAGCAAGAAGACGGCGGATGTGATCCTAGCAAAGGGACTGTCCTTCGGAGGTAGACGCCACGAGGTAGAGAGGTTCTGGGAACGAGGAGAAGGCGGTATGTGTATGCGCTGCTGTGGTCGAGACCATTTCGGCCAATGTACCGAAGAACCAAAGTGCTTTGTCTATATAGGCGACCACAAAGGGAGCAAGCATAAATGTAAAGTCGAAAGCTGTAGCAAGAGATCAGGGCTGTGTGAGCACCACATGGCGAAGTGCGCGAACTGCAAAGGACCACACCCTACGACATCGCCGAGATGCCCCAAAAAGAGGTCAAGCTGATAGTCACGCTAGCAGAAGGAAGCCGAGATGCATAGCAGCCTACCAGCAATAGAATCGGCAGCAGAAGAGGAGGACCTCACAACAGGTAGAGATCAGATGGAAATGGTGAGGACATCCACTAACCTAGATGGAATCATCCTAACACAGGTGATCCCAATATCTTCGGAGATGAGTATACCAGAATCATCGCCCTAACTAACAAGAGAACTCCGGCTAAGGACTAAGATGGTAGCAAAGGCGGCCCAGATCTTCGAACCCAGCGACCTGATGCACATGTTTGTTAATGATGATAGTGATACAACATAATTACAATGGCACAGCTGTGTCAACAATAGCTACGCTAGAGGCAGCCATCAAAAGAAGAGCGGAAGTGGCGTGCATACAAGAGCTGTACGTGGGGAAGAAACATGTAATCGATCATCCAGGATTTCAAATCTAGTAGCTGGAATGCATAAAGAAAGACACAAGAGTAGCATTAGCAATCCAGAATGAGGCGCTGAACCGATACGTGTTCGAGGAGAGGACGAACCTGGTGGACAGCCCTCACGTGCAGTGCCTGGACGTGTGGGAGACAACGAATCGTAAGAAGGTTCAAAAGATAAGGCTTGTTAACATCTACAACAAAGCTAGAGTCCAGGGTGGTAGATACACGATCGACCACATGGACATGTCGCAACTGATTGACAGCAGGACCATCCTTACTGGCGACTTCAACGCCCGCAGTCCCGCATAGGACCTGTAGGTATTAGGGAGACAACACGCTAGGACTGTGGAGCGACTGATCGAGAGGCACGGGCTCATCATCAACAATAACGACCACTAGCTCACAAGATGCGGGAGAAACTGCCAGTTAGTGATCGATTTGACTTTGAGTACCTGCAGGGTCGGAGCACTTATCAAATGGGAGATTGATAATTCACTGGCTACGACGTCTGACCACAAAGTGATTGTGTTTGAGTGGTTACTACTCAACGTAGTCATACTCAAAGGAAAGAAGGAGGGCGCGCACAGTTGGGATCTTAATCCGCTATACGCAGACAAGCAAACGCTCGAAGCTGCAAGCGAAGACTGGCTGGAGCTGAGAGAAGGAAGAGCGCCGATCAATGCGTAGGCTACGTCGCCAACTGAGCTCGAAGCCGAAGCATAATGGCTACAAGACAGCCTGCGAGACGTGCCAGATAGACATGCCGCTGGTAGAGCGCCGAGGGTACAGTCGAAACATTGGTGGACTGACGAGGTCAGACAGCAGAGAAAGCTATTCTCAAGCGCTAGACGTGCTCACAACAATGGCCGTATTGGCTTTAATGAGTACTGTAGGGCGAGGAACGACTACTACTTGTATGTTCAGAGAGCTAAGAGACTGGCCTAGGAACGCTTTCTCGAGGGAGTCCTCCCAGCAGACGAAAGTTCGGAAGTGACAGCTGACCTGGCAAGGTGCTGGCAAGCGCTCAGGTACACTAAGCCGTAGGTGCTGTCATATACACCAGCGATCAAGGTAGCAGGTGTTAACAGCCAGTCAGACAAGATCGCAGCGATAGCAGAAGAGAAAGAAGAAATCTTCGTAGCGCAAGCGTTCCCGCACCAAGCTGTGGACAACAAGGGCATTCAGATCCCTGATACGAGTGCTAGCGTGAGTGCAGAATAGGTCTGCGAAGCGCTATTCACGCAGGCTGTCAACAAAGCCCCTAGTGTAGATAGAATTAGCTTCAAAGCGCTACGACTACTGTGGTAGTAGGCAGAAGACTGCGTGGTAGCTCTTGTGTAAGGGTGTATTTACACAGGATACCACCCCTACACTTAGAAGACCGCGAAGGGCATCCTGCTGCGCAAACAGGGCAAACCTACGTATAGTGTTACGAAAGCATATCAGGTCATTAGCCTGCTTAGCTGTCTTAGAAAAGTAGTCGAAAGGGTAGTCGCAACTTGGATAGCATCCTACTACGAATTGAACGATATCTTCCATCGAGGGCAGTTCGGCTGTTAGTAGGAAAGAGGGACGTCAGACGTAGTGGCTCAACTAGTCGCAAAAGTCGAAAACGTATGGAGGCAGAAACAAGTTGCACTTGCGCTGCTCCTAGATGTTAAAGGCGCTTTCGACTAGGTCAACAAACAGAAACTCATCTGTCGAATGATACAAGTCAGTATAGCAGGCAATATAGTACGTTAGGTGGACTTGTTCTTATCAGACTGCAGGGCCATGTTGGTGATTGACAGATGCACAGGCGAGACCCATAGCATCCAAGCTGGCCTGCTATAAGGATCACTGATATTGCCAATACTGTTCATCCTGTCTGTCAGCGAAATGTTCTAGTAGCTAGAAGATAGACACCCGAGGCTTTAAGCTATATCATTCGTGGATGATGTAGGGCTAGTAATAGAATGCCACAACCTGACTAACAGCACAATGCAGCTTGAAGCAATTGCTACAGATGCGATACAATGGGGCTCGGACAACAAAGTCGAGTTCGAAGTCAGTAAGACCGAAGTACTTGTCTTCAGCAGACGCCGTAAGGTTCTATAAGACGCAAAGTCTATAGCTATTTGCATCAGAAAGCAGACCTTTATGTTACGATCCGATGTCTGGAGGCCTCAGCGGGCCATCCTGCAGAGCCTCCTCAGGACTGATTCTTGGTACAACCTAAGAACAAGTCAATCAGTTCTAATCAGACTTAATCAGTCTCGATCAGACTGACGGTGCAACCTAGTTAGACTGATTGAAGGACTCTCCTTGTGTGATTAGGAGTTATCTCCTTAGTATATAGGATGACAAGATCACTTCTATGTTCTTGTGTTTAACTTATTGTTCATAGTGACTACTTAGTATATAACAATACTAAACCTCTGCTTCATTACTTCATCACTACTACGTGCCCTCTCTACTAAGTACAAACCCGACCTCTTAGTCACCTAACTTTACATTCACGTGATAGTAGTCACTTAGGCTCGTAAGATCCTAACAACTTTGAACACCCTTAGGATGGCACCTAGAAGCATTAATAGAAGTGAAATGGGCGACAAGCGCTATAGTAACACTAGGGACAACTCTAAGGTACAGAAACCGGATCTGTACTATAGAGATTGTAAGAAGCTTAAGGACTGGTTTCACCAGATCTAAATGTACTTCCTCTTCACTCCTATGGTAAGGGAGAAGAAGACCCTCTTCGCTACTACATTCCTATGTAGACGCGCTCAACACTAGATCAAACCCTACCTCTATAAGTTCCTTAAGGATAGACCTTAGGATAGAGATACTAATAGACTCTTTACTGACTTCAACACTCTTAAAGATAACATAAGACTCGTGTTTAGAGTTACCAACGACAAGGAAACAGTAATTCGAGTTATCTAACACCTGCGCTAGAAATCCTTAGCCTTAGAATACGTAATCAAGTTCTAGGAGTATGCCCTTGTCACCGAGTAGGACAACAATGCTCTTATAACTATGTTCTAACGCAGCCTTAAGGAAAACGTCAAGGACGAACTCATGCGTAATGGTGGAATCATTCTAACATTAGATGTACTGATCTGGACGGCTATCAACATTGACAATAAGCTCTATGAACAAGCTATAGAAAAGAAGTATAACTTCAACCCTTATAGAACCTATAGATTCAACAGTAGCATCAAAAACAATCACGCTACTAGCGATCCTATAGACCTCTCTACGACCTAGAAAGGTTGAAAGCTAGGCCTAAGGAAGCAACAGAACAATTGTTCAGGAAAGAAGTCAATTACCTGTTATAGATGTAGTAAGGAAGGCCACATGAAACGCGACTATAGGTCCTTAGGCAAGGTATAGAGGACCTAGTTTAATATGACAACTCGAACTCTAAAGGAACTAAATGTCACTATTAGGCAGAGAGGCGAGAAGGGAAGATTCATTAGTTAGATAGAAAAAGTTAGCCCTCCTATAGCAGAACATGACCCTCAGTTCTTAAGGGATAGCGCCTAATGCTATGATAACAACTATAAAGCTCACAAGTGTAAGAAAGGACAATACATGTTCTACTATATGCTTAGCAAAATAGCCTACAACTATAAGGGGTATAAAATTGTACACCTTAGGTTTATAGGAGTTCTACTCTAAATTCGAGAATTTAATATGATGATCAGACCTACTAAGAGAGTCACCTAAGACATAGACTAAAGGATCTATAGGTAGACTACTAGTATAGTACCCTATTAGACAACCATCTAGTAAGAAGAATTAGAAGATAGGATACCACCTGTTTACAACCATACTCACCTAGACTATAGAATCCTTAACTAGACTGAATACGTAAGTAACAACTGTGAAATCTACTAGGAAGAGAAAGGGGCAAGCAATAAGAGGATTATTGTACAAAAAGAGGAAGGAAAGGGATGGGCGCTAAATGAGGATGAAACTTAGCGCATCTACGCCTATGTTAATGATCAAGTAAGAATCAACAATATAAGGCCTAGAACCCCTATTCCAACCATCAAAAAGCATGAAGAGACATCTACCTTAGAGGAAGGCGAGATTGTCGAAGAACTAGAACAGATGGACAACTCTACTAAAGCAGAAACACAACACCTGAGCACCCTAGAAGAATCTGAAGATAATAGTATAGATAACAAGCTTAACAACAAATTCAATATCAACCACATCTAGTTCGCTGCTAAGGCCAACAAACCTATTATTAAGCTCATTAAGCTAATTGTAAGAAGCTATAAGAACACTTTTCTAGTACAAAACAGAAAGACATACTTACACCCCTTTCACTTCAAAACAATGCTTAAACAAATCTATACCGAATTCTAGAACTACTGACTAGTACTAATCACGTATAATATAAGAACCTTTGTATAAGAGGTTCTACTAATTAAAAGCGACTTTACCCTAAACAGTTATATTACACCTGATAGAACCTTCTTCAACAAATCTATGTAGGACTGCATTACTAAAGTCAAACACTTATATAAAGAAATGCATATAGTACAAACTATAGCAACCTATCTTATAACATAGGATAAGTTTAACAACAACTACACTTGTATACTTAGTACTATTAGGCATGTATAGGGCTTAATAGCTGACCTTAGCAAATGGGTTCTAAAGGATTAGGAGATCTAGTATAAGAACGCGCTCGAACTTCATAGGTATCCTCCTAATACCTCTAAAGACCATAGATACGCCCTATACAGCGAATAGTTAGAAAACTAGTTTACCCTACTAATAGAAGCGATCAATAGGAGTGTAACAATATATAAGCTTTACTAACAGACATAGGACTTCTATGATTACTATTTACTATTAATAACATTTAAACATTCGTAATGATAGACTCTAGAGCTAATAGATGTTTTATCTTAGAACAATTTATATAATAACATAGGATTGCCACCTAAAAGAAGAAAGCTAGGTATAAGCTATAAGCTGTTAATAGTTCAGCTCTACTAGATGTAGATTGTAAGACAGATACAATTAGGCTTGCCTACTAACAGCACCTCGAGGATACCTTATTAGACATTGTTAAGATGGCCAATCACGACATTGTCCTAGGGATACCTTAGTTAGAATAGCACAACCCTATAATAGACTAAGGATAGAGAGTACTTAGATTTGATAGGTGTAGCTACATAGCTATTGCCTTCCCTTCACATTAACAGCAGACAACAGAAGATGAGACTAAGGAGCTTAATAACATCAGATAACAAGCCCAGTCGCAACAGAAGATTACAGATATAATTCTAACTCTAATAGATACTAATTCAGGTCAATCAGATTAAAATGACATTAGGAGAATAAGTGGACCTTACGTACTACTAGACTTACCTAAAGAGTATCATAAGTAGAAGACACTTTTTGAAGAGGATAAAGGATTTTCCTTACCTAAATGACAACTATAGGACCATAAAATCGAACTTGAACCAGGTAAAGAGCCCCTATAGGGACCCCTATACCCACTCTTAGCAGAAGAGCTCAAAGCTGAAAGAGAATGGTTAGACAAATACAAGAAGAAGGGCTAGATCTAGAAATCTAAATCCCTAGCTACCTTGCTAACATTCTTTGTTCTAAAACTAAACAGGAAGAAATGAAAAGTTTAGGACTACTGAAAATTGAATAAGATTACCATCAAGAATTGGTACCTACTACTAAATATTGAAGAAGTAATAGATAGGCTCACTAGAGCTGACTAGTTTATAAAAATCGACCTATAAGACGCATTCTATAGCATCTGAATAGCTGAAGGATACTAATAGAAAACTGCATTTAGATCATACTATAGACTCTACAAGTTCAAAGTCATGCTAATAGGACTTACAAATGTACCTGCTATAATACAACAAATGATCAACAATGTCCTAAGGGATCTCTTAGACATCATAGTCCTTACATATGTTAATGACATCCTAGTCTTCATAATAGGATCTCTAGAGTAACACGTTAAGGACGTATAGGCAGTATTCAAGCGTCTTAGCACAACAACATTCAAAACAGCACCTGAGAAATGCGAATTCTATAAGAAAAGCGTCAAGTTTCTCGGCTTCATCATTGCAACTGATAGAGTCAATCCAGAAAAGACCAGATCCATTAAAGAATGGCTGACACCCAAATCGGTCAAAGACATTCAATCCTTCTTAGGACTTGCGAACTATAATAGGAAGTTCATCCTGAACTACTCTAAAGTCGCAATATTACTTACAAAACTTACCAAGAAAGACATACTATTCAAATAGACTAATGACCAGGAAACAGCGTTCTAAACACTTAAGAAAATGTGTACAACATCACTAATGCTACGAATATTCGACATCAAATTACCAGTTCAGGTCAAAATAGATGCCTCAGATCTGGTAATTAGAGCATGTCTGACCTAGGAACATAATAGGTAGAGATATCTAATAGCTTACTATTCACGCAAAATAACTCCTATAGAACAGAATTACGACATCTATGACAAGGAGCTACTCGCTATAGTCGCCTTACTCCAACATTAGAGAGTGTATATAGAAGGAGTACCTAGTTTAACTGTTTACTCTAACTATAAGAACTTAACAACATTCATAACAACTAAAGAGCTTAACTAACAGCAGGTCCGATGGTTATAGCTCTTAGGGTAGTATAAGTTCAAGATTGTGTACACACTAGGTAAAGACAATAGTAGAGCTGATAGGCTTAGCCAACGTCTAGACTATATAGAAAGTAAGGAAATATTCGAGTATAGTATACTGAAGGCAAACTAGGATAGAAGCCTTAGTGCTAATGTATAAGACCTTAGTAATGTGCTTCAAATCCTGTAAGATAACACTAAACAGTTCCTAATCATATAGGGAAAGTTCGCTATCTAGGTAGGATAAGAATAAGACTGTATTAAACAACATCATAACAATCTAGTATAAGGACACCCTAGAATTACGAAAACAGTCGAACTTATCTAGAGGAACTTCACATTCCCTTAGATGAAGCAAAAGGTTACCACCTACATTAAGCAATGCCTAAAATGCTAGCAGAATAAAGCAGAGCGATACGCCAAATATAGACACATCTAATTCATAGATCCTCTAGAGAAGCCTTAGGACAAAATCACCATAGACTTCATTATAAAGCTACTAGGATCAGTCGACAAGCTAATAGGAAATCGCTATAACTCTATATTCGTCATTATTAACAGACTCATGAAGTATACCTACTTCATTCTATATAATAAGGACTACACAGTCTAATTACTTACAAAAGTCTTTGTTGATAGAATCATCCAATATCATAGTATGCCCAAATTAATCATTAGTAATAGAGATAAGCTCTTCACTTTAGCATTCTAGAAGATACTCATTGCTACCCTTAGCATTAAACTTAAGCTGTCTATAGCATTCTATCCTACTATAGATGGACAAACAGAACGTATGAACTAGACCCTTGAAGTTTACCTACAGTACTATGTTAACTACATATAGGATAACTAGGTCTCTCTCCTACCTATAGCTTAGGTTACGTTGAATAACGCTTATACTGAATCTATTAGTACATCACCATTCTTTACTAACTTTGGTAAGGACCTGAACTTATTTATGAAACCCTACGACAGCCTAGAACTTGACGTAGCAATGGTCGCTATAAGACAACTCTAAGACATATACAACGCTTGTAGAGACTAGATCAAATCTGTATAGAAGAAAACTATAGAATATCTACATAATAAACGAAAAACAGCGCCTTAGCTTAAGGAGGGGGATAAGGTGTATCTTCTAACTAAGAACCTTAAGACACAAAGACCTACCAAGAAACTCGATTAAGTTAAGGTTGGACCGTTTCTCATTAAGGAACAAAAAGGTCCTTAGAACTATCAGCTACGACTCCCTAAGGACGCCAAAATCCACTCTGTATTCCACATATCGCTGCTTGAACCTGTAGATAAAGACACCCTGTTGCAAACGACCTTCTATTACTAGAGCTAGGAAGAAACAATAGACAATACCTAGTATGATCTTGAGAAGATATGCTACTAGGATGGCTACAGCTACCTCATCAAATGGAAAAACTATCTAGACTCAGACAACACCTAAGAACTAGTAGAGAACCTGACCTACTACTTAACATACCTCTAAGAATTCTACAAACTAGAAAATGAAAATCTCTCTATTAACGTAATTAAAGGATGGGATAGAAAAGACGTCGACTAAGCTCGACCCGATGTCCAGAGCCGCGCTAAGTTCGCTACATGGCTCAAGCAAAGGATAAACAAAACTCGCAAAGTAGAAAAGAGAACTGCTAAAGACTGTCAGCAGGAACTCAGAAACTTTAGAAGGACCATAGGGCCCTTATACCAACATAACGACTAGATTAGCTCCTAGCTAGAAGCAGGCTAGGGTACTCCTAGAACTCATCACCATATCCTTCTAAGGTACTCTAGGTGCCTAGAGATAAGTTCAAGGAAAGACCCTTAGTAACAGTGTTGTTAGAAAGGAGCTCAGAACTCTTAGCCGCCTTGGCTGCCTCTTGCTCCTTGATACTCCTCTCCTCAATTGCGATAGCCTCCTCTACACGATAATCGACCAAGTCCATCTACTAGCGTAATCTCTCTTCCTGCGCCTAGGCAATCTTCAAGTCCTTAAGAGCCTTCTCGTAGATCCTTATAGCAGCCTCCTGCTCATCTCGCGCCTCCTATATTCTTCAGCGCAATTTGTTCTTCTCTTCAGCCAATCTCTTAAACTCAGATTAAGTTACCTTTACGTCGTACTTTTGACTGCGACAAAGACACTCGCTGCATTTTCTAGAACGGACATGAACCTTACAGACCCTACTATGCTTATTATACGACAAACATTTCTTAACCATAACTTTGCTTGCGGATTCGATGA
>Ga0265797_10005551_pt1 | contig 18356 bp, 22 predicted proteins | sample P2T30metagenome_FD_192433 | JGI IMG/M metagenome (GOLD analysis project Ga0265797, IMG submission 192433) | Plant litter microbial communities from East Loma Ridge, Irvine, California - P2 T30 | ecosystem: Environmental > Terrestrial > Plant litter > Unclassified | place: USA: California... | reverse complement strand
AAGCATCACTTACATCGAGAATCTACCTATACCTCTTCATCCAACCAACCAACCAACCACCTCACTTCTGGTTGGTTAGTTGATTATGTAAGGAGGCCTCCGGTTGGTTGGTTGGTCAACCAACTAATGGGCCAACCCTTGGCAACAGTGGTTGGTTAGTAGCCACCCTGGGCTTGACTATGTTTTGAGCATTGTCGAAAAGGTCGAAGGCACTGAAGACCGGATCAAGGTCGAGATATTAGCGCGCCGTATGCGGGATGCTACGGATGAAGGGGTTCTCATGAAACGTGGGGCCAAATAACTATCAAAACGCCTGGATGAAAGGGACGCGCATGTACGCGAATGAGGCCCGATATAGGATTAAGAAGTGGACGAAAGCGAAGTCTTTGCCTACCAATGATGGAAATTCGTACTGGGTCCCAAATCAGGACATCGTTACCCTACGGCCGTCTTCTCGAAGTGAAGATGTCGTTCCGTGGAGAGGTGTCCATGATTTTCGACAGAGAGTGCCTTCAGAGGGTGTCGCGATGTCTGAGAAGGCCAATGAGCTTGACATTTGGTGGCGCCCAAACAGAGAGGAGTCGCTTTTGGAATTCAATGGATCCTCATGACACATCGTTACCGGTACGTTCTCTACGGCGCCGAGACAGGTGAAGGTTCCGTGGCCGATGGAAGGCCGGATGCTAGCTCTGAATGCTGGATGAAAATTTACACATGGATCCTGGAGAAATCAACAGATACCACTACGTACGACTGACTACGATTGTATTTTTTAAAGAATACCTCCGAAACTCTAGTGGATCTTGCCTATTTATCAATGTACTGTACTGGAGCTCCTCCATGCCCCTGGCGAGGCCTCTATGACGAAAGCGGGGTCTGACGCGACATCGAGGTCAGGCAAAAAAAGATTACATACCTATTCTCGACGTGTACCAATAAGAAGGATACCAAGACTCGTGGTGACTTGACAACGCAGTCGCATCCCTTGTCACGCATTCACAGCAAGTTCAGCATAACATTGGGAGACAGCAGAGACAGAGCGCGGAAAGTAAGCGTATAATGTCATATCATGTATGTCAGGTCATGGCTGAGCATTGCTTGTAGTCATCGCCAACCCTGTCAGCTGTTAGTACGGCACTCAGATTTAACAGGCCTGGTCTGACCTAATCCGAGCTCATCTCGATTTCACAGCTCGACGCTAAGAAGACGGGTTCCTACCCTTTCGCGACCATTTTTTTAGTGTCGCCTCTTCATTTACGATAAACAATATACATGCCCACGATGCCTACCACTGAGATAGCAGTGATCCCTCTGATAGCCGGGGCATCTATCGGCGACCCCGGATCCCATGCCGCCGCCGTGATGAGAGACATAGTCACCACGCTACATCAGCAAGATGGCTTGCAACAAGTCCACTTCGGCGCTCAGGTCGAGTCGCCCAACGTCCTGCAGATGATGATCAGTAAGAACCAAACTCCTCACAGCCAAGCACTCCTAAAAATCATACTAATACCAACACTATCAGACTGGGACTCCCGCCAACATCACGAAACATTCCAGGCCTCGACAGCTTATCAGTCCTTTGTCAAGCGCCTGGGTGCCATCATGTTTGCCAGCCCCCAAATCCATCACGTCGATTTTGAGCCCGCCGGCGCTCTAGCCAAAGCTTTCAGCGCCCCCGTCACCGAAGTCGCAACCTTTTATTGCGACGTCGAGCCGATTTCTGACTGGCTGTCCAACGCTTCTAAAGCCGTTTCGCGGCTTGAAGAGCAGCCGGCTTCGGCGGGCTATCTGAGCAGCTCGTATGGTATCACTCATGAGGTTGTTGAGTATAAGGGAGTGAAGGGCAAGGCGGCTGTTATTGCCATTGGTTGGACGAACAAGGAGGCGCATTTGGCTTTCCGGGAGACGCAGACTTTCAGGGAGAATATTGGTCTGTTGAGGGGCGAGGCTAAGGCGATTGAGATGCATCATGTTGCTATGATGGCGGCTTCACAGGAGTAGGACTGTCTGGGGTTTGGTACGTAAGATCTAAGGCAGCCACTACACCAACCTACCATACAGAAAGCGCATCTGAGGCTCCGCAGCGTGTGCAGTGCAGCGGCGACAATCTACGGAACGATGCTAGGTCTCCTAGGCCCGCGAACAAGTCATCGACCTTTCCATTAACCCCTAAGGTTGATTGATGTGAGGGCATCATTTTAAATCAGGACTTGATTGATTGAAGCCCTACCTCATCAATCTGCCCTCAGGCGTCATCAATCAACCCTAAAGTTCTGCGCCGGCCTTGTGCATTAGTTATGCATAATCAAACTAGGCTCCTTCAAAAGATTGGAGTATGAGCCTAGCAAGCCTGATCCTGGTGACTAACGCTGTCGGTCGAAATGCAGTCTCCGTATTCGCACGCGTTCAGAGCTTGTACGTACTGGTCATGACCCGGCGTTGTCATCTTGTGTGGCATTAGTAGCTAAAATTCCGCGGGGTCCGGCCTGCGCAAAAATGGTTGCCGGTCGATTCCGGTCTGTCCCCGACAGGGTTTTTCCAATAATGCGCGCATGATTCCGCCCATGACAAATGTAGGGATATCCAAGGCAAGATTGTCAAGTGCTCTCCATCCATATAGCTTGGTCTGTTTCGCAAAATGATGCTAGAGCCAAACAATTTCACTAGATCGTGGTATTACCCGACATCGACAGGTACTGGATCACTCGTCAAAATTTCGTCCATGTCCTCCTCCCACTGATACTTTTCCAGAGGATAATTAGAGAATCTCCATTATCGATCTACCGCAGAGATGAGCACCGACTGGGCTGATCCATCGCTGAGGTATTCATTGCCAGCTCAGTTGACGGCCAAGATACACCGCAAAGTACCTGATGAGCTCCAGCCTGAAACCGACCAACAGCAGGAAGCAGCAAGAGGCAAAATCGTTGTTATCACTGGGGGTGGCAGTGGGATTGGAGCCGTAAGTACCAAGCAAGGTTGCATCTGGGAGTGTGTGCTAAACAAAGATCAGGCGATCGCTCGTGTGTGGGTTCGAGCAGGGGCAGAAGGAGTGATCATCGCAGGTCGCCGACAGAACGCACTCGAAGAGACCCTCCTCTCGCTCAAAAAGCTCAATACCGGTCGCACTCAAACATCAGCCTTCTCTGCCGATGTTACCCAGGAGAACGATGCTGTGAAACTTTTTGAACACGTGCAACGCACTTTCGGCAGATCGGCGGATGTCGTCTTTGCTAATGCCGGACTTATGCTGGAAAGCAAGCCCCTTGCCGAGGAGAACATAAAATCCTGGTGGCGCATACATGTGGGTTTCAGGAGCGCTCTACATGTCGTGACACCCACTGACGACCATACAGGAGATCAACGTTCTAGGGGTTCACACTACAACTGTTGCTTGGATCAGGAGTCAACCGAATCCTAAAAGACCAACTGGGACAATCATCAACACCAACACAGGCCTCTCAGCCATGACATTAGCAGGAACTTCTGCGTACGTAACCTCTAAGCTTGCCGTGCACAGATACATGGAGTTTGTCCAAGCCGTTACGTCCTATCATATGTTACATTTCCATTGGCCGACCGCTGATCTTTAGCAAAAGAATACCCCACCCTCAAAACGTTTTCATTGATACCCGGTATCGTCTCTTCAGAAATGAGCGAGATGGGTCCATTTGCCATGTATGCAAAGGACGAAGCCGAACAGACCGGGGCAGTGGGCCTCTACCTAGCATCTTCGCGTGGGGATTACTTGAAGGGCTCTCTGACAAATGTCAACTGGGATCTAAAAGAAACCGAAGCGAGGGAGGATGAGATTAAAGAGGGCTTGCTGAAGCTCAAATGGATAGGCCTACCTGCAAGTACAAGCGGATAGAGATGACTCGACTTGCTTGAGGCAGATATATCAGGATTGAGGAACTGGGACAGTCTATCGCTTCCCACCCCAGAGTCAGCGACAATCAATTTGTAAGCCTTGGCAATCAACCAATGATTGGCAGGAGTCGATCAATCAATCAATCAATCAATCAATCAACTGAAGGGACAAAACAAAACAAAATGTCACAAAAACATCGAAACATCGAAACATCCCCCAGCATCGATGAGGTGACCGTCCTCATTGATGCCACCCCGTGAACACCATGGTGATACTCATAATGCTGGCGGTGCCGGCAGAGAGGCAGCGAAGCGGGGTCGCCCGCCCCCCGCCGCGCACCCCTAACTCTTCCAACACTGTGAACGTAGCCCCAAACACCCAACGGCTTATTGACACCGCAGCAACATTCCTTGAAGCCTTAGATGCGCCGAACGTCTCGTCATCATCCATCCAGACATCCCTCCTTCGCGCCTTCCTCCGCGGAGCCAAAAAATCGCTCACCGCCCTACAGCAGGAACCGACACCACAGTCGGCCACAAACGCCATCCTCCGAGAGGTCCAGGCAGTTCACCAAGCCGTGAAAGGTCTAGCGACTCCACCAGCCTCGCCGCCCACGTCCCCTCGTCCGACATGGGCCCAAATCGCGACCGCGCTTGCGCCGACACCGCCGAGACGCCTAACCCCCCTCCCCCAACTCAGGGCCCCAAACCCACCATCCGCATCTCTGAACCTGAAGAAAGAAAGACCGCGAACATGAGGCGAGCGTCGCACCCTTGGACCTCAACCTCGAAACGCTGGCGATAAATCACGTTCTCAGAACGGAAGACTCCGTGGGCAACCAGATTCTGGACGATACCCGCAAGGCTATCGATCAATGGGCTCAGCGCCGCTTCTGGACGAGAGGCAATATTCCTGGGAGACACATGGACTAACTTCGATCGAGAGCTAAATCGACGCAACTGCAATCGTGCCTGGCCGGGCATGGTAGGAGCAAAACGCCTACGAAGAGGGAGCTCGAAGAGCCTTGGAAAGCCAGGTGGACCAAGTACCAGCAGCAAACGGTGGCGAACGACAGCAAAACATCGGTTGCAGCGCGTGCACCATGGCTCAAGAACTACGGGCAAAGGAGAGTTTGATACGCGCCGAAAGTACGGTTGCAACGCTACTACAGACGGAACACATCGGCCTGAACTTTTACCTGTTTCGAAGGCGTGTGTCCGGATACTTGAAGCCAGACTGCGACTGCGACTGCGACTGGCCGCGATAGATTCTAAAATTTTTGTCCTGCACACACGACAGGACAGGCGGAGATGCTAGCAGAGGCAAAGACGACTGACTTCACCGGGCTACTATGGACGGAGCTGGGTTTGCGTGTTATGACGAGAGGGGGGTTGCAGCGGGATGTCCTTACCCGATTTTCGCTGGCAAGGTAAATGAACGATGCGAAACCAAGGCGAAGGGGACGAAGGCCGGGGACGTATGTGGATGAGGATGACGGCGATCGCCGAAGCGTTCTTGGGGCGCACAGCTACCTCTTACTGTATCGTGGGCTTCCTAAGCCTAGTCGCGCGGCTTCTGGCGTTCATTCCCAGCAAACCAGAGGTAGCCGGGCCCTTGATGTCATGGTATGTTTCCAGGGCAATAGTCTTTGGTTCGGGGTCGGGGATGCGGCCAACGGCGTGGAGCCCCTTTCCTACGACCACTGCAATATCCCTCCAGGATGGTTCGTTGTCTCCGGTGCTCTCGCAGAAGAAGTAAGGGTTGTCCAGAAACTCGGATGCGGGTGCACTTTGCATGTGCTCCAGCAGGGTCAAGTAGCCTCTAGCAAGATCCTTGACGTGCACGGTGGACCAGACGGACGCTCCAGCGCCAACGTGTCCAGCAACACCCTGCTTGATGGCTGAGCGGGCGAGAATAGGCATTTGGATGGAAAGACGGCCAAACTTGTCGTCGTCTGCATGATCAGTCAGCATATAATACAAGAGTTCGGTGAAGGTGTTGCAAGCATACAGCCATAGATGAGCGGGGGGATCATGATGGCAACCTTTGCACCAGCCCCGATCTCATTCTGGCGGGCAATAATCGAAAGGTCGACGTCACGGTGGGGGTTGTTGTCTGGCACAGAGTCCACATCGTCGCGAGTATCGTCCTTGAAGATCTTGTCGGCCTTGAATTGACCAGCAGCGCCGTCGTTCAAGACACCGGTACCAGAGTTGTGGATGTAAATGGTCTCCTGACCTTTCTCAGCGCGCTGCTGCACACCTTTGAGGATGGCCTGGGCGCTGGGGATGTGGTCTGCCGTGGCCGTGTGGATGACGGCGTTGGCAATGGCTGCTTGCGTAGTGATGAGGTCTGAGTCTTCCAGGCTTCCCATCACAGTCGAAGCTCCAAGGGCTTCGACCTCTGCTGCATGTTCCTTGCGCCGAGACAAGGCAGTAACCTGATAGCCTCCTTTGACCAGCGCCGCAATGACGTTCAAGCCGATGAATCCTGCACCGACGATGAACACTGACTTCGGAGAGTTGTTGGTTGCCATGGTTGGAGATCGTGTACGTGTAAGTTGACTGGGGATCAGAGTTGTAAATGGATGGAGAAGTTGCTGATGGTAGACCGAAGTGAGGCATCTGAGGACTTATTTAACAGCGACGAGCCAGTTCTAGGCCGCGTCAAAAATGTGGTCATCGCGGAAACTTTCCTTTCGTTGGTAATCCAGAGCAGAAACATTCTCAAGCAAGCCTCTCCGGCCATACAGCGGGACACAGATTTTGCCGCAGCTTGGGCGTCAGAAGCAAGGCTAGGCGGTGTCATGACATGAGGTAACCTTCTCTTGAGGTCGGTCGGGCAGGGGGGTTGAAGTCGATACAGAATGAAGTCTGCATAGCAGCAGCACGTTATCACAGGCCTTGGGAAGGTGGTGTGCATGCTTGTCTGCATTAGCCTACTGAATTGATCTACCTTCCACACCAAATCGATTAATTGGACATGACCGCATGGGTCAGGGCTCAGTGTCAATGGACCATGGTAGCAGGCAGTGGCCAGTGACACTTGCAAGACTGTCGTCGAAGCCACGGATGGACGGGGGTCGCCCGGAACAGAGCCGGCATTGTTCTGGCTCGAGCCTGTTTCGCAAATGCGTCACTCCAATCAAGTTTCTACCGAATTCTTTCGCTAGATCATCCACGAGAAGATGAATCATCTAGCAAAGTTCAAAGAGGGCTAAAGTTGGTTGATCTCTTCGGTGTTGGGCAAAAAACCGTCGGTCAGCTCATGTGATCTCCATGTGCGTCTCGGGGAGATGGCGGGATCTCAGGCATCATCGTGCTTCAGCACACTTCCTCCTGGACAAACCTGCAAACCTTTTCAACGCAGGATATCTTGCACGTAGTAGCATCGATCGACCCCAGATTTGGGTTTCCTCTACGCTCGACTTGCAGGGATGACTGTCAACGTGACGAAACTGCCTTTACGTTGACAACAAGCTGCTCGCTGTTGCATGAGACTAGATGAGACAAGCCGCTGTGAATTGATGTTGTTGCTTCTTGAATGATGTGGGCCGCATACATGAACGAAAGGAAATGGACCTAACGATACTTCCGCGCAACTCCGTAGTCAATGCTTTTTACCAAAGTTTCCGAGGGCCGCCTTCAATAAATACTCTCTGTGGATGAGCAGTTTTCCCACCGTAGGTTCCATCGCGTGGCTGTCCAGGAAACTACGAAAAGCGTCTGATCTGGAGAACCAAATCTGTCAGTGGAGTCACAAAGCACTTGTTCTCGAGCGACATACCACTTTACAGCCTTGGCTTCGACAAGCCTCTATCATCCGCTCTGGAGAGCATACTGCCGGCCATGCAGTCCATTATCCAGTATCGCAGATTCCGGACCACACTGGAGGCCCAGCTTCGGCGAAATGGATCACCTTCAAGAGACAACAGTTTGTCGTCCAAACATTCGGCAGACAGTGGATGCAAAGATCAGCGAATCGGGCTTGGTGGAGATGCAGCAGACATGGAGAACACAGCTGGACGCCAGTCAAGCCATGAAAGATCCGGCGAAGAACAGCACAGCCTAGCCCGAGACGATAGTTCAATTCGATCATCCAGAGCGACAGCGATCAACCACACTTCGAGCAGGTCCAGGCCTGAGTCGCGCCTTCCAGGGATTGAGTTGCGGGAGTCTGGAAAAGTTGGTGACGACAGCAGTTTCGTCGTTGGCTACGAGGGACCAAACGACAGCATGGATCCTCACAACTGGTCGTACGCTCGACGCATCTACTGTACCATGCTTGTTGCCTCGATCGCTTTGATTGTCAGTATGGCTAGCGCCGTTGACAGCAGTGTGATCAAGCAAGCTGCGCAAGACTTTGGTGTCAGTAAAGCAGTAGAGAGTATGGCTACTGGTCTTTTCCTGATCGCTTTCGGATTTGGAGCCTTATTTGCCGGCCCGGTATCTGAGACCCTAGGAAGGAACCCAGTGTATGTGGGCACGCTGGCTATATACATGATCTTCATTATGACTTCTGCATTGGCTCCCAACATCGGCGCTCAGCTGGCGTTTCGTTTTATTGCCGGGTTCTTTGGCTCGACTCCCCTGATATGTGCTGGGGGTACATTGTCAGACTTGTAGGATCCCGTGCAAAGAATTTGGGCATTTCCCACCTTCGCTTCTTCGGCTTTTGTTGGTAAGAGATCTCCAAGCCCTCTGATCGCATCACGGAAATGAACGCTAACTCGAAATGACCAGGTCCATTGGTTGGCCCGATCATGGCTGGATGGATCGGACAAAGCTCACACTTGTCCTGGCGATGGACTGAATGGGTAACCTTGATTGCTTCTGGGCTCATCCTGGTACTCGTGGTGCTAACGCAGCCGGAGACTCATGCGCCGACACTGCTACGATACAAGGCACGTCAGTTGCGCGATCTGACAGGAGATCAGCGGTTCGTCTCCGAAGCCGAGATATCCGAGGAGCCTTTCCTCACGCGATTGGGACGCGCGCTATGGAGACCAGTTGTGCTCACAATCCATGAGCCTGTTGTCGTTCTCATCACACTCTACATGACGGTGGTTTACATCGTGCTTTTCACCTTCTTGATCGGTTACGACTTCATCTTCGGCGAGACCTACGGCGTCTCACAGGGGATCATTGGCACGTGCTTCGCAGGAATCATCGTCGGAGTTATTGCTTCACTTGGTCTGATTCCCTTCGTATACCGAAAGGGCAAGCGGGATCTACAAGCCATCAAGGAGCGTGGCGGTGACCGGTTGCCTCCGGAGTGTAGACTGTGGTTCTGTATGCTCGGCGGAGCACTCGCAATCCCAGTATCGCTTTTCTGGATGGGATGGACGGCAAGGCCAGGCATCTCAATCTGGTCACCTTTGGCAGCTTCGGTTCTGTTCGGCTACGGAATCTTGTGTGTTTTTCTCACTTGCTATCAATATATCATCGACATGTACGAGGTGTATGCAGCATCGGCGCTATCATCCATGACTCTGGTTCGATATGTGGCTGCAGGTGGTATGACCATCGCCGGTACGTAGCCAGTCTCCGAGATCGCATTTTGAGGGTTTGCACTGACAGATTGACAGGACTGCCCTTTTATCAAAACATGGGTGATGCTTATACTCTAACCATCATGGGCTGCATCAGTGCCATACTTGTTCCAGTACCATACCTGTTTTACATCTACGGACCATGGATCAGAAGCAAAAGCAAGTTTGCGGCAAATCGTTCATAGAATCGCTACATACTATCGCAAGATGTGCATCATAAAAGAAGACCTATGGGAAGGAGGGTACAATGTGCCAGCAAGCTGCAGATAGCGCTGAATATATCTGCGACCTTCAACTGCATCACGCTGCCACATCAGTTGCCTCATCCATGTAGATGAGGTCCCACATCTCTAAGCCTTGCTCCCACAAGTCATCCTCCCATACATCTGTTTTTCCATCGCTCCTCCACCTCCTCATTTCCTTCGGCTCAGTAGGGCCCCATTCTACCACATCTCCTCTAACAAACGTGGCAAACCCTTCGTTCCAACCTTGCAACCATACCTTCTCCTGATCAGTCAGGCCACGAGGACTATCAAATCCCCAGAACCATATAGGAATATCGGAAGCATGTGTCACTCCCCATTCAGGCAACATGGTGTCGTCGACACACTCTAACCTCCGATCAAATCGATAACGCAGTACGTCCTTGCCCGGACGAAGGTCGCCCTTGAACAGCGCGTTATGAAATCCACGCTCGAGACAGTGCACCTGAAGCTTCGCATACATTCGACCGAAGAAGTCTCGCCAGTCTTTGTAGCCGGCAGGTAAGTCGAAAGAACAAGGCGAAGCGCTCGCGAGCCCGCGGCAGCCATTTTGGCTAGCGAGCACTCCACTGTCAGATTGGATGGCTGTCGGGAGACCGCAGTATCGTTGCATGAGCTTGGCCACAATTTTCTCCGGATACTCTGCGCAGAGTCGCGAGTAGACCGACGAACAGGAATCTCCAGGTGTACGCCAGTGGTAGTAGATCGTGTGTTCGTCCCTGCATTCGCCGCTGAGTAGAGTTATGTTGCGGCTCTTCATTTTCCGCGCAAAGTCTCCATTGATGATGGATTTGCTAAGGTCCAAAGGCATGAAAGCGCCGTCTGATATAGCACGGAATTCGGATATGGTCATGTCTCGTTGTACGTCTATCAGCCGCTGGAAGGGGATGCTGCGAAGTGCACAAAGCTTTGCTGCGCCGTCCAGCTCAGACGAGATTCCGAGCTTGTTGATATATTCGTCGAATTGCGCTTGGTGCTCTGTGAGGGATTTGCTTGGAACGCCTGGGCCGTTTGAGAGCATGACGACCCTCTTGATGGTACTTTCTGCGGCGGAGACGAAGTAGAGCTCGTGTGAGAGTTGGTGGAAAGCCGAGAAGGCACCGGCTGAATACCCAGCGACTGTGACATTACTAGGGTCACCGCCAAAGACTGCGATATTATCTCGGGTCCATTCTAACGCGGTTCTCTGGTCCCAAAGGCCCATGTTGCCGATCGGGTTTCCACCAATCCTTGCCTCTTCCGCAAGCTCTTTGCCTGTCAGGAACCCCAGCGAGTTCAGCCTGTACGCAGGTACTACTATGATCGCCCGGAAGGCTGAATCACCTAGTAATGGTACTGGGGCTTCGGGCTTCCAGTTGGCGGAGCCCCACTGGAGAAAGCCTCCATGGAGGTAGAACAACACCGGCCATCCTGTTTTTGGCGCATCTCCAACGGGGATCCAGATGTTGAGCTGCAGACAGTCCTCGTCAAACAAAGACGGGTCAGGTGGGTTGCGATTGGGAGGTTGTGGACAAATGCCTGTGCCACCCGTGAAGCGCCCTGGATTCACGGCTGTGCCATACCTATAACCATGAGGTAGTTTGCGGGGTGCTTGGAACCGATGTTCTCCTATCGGCGGAAGTGCGTATGGTAGGCCGCCAAAGTAACGAACAGCTCCTGGTTTGCCTTGCGAAGTGGAGGTCACTGTCAAACCTTCGATCTGCCCTAGACGACCAGCATCGAAGCGGTAAGTCTCTCGCTGATATGCCATGTCGAAGTCGGATGATGAGTGTACGAGAAAGATCTCTTGCGATATGAGTATCTTAGAGTCCCTTCACCTATGTGGCAACGTTTGCGGCTGGGAGCGGTGCAGACTTGTAGTTCGAGAGTTAAACACGATCACGGCTTTGACCGGGCTGTTGTCATGCCTCGCTTTCGTCGGACTCGAACGATAAGACATCTTCGGGCTATGCTCTTGGCAGTGAGTGGCTATCATCAGCCGAAAAACGGAATCACAATCTACCGGCGGCGCGGTCCAAGAAGCCACAGTACCTCCGTGCAGCTTCCCCTTGTTTCCCCATGCTGTCCCGCCCGTACCCGGTATCTCCCCGGTAATGAACACCGACCTAGGCAGATCGCGAGCATCGATAATAGAGCAGCATCTTGCAACAGATATGTGGTTGACACAATTATCTTGCGGTTCGCGTTGGTAACCACACCTGCCCATCGATCAATATGGCAATCTCGGTTCAGCGTTCTGCATTCCTCGAGGCCATCCAGGAGCACAATTCCTCGTCTACTGCCGTGGTCAACCACGATGACGGCGCATCTTTCTCTTACGGAACGCTACTGCAAGATGTTGCATGCGCCAAGGAGCGACTGATATGCTCAGCTAGCAAAGGCAGCATTGCCGGCGAGCGTGTCGCTTTTCTGGTGGAGAACGGCTACAATTATGTTGGTATGAGATGCCCTTTGCCCCTCTTTCTATGTCGTTGCACTCTTACCATGACCGACAGTCACCTTGCTATCCGTGTTCGCATGCAATGCTATTGCTGTACCTCTGGCCCCGTCGTTCCCAACGGCTGAGTTGAGGTACATCATCAACAACAGTGGGGCGATATTCCTCTTGTCGACCAACAAATATGCGGATCAGGCGAAAGCGGTACTCGCAGACGGGGTAGAAGCCAAGACTTGTCGCCATCGGTTGATTGACTGTCAGCGGAACGACCTGAAGAGAGTTCCAGATGAAGCCGTCGAAGTGGAGCTGGCCAACCTTTCCGAAACCAATGCTAGTGGTATGATGCTATTTACGTCGGGCACCACAGCGCGACCAAAGGGTGTGGTGCTGTCAGAATCTATCCTCACAGCACAAGCACAAAGCTTGCTTACGGCCTGGCAATATCAATCCTCCGACCATCTCCTACATGTTCTACCGCTCCATCACATCCACGGCACGGTCAATGCTCTCCTCACGCCACTACTTGCAGGAAGCAGCATCGAATTCATGTATCCATTCGACGTGAACGCCGTGTGGAAGCGCCTTGCGTTGCCATTCTTACAACCGGAGGATCACAAGAATGCTACCCAAGACGTCGCCAGCGTCAGCAGCAGCATTGTCCACAACCAATCGACGCCTATCTCGCTTTTCACGGCCGTACCTACAGTCTGGGCCCGCATGTTGCAGGCCTACCCTCTATTGAGCCCGGACTTGCAGAAAGCTGGCAAAGAAGCGATTTCCCGAAAACATCTTCGACTAAACATGTCTGGCTCTGCTGCATTACCTAGCCCGATCCGTGAGGGCTGGAGCAAACTCTCCGACAACAACATCCTTCTGGAGCGTTACGGCATGACTGAAGTCGGTATGGCACTTTCATGCGGCCTCGATGATGTCGATCGCGTGGAGAACTCTGTCGGTTGGCCCCTGCCATCAGTTCAAGTCCGCCTGATGGAAAACGACGGTGCGGGTCTTGGAGGTGTTATCGCACCTGGCGAGGAGATCGATCTGGGTTCGAACAAAGAACGGCAAGGTGAGATCCAACTTCGAGGACCCACCATCTTCAAGGGGTACTGGCAAAACCCTACTGCCACTGAGAAAGAATTCACTCAAGACGGCTGGTTCAAGACGGGCGACATTGCTATACGTCGGCTTGTCACTGGTTCAGGAGAAGGAAAGTCCGGTCTATGGGCTTGCGGGCCTGCATATTTCATTCAGGGCCGACAAAGCGCAGACATCATCAAAACTGGCGGAGAGAAAGTTTCTGCTCTCGAGATTGAGCGCGAGATCCTTGCTCTCCCGCAAGTCAATGAATGTGCTGTCGTTGGCTTACCGTCTGAAGCTTGGGGTCAGAAAGTTGCAGCTGTGGTTGTCCTGGCAGAGCAGTGCGATAACAAGCAATGGAGTCTCGTCGACATGAGGCGCGAGTTGAAGACTCGCCTCGTGCCCTACAAGATTCCGCAAGATTTGAAAATCGTGCGTACGATCAAACGCAATGCCATGGGCAAGGTAAACAAGAAAGAGCTGGTGCCCTCGACTTTTGGTGACCCAGAAAATATTAGGAGGAGAAGCATAGATTCACAGGAGGCACGAAAGACGCCTCAAAACCGCTCTGCAGCGTAGAAATATACAAAGGACTGTTGTAAAAACAATTGTTTCGCGCTCTCTTTCGTTTACTGACACTGTAGATATTCGTGTGGGTCATCCGCGGCTTTGAGGGAGTCCTGGAGAATCAGAGGCACGGTGGAACCGACTTTGGTCAACGCGGAGACTGGTAGATGACCGGAAATTGAAACGGATGTTGGTTCAGAGGTTGGGAGTTTGCTCAGTTGTCAATGCTGCTAAAGTGGCTTGCTTGTACCGGGATAATTTCACGATCCACCTACTCTACATCTCTAACAAAGTCTGTATCTGATGGGCTGCTCCCAGAACTCTCTCTTCCTCAAAGCGCCGGCCTACTATCTGCAGTCCAACATTGTGACGATCCATCGACTCAATATCGTAATGATCCCAATTCCAGGCATCGTGTGAATTTCGCGGACGGCAAGAAGACGCTGCGCTGCGTTTCTTGTCGAGATCTTTGGAGGCTCTGCCCGCAGGGAAAGACAATGCTGTGTAGTCGAGAAAGTTGAAAAGCTTCGTATAGCCAACCCAGCGACAGCACCGGTGGGGCAAAGCGGTATGTGGCATCGTGGGTACTAACAGAATGTCGACGGGCTGTCCGCTTCTCGATCGCAAATTGTTCCACATGATCTGGTAAGCTCGTTGTGCAGCAACTTTCCTCTGGTTCAGTTGCCAGTACTCGTAGACTGATATTGGCGGTGCGCGATCAATCAAGGCTTGCACGTGCGGCAAGACTGGCTCACCGCCTGCAGCCAAGGCCTTGCGAATATCCTCGCCTCCATCTGCTCTGTAGTACTCGTCCTGTCACTGTCAGATATAGCTCTTTCAGTACACGCGGTGGGGGCTTACCATGATGGCAATACACTCCTCGTTCAGACTTATATCCCACTCGACAATCTCATGTCCAGCCATCTGTAACTTCGAGACAACATCTTTGAACACCCGTTCAATTGGCGGGTGCACTCTGACTTTGCCATCGTCCAGCATGGTACCGATGACGAGCGGCTTCTTGGAGAATGCATCGAAGGTATCTACTCTCCAAGGTACGGGAGGAAGTTGAGGATCAGCGTTCCAAAGAGCTGTCTTAATCACATGTCTTGTGATGAAAGTAAGCGAGCTCAGAGACCTCGCCATCGGGCCAATAACGGAAGGAACGTGCTGTTGACCGTCCAAAGACACCTCTACACCTTGGTAAGATATGCGTCCGCTCTAGAGAGTTAATTATCAGCTTAGCGTTGATGAGAGTGCCAATGATCGTATCACTCACACTTGGCTTCAGACCCCAAAGCCCGTTCATATGACTAGGAATGCGTATAGAACCCCCAATGTCAGTTTCCCAGCCAACCATGGAACCGTTCAGGGCCAACAACGCCGCTTCACCACCGGAAGAGCCACCAGGAGTGAAGCTTGGATTTTGTGGATGGGTCGTCAACCCCCAAAGGGGATTTTCGGTCTCGCACCACTGTTGATATCAGCAACGGTAGAACAAGAAGGGTCTGATTAACTCCGCTCACCATGATACTCTGCGGTAGATTGGTCTTTGCAATAATAATTGCACCAAGCTGTTGGAGCACGTTCACAAGGAGTGCATCAGATGCGGCCGGAGCGAAAATACGACCCACGTACCCTAGGGTGGAGTCCAGTCCCTTAATATTGAACTGATCTTTGAGCGAAATTGGAACGCCGTGCAGAGGACCTATCAAACGGCCATGCTCTCGGTGGTAGTCATCAAGACGCTTAGCTTGACGTACGGCGTCATCAAAATTGACTTCTGTAAGACAGTTGGTCTATTCTCCACCCTGTCAGACGATTCATAACCGACACCGCAGAGAACTTACCTTTTCGTGCGCTTCGCAGGCCCTATATATACGTCAACTACGATCTTTCTAGTGTCTACTATCGCGATGGAGCGACCTCACTTCTGAATGTAGGCAAGGATGATTTCCTCGGCTGAGACCTTTCGGGCCTCCAGCAGCTCTTGCAAAGCGTCAACATCGCTGATGTCAGTTATGCAAGTATTGTGTTCCGCCGTCCTTCTTGACGTTTGATGTGTCTTGATCAGAGCATCTCGATTCGCCCGTTTGGCTGAGACCGCTTCATTCCAGGTATCGGGCATGATGAGCTTTTGCGTGGCTGAGTACAAGAACGCTGTTCTGATCACGTTATTGGACGAATCGAGAGGCCGGAGTGTCCGAAATCAAGCGCCAAAGGTGTGCTAGCCTAGACAACAATGCGCCCAGGAGATCAGGCCTAGATACTGGATTTCTGAGCGGGATCGTCGCCTTGGATCGCGGCACAGCCCATGTTCCAATCTTGTGCAGAACTGTGCCTCGGTTGCCGTTCTTGAGTAATACAGGCGGGTGTGCCGGGAGGTGGTTCCGAAGTCTCCGGACAATCCGCAATCCCCTCCAGGCGGAGATCTTAGGGATACTTACTCACTCATGTCAACCGTAATCTCTCAATATATCGACATAAAGAACTATTCTGAACTTTACATTCGTAAAGACTACACATCAACTTTTGATCATGGACCGAGTACTTGCAAAGCCAGCCGACCTCTGCTGTCTCAAAGGCGACATTCATCATGGAGAGCCGACAGGAACCATCGAACAGATCGAAGGAGTTGACACTTACACAGCTAGCCCAGACCCAGCGACATCTAATGGCAACGTGCTCTTGTTATTTCCCGATGCTTTTGGGTTGCACATAAACAGCCTTCTGATGATGGACGCGTTCGCTGCTTGTGGATACTTGACTCTTGGTGTCGATTACTTTCTCGGGGTACGAGCAAACAGACCACTACCCAAAAACGCAAAACTGACTCGCCCTGTCTGTTCAGGACTCTGTTGGAAAACACTCTTCGACACCGCTGAGTGATCCAAACTTCGATTTTGTAGCTTGGAAGAACAAGCACTTGAAGTCCACCGAAGAAGTTGCCAAAAAATGGGTGCAGAATGTCAAGGCAAAGTACGGCAAATCCGAAGACATAAAGTATGCTTGTGTGGGTTACTGGTAAGCCTCAGATTGGTACAAAAGGAGTCAAACTGGATCTTAACTAATTTCTCGTCAGCTGGGGAGCGCGGTTTGTTTGTCAACAACTCTGTTCGGCTGGGATCTGTACCGCTGGAGCGATTGCCCACCCATCTTTCCTAATGGAGAGCCATGTTTCTAATGTCGATGGTGAGGCGAGAGCGGAACCGTCTAAGGCTCCATTGCTAACACGTCGAAGCACCCATCTTCCTATCCGTACCAAATATTGATAAGCTCTTCATGCCAGACGAGCGCGCCAGGACAGCAGAGATCCTGACTCAAAGAGAACAATCGTTCAACTTGCAGATCTTCGCGAACGTGGGACACGGGTTTGCGGTTGGTACACTTCGCACGTGTGGCTCTTCAGTCAGAAACTGACGTTATCTCCAGTCACGGGCCCGTCTGACCGATCCGTATGAGAAGTGGGCCAAAGAGCAAAGCTTCAAGAGCTTCGTTGGATGGTTTGACTTTTGGCTGCAAAAATCCATTCGCGGGCCTTTTATCTAGGAAACCCGATTCTTCATCTAGGGCAATGCATTTTAAATTGATTGAGTATGAAACTGCATCACGATCTTAGCATTCCCCGAGTGGCAAGACTATATAGGCAAAGCTGAGCCGTTCAATTATATTCATCACAAGCTTTACGGAGTGACCACCCCGTCCGAAAGGCAATCCAAAGATTTTACAAAGCTGACGGTGACAGTCTCACAGCCAAGCAACATAGTGTTTGTTCATCACATCTTGGTGCCTTAGACTTCGTAACAACAATGATGGGAAAGCGATCACGAAACGTCACATCCAGTTCTATAGGCCTACGAAATAACAACCCTAGTTAAGAAATCGAGGACGCTTCAGCTTTAGCTGCCAACAGTTGCAACAGTACTTGATCCCTTTCTTCCGTCAGCTTGGACCAATTGACTGCTTTTAGAGATTTTTCAGCTTGAGTCTTCAGTGCGGTAAAGCTCTCATCGTCCCACTTGAACCGATGCTTCAATATGTCCTCCTCCCAGTCCCGGATGGCGGGTCCAAGGCGTTCGATCCGTTGCACGAACCCCGCCGGTCCTCTGTAATGACCTGCAGGGTCACTCGCTTCCATGCGCGAAGGGCCTCTGGCCTTGGCGCTCCCCAGACGTCGCGCATACACAAGTCACGTGATGATGCGCGACAACCACGAGAAGAGCGAGACTTGCGAGCCTCGCACATCTCTCTAGTATCGCGCATGTCGTGCATACCCACGAGTCTCCTTAGTATATAGAGCGGATACTTTCCTTAGATAGGAGCCTCGTGCTCAACTCATGTATCGAAGTCAGTGATTACAACGAACCGTATTCATTGTGCCAACCACTTCTTCCCTCGCCTCAGTCAACCCTTGGTTTAACCCGAGCTAAACCCAGCGGCATTCCACCTCCGTTACATCCTCCACCCCCTCCAAGAGCGTTGGTAGCAATCGGGCCTGTTATAGCCCATCGAAGGCCTGGACCTGAAGCAACAGCCGTATCAAGATCAGCAGCAGAGACTATGCCGCGACTGATGAGACTGTAA
>Ga0265797_10005550_pt1 | contig 18361 bp, 13 predicted proteins | sample P2T30metagenome_FD_192433 | JGI IMG/M metagenome (GOLD analysis project Ga0265797, IMG submission 192433) | Plant litter microbial communities from East Loma Ridge, Irvine, California - P2 T30 | ecosystem: Environmental > Terrestrial > Plant litter > Unclassified | place: USA: California... | reverse complement strand
CATAGCGACTTCGGATTACCCGAGGGCTAAATGTGACGATGAGAGTCGAAAGCCGAGTCGGCTTTTGAAGTCGTTGAGGAGGAGGAGGACCCATGTTAACTTATGTAAGCAGCGGCAAACGATGCTATATCATCACGTGACCGTCGAGAGGGTAGAGATAAGTTTTACGTTCCATGCGAACTATATGCTGCATCACTATCCGATTCATCATCATCGGAGCCACTGTCCGAGCCCTGTGAGTTTTCGCTCCCAGCGGAGGCTGTGGTTGCAGTCTTCGGTACTTGGCCTTCTAGACCAGCCAAGATGGAGGTCAAACCAGCCTTCAACTCTGGAGTTCTTGCCTGTTGAATGCGGCTGTGCATTTCCACAATCTTTTCCTGCATTTCCCGTAGCCTTACCGCGTCGAGGTCACCGTCAGCGTCGTCATCGACTTCCTCGCCAGCGTCCTCTTCTTCATAGATCAAACCATCACCGAACGCTTGTGCAAACGCGTCGGCTAGTCCTGGGTCTTTGATAGCAAACATGACAGTTTCAATCCCAGTCCACACTTCTTGTTTGCCCTTTTTGTTCTTTCGTGCCCGTTCGCTACCGAGTAAAACTTTCTTCCAAGCTGCCGCAACCTCGCCAACAGGGTGGCCAAAAGCACCACATCCCCACGCACCAAGCACAACTCTCGAGACCTTCTTCGCTTGGAAGATACGCATAACGGCTCGCATCTTCTCCAAGACCAAGTCCCGATCTTTGTCGTTGGAATATGATCCCCGGCCTGTCGACTCGTCGACCGTGATGCTGGGGAAGCGGAGTGTTCCGCCGGAAACACAGTCGACGAACCAGCGGTTCTTCTTCTCCAGGTCTCCCGTGTGCTCATCTCTAAAGACGAGGACATCGGGTGTGTAGATTGCGCTAACCTCCGGCAGCGGGTAGAATTCGTCTGACAAGGAGGGAAGGAGAGTGGTATTCATGCACAGAGATGCTTCCTGGCCACTGGCGCCATTGAGGAAACCGCCCCCGGGAGCGAGCATGGAAGCCATGTTTAGCACGCCGACTCTAGAAGTTCGGTTGCTCAGATCGAAGCTTTGCGTTTTTGGGTCTTTCAGAAGGTCATGGGCGGCTGCCAAAGTGCCTGTCACTCGAAGTTTGATTTGAAGATCGACATTTGGCACCGTATTGGGAGCTTCTTCTTCTTTCGTTGATTTCCGTTGCGGGCCGTTTGCTTTGGGCTGTAGAATCAACTCTGTTGCGTCTATGCCGCGTTTCGCGCGAGGATGTGCTGTAAGCAGCGAAGGGATGACTTTGTTCAAAGTGGCTCTTGCCTTCTTCGATCGGGCGTTCTTGCGGAAGGCGGCGGGTGGTTGGCCAACGGACGGTGCATCGCGGCCCATGACTGTCGTATATATTCCGGGGAGAAAGTGAATGTTGATGGTTTGTTGATGATTCCTTGTTTGTTGTGAAGAAAGATCGCCACGCGGAACACCAGCGAATTCGACTTCATCTGCCATCAAGGTCGATGGACTGAGTGGCGACGTTGAGCCTCACGCCAACCTCGATGTTGGCATAATGTAATGAAATGGGCATCCCAGAGGCCATCTAAAGGACCATACATGTAGATCTGACTACAGATACTCGAACAAAGCATACTCTTCATTTTGACGAACCCCAACCCTAACCCTGGTTTCTCGATGCCTGCTCCTACTCTCGATGAAAACACGATGACTGAGCAGTATCGTTGCAACCGAAGTACCGAACTCGTAGAAGCTTACAAAAAGACAGCTGAAAGTCAAGCTGTCACTCCCCAACAGTCCTCAACCTCATCTTCAGCTCACTGTTATTCCAAGCTCCATATGCCTTCTTTGTCGACGCCCAATCTTCCTCCGGGAATGCCAGCTCGAACTCGAAATTGTACAAGAACTTGGCCATCAGGACTCTCATCTCCATGTAGGCAATACTGGAGTGGAACGTCAGCGCGAACCTCGCAGACAGTTGTCGCCGGGATCAAAGCAAAGGTACTCACGGCTTCCCAATACAATTGCGCGGACCGACAGAGAAAGGCTGGTAAATGTCGCGACGATCGTTCGCGAACTCGGCCGGTGCGTTATCGAGCCATCGTTCGGGAAGGAACTCATTGGCGCGGGCGAAGTTGATGTCTAGACGGTTCGCGGCTAGCTGGTAGACGGCGCACGAGGTCTGGGTTTGGGGGGTCAGTGAGCGATATCGTCATGCTCTCATTGGGAAAAGAGTGCTCACGTTGTACGGGACATAACAGCCTGCTACCATCTGCCCAGCTTTGTTGACGATGTGGCGAGCAAGTCCAGATGGGCCCGGTGGATATAGACGCATGGTCTCCGACAGGATCGCAATCATGTACTTTAGCTCGTTGACGTTTGTGGCGTTGATCTCGCTCGAATGCCGGAACGCACTACGGACTTCAATTCGCGCTTGCTTTGCGACTTCTGGATTCTTGCAGAGCAGATAACTTCCGAAGATCATGACCGTCGCCGTCGTGTCGGCCCCGGCGAACAGGAGGGTAAGAGCGTTCCCTTCGTACTCTTTTTGTGAGAAGACATCGTCGCCCTTGTTCTCGAGAAGATAGTTGAACATGTCTGACCCGTCTTTAATGTGGCCTCTTGCTTGGCGTTTCTTCGAGAGCTCTGCGACGTAATCGTCCAGCTCCGTCACCGCTTTGAATGCGCTTTTCGGCAGGATCGTCTGCAGAATCGTGAAGATCTTATAGCGCTCGAGCTGACCCAATGCAGAGCTGAGCTCAATGCCTCCCCCATTCGTTAGCGGTGATTTGATCGATAGAGGGTCAACATCTATGCATACTTTCGAACATGATTCGCACGAAAAGGTTCGAGGATCCACTTTCCAGACACTTGAACGACTCTCCGAAAGCGAACTCGCCTCCGATATCGAACGTCTATTAAGTTCAGTCAGTAAAAGAAGCAACACACGCTCCCCGATGCATTGCCAGATCAAGAACTCACCGCCCACTCAAACCAGTGCGACATATCCACCACCTTCACCCCATCAGCAACCTCCCCCAACCTCCTCACAAGCAGATCCGCATACGACTCAATCATCGGCGCCAAGTCCTTGACAGCCGAAGTGGTAAACCCGGGAGCCAACAGCCGCCTGATCCTCGCATGCTGCACATCGCCCCCGAAGATTATGTGTCGATCCGCTTCAGCCGGGTCATGGATTGGATACGAGAAGACGTCTTTGCGGTTTTGGACGCGGCCCGGCTGTAGACCGTAGATGTCTTGCCAGGCTTGAGGGTCTGCGAAAGCGAGGTCGTTGGGCGCGACGCGGACGACTGTGCCGTATTTGCGGTGCAGAGCTGCCACATCGTAGGTCAAGCGGCCGCGGATGGCGGATGCGGTTCGAGGGATCCCTGTGGTGCGCCAGAGTAGGGGACCGGGGAAGTGACGGAGGGGGTGGAAGTGGATGTTGTAGATTGCGTAGGAGACGAGGGTGCAGATGGCCTACGTTGGTTGGAGGTGGTGGCATTAGATTTGATCGATTGTAGGGTTAGATGGAGACGCCACTTACAGTTCCGCAAAGGAGCGACAGCGTGTTCCACAATTCTACAGCCATTCTTGATAGGCCAGACAATATGCTTCGACAATCGCGAAGAGGTCGAAATTACAGAGGTGGGTTCGTGGATTTTATGTTCGTCTTTGCAACGAGCTGATAGCAGCCAGCTACGGCTGACGTGCATGAGGGCACGATCCTTCCGCACAACAAGACCCAAAGGCGTGCTTACCGGCAGATTACAGGCGTGCTACACATGTACGCGGAAGCGCTGTCGCGAAACCGAGGGATTCCATCGCACAAGTGTGCTCTTTGTAGACTGTTAGCCTAAAAGGGAGCAAGCCGGGACATGGAAGTGTTAGAATTTTTTCCGGAGCCCGATCCTTTGAACGAACGTACATGTCTCTGTACTTGAGGCGGGACAGAGTCTGGCTGAGCGGCTAGGTACATGTTGCTTGCCGACACAGTACTGGCAGATTGAGGTCATATGTTAATCATCAACCCTAGAACGCAACGGGACACAAATCTTGATCGATCATGACGAAAAGCTCCAGCACCCCTTCCGCAAGTAGTTGGTAATCTCAGAAGCTGTTCACTTCTTCGCAGATTTGCAGAACGGACGGTGAGACTTCCAGTCGGATTTCTGGCACCCTCTGCTGCAGTAACGAACCTCCAAGCACCTCGCGCACTTCCTCAGATTCGAAGCCGTCTCGTCCACAGCGCAAGTCTCATCAACGCCACATCCTTCGCACGCCACATTCGCCAACTCAACAGGGCATTCGATCTTCTCCCAGCCAAGACCCTTGTACTTGATGGCCTGTCCCCCACGGTAGACCTTGAAGAACTGTTTGAATGCCTTGGGGTTGAGCTCTGCATACTGCAGGTTTGCAGCCGTTTGATTTGGCAGCGCGGCTTTGATGGCGGTAAGACGGTCCTGAAGGAACAGCTCCATAGGCTCGATGATGCTCCTCGTGATGGTGAAGGCGGACTTCTGGTTGGCACGCCTGAGCACGATAAACCCTCGCTCGGTGTGGCTTGGTATGCCGAAGGTGGGAGACGCTGGATCGTAGTCGGTGGTGAAAATCTCCAGAGTGATGTTACGAGTGTCGACGACGCCCGGGAGCCGGTGGTCTTTGTCATTGGGGCTCGGCTTCGCGTACTGAGTCTCGTAGACACCGAGTTTCGAGAGCAGTGGTAGCTCTTGCCAGATAAGCGTTGGGCTGAGCAATTTCGCGCAGTACATGACTTCCTGTCTTGATTCCGTTGCCCAGATGACAGCCGTCCCCTTCGGCCCGCTGCCCACCATTCGCTCAGTTTCACCTGTCGTCGGACGAGCCATAGTACGTGCCAGGCGGTTGGTTGTGAGGAGAATGAGTGAGAGGCGAGGGATCAATCGGTAGCGGCCAGCCTAATCATATATGGCGTTTGAGGCAAGACTGGACTCTGCAGCTGTGAGGTGTCACTGGCGGCTGAGGACAAACGACCTGTATCATATCGCTTGGATACATACAGCAGATGCGACTTCCCGCAGCTATGAAACTTGCAATGGCCACTGCTCCTGATAAATTGGGTTAGCACTGCATCTTCTGAATCCAGTCTCCGACATACGATTGCTACCTGTCTGGTACGCTTATATCAGAAATCCCTTTGAAATTGTTGGGTTCGCCACAGCAGTAGCATCGACTGTGGTCAATCATGGACTGTCTGTTCCGTGTTTGCTCGCATACGCGCTGTTCGTTTCATGCATGCCCGTACACGCGATGGGTCGGACTGTTTGATTCGTGCATAGTCTACCCGCATGGGCGATGACTTGAACTGTTTGTTTGTTCCATGCATGCTGTTGCCCATCTAAGTATCATGGTGAAGTCATACCGCTCGTCTTAACAACAAGGTTGCATCGACGGACCTCGAGGATTGAAGGACGAATGCGAACAGATACATGTAGGTATGCAAGAATGAACACGGAGGAAATGGAAAGAGACCGATGTCGACGTCGACAAAGTTGACGCGTCAACAACGCCAAATTCAAAAGAAGAAAGCGCTAGATTCGATCGGGGTTTCTTTCCACCGCCTTCCTCACTTCCAAACACACCAATTACATTATTTCCGCAAAAACATCACAAACCATGTCCCTAGAAACCATCGCCCTCGACCGCTTCGACCAACTGGTAAAAAGCGGCGACCTTCTCTGGAAGAATGTCCCGCCACGCCACCACCACTCCTCACCCTTCGACTTCGAATTCCGAGTCGCACCCAGCCTGATCTCCAAACCCCAAGACAAAGAACAAAAGAACATCGCCCCCTCAGAAACCAAGCGCGGAGCCTTCGACGACGAAAACCCCCTATTCGAGATCCAAAAAGTCGGGCCCCGCCACCGCCTTATTTTGAACAAATTCTCCGTCGTCCGACCCCAATTCGTAATCCCAACCACAGCCTTCGAACCGCAAAGAGATCCTCTGAATGTCGGGGACATTGCGGCGGTATGGGAGGTCATACGCAAGTTGACCCCTCAGTACTACATTGGACTCTTCAACTGCGGCGTGGAAGCCGGCTCTTCGGTGGGCCACAAGCACCTACAAGTCATTCCCACACCGGAGCGTAACGAACGCAGCTTCCTCACCATGCTCTACGACCAGGTCATCCTGACCGCTTACGCCGGGAAGTGGAAGTCGCAGGATACAATCCATGTTCTTGCCGGGGCGCCTTTCAAGCACGCGGCGTGGTACATTCCCCAGGAACGCGATGTCGAGGCAGACGAGCTTCATGCTGTTTGGAAGCGCTTGTGCAAGACCGTCGGGATAGAGGATGGGCAGGCGCACAATTTGTTGCTGACGACTGATTTGATCGTTGCGATTCCGAGACCTAAAGCTTGGATGGGGAGTGGGGATGGGGAGTTTGCTGCGAATGCCGCTTGTATGGGTGGGGTTGTGTGGTGCAAGACGGAAGAACAGTATAATGCGTGGAGAGCATATGGGCCTATGAAGGCGTTAAGGGATTTTGGTGTTGATGCAGATTCGTAGAGGTGAGGAATCACTTGCTAGAGCTGAGAGCTAGATTTGGCGTTCCAAGCACGCCGCATAGATATAGATATTGGGGTGATTATGGAGATATAATGCGACCAGACCCTTAAGACGGCTTTGTGGCAAGTCATTCCAAGTCATTCCAAGTGAAATGATGTAGTAGAATTGAATGCAGGAACCGGGGATCGTCTCGGGATCTTGCGTCCTTCCCTCGAAAGTATATGCGTATCTACTATCTACAGTTGGCATTCCGTCAGCGTTGGAAAGACTCCAATCTTTTACCTATCTGCTTCCATCCATCTGGCAGCAGAGCTCTCGCTCGCCACGAAGATCGCGGTAGGCATTGATGCATCCTCCTCTTCTACCTCATCAATCATTCCATTTCCCATCCTTGAACTAGCTCTTCATCATGAAAATAACTCGCCGGCTCCCCAGAAATCAACAAAGTAAATGATGTCGAGAAGCAAAAGTAATTGTTCGCTGCCGTCTAGTACGGACAGATGCTACGCTAAAAGCTAGACCCGGAGATGCCGTGGCCAGAAAAAAAATCAAAATCGCTAAAATTGAACACTATCTAGGTATCTCTTTTCATCTTTCATTCGTCATCTACTTGCCTTCATGTTTTCCTCTTTCAGTCATCTTCGCTTCGTTTTGATCATGGATAAATCGACACGAAGCATATTCTTCCTCATCCTCGCAAGACGCTTCATTTTTATGCACAGCTAAAACATGTTGGATTGCATTGGATCGGCTCAAAACTTGTACAACTGGCGCAACGCCTGCTCCTGCGGCGGCGGCATGTTGTGCAAGAAGGCATCGAAGCCGTCGCCGATCATGTTCTTGTACACGGCCAGGGCCTGCTCGAAGCCCTGCAGTGGGCTGTCGGATTGCATGCCAGTGAGCACGATGCCAGGCGCGTTTGCCATCTCCATGAAGAAGTCGAGCAGGCACTTTTCCAGCGCCTGCGGGTTCTCGAGCACAACGGTGACGAAACCCTTGTAGGCGTGACCCTTTTCGTCTGTCCAGGGCACGTTGCGCATGATGTTCAGGAAGGGCGTGGCGAAAGAGCTCAAATGGGGTGCCAGTTGCAGGTGGCAGCTCACTCCGAGGCGGCCGAGGGCAATCGCGGCGTTCTCGTTCAGAGACTGCGGAACGTTAGGGTTCATGAGAATGAGGGCGAGCTGCTGCAGGATGCGGTCGACGTAGGGGCCGATGACGTCCGGTGGTGCGCGCATTGCGATTTCGCCACATGACCAGCAAGCGTTGTTAATCACCCGGAAGCCTGTGTCGGGGTCTGAAGTCGCTGAGCTGAGGTCAAGCTGGACGATGACAAGCTCCATGATAGCGGAGAGGTACTGCTGGAGCTGGGGGAATATGTAGATAGCACAGTCTCCGAGCAGCGCATAGGCAGACTGGCGGACGTCGTTGTTTGCGTCCTTCATGCAATATGCCAAGAGTTCAAACATGTTCGGCTGGGCGCTGGTGACAAGCATGTTGATGGTGGGTTCGCCGACACTCTGGATGATCGCGCTCAACAAGTCCAAGCTTGTGACAAGGAAGTCCTTGTCGGGCTGGTCGAAGACGGGGTCTGTTTCCGCGGCATGACCATCCTCCAGGTTCTGGTGCATAATCCGAATGCAGCGCTCGAAGAAAGGCTTCGAAAACGGTGTGATGCCCTCGCCCAGAGCGGTGGCTACATAAGACAGGCACTCGAGCAATGGGAACATCTCCCGTGACTGATCCTGAACTTTGGTCCATCGGGTAATCAGCGCAGGCATTAGTAAGTCAACAAGTGGCTGTTGAGCAAGCGCAGGGCCCGCATGCTCGGCAAGTGTTTGTACACAGTCGTAAAGAATAAACATGTTCTTGTCCTTGTAGCGATCGAAACAGCGGACGAACTGCTGAACAATGACAGCGCAGTACGGGATGAGCTGGTCGCTCGCTGCCTCTTCGAGTGTCGCAAAGGCTGAAGCGGCAGACTCCTGCACCTTCTTGTTCTTGTCGAGCATGCGCTGGAGGATGCCGTCCATCATGGGCTCGAAGAATTGGCGCTTGCCATCCTCGTCGAGCGTTGCAGCCCAGCCGGCGAAACGACTGAGTGCCCAACATGTGATCTGCCTGACGACTGGTTGCTCGTCGTTGAGTAGCGTGATCATGTAAGGTACCAGCTTGGGCAAGTGCTGCTGTATAGCATCGATACATCCAGGGCCAATGGCTCCGAGGGCCAGCACGGCAGCCTCACGGTTGGGCCACTCAGGATGCTGCAGGTTTTCCATCAGCCAAGGCAAAGTGACCTCGAATACGGGGCCACCGTAGTGGGTGGCGATGCTGTCCAGAGATGCGGCGGAGCACTTCCGCAAGTTCCACTCGTCCTCGGGATCGGCGCCGTAATCTTCGTCGTCCTCGTCGATCTCGCCATCACTGAGTTCGTCCTCTTCATAACCGTATCCATTGGGAAGTTTCGAAGTCTGACCATTGGTTTGCGGCGTACTGGTTCCGCTAGCTGCTGTCGAGCCCTTTTGTTTTGCATCCGCGAAAACAGGCTTGATGTCTTTGGCGTCATCCTCCTCGTCGGCATCGTCATCGTCACCCTCCAATCTCGCCTGGTCGTCTTCGCTGTAGACCATGCTGTCAAGGAGGACAGGCACGAGGTGAGGAAGGAATTGTCCAAGAGCATTTCGCAGAGTTGGGGTGTTGCTGGCCTCGAAGAAGAACTCGGCGGCGTCAAGAGCCAGTTCAGCGTTCTTCTGATCTTTTTGCTGCGAGAGCGTGTATTCGACGATTCCTTGAATGTGAGGAAGAAGAATGTCCGGCACACCATCTGCCAGAAGAGCAAAGGCACGGCATACGTAGCGACGAACATCATCGTCGCTGTCAGTCGTAAGTTGCACAAGGCAGCCCAGGATTGAGTCAATGTTCTCGCGGCAAGTAAGGGCAATGGGTTCGTTCAAGAAAACGTTGACCGCAGCCAGCGATCTGGAACGGATCTTGGGGTTCGAGTGCGCCGTAAATTCAAGGAGCTTCGGCAACAGATAGCCGAGAGGTCTTTGGTTCTGGTACTCCTTGTCCAGCGCACGACGGTTATCCTCGCAGATCTTGAACAACGCACCCATTGCGCCATCCTGCGTCTCTGGCGTGGCTTGTCCATTCTCGTTCGCTACCGTCGCAACAAGCTCAGGAAGCACTTGCGACCACCCCAGAATACCACCCGCGCGTACAACTTCTGTGACCACACTGCCGGAGTAGTTTCGGATCTGAGGTCTGCGGTCTTGTAGGCCGAGCAGAATAGTACTCTTAATGTATTCCTGGCTGGATTGCGGTATTGACTTGTAGGATTTCTTGACGTTGTTCTTGAGCATGATTGCAGCCGCGCAACGTGCTGAAAAGTAGTTGTCCTCGGACAAGCCGGTATTGGCAGATTCCGTTGTTGCGATCCATGCTAGGTAGTTGTTGATGTCAGGCGAGGTGGTCGCTTGCTGGAGCATCTGCTCTGCGTTACGTTGCGCCTTGATGTCATGGCCGCTTAGCGAATCGCGCAGGCATTGCGACAGTTGACCAAGCTGGTCCTGTTGAGGCGCCCAGGCCATTTTGTCGTGTGTAGTAGTTGGTCGAACAGGGCCAAATTCGGTTATGGAATTGAGATTTCCTGGGTGAGTGGGGTGTGATTTCGGTGGAGGTCGCCTTCTAAAAGAGAAAGTCCGCTGATTAGTGGTTGTTCCTGACGCATGCGACTGGCAGTGGTGAGGGTGGTGAAGTGTTGACTGACTTTTGCAAATATTAATGTCCGAAGCAGATGTCAGGGTGGGGCTGTCTCTAGTACAGAGGCATGGCGCGCCGGCCGGGAGCCAAATTGGGAGAGCAATGGGCCGCGGTAATGGGCGTGAAGCGGGAAGACAACCGGGCGAGCGATCTCCTTTGAGTGACAGAAGTTTTTGCGTGGTGCGAGGAGAGGAGAGTCGAAACGAAGCGAATGCCCACACACAGCCCAGGGAAAGGTAAGTCAGAGAGAGGAAAGTCGCCGCCAGAGACCCTCGTCGTCCGCCCCGCCAAATTGCCGCCAAGCCGCCGGCAGAAGCAGCAGCATCATCATCATCGTGGACGTCGTTTGCCTGCAACTTCAGGTAGGTAGTAACTACACGTACCTCCTAGCCATCGAACGTATATTTTACCCAGACACGGTAACATGCATCCGAAAGGCTCCGTTCCCGTATGCGGTGAAAGCACAGCGCCGCGTCCACCGCATGACGGACTCGAGACACGTACACTGCGACCAGTAAGTTACTGGGGCGTGAGACCCATGCAGATGCCACGAACGCGGAAGGGCACATGAGGGAAGAATGGAAAGAATCGCGGCAAGGACGCGGTCACAGGGTGAGGTCGTCGGTGGCACCATGGTCTGGCAGTGTGATGATGCAGGAACCCTAGAAGCCGACCAGACTTCAGAGCGATGTACGGTACGTGTCTAGTTGGATGGAGTGCTGGCGAGTATAGATCACATGATTGCTCTATACCCGGCAATGCCGCTGTGAACGTGACATCTACATAATCCAACACATCATAGTCTTCCACCTTTTTAGAAGTCATTATCGCGTTGTCCCTTTCCTAATCCGAAGTGGCATCGCAGGATGCTCCAGACTCCACATTCCGATATTATGTATCGTGCGTCCTACGTTGCACAGGCCTCGCCAGCCTTATCTGTGGTTGTGGCTGTGGTCGTAGTCGTCGTAGTCTTGTGTAGTCGTCAGCCCATAGCGACTTTCCCATCTTAGCCGCCACTGTAAGCTTCAGTACTACCGGCGTTGTTTCAATGTGAGGTCAAGTATGTCCAGGACTCTGTGCGGCCACTCAACCTCCACCGACCGCGCCGAGGTCATTTGAACACTCAATAAGCGCAAGAGCCTCGAAGTGACTCGGTATTATCGATCCTTGACGGCAATCTAGCTCTCTTCTCACCGGCCCACGGCCCTTTCAACTGTGAACAGAACCTCCCTGTTCGTAGTGATAGAGATCTGATCCGCAACAATGTGATTGCTCGAACTGACCTGTCCGCCCATCTCCGTCTCCCAATCCTCGACATCCCATTCGAGTCCCTCAGTACTGATAAGAGCCGGCCCATAGATGGGCAAGATACCAATATTCCTCGTGATGAGGCCCTGATCCAGTGGCGTACGAAGCACAGTAGTCCCAGCCGCCAGCACCAAGCTCACGCTAGCCTCGGAGAACAACCAGAATCGCACATCCGGGTGCCGGAACTTCTGCTCGCGATACAATTCATGCAGGAGGCCGATGCCCTGATCGACGCGGCCGCCAACACTGCCGAGGACTAGGAGGTCGCGGGTGCCTGGGTTGTGCGCGAGGACTTTGCCGATGGCTTTGCCGAAGTCGGTGCTGTACTGGTCTGGGTCTTTGGTGACTTCGACGCCGAGTTTGGTGTAGCAGGCCCGAGTGTGGTCTGATAGCGAGTCCAAATCGCCGTGTATTGCGCTCGGCAGGGCTTTGCGCAGGGCTGTGTCCCATGTTAGGTCCGAGTATGTGCTTGTCAACAGGTTGTATAGACGGTCTGCTCCACCGTCTGCGCAGACGACGTAAGAGGCGTGGTTGTATAGTCTCTTGAAACATTCGAAGTCTTCTATCGGTGAGTTGAGTATGATCAAGGAGATGTCGTGTCGTGATACATTTTCCAGACGACCGTTCGCTTGCTGGGCTGGTGCCTCCAGATATTGTGTAGGGCGTAGATTTACAACGCTGCTTTTCTCTTCTGCCATTGTAATGATGAAGTAAAGGTAATATCTATGTCGTGGATCGTCGCGTGCCACCTACAATGAGGAAGTAAAGTAAAGTAAAGTGGTACAATACAGCACGGGCCAGCTTCACGAAAGTATGTGACGATGCAACGATAGGTCAGTGGCTGTTGATCGTGTGTTTTTGGATGAAGATCAATTTTTTTTTCCAATGGCTAATTGTAGGGTGTGTGCATATTTGAGAGATCTCATTCAGACCGCTTCTCAGATTTGTCGCCCCAGGAATGATAATCTCGTGTTAAAGCAATCCAATCGACTCGTCGATGACCGAGACAGCGAACGCTAACGATCTCGCGTCGATCACAGGTACAGAGCGAGCTGAGCTTCAATGAAGGCAATAAACTGATGAATAGTAGAGTCCTCAAGAGAATCACAAGCACTCCAGACAACTCGATAGGGATCCTGATGCAATACCTCAAGTCAAGGTGGAAGGAAGAACGAGTTGCACCATGAATACACAGAATGGCAAGGAAGCGTTTCGGGACTTTCGTTCCAGCTCGGGCCGGGAAAGCTAAAACTGTAAGTTATGCGACTTTCCATCTCCATTACCAAGCCATCTTCAATCACACGGCACTCGACTTTCCTTGGACACACACGTTGCTTCAGCGTTTCCTTGTTTCATCATGTTCAAATCAGCTCTCCCGCGCCTTTCGCGCGCCATCCCTCACAATGCGACGGCCTCCAAGCGTTTCCTGACCACCGCGCCGCCCCATAAGACCTCAAGGAGCTGGAAGAACTCGGCCGTGAGATGGACACTGGCAGGCGGTTTGATCTACTACTACAACACTTCCACCGTCTTTGCGGAGGAGCCCACTTGTACGTCTTCGAAAGCAATGCGCACACCTACATTTACATGAAGTACATTGCTGACAAATGCAGACACCATGCACTCCCCTCCCGAGACATCACGAGAGACCGAGATCTACCCTACAGTCGACTCGATAGCCGACAAGAGACGCGCGCAAGCCAAGTCGCAAGCGCAAGCATCTTCCGCCGCTCCATCGAACGCCACCGTCGCCACACAAGAAGATGGACCTGCGGCACCCGGTGGACCTGAGGATCTCGAGGCAGAGGCAGGCCAGCAGGGCGCTTTCAACGAGGAGACTGGAGAGATCAACTGGGATTGCCCATGCTTGGGCGGTATGGCACACGGTCCTTGCGGCGAGCAATTCAGGGAGGCTTTCAGCTGCTTCGTTTTCTCCAAGGATGAGCCCAAGGGCATTGACTGCATCGACAAGTTCAAGGGCATGCAGGACTGCTTCCGCGAACACCCGGATGTGTACGGTGCGGAGTTGGAGGACGATGAGGCGCCGCAGGAGGGTGCTGAGGCTCCCGTCGAAGGACAGGCGGTACCTGCGCCTCACGAGGGCGGCGAAAAGGTCTCGAAGCCTCAGGGTCGCGACTCGGACGAGGTCGTTGCTGGCAAGCGGGAGAGGTCATCGGAGGCCACACAGCAGGTGAAGCAGACTGAAGCGCTCAGCGAGAGCGACGAGTTGGTGCCGAAAGCCTGGCACAGCGGCGTCGACGCTAACACGTCGAAGTAAAATTATGATATAGGTATTGGGGCAGGCACGTGCATTAGCGGGATGGGAGTATTGTATACTGTACTGTACTGTACTGTACTGTAGTTGTAGTTGTACCATAGAGACACGATGGGCGCCTCGGCCCAATTCCCTTCTCATCACATGGATAGGTATTAGAGGCAGTGCATGGAACAAAGCCATGTCGAGACATGTTCCTTGCATAATCAATACGAGTTCACCACGATCGTACTTGGCACGTGTTACACAGTTCATGGCATTTCACTTTACCATCGCAGGCGAGAGGCGAGCAAGATCAGCAGAGAAGTGGCGTGTTTATAGAGGTATTTAGCGACTAGGTAGCAGGGCGGTGATTGCTCAAGCTCTCCTCGGAAGGCTCTTAGATGCAGCCGGATCTCCGCCTTTATCAGCAGTCTAGTACTTTAGCCCACCCAAGGCCCAAGCCTCTTGCTCTCTCTGCACGACCTGCAAGTGAAACATCCTGTACTCACCTTACCTAGACACCACACACGACATACCTCAATAATACCATCCACGTGACACGACCGTCTCCCTCTCGTGCCTGGCAACCAACGTCTCCGCCACCATCGCCTCGTCTTGTTTTGTCTCACTCTAACTCTACCTGGCTCAAGCGGGCGCGCCAACACCTTATCTAGTAACGTCATCGCCGCCGACACCCAGAACGCTCCAACGTTAGGCCGTCGCCGTCGCCTCGACAGCTGCCTGCGCGTCGACTGGCACTGCGCCAAAGCCGTACCGCCCACCAGCGGCTCTTCACCACATCTCCTCATAGCCATCGTCCATGGCGCAACTGGCGTTTCAAGATGGTCCGGCGTCCATGACCACCTCCTACCGACCCTCACATACACTCTCCGGCACGCTGCCGCCGGGACTAGGGCGTGGACCCGACGGACGACTCTCATGGCAGAACCAACGCGCCGCCTACCAGTCGCATGGCCTGAATTCGACTGGCAAGGGAATTCTCATCGGCATGCTATCGGCCTTTGGCTCCGCAGCGCTCGTCGGCATCATCATCGCCATCGTCTACTTCTTTAGGTACACCGGACGCGGGCGGATCTTGCTGGATCGCATGAGCAGGCCTGGAGAGTACGATGACGAGCAAGCTTTCCTGCGGGAAGAAGAAGAGGCAATGGAAGAGATGGACGATATGCAAAAGGCGGAATACCTGAGGGCAAAGGGTGAGTACTTCACGAGGATCCCGTGGAAGAATTGAGACTGACATCGACTCCAGCTTTCGTACAAGCAAACCCTCCGGAGTCGTTACAGACCGATATTTCGCTATCGCAATTCCTGGCCATCCAAGAAAAAGGTGTTTCCGCTTGGGAATTCGAACCGGAGTTAGAAATCGCAAATTGTTTCGTCGAGGCCAGGACTGAAATCGAATTCTTCGACTCGGAATGTAGCGTTCAGAGCAACTTGCCCATCCCAAAGCAGAACGAAGTGTATTATTGGGAAGCAAAGCTTTACGACAAACCGGAATCGACACTACTAAGTATTGGGCTTACGACAAAACCGTACCCGCTCTTCCGACTTCCTGGACTTCATAAATATTCGATCGCATATACTTCTACTGGACAACGACGATACAATCAACCATTCAATGCGACAAATTATGCGCCGGCTTTCGTACAGGGTGACGTAGTAGGCGTAGGCTATCGCCCAAGGACCGGTACTGTTTTCTTCACTCGCAACGGCAAAAGACTCGAGGACGTCGCACACGGCCTCAAGAGCCAAAACTTCTTCCCCACGGTTGGCGCAAATGGCCCGGCCAATGTTCACATCAACTTCGGCCAGATGGGATTCGTTTTCATAGAAGCAAACGTGAAGAAGTGGGGTCTTGCCCCTCAGACTGGCTCTCTGGCACCACCACCTCCCTATGGCAGCGAGCAAGGAAGCATTCTGTTGGAAGGAGGTCGCGAAGGCGTACGTGAAGGACAAGGCTTTGTTCCAGGCCACGGCCGAAGCAACAGTGCACAGATCCGACTAAGCCGTGGACCACCCGCTCGCTCACCTGGCCCGCAAAGAAGCCCCACTGACATATCTTTGTCACGGTTCAACATCTACGAATCGCAAGAAGACCTTCTTGTCGAGGACAATGCGGGCGAAGGTAACAGCGAAATACACAGTGGGAATGACGATCACGAACAGGCCGGACTCGGCCTCAACACAGACGCTCATCCTCATCACGAAGATCATCCGCCGCCCGAGTACGAAAGCGCAGACGATCAAGACTACGATGAGGATGACCAGACTCCACGCGCGAGCGAACAAAACGACGAACGCACGCGGCTTCTTGGCGACCATAACGCCGACCCGCCAATACCCTCGTACGAAGCCGCGACTGGAGAGCAACGAGGACGCGCACGGGGTGACAGTCGATCGTGAATACAGAGTGAAGGAAGTCTAGCGCAACTCATCAACATTCCGAATCAGTGGACTGATTCAGCAACAATTTTTCATTTGTGGAGCAAAACGGAGTTTAACATCTCAACGGGGAGGAGTTTTTCGATATGCTAAACAGGCTAATCGATCAGGCGTTTTATCGACTTTTATTTGTTTCGGACCTACCTTTTCGACCCAAAAGCAAAGGGGTGACCTAGGCAATTTGCCGTTTTTTCCTTGAATCGGTCCAAGGGCTGGGCGAAATTCCGCAGGCGAGTTTTTGAAAGGCTTTGGACGATGTATATGAACTCGAAGGGGGTTGGTTGGTTGATTATTGAGGTACGCTCTCTACCTATCTATCTATTTGCTAGCGATCTTGATTGTTTTATGGTGGTAGCACAAAATGATATGCCATCACACTACGATTATCTGGCCCCTTTCCCTCCACATCGGTTCCATACGCATAGAAACAATATCGCAGCGTTGTAAGAGACACGGCTAACATAAAGTAGCGGCTGCAACGCAACTTTGCCTTTGGTGGGAGCTGTGAAGGTGCAAGTATCTTGTCACCTGCAGGTCGGCAACAGCTCAGTACATGCATGTACTCAGCCTCGACCTAAGCCACCCGAGATCAAGCCATGGCGAGACGGCTGCCATACATATCAGTTTCGGCTCGCACCCTTCAGAGGCTCTTGTCTTCTATCGACATTGTAAATCGCTTCACTCTACCTCGTTTGCCTTGGAGGTTCCTGCGCTGAGATGGCCGGTGGCGACCAACCGCCTGCTAGACAGGCACATTTGTCGCCTATGTCAGCGTCTCAGTCTGGCGAGGTAAACACCGATTTCCATTTCTCACGGAGCGACAACTACCAAGAACGCCCTTCAGCAGAACAAACTACGACTTTGAGTGAGTTTTCATTGGTATGCTTGTCTTTTTGCGCTTCGCTGACCACCAATTGACGGATCAGGACAGTGGCACTCGCCGCAAGATAAGGATGACATTCCAAAATTGCGTCGATCGGTTTCTTACGCATCTTCATGCTCCAGTGCTGCATCAGCCGCATCCAGGGACTCCAGAGTCGGCAGGCGCTCTCGTCGGCGCCGCCAAACTCCACGACCTGTGAACAGGGCTAGCAAGGCGATTGTGAGAATGCCATCCCGGGGCTCATCCAGCTCTCGCTCCAGAACCGTTCAAAAGGAGCTTTCCAAACATTCTTTGCCTGGGACGCTAGTACCCTCAGCTACACACCCATGGTTTTGCGGATGTTGTCCCTACAACACGATGTACTTTGAGTCGGCAGTCGCTCGGGAGTAAGTTACATCATGTGGCACAAAAGACTTGGGCTTCGGCCCGCAACCTCCACTGACCAATATACAGTGCGCATAGTTACCAGGAGCGCATCGGCTAACTACTCGCAGTCTCCACGAGTATGGAAAGCGGTATAGCTGTGCTTACTGCCGGAGTCGCTTTAGAAACAAGAACGAACTCGAACGCCACCGGCATTCTCTCCATCCAGATACTCAATCGTTTATATGCGAGTGTTGCCCCAAGAAGCCTAAGAAATTCGACACGGATGATGACCTTAAGTAAGATCCAGTCGCCCAGTCGCGATTGGAGTGTGTTAGCTAATTCATCTCGTTAGGCTGCACGAGTCCGAGAAGCAGTATAGCTGTGCTTATTGCTCGAATCGCTTTAGAAACAAGAATCAAGCCGAACGTCACCATAATGCCCTGCATCTAAGGCGCCACTCCTGGTCGTGTGCCACGCTCGCCGATCGTCTGGAAGCCGCTTTCCATTCTTCTGTGGCCAACAACGGCGGAACAGACGTCTGCGGTTACTGCGGTGAAGAATTCGCTAATCCTCCGCAATGGGAGGCGCGCGTTGAACATCTTCATCGTGTTCATAGATTCGGCGAGTGTAACCGGGCTAAGAAATTTTTCCGCGCCGACCACTTCAGACAACATCTGAAACACAGTCACTCCGGCACGAGTGGGAGGTGGACTAACATGCTGGAAAACGCCTGCATGAAAGACGAGCCGTTACCAGAGAAGCTTGTCACTACCA
>Ga0265797_10005548_pt1 | contig 18363 bp, 9 predicted proteins | sample P2T30metagenome_FD_192433 | JGI IMG/M metagenome (GOLD analysis project Ga0265797, IMG submission 192433) | Plant litter microbial communities from East Loma Ridge, Irvine, California - P2 T30 | ecosystem: Environmental > Terrestrial > Plant litter > Unclassified | place: USA: California... | reverse complement strand
GGATGCTTGTCCTTGTCCCTTTCGTAGGACAGCGAGGGGTTGAGGGCTATCTCCTCTGGCGTGATGACCGGATATTCGTATTGGAGGAGTTCTGCCCATGCAGCATCTATGGCTGGGCCAGGCTTGACAAAGTAGAGTGGGAGAGATGGGTCCATCTGTCGATATACTGCATGGCTGGTCTCGTTGAAGAGAAGGAGGTCGTCGAATTTGATTGTAGCTTGTTTGCGTGGGAGAGGGTCTCTGGAGACTATTCAGAGTGATCGCTTAGCACTGTCGTCGACCAACGAAGTCAGATGGTGGAGGTAGAGATACCAAAATCTGTCTCAAATTCATTGTGACTCGCCAGAGCAGGACTTGAAAGTATATGTAGCTTTTGCCAAAGCATCAGGCAGAAACCAGCCCAAGCCATATTCGAAGCTATGAGCATGATGCTCAAGAAAGACTTTGAGATCCATGAGTGTCGCTGCTTTGTTGAATGCCTCGTTGTAATTTCTGATTTGGGCTCAATGAGGCCAACACGAGCCTCATCCGCAACATCAATGGAATCATGATCGTCGTCCGGATACCACGCCATCGTAGTCAAACATTCGCCGGAGAGACCTAGGTCGTCCTGAGCAGAATTCTGAGGCTGCGGGCTGACAGCGCTTGTTGCTCATCGCCTTGTTCAGCATCATTTGTACTTGTGGTTGAGGTGCGACGCCATTGACGTCGTCTTACGGCTGTCGGATCCGCGAAACCTTACAGTGTACTGTACAGTACTGCACCCGCGAGGTGTCGAACTATAAATCAGCCCTTGCCTGCACGCACGCGCGGCTACGCGACCGAGACGTTCGAAGCTCAGATGGAATTTATGGTCTACCATCCCAGTGTCGGTTCCTCGAAGACTTAGTTAGCTAAATCCGCTACCAAGGACACTACCTCAAAAGCATTATGCCGGCTGTCTCGAGATTTTGGGTAAAACAAGCATCCTACCGATATATACAAGCTCACAAGCTATGAGCTTTAAGCTTTCGGTGAGCTGACGCCATCTTCACAAACATGGATGATGGGTTCCGTTGACCACTACCTCGGTGCCCTTGGCAAATCTGGCACAACTGCTGCGACAACATATCTCGCCAGTGGCCTAATTGTCAACGTGTGAACAGTTTCGATGCAATCGTTAATGCATCCCGGTAACTCTTGCAGACTCTGAGCGAATGCTCAATTGTGATTGACTTTCGTGCTATCAGCACGGAGAGAGTCCGGCAGATAGATAAATAACTTTTGTGTTGTGCCGAGTGCCAACACTGCTCAGGCTCTAGAAAAGCAGATCTTTAGGTTTCAAGGCGACTAAATAAGTCTCATGAGCTATCTTTCTTACCCTCGCTTTCATCCTTGTCTGCAGATCGATGTGCCAGTAAGACGACCTCAGGATCGGGAGTCTCAGACCTGAACGCAAACGTCTTCTTAGAGCGCGCATGCATCAAGTACCCAGGAGCTGTGTTCGACGCATCTCCTTCAGCAACCGTGTCCTTTAACACATGGCCTGTCACAGCTCCAAGCTCAAGAACATGATACAATTCGGGTCCAGTCACTTCTTCCAAATATATGCCACATATCTGATTGTCTGGCGTTTGGAAAGGAAGCCAGTTGAAGGAGTCCTTCGAACCTGTCGCCGAGGCATACAGCATCAATCCATCAGGTGTGGATTCAGAAGCGGGCCATGAGGGCGACGTGTTCCACACGACCCAATGAGCCACGCTGAGCGCCGGAGAAGGGGCGAGGGTGAGCCTATATCGCGTCAGAGTAATACCATTGGTGATTCAAATGGAAACGTACACAGGAATGGCGAGCGCTCCACGGTTCCATATTTCGACTCTTCCCCGTCGCCAGTCCTCGCGCTTCGTCTGGCGTTTTGTCTTCAGAGCAGCATTGTCTGTGCGGTTGGGCGAATCCAGGGGCAGAGATCTGGCAAGCTGTGATTTGGGTACTCGTTTTGCGGTTGCGCCGGTATGTGGATGGGCACGAGCCAAACGTGGCCAGTCTGAATGGTATGTTCGAAAGGAGTCGTCCACGACCCTTCCAAGTTCGGTATGCGTTGCCGTGAGCGGGTCTTGCCACCAGAAGAGCCGTGACCTGGGACGATTTTGTACGGTGATGTCAGTGTTGGGACGGGTCGGAGGAGGCGGATTTTGCCATTCGGAAGGCAAGGGAGATAACCGATCCTCTACAGTCGCAATAGTGTTCTGTATGGGAGGATTCAATCCATACCGCCCTCGAGTTTTCATATCGTTCTCAAAAATAACCTTCTCCGCCCAGTCATAGTAGCTTTCACGCTCCCAGGTAGCGGTGTTCTGCCACTTCCACACAAGGGGTGGCTCGGGCTGTGATGTTCTTGCAGCACTCTTGCCAGATCCCCTACCAGGAGGTCCGTTACCACCAGGGGTCCCGTTAGGGTCATCGCCGTTGTTGAAGGAAGAAGTTTGGTTGGCTTGGGAGCTTGGTATGCAAACCCCGTCCTTCTGTGGTCCTGCAGACGATGGCGCTGGATTGTCGACCGGACCGCACACACCGTTCGTTGGATGTTTCTTCTCTCTTCTGGTCACTTCTCCACCATGCCGAAGGAACGGCCGTCGTACCTTCGAGCTGTCATACTCGACGGCACCAGTTGAGGTGTCGGTCATCTGTCTTCTTTCCGTCGCGAGGGTTTTGTACTGTCTTCGCTGTATAGAAGATTCTCATCGGCTCCAGATTCCAAGACTTTGGGGCCTGGCTTTCAGCATCTTGCGACGGGTCAGGGCAGCAAATGTATTGAGCAGGAGGCTGGGCATTCAGCTCTGAACCTTGCGACGCAGTGTCTAGGGTCAGATGAGCGAGGCTGAGTGGACTTTCTCTAGGCTGTGTATCGCTGCGCCGTCTGCGGGCGCCACATTATCATGCTTCACATGGGACGCAGCATGCAAGTGGTGTGGAGATAAGTCACAAGGGGAAGCGATTCGTCCTATGGCGGCCCAACGGGCCTTGGGAAACTACCGTGACAGCTGCTCGACACCTGGTGGCGGTGGCTGAGCTGATCTTTTCAGCGGCGCATGCAGCTTGCAGCTTACGTAGAATTGCTCTTGAGATCATCATGTAAGACCTTCGAAGGCGCAGAAACATCTCGGCTTCAATTAAAAACAAGGTGCCTCGCTGCGATCTTCAGGAGTCTTGCCCATGTGTTTCCGTCAACATGGCGACTAAGAAGTTGGACTGCCACGGTCTGACCGAAGAAGATCGTGAAGGGCAGCCTTGGAAATACCTTGGTTATCGCGCATTTTGCAAGTTCGGAGCTTCGGAAGACGACTTTTTCATACTTCGCAAGTTCAGTACTTTGACCGCTAGAGTCTTACTGCGTTTGCAAGATGAGCTGTCTGGGCTGGAAAGGGAGCTTGAGACACTCGAGGAAGCTCTCATGGCAAAGTCAGCGGAAGATAGACACAACGGCACGTTCAGGAGGGATGTAGATGCGCGACGCCGGATCGTTGATAAGATCGACAAGAAATTGCGAGCATACAATGAGCTGGTTATACAGCACTCGGAGCTTCGGAAACGACCACCGGTAGCAAAAAAAGACAGGAACAGCCTCGCCAACTGGTTCTGGAACCATGAAAACGCCATTGCCGTTGAAGAGACCGAATATCTCCAACACTCAGATGATCTGTTCGCGATTTCACCGAGGAGCAAAACTCCGGTCCGTCGCTTCTTGGAACTCTCCAGACACTTTCGCCTCTTCCGGTTATGGATGAAAGCATCACCAGTGGAAGACGAGAATGTACACTACACCTCAGATCAGCGGATAGACTTGTTCGTGAACATTACATCGCGCTGATCGGACTGGTCATGCTTATAGTGCCTCTTTGGGTGCTAGCCTTCGTCACATGGGTCGTACACCGGCTCGCGATCATCACATCCTTCGTTATGGTGTTTTTATGTTTCGTGTCGTTCACGACTGTGGCGAGGCCTTTCGAGACGCTTGGAGCTGCTGCTGCGTAAGTTTGATAGGTGTGCCGAATGTATTCGTTGCTGACACTGCTATGCCAGGTATGCTGCGGTATTGGTCGTGTTCCTCCAAAGTGCGCCGTAGCGGATCTTCTTCTTCGTGCTTCTAACTTCTTCTGAGCTCTCGCGTCGGAACATTGTATGTAAAGCTCTACCAGCTCGGTTTGGGCCATCAAGAGCTATCGCCACGGTCCAGTATTGACTTATCTTGCTTCCTCTGGTCAACAATGCTTAGTGACGTTGCAGCCTTTCTCCTGTTGCAATGCACAGGGGTCGTAGCATGTTGCAATGTCTAGATATCAATTGCAGTTATTGTAGTTTCGTATAGTTGTTCATGACAATAGAAATGAGACCATTGAATGGTCCTACATCTCTCACGCAAGTTCCATCGGAAAGGAGGGCAAGTTGCCCGCTGCAACGATGTTTGTTGACAAAAACAGAAACAGCGCGGGGGTAAATTCAAGCCAAAGTCGGCTCTAGTCTTTCGAGCGCGCGCTCTGCCTCTGCGACAAGCGACACACGACCACCTAACGACTAACGACACCATGAGCGGATCCGGCGACCTGATCGACTTCAATGTCATCGAGGGTCATAAGGAAAACATCCAGGCTCTGCCCAGCGGCCGCTCTGCGAAAGCGCTCGCCCAACTCTACTCCCCACCGCTACTTGGAGCCAACCCCTCTCCCTCTCTGATCCAAGACGCCAATTCCAAAGAGCGCCAGGAGTTCGAGAAGGAACTCACACTCATTGACGAAGCCGACGATCCTCTGGACGTTTATGACCGCTACGTGAAATGGACTCTCGACGCATACCCCACCGCACAAGCGACACCACAGTCAGGCCTGCTGCCTCTGCTTGAACGCGCAACAAAGACTTTCCAGTCATCATCACACTACAAGAACGACCCAAGATACCTCAAGTTATGGCTGCACTACATCAGACTCTTCTCGGATGCGCCTCGAGAGGTTTTCGTCTTCCTGGCCCGTCACAGCATCGGTGAGGGCCTTGCGCTATACTACGAAGAATTTGCGGCGTGGCTGGAGAACGCAGGACGATGGAGCCAGGCTGAAGAAGTGTACAAAATGGGCATTGAGAAGGAGGCGCGCCCTGTGGAGCGCCTGGTGCGCAAGTTCGGCGAGTTCGAGCGCAGGAAGGAGGCGCTCCCAGAAGACACAGACGAGCCGAAGAGCCCAGCTCTGCCGGTTGTCAGAGCAGCTCTTGCTGCAAAGACCGACCCATTCTCAACAGCCTCGCCAGCACCGCAGCAGTCTAAACCGGCTGCCTCGAAGAAGGGCAAATCATCAAAGATGCAAATTTTCGCCGATGTGGACGAGCCAGACAGGCCCAGCACAGGATCAAGCTCCAAGGGCTGGGACAACATCGGAACGATTGCCGAGCGCAAGAAGGAGAACACGTATGCGGCGAAGCCCATGGCTGGAGAGACGCTGAAGGTCGGCAAGACCAACGGTGGAATGCAGAAAATGATGATTTTCAAGGACACAGTAAGTTCAACCCCATTTCCAGCCACTTCTGGCGGCCAAATGTTTACAAAAACAGGACTAAGTTATCCCTCGTGTATGCAGTCATCAAAGAAAGCGTTTCTTCCCAAGCATCTTGCAAAGTCGACTTCTGGTAAAATTGACAACTATCAATGCGTGAGAAACCCCAAAACTGGTAGGCTCGAGTGTGTTTTCGTGAATTTGGAAGCTGTTTACCCTCAAACTGCCCGATCGTCCGAGTATTCATTCGAGGAGCTGAGAGCTCGCCACCGTGGCTGGACGAACAAGCAATGGCCACGAGAGGAGAGGGCTCCCAAGCAAGAGCTGCCAAAGACACAGTCGCTCGACATGGAGCTCGACCAAGAGGCGAAGGAGGAAGCCAAGCCTCGGGCTAAAGGCTTCAAAATACATCTCGATGGACCTGAGGCAGCACCTGAGCCATCACCCAAGCCCAAACAGCGCGGATTCAAGATCTTTGAGGATGTGTCGTCAGAGCCTGCTCCAGCCACCAAAACACCGAAAAGGGAAGAGGTATTTGTAGAATCCTCTTCGAAAACTCTGGCGCTCAACGATGAAAACGACGAGAATGCGCCACCAGCACAGCCGACCGAGGCGGAAATCAGAAAGAAGATGCGCAGAGAAGAGCGTGCGAACCGGACGCGCAAAATCCAAGTTATGGACGTCAAACATATCAAGAACGAGACCAAGACCGTCCAACTGAACCTTGACTCGCCCACTGGAAAGAAGCCGAAACGCAAGAAGAATGTAGACCGCGTAGCCGAACCGACCATGACGATCAATACCAAAGAGGCAATGGACGAAATCTACGGTATCTTCAACGCTCCTTTGCCTTCACAGGCTGTTCAGTCAGAGGAGAGTGAGGAAAGTGGATCTGAGTCGTCTGACAGCGACGAGGACGATGATGACGACGAGGATGACTATACCACAGGTGATGAAAGCACAGCCACTGGCAAGCTGTCTGCAGCGGCGAGTGATTACGGCGATGAGACGCGCAACGAACTGCTTGGTCAAACGGAGACTGAGGAGCCAGAAGATGAACATACTGGATGGTCCGATTTTACAACAAGTAAACATGTGCCCAAGGAGGACGAGGATGGAACCGACAACGCGAATACTGGCCACGATTCAGAATTCGAGCTTTACCGGGACGAGAACCAGCAGCCAGGACTTCCTGGTGATGATGATGAAGAAATGACCACACCAGACGAGGAGAACGTGCGGACGCACAGCGTACCCATTGCCTCTGAGGACTACGAGCCCCCGTCGGCGCATTTCCGACAGATGACCATGCTTCCTAACCATCGCCTACCCTTCATGACACCCATTGCGGAGCAAACGGAGTCATCATTCGGTACCATCACTGCAAGGGCGCAGAACGATTATTTCAACACGAAGACGCCTAGTAGGCAAGCTTCGAGTGCAATGCCCATGATTGAAGATGATGATGACGACGATGATACCCCAAGCAGTCCTTTCCAAGAAGTGACTGTAGATCTGAACGACGACAAATTCAAAGTTTTGCAACCGATTAGAACGAAGTCAACCAAAGGCAACATCTCGCTTGGCCAGGGTACAGCGACTTCGCAGATTGAAGCGAAGACCGTGGTTCCATCGCCTCCAGAGGCTGTGCAGAAGGGACCAATAGTATTGGAACAACAGTGCAACCCGATGGATCCGTATCTCCGCCAGGCCATCCTCAGCCAGATCAAACCCTCTTTGCAATCTTTCAAGGGCTACTACGATCATTCCGACAAAGCTTCTGGCCGTACAGCTGAGATCAAGAAGTACATCAGGTCGCTATCCAAGGCGAAGAATAGCACTAGCCAGGAGAAGACCGGCCAGACTATTTCCTTGCCGCCTACGCTGCAGTTCGAGGACTCGGATGCTACTTACACCATCAAGCGTGAACTCGGAGCCGGTACTTTCGCCCCTGTGTATCTTGTGGAAAACAGCGAAGTGATCCGAGCACAAGAGGAAATGAACGATGAGATTGCGCGCACTGTTGGTAAGCTTGCTTACCGCAAGCCATTGGAGGCAATCAAGATGGAAGAACCTCTCTCCGCTTGGGAGTTCTTCATCTTGCAACAATCTCACCGTCGCCTGGGCGTCTCTCGCGCCACAGAAAGCATCGTCCGTGCGCACGAAATGCACATGTACCGCGACGAGTGCTTCCTGATCGAGGAATACCGGAATCAGGGCACTCTGCTGGATCTAGTCAACATTGCTCGCGCCGACAGTGCCAGCACCACCGGCGGCGGCATGGACGAGGTAATGACAATGTGGCTAACCATTGAGCTCTTCCGCACCGTCGAGGCCCTGCACTCCAAGCAAATGATCCACGGCGACCTCAAAGGCGACAACGTCCTCGTCCGCTTCGACGACCCAGGCATGGAAACCGACTGGAGCCCCACCTACTTCTCCAGCGGCGCCCACGGCTGGGCCAGCAAGGGCCTCTGCCTGATAGATTTCGGCCGCGGCATCGACATGAAGCAGTTCGTGCCCAACGTCGCTTTCATCGCCGACTGGAAGACCAGCGAGGCCGACTGCGCCGAAATGCGCGAGCTGCGCCCCTGGACTTACCAGGTCGACTACCACGGCATGGCCGGCATCGTGCACAGCATGCTCTTCGGCAAGTACATGGAGACGATCGCGGACCGCGGCGCCGCGCTCGGCCAGGGCGCCACCAAGACGTACCGCATTCGCGAGACGCTCAAGCGCTACTGGCAGGTCGAGATCTGGCAGGAGGTGTTCGGTCTGCTGCTCAATCCGCTCGCGCACCTTGGTGGTGAGGAGGGGAAGCGGATGCCGGTTCTGAATGGGATGAGGGGGTTGAGGATGAAGATGGAAGGGTGGGTGGAGGAGAATTGCGCGAGGGGGATGGGGTTGAAGGGTATGATTGCGAGGATGGAGGCTATTACCAGGGAGAAGCTGAGGCGGAATGCAAGGGCTTGATGGGTTTTGGCCTTCGCTTTGGACAGAACTGGGTTTCGTAATTGGCTGGGTGTGGCGTTCTTTGGATTTGTTAATACCCACGATTGTTTCTGCTGTTATTTATCTTGTTTTGGCACCATGATACAAGGCACTATGATTTGCTTCAAAGTCAGATCGTACAGTGTCAGCCTTTCCTTCGAGAAAACGCTCTTAGGCGGCGGATGCTACAGCTCCAGTGGTTCGCCTGATGACTACCCCGATACTGACCAGCGCAATGTGCGAAGGGTGATCTTTGCGATTTTTGCTGCACAATTTTGATGGAGATCCCATCGCCTTCGACGTGTGATTAACCCCAAAACACTAACCCTAAGAAGAAGGCTTGTGGATACTCAATCGACGGATACCGACTCTACGAAAGGAAGGACCTATTGTTTTGTATATACCATGATTGGCCTTACTATACAAAATAGACTGTACATAGTTTACCAGTGTAATTTGCTTGATGGGGTTGATTATTCGATGATTTATGTTTTTGGAAACTTTCCGCTGCGAAGCGTCAGAGCAAACCACCACATTGCTAGCCATCAATGACCGTAAATCGTTTTCAAAACACTCAGTACTACAATATAAGTGCTAATCAGGTAATCTTGACGCGATACAGTCGTAGTATCGTGGTATCATCGCCTGGTGTGTGATTGGACAAACAAGACGAGTCATCTCGTTCGCGATTGCCATACAGCAACGATTGCGCCACGTTCACGTCGCAGAGATGCAGCAATCTAGTAGCGATGAGGAAATATATATGTATATGCCCGTGCGGCACTAGGATTGACACTCTATCCAGAGCAGATCCTCACCAGAAGCAATAGTACTAGCCATGGGTTCACTTATCTACATGGGCCGAAGACAGCCAGCTGCCTCCCAAGCACCAGGGCGATCGAACGACCTGTCACGATCGTTCTTCAATCATTCCTATGACTTTCAGCGAGACGCATACAGCGGCGGCCACGGCTACCACAACTCACACGACAGTCCCATCAGACGCGGCGGTGCAGTGGCACATGCACCTAATTTGAATGGTCAATACGCTCAAGCCTATCCTCAGCCGTCTTCCGCCAGGCCGCTGAATTCGCAATATGGCACTCACATGGACAGACACGACTTCGACTACCAGCAATACAATCCGAGGCACATCGACGACAGCGAAACCAGCAGCACCGCCGCTGTGGTAGGCTCATGGACACCACACCCTCGCCTTGCTCCATCTTCAGTCTATCAAAATCCTCACACCACCGCACAGACAGGTGGTTCATACATCCAAGCCACCTATCCCCAACACCAGCAGGAGCCGCTCATGAACCACAGCGTGTCGTACGGATGGAACACCAGACCTGCCTCGGGAGGATACCACGGACCTTCCTATCAGCATGGCGGCCATGTCCAACACCTTATGAGCGAAGGCGCACCTTTCATGCCTAGCTCAGGGCCCATTCCCACGCCGCATAACAGACCGCAAGCTTGGGTCGATCCTGCTCAGTCTATGCAGATTCATCCGCCAGCGATGTATGCTCCTGCGCCTACCCTTGTGCCAACGAACTACTCGAGCGTACCAATCCAGCCACCAAACGTCAACACTCTTCACCCTGCTGGATACCCATCCTACCTACAGCCACCGGCAAATCCTCCCCCAGGCGACCTCTCGATCAACGCCATCGACCAGGTCCGGTATCCGCAAGTGAACAACAACGAGAACATCGGAAATCCCACGTCGATCGCAGCTGGAGCAACGAGACCGCATAAGAAGAGCCGTAGAGGTAATGGAAGAGGAAATGGGAAAGAGAGAGCAGAAAGAAGTTCCAAGATGTAAATTGTAGATTTCTTCATGATCTTCTTCTTCTTCTTCTGCTGCTGCTGAGGCGTGGGAAAATTTGTTCGTACATGCTTGATGCTTTCTTTCTTTCTTGCCTCCTTCCTACATGCTCCGCCAAGTCCACCTTTCAGTAAACATTTTAATGGAATTTCTTTTCATTTGATCGATCGCCAAGTATGTCGGAAATCTCGTGCAAGTTCGGGTTCGTGCAACCGGTGCCAAATTATGGTAGAAAAAAAGAGTAGAAAAAGGAAAAGGTTGAAACGCCGTCGCTATGCCCAATAAGCCGTAACGTGTCGCAGTACAATAACAGTCGGAATCGCCGAAATATTTCAGTTTGTCGAGAATCAAATCAATTCCCACCAGCCAGCTCGTTCTCGTTCATCTACCTCCCACTGCGTCTCCTCTTCGGGTCGAAGTTTCCTGGCGCGGGACCACCAGGCCCATCCTCGTGTCTGCGCTTCCGACCGTCCGCTCCCTGAGGCTGCATGAGATCGTCCTGACGGCTGGGCCCGCGGCCTCCTCCGTTGCGGTCGTCCTCACGCCTTGCGCCCCTAAAATCGCCGCCTCCGCCACCGCGGCCGCCGCGTCTGTTGTCGAAGGACTGGTTGTCACGGCGCGAAGGGCCACGCTCCCACTCTGGCGCAGGTGGCGGGCCAGGCGGCGGCGGTGGAGGTGGAGGTTGGCCTTGGACTGGACCACTGCTGCCGAACGAGCCTTGCACATCCGGCAGTGGGCGTCGAGGGTGATCATCTTCTCTGCCAGGGCGTCTATCGCGTCCACCGTCTCGGCCGTTACGGTCGTCCCGGCCCCTCCTGTCGTCGCCACGACCAGAATCTCTGCTGTTGTCCATAGCCTGTTGAGGAGCTCTCCTGGGAGGCTCTTCGTCGCCTCTGCGCTCCCGGCTCGGGTGTCTGCTGCCTCGCTGTCTCGCATCTCCGCGGTCGTCTTCGTAGCGTCTCGGGCGAGATTCACGACTGTCTTCGCCCCGAGCAGAGAAGAGATCGGGCTGGTTAGCCGGCGCATCCCGGCGGGAAGTCGAATCAACAGGACCAGAAGGCGCCGGTGCAGACGGCGATGCTGCCGAATAGCTCGTACTCCTTGCTGCACCACGGAACTGTGTGTTTTGGCCAACAGCGTTGGCGGGGCTACCCGCACCTTGGAGGGTTGCGTTTATGTTGGCTCGCTGACGGTCGCCACGCTTGCGCTCGGGGCCAGCCGGTCCAGATGGCGGGCCACCCGCAGGTGAAGGACCTGTAGGAGTGCCTGCTGGTAACCTGTTTGATCTAGGGCCTGACGGAGGTCCTGTGGGTGACACAGCATTGTGGGCTCCGCCATTGGGAGTGTTGTTCGTCTGGATTGGCGTGGGCTCGAACTTGGCCATGCGGGATGGGTGCATAGGTGGGCCTTCAGCCGCTGGTGTAGAGGGCTGTGAATTTGGAGCCTGTCGATCGCTGAACGAGGCTTGCTCATTGCGACCAGGGAAATCCCTCGGTGTCCTTGCTGGCGCTGGCGAAGGCGCTGCAGACTCATTCCTCCCATGCATGTTCGATCCGGGTGCAGTGAAGTTGCGACCAACTCTTCCAGCGGGCCCATTAGGCGCGCGAGGTCCAGATGGAGTGTCGGGGGCTGGAGCGTTGTTGGGTCCATTTAATCGCCCATAGTTAGATTCCGCAGACGCCGCTTCTCGGGTAGCCCTGCCGCGTGTAGGTTCGTTGATAAGCTCGCGACCACCACGGGAAGCACGTGGCCCTGTCGGCGCGTCTTGCTCAGCCCTGGACGCTTGTTCACGAGAAGGCTCGTGTCTGCCATTGACCCTGTTGTCTGGGTCAGGGCCTAACGCAGGAGCACTGCGCTCATCGTTTCTGGGGTCCCTCTCACGTCTACGGTCTCTGTCGCTCTTGGGGTCTCCCGAGATCAACGCAGCGCGAGCGGGATTGATCACAGGTTCGATACTGGCGCTCGAAGCTTGTTGGTTGGGTGCAGCTCTGGAGTCATGTTGCTCCTGTGGGAAGGATTGCGTGGATGGTGGACCCATGCCTCGGTGGCGGTCGGATGGATTGTGCGAGGTAGGCATCTGCTGCGGAGGAAGGGGTTCACGCTTGGGTGCGACGCGAGGCTCCTCCCTCAGACCATGCGAGCCAGGCATCTGCTGTGGAGGCAGAGGTTCCCGCTTGTGTGGCGCACGAACATCGTCTCGTGCACTTTGAGCACTGGGCATTTGCTGCGGCGGCAAAGGCTCGCGGCGATTGGTGCTGCGAGGCTCTTCACGAGGATAACGGGCATCAACAGGAGCCCCCCTAGGTCCCTGGCGGTCATCCCGATAACCACGTTGAGGCCCATAAGGATCTCTCGGGTCCCTCTCTGGCGTCCGCGCGCGGCTTCGATGACCCGGAGATCTTTCGCGGGAAAGTATTTGCTCGGAAGGCCTGTCAAGCCGACCATACTGATCATCATCGCGACCCCCTCTGTTTCTGCCTCCGCCTGGTGCACTAGAAAGCGGCTTTGGCGGTAAACCACTCTCGGGTCGTTGAGGTCCAGAAGCAACCGGGCGTGCCGGCGGTTGACTGTCCGATCGCAAGGATTCGTTGCGCAGAGAGCCGTTGGCGGTGGGCGGCTGTCGAGCGTTGCTTGCTGGGGCTGGCGTCGAGGGTTTCGACTCGCCTCTACGATCGTTCCTAGCAGATCGTCGTGAATCTCCTCTCGCCAGGCGATCTTCATTCCTAGCTGCCGAAGGGGCATCGTCCATCTTGACATCCTGCTTTTCGGAGTGAAGGCTCTCGTCCTCGATCTCACCGTCTTCTGTCGCACCGCCTTTCCCTGTCTGGCCGTTTGTGGCCTTTGAGCTTGCAGGTCTGAACTCATGAGCGCCAGCGTTCAATCTTGGGGTTCCCGCTGTAGGTTGTGGCGTTTCAGGCCTGGCAGACGGCGCCCTACTTCCTCCTGCGTGACCCTCCTTCGCACCATCTGGTGCCAACCTAAAGTCCTGTGGTTTGACCCAGGCGTGCTGTCGGTTCTTCAGCGGGCCACGCAATGACAGAGCAGCCAGTTTGAGATCATTGCGGGTCTCGTTCTCGGACAAAGCTTTGACGATGTCTGTTAGAGTATTGCCTTGGTGCAGGAGTGCTGGGAAGACAGGAACGATCGTCCGCAAGAGCATGATGCTGTTGCGAATCTGCATGTAGTCGCCGGAATCGAAACACCATCGCAAAGCCCATGTCAGTGCATTGTGCCAGTTGCTCATCTGTCGGCGGAAATCCTCATAATTCAAGAGTTCTTTTGGAGCACCGGTAGTGGCATCAACGCTCTTAGCGAAGCCATGCAGTTGTCCTTGGCTGCCAAGTGCCTCCTTCTCATAGATTTCTTGCTTGGAGTGCCAGTGAGCAAGGAATTTGAGGATCTCGTAAAGGAAGCGCCCGAAGTTCTCGGCTTCTCTCGCAGTGCACTGTGAGATAATACCACAGAGACGCTGCTTGTGGAAGAGCTCGCCGAGCAGGTGCAAAGTACTGAAGCCAGGCGTGGCATTGTTGTGCATGACCTTGATGATTTGCAGGCAGTAATGAGCATCGAGAGCCGACATCATCGCGCGAGGGAGGAAGCAGTCCTGGAGCAGGGAAACATGACGTGCAACCTTGTCAGACTTCTCGGTGAGCAGAGAAAACCAGTGCTTCTTTTGAGTGTTGAGCCACATCTTCACCTGACTGTAGCCCCTCGAGCCGGAGATTCGCTCGTTCATTTCGGCTCTCAGCTTGTCGGCGATGTCTGTGACCGCTTTCCTCTTGCGTTCGCGCTCCCTGAGCCCGCTTGTGCTCATATCTGTACGGTCTCCCGAGATCTGCTTGGCCTGAGCTTGGAGCTTCTCCATCTCGGCTTGGTAGACCTCCATGGGCACAATGACATCTTGGGGTGCGAGTGTCCAGAAAGTGACGTAGAAAGGAATGCTTATACGGGAAGCAAGGTCCGAGTTGATCTTAGACATGCGGTCCATGATTGGCTCAAGCACTGGATGCCATGGATTCAAGTCGCCATTTGTGGTTGCAAAGGCGGAGGGTTGCGGTGTAGGTACTGGCGCTGCCTCGTCCTTCGGCTGGCTCGAATCTGACGCATCTTTCATTTGTGAGTCCTTGGCTGAATCAGACACCTCGCCATCTTCGAATTTGACAGCAGGCACTCCTTGATCGCCCGTTGCAGCGAGTGTATCGTCCTCCACCTGCTTTTCAGTCTCCTCAACAGCAGCGACTGCCTCTTTCATGGTGACATCACCAAGATTCTGGCTCTTGCTCCTCTCTCTTTCCTTTCTTCCCAGCTTTTGTTCCTTCCTTGCGGCATCCACTTCTGCCATGCGATGCAAGATGCCAATGCGGCAGATTGAGAAAGCAGTGCCGGGGTCCAGACCGAAATCTTCAATCAAAGACACAACGTCAGGCACAGCAGCTTCGAAATCGGATGGCAATAGGTTCGTCCGTAGCACATCAAGATATTGTGCGAAGACTTGCTGAATCATGTCCAGGTTGTTGCCGAGAACTTTGAGTGGCATGTCTTTGGCAGCCTCGCGATGCGGATACATCTGTCGCTCTTGCGCAATGGAGATGAGGATCTGTCCGACCAGACCAGGCTCCGAGAGGGATTTCATGAGACGCTTCGCAGATGTCTTCTTCATATGCCGTTGATCCGAAAGCTGCTGAACGATTTGGCTTTGCAGTAGCTCACCACCGGTCATACCCAGAACTTGCGTCTCATTGAAGTTCATCTCCGACTTGACGCCCGCCATTTCCGCCAGGACTGAGTCAATAAGCTGCAGGTTGGTAGACTCGGCGTTGCGGAGCTCGTATGCAAGATACTGTAGGATCGGTGATGGGTTGATGATCGTGTACCGAGTGAACAGAGAGGCAACGAAAAGGGACAGTGCTTGTAGCCATGGGCTAGTAAGCATACCGTCCGCTTGCATCCGGTTTCGACCTTGCCCGCTGAGAGCGTTGATCAGACACCATGTAAGGACGTCGAACGACAAAAGTGAGAAGTAGCGAACACTCTCAACCAGACCTGGAATCATGTTGCTGTAGCTCTCCAGTTGGTTGATGAAAGTCATCACGACGACACCAGGAGAGGCGAAAGACACTTTGGCCAAAGACCGAGCCATTTTCTTGCCGCTCTCATTGGTAATTCGACGGAGCACGTCCTTGGCTTCTGCTTTGTTGCGATCGAGCGCCACCTTCATATCGGGCGTGCGAGAGGTCTTTCCAGTGAACCACTCCGCGTAGATGTTGTATCGAATGTCGATAGGGAACAGCTTGAGGAGTTCCCAAACTTCTTGCGCAACTGCAGGATTGTGCTTGGTCAGACTGAGCCCAGGTACCAGCATTCGCTTCATAAGATCCAGCCAGCGCGCCCTGTTGACTTCAGATGTGTCCTCTGTCAAGCTGCGCTTGGCAAGGCGCAACAAAGTCGTTATCACCAGAGTGTCCTGGCCAACCTTGACACCCAGGTAGTTCAAGAAAGTGCCGCAGAGAAGGAACACATCTTCCACAGTTTGGCAAATGGGAATATTGTCGTCCCAGTCTTGGTAGTAATGTAGGTGCTCCACGCCTTCACCGTCGTCAGGTTCGTCGAGTCCGAGCCATCTTCGGGTACGTGTCTTCGAGCGAGGTGCCAGAGTTAGTGAACCATCCGAGGAAGGAGTCGTGTTTGCAAGTTGTTGCTTGGTGTCTTGCGCCTGAGTGCGGTCTTGCATCGGTCTTGCGTCGTTGGAAAGCTTACTCAGCATCTTGCGTACGATGCGCAGCAAATATGTTGAAATGCTGGTGTCGACTTCCGCCAACCAAGGGAACTTGCCCAATATGAAAAGCGCGTCAGGAAGAGCGCCAATAGCGAGGAGTGCCTTGAGCAAGAGGATTTTCTGGTTCGTTGGCTCAGGCAGCTGCTCCTGGGCCTCCTCATCCTTCTTCTCAGGCTTAGGTGAGTTACCGCCACTGCGTGCAGCAGTCTCACCTCGTAGGCCACGGACTGCAGGTATGGTGTCGTCGGCAAGGGCGCCAGCTGCGAGCAAGGCGTTCATACCACCTCCAGGACGTTGCTTGCGCTCCTTTTCCGCTTTCTCCAGCTCAAGACGTTCGCGTTCGGCAGGCATGGCTTCATCCAGAGGGTACAAATGTGAGTAAATGTCCCTCATAGATATGAATCCAATTTTTATGAGCAAAGCTGCGAGGTAGATCAAGTTTTCGGGGAGGACATCATTTGCATCACGTGCAGGCGATGCGTAGAAGCGTAACTTGAATCCGAGCAGTTGTGCGGCGTCTGGGTTACCTGGAGGGGGCAATGTGCGAGTCTCCCGCATATACTTGCGGTTCTCGTTGATTCGCTTCCGTTGGTCTGCGTTGATCTCGTTGCCCTTGGCGTCATACTGCGGTTGAACCTTCGTCTCTAACAGGGGAAGTGCGTTGTCGAAGTCGATGATTCTTCGTGCGCCGAGTTCGTAAAAGGCATCCATACCTACTTCGCGCACGCGGTCCCAGAAGGCCAGATCCCGTGTCAACCTAAGCTCTGCAAGCTCAGCCCGGTCTTGCTCAGATGTCGCCCACTTTCCAGAGTCAGGAAGTGCCCATGATGGCAGGGCACCGAACTGTTGATCTTCGAACTTAACATCGTCCAGAACAACCTTCTGTGGCCACCAGGAGCTGCGCCTGTAGAATTTGACGAAGAAACGGAAAGACTTGACGAGCAAGCTGGCGCTGATATCGATCGTAATGTCCAGTACTCGTCCGACGTCAAGATCGAAAGCCCCAACGAGAGCCATGATTCTGTAGTATGCATCCTTTGCCATTTCAGCATCGTCCGAGTGAGCTGATTCAGTGGCGGCATTGTAGTAGTCGGTCAACAGCTTTGCGTATCCCTCGGTCTCTTCACGTAGCAGATTGAAGTTAGCTTGGCGGTATAGCTGGTTCGTTGTCTTACGAGCGCGCATGCGCTCGAATGTGCTGCGGACCAGGCCCAAAGAAGTGAGCAGCGGCACGTCCAGTTCCTGTCGGATGATCTCAGGATCAATTCCGGTGGCGGTGACCAGACGAGAAAGAGATGGATTCTTCGCATCCACGTCGTCCAGAAGAGAAATGGTGTCCAGGAATAGTGCTTCCACATCAGAGCCTTCGCTTGATTGTGTAATCAGATCTTTGATAGCCGCGCCAGCTTGTGCTGCATCTATTCTCCTGTCCAGACCCGCCCTCACCAGCTCTTGCACCACTTCACTCGTGGCGAGGCCATCATCTTTCCTGGCGGCCTCCTCCATGGCCTGCTTTCCAGACTCTTGCCAGTTTGCAACGACATCGTCGGTCATGTATTCATATGCATATGGAGCGGGCGGTTCTTGAGGAGCAGCCTCCTGTTGTGGCGGTGGAGCAGGTGTGGCTGCTGCTTGTGCGGGCGTTGAAGGCCTCGAAGGTTCGGCGACAGGCGTGTTCCTCGACTGAGTGTGTCGCGAAGAAGCGCGAGCAGGCGTAACAGGCGCGCCGGAGCTACCTTGTCTTGAAGGCGACTGTCCACCAGGCCTGCTTGATCTGCGCCCACTGCTGCGTCCCCTTGTGCTTTGATGCTGGTTCTGCTGCGCCAGGTTCAGATTCTCAGGCCGATGAGGTGATGGCCTGTTCGTCATGTCCTCTTGTGTGTATTGCCGTTCTGGTCGCTTGCGCTTGCTGTTACTACCAGGAGCCATGGCAGACGGAGCGTTTCAAAGAGCGACGAGCTGGCAACGAGTCGCAGGCTGTAAGGTTCATGTGCGTGTCCTGGAGCTAGGTGCTGGCCGATGATTGCTGCTTCATGCAATGCGGTTGCGCGGCGCTATCGGTGTATCCAGAGATACAGTGTAGCGCGTGAATTAGTCGAGTGTCGTGGTAATTAGGGTCGCAGGGCGCTGGTTGATGCGCGACACAAGCACGCGTTTGATCTTCTATTGAGGTACGTTTGGTTGCAGCGCGGCTCACAGTAGGACTACAAGTTCGGCGGAGGCGGAGGCGTCGAGCTGGCGTCCGCTCT
>Ga0265797_10005545_pt1 | contig 18372 bp, 21 predicted proteins | sample P2T30metagenome_FD_192433 | JGI IMG/M metagenome (GOLD analysis project Ga0265797, IMG submission 192433) | Plant litter microbial communities from East Loma Ridge, Irvine, California - P2 T30 | ecosystem: Environmental > Terrestrial > Plant litter > Unclassified | place: USA: California... | reverse complement strand
TACCAGTCCTGTTCCACGAATGGTCCATGCCAGCCAGCAAAAATGACCTTATTGGTCGGTTGACATACGAAGAATTCCAAGCCGCTGTACAAAATAATCAGTCCGGCAACGGCGCGTTCGATAGTCTTCTAGAGGCTGGTATTGACTCCGGAGACTTACCCGCCGCCCAGCGACAGATCGCACGCTCTTACGCGTCTCTCAAGGAAGCCCTCGCAATTCTTCCCGCAGATCTCAACCTCGAATTACACGTCTGCTATCCTACAAGAAATATGGAGGAGAAGCTGCAACTTGGACCGACGCAAAACATCAACTTCGTGGTGGACGCAGTGCTACTGGCAGTCTTTGACCACGCTAGACAACTTCGCGAGTCCAAGGACAACCCACTCAGGAACTTTGTCTTTTCCAGCTACAATGCGGACGTTTGTGCCGCTCTGAACTGGAAGCAACCAAATTGTGAGTATCCGTGCCAAATCATAGCCATGCTGCCAGTACTAACGAATCACAGACCCCGTCCTGCTCTGCAACGAACTGGGCGTCGCACCTCCCACTACCGAAAACGCACTGGACCCCAACATGATCGCCAGCTGCGGCCGCACAGATATGTCCATCAAAGAAGCCGTACGAATCGCACAGTCCAACAATTTCATGGGCCTGATCTGTACGTCGAGATTGCTGGAGTTGGTCCCTGCGTTGGTCGACTCCATCAAGGAAGCTGGACTGGTCCTCATCTCCGATTACTCATACGACACAAAGCAGCCGAAGCCGAGCGTGTTGGATCTCGCGAAGGGTGTTGATGGGCTTGTGTCTGAGAACGCGGTGATGAGGTTCAAAGAGGCCGTGGACTGATTTGATGGTTGTGAAACCTTTACGCTTCGGAACTGTGGAACAAACCTTGAATAGTAGCGCCTAGATGTGCACCATATCCGGCAGCAATAACTTGCTGAAGCTTGAACAAATTCAGGCGGGCCATAGATCGAAATAGTAGTCGTAATTCGTCGAATATGAACATGTTCAGAATCTCACAACAAGCATATCAATGTCTCCCGAACTCGTTCTACTCACGCGCCCTTGAGCTCATATCTAGCCTGTCTCAACTCCTCCAGGTCCACCGGCGCAAGCTGCTGCCGCACAAACAACGTGAGGAAATACACAACTGCCAGAGTGACCACGTCAGTAGATGATCACGCAAAACCCACCAAGTGATAAAAACACGGAACGACAAAACTTACCAGCCGGCACCACAGCCCTCACCTCCCAATCCACCGCCCGCCACATCACTCCGCTCTGCAAAACCAACATCACAGCCAAACTCGCCCCAAGAACAATCAAATGCCGCACCACCGGCTTCACGCCTCCAGGCGTCTCGCCCCGCCCAGAACTGCCATACAGCGATCGCAGGCCATGATTCCCAGGAACAGTAATTGGGTAGGAATACAAAATCCACGCCGCCAGCGCAGGCACAGCGACGCTCAGCAGTGCGGCGAACGTCTCGGTGGCGCCAGACGCCCAGGCGAAAGCTGGGATGTAGGCTAGAGAGGTTAGGACCGGGAGAGCGAGAAAGAGGTGGCGGTAGAGGGTTGAGGTTGCTTCGTCTTGGGATTGGAGGGTGTCGAGGAGTTGTTCTTGGTGCTCTTCGTCGAGGTCGGGCGGGTCGTCGGAGTCGTTGTCGGTTGGGTAGGCGAAGGTGCGGCGGAGGCGGATCGTTGCCATGGTTGGTTGATTTTTCCTGTAGTTTTCCTCTGGATGTTTTGCGTTGGAGGATGTTTCCCAAGTGGACGTGAAATATTTCTTGTTGCTTTGGTTTGATTTAACTGCTTGTGCATGCGAAGTGAATGTGAATGCCTGATGTGGCGTCTGCTCTTGCCAGAAGTCGTGGTCAAAGCGGGCTTGAGAGAACAAGGCTCGCGGCGAGAAATCGCGACGACGACGTGTGCAAGCGCAACGCATAATCATCAAAACCACGCGCGATCCGCTCTGGAAAATCCCAAGACTCCACTGGAAGCATTATCAAATCTACTGGACTGTATTCTGGGAATTTCTGGATGATGGCGGCGACCGAGAGGCGCACATCGGCGGCACCAGTGCGATCTTTCAAGCGCGCCCGCGTCTCCCGCCCGCCTGCTCACTGGGAGCAGACCTCCACCGGCAACCGATCGGATCTTCCATTACTCAAACACTGGCAAAAGGCTGCCATCGAAACGCCATCATTCGCCAAATACAATGTCGAGCCAGACGTGCCCAAATTCGATGATTCGCAATACGAAGATCACCTCAAAGATCCCAACTGGACCCTCGAGGAGACGCGATATCTTGTCGACACTTACAAGGAGTGCAACGGCAAGTGGACTGTAATCATCGACCGCTATGAGAAGCCAGAGAGGTCCATGGAGGATCTCAAAGCGCGTTTCTATTCCATTTCTGCTGTCATGCTGCAGATTGAAACGCCAATCCAGTCCATGACAGCGCCACAGTACAAAATGTACGAAACACTCAAGGATTTCAACCCAAAGCAAGAGACATCACGGAAGCGCTTAGCGGAAGGTCATCTCCACCGCAAGAAAGACGAGGTCGACGAGGAAGCAGTCTTACTCGCAGAGCTGCAACGCATCATGGCCAACCAGGAATCTCTCGACAACTTGCGCGAGGATCTACGCAAGCGTCTGGACTATCCCAAGGCAGGCACCAACAGTTACCAATACTCGACATCACAAGCACTACACACGCTCTGGCAGCAGCTCGTCAACGCTGACCGTCAGCGCAAGACTCAGCGCCTCAGAACGGGTACTGGACAGTCCGCGGCATCAATCGAGACTCCCGGTGCAGGTCAGACACCCGCTCCAGGACGCCCTCGCGAATCGAATGCTGGCACAACACAACACGAGCCCTCACCTTCGACCAGCAACACAAAACTTTCCGCAAAGGACAAACTCCGTTTCGGTGTCACAGAAATCGGACCTGGCGAGAAGCTGCCCAGCGGCGTCTCGTTCGCATCTGACAAATTGTCGAAGCCACGTATTGCCAAGAGCACCATCCAGACCGAGAAGATCGCCGCTATCCTTGCACACGTTGGCGTGCCTGACTTGATTCCACTGCCTACTGCGCCTGTCATTGAGGCCTTTGACTCGCTCATGGGCAAGCTGCACATCCTGCTTGACATGCGCAAGGTGGCGGAGAAGGAGGAGCAAGAGCTCAAGGTGCGTGAGGCTGAGGCTGCTGCGCAGGCGAAAGGCGAGTGATATCCGCGTCCGTGGACGTTTTGTATTTTAGCGAGGCGTTTTTTTGGGCTGGGACGGGATTGAAAGGGTGATATGGATGTTCCAGCAGACAGGGCAGGCTAGATTTGTATATTACACACTGGTATGACACGAAATATGAGTGTAGTCTCTTCCTGGTTGTAATGACGGCCATGACGTCCACTCTGTAAGATCCGAAACTGGATCCTATGCTTTCGTTCATACATCATCTATAATCTAGTAGTAGTAATACATGCGCTCTACGCTCGACACAAAACCAGTCTTCCAAAAGTAGGTGAAAACCGGCCCACCATAACTGACACCCAACATGCATGCAAGCTCCACCATCCCAACAACCCTTAAATCTTTCTCGCCTCCCTCTCCTTCATCCTCTCCTCCTCCGCCTCAACCATATCCATCCACTGATCCGCATCCGTCAACCTCCTCTTCTGCTTAATCGCACTCGTAACCTTGCCATCCTTCCCCTCGCTACGGGCAGCCTTCATATCCGCACCTTCAAGCGCCAAACTCGCAATCACAACCGCCATCGTCAACCCCTGCGCATACACACGCGCCTGCACCAGCTTCTGCGCAGTATTCATCGGACTCCTGCTGACCATCGCGAACGCCGCGCCCATGCTCGCCACCCACGATCCAAAAACAATCGAGTACCGGTTATCGCTCGCCCAGCGCATCGCGCGCTCTTTCTGTGTAGCGCTGGCGTCGAGCGCTTCGAGCTGCGCGGCGCGCGCGCTGTGGTAGTCGTGGTCGGGGTGCTGGGCGGCTTCGTAGGCGCGGCCGCTGCGGTCGGCGCCGATGATGGCGGCGAAGGAGCCGGTGGAGACGGCGAGGAAGACTTTGAAGGGGAGGGTCAGGTTGCGGATGAGGGTGTAGCGGTGTTGGGCGCCGTAGACGCCTGCGGTGCCGACGGCGAGGCCGACGATGCCGGCGAGGGTGCCGCCTTTTACTGTTGCGCTGGAGAGAGGGTTAGTTTTTGGGTGTTATGGTTGGTTTGTTGGGGTGGTTGTTTGTGGCGTACTTGTAGAAAGCGGCTTCATCTTCTTTTGTGAGGGAGGCCTTCATGTTGGCGATGTGTTTGTGGTATTTGTTGTATGTTCGGTAGAGCAGTAGTCTGTTCAGTGGCCGTCCAGAGATAACGTGTCGCAAGTAGTAGTGTGTAAGTGTGGTCGTGTGCTTCTTCGTTGAATTGCCAAACTGGGAAGGCGCGATGGAGGTGGAGTGAGGTAAGAAGATGGACAGCAGGGATGGGTATCAAGAAAACAGTGCTTTTGTAGAATGACTGAGACTGAGTGTAATAATGGAAAGCGATACTTCTCGAAGGATGGCACCTGTATATTACTCTTAGCGACCGGAATGGACATGCACGGAGCAATGGCGGAAGATTTGTTCGCCTTTGGCTGCTGACGCGGGTGCAATCGTTAAAGTTGCAGATCTAGGATCGCGCTGCCCATCTCGTGCAGCCCTCGCCCAGGTCCGATGGACGGCGTTTGCAGCATTCCCCATTCGTCTTAGTCTCATGCTTGCCATCCTGCTCATCCTGGGTGCCGGACTGACATCGTCTCCTGCAGTACCTAAGGCGAAATTCATCGATTTTCGATTGATGGCTATGTTATCATTATGAAGAGCCCGCAGAATCATGCCAGGCAGAGAACTTCCAGACCTTGGTCACTGGATGTCTTGCTGTACATAAGGTTGTGTACCTATAGCGCTGGGTGCTAACAGGATGCTTACGCCACCATTGCCCGCCTACTATGCTGCAGAAACTAGTAGCTCAGATAAGATTGCTGCCAGGGAGCTGTCGATGATGTCTCGCTATCGCAGTCCCCAGTATGCTATTATCGAGAAGCACAGGGCTTCACTGGTTTGACGTGTCATTGAGACGCCGTTCAGCGGGAGTTCGAAGACGGCGTTTGGAGTGAATGCCCATTCTAGTCTGTCGGAGCGAGGAGAAACGACATCAAATCAGCCGTCGTGAAACACACTGGTATCACGGAGCTGCCCACGGCACCGCTGGCATGCACAGCATGCCGCACTGTATGCAGCTTGCTAATCCTTATCGTGTGTGTTGATCAGTTGCTGGGCGAGCAGGTACTGTGAGGCGATGAGTGATACTTCCTAGGGTTCTCAATGGTCGATATCGTGTTGTCCTAGGTTATTGTCACATGACAGCTATCCTACAATCACGAAACACCGATCCCTGCGGTTGCAGGGGCCTCATGCGTATGCACGACGAGAGGACAGAGGGCAAGAGTGGTTCGACATCGACACGGCGTTTGAACGCCTTCTGCAGCTCGAAGTCATCGAATAAACCGTCGACGAAATGGTATATATACGATATGTGAGCACGCTGTTCTGCTTTTCCTTCCATCATCATCATCATCATCATCAGCATCAACAGCACATCACATTACCACATCACAATTTTTCTACATTCCAACAATGGCCCTCAACGTCACCAAGAAGTACAAGGCAGCTGCCGTCAACGCCGAGCCTGGCTGGTTGGACCTTGAGCTTTCCGTCGAGAAGACGATCCACTGGATCAATGAGGCCGGCAAGAATGGCTGCAAGCTTGTTGCTTTCCCTGAGCTGTGTAAGTCGGAGCAATTGATTTGAACTGCTTGAAATTCCTTCTTCCAGTTGCTGACCGATAGTATAGGGATTCCTGGTAAGCAGCCTTTGTTCTACAGGCGTGTTTGCTCGTACCTAACATTATATTCTAGGATACCCGTACTGGATGTGGAAGGTCAACTACCAAGAAAGCCTTCCCCTCCTGAAGAAGTACCGCGAGGCCTCGCTCCCTTCCGACTCGCCTCAGATGCACCGTATCCGGGCTGCCGCCAAGGAGAACTCGATCTTCGTCTCCCTGGGTTACTCCGAAGTTGATCTTAACAGCTTGTACACCACCCAGGTCATGATCGACCCGACCGGCAACATCGTAAGTCGAATGAAGGATGCAACCCAATCTCGTGGTGTAGGTTCAGAGCCCGTATTTCCTCTCTCGGCGGCAGGGAGAGCAGTGCGGACTTTGGAGCCAGATCACGAGCGCGTGCAATTTCTAAGACACTTTGCTGACTTAAACCCTTCGCTCCAAGATCAACCACCGCCGCAAGATCCGCGCCACCCACGTCGAGCGTCTCGTCTTCGGTGACGGCACCGGCGACACCACCAACATGGTGATGGATACCGAGATTGGCCGCATCGGCCACCTCAACTGCTGGGAAAACATGAACCCCTTCCTCAAGTCTTACGCCGTCTCCCAGGGCGAGCAGGTCCACATCGCCGCATGGCCTTTGTACCCGCACGCTTCTACCCTCAAATACCCCGACCCGTACACTAACATCAGCGACGCCAACTCCGACATCGTCACTCCCGCTTACGCCATCGAGACTGGCTCGTTCACGCTCGCACCCTTCCAAACAATTTCTCCCGCCGGTGTTGCTCTGCAAACCCCACCGGGTAAGACCCCCGAAGACAACACCGTGTACAACGGCAACACTCGCATCTACGGCCCTGACGGCCAGAGCTTGATCACCAAGCCTGCGGAGGATTTCGAGGGTCTTGTCTACGTCGACATCGACCTTGACGAGACTCACCTCAGCAAGGCTCTTAACGACTTTGGCGGCCACTACATGCGCCCGGATCTGCTTCGTCTGGTCGTTGATACTGATCGCAAGAGCTCCGTCAGCAAAGTCAACGGCTCTGGCTCCCACGAGGTGCAGAAGACTATTGACCGTGTCGGATTGAGCAAGCCCTTCAGCGAGCTCGATTTCGGCAAGGACGAGTAAGGATTATGGAGATTGGGCTAGATATTGGTTCAGTGTACTATAGATTGTTTGTTTTGTATAGGTAGTAAATCCACTCATTTGATTGTTGCAGCGTCGCAGTATCGCATTTCATTCCGTTGGAACCTGTGGTTGATGCGTTTCGGAAGAGAACAAATTGATATCCTGGCTTGATCTCAACGCGTCTTGTTATGAGAGTTTCCGCGATCGATTACGATATGATAACTCGGATTCTGAGCCCCTTTGCTCGAGCGACAATATAATTAATCATACGTAAATGATCATTGCGAGCATGTAATCAGGTGGATGACTAAGAAGTTTTCAAGTTCTCGTACGATGATAATCACACTGGATACAAGTCGGCAAATGTGGTAAGACATCTTGTCAAAGCGAGTACCTTTATGAAATATAGCGTAGTGTAGGCTTTAATAACCACAAATAAGTATCTAAGTATCACGATAAAAAATGCTCGCGTATGTAAACTATTGAAGTCCGCCATTCCCCGCCCAGCGCCACTGCTGTGTGACAGGCTTTGCACGGCCCAGGATCTACGATATCGTCCCACTACTGCCCACCTTTCCGCTCATGCTGTTAGTGTTTGTCGTTGAACATTCACTTGCACCTTAATCGGCTAGTGCTGGTCTCTCTTTCGCCACTTTATGACCCGATGGCTACCAAGATAGCTAAGCCTGCCCCTTCCCGTCCAGTGAAGCTGGCGTGTACAGCATGGTATGCCGCCACATCGGAAACAGATCATGGCAGCATTTACTGATAGACTTCTAGCCGCTCACTACGTGTGAAGTGTGATGGTAAGGAGCCTTGCAATAGAGTCGGTGTCCCCTGAAGTCCAAACTGTTCGCAAGTTCTCATTAGTATTCGCAGTGTATCGACAGGCAGTGCGAATGCGTATATGTCAAAAGCAGACGAGGTGGCGCGAGATACCCTCGATCCAAGCCACCAACATCCAATGCGTCTCAACAACGACGAAGTCCGAGTGACCATAGCTTCGCCTCCGATGTTGATCGAGAATGGGAATGTAAGTCTTACAGACGCCACCAAGCACGTCTTGTCGGGACTGACGTGGGAACCAGCACACTTGTCATCGCTGTCCACGCCGGGCTCTGGTCTCTTACATCTCGATGACTCAATGGCTCAGATCAATTCTGGGTGCTGTTCACTACCAACACAGCCTACAGAGATGACCAAGTCAACGGAAGGCTCAACGACATCCATCCCACCAGCACCGCAGACCTCGGGCTTCACCGCCAACGGCTTAGACGACCCAATACGTACCTATGGATTTGATCGGACGCTGTAAGACCTCCCAACTAGAGCCCAAAACAAAGTCATGGAGGACTGACATGACCTTAGACTTGATGCTTACTACCGCTGGATACATCTGTACTTACCCATGCTTCCGCCACCCCTTGAGTCGGCGATCGGTCCAGATCATCCCTCAACTGGAGCAGAAGACCGACAGAGTGCCTCATCGGAACAGGCACCAACATCACCACTGAGGCTAGCGATTTCTGCCGTTCTTGCTCTCGTTCCTCTTCCATCAGTAGTCAATCCGTCCCGGCCATCACACATTGCACTACGGCGGAAACACGCCCATCAATTGGTGCAACGCTGTCTTGCCATGATCGAGGACGAGACCGACATACCAGATTCGCCATCAACGGCGTTGGCGTACGGCATTACTACACCACAGAGACAGCCTCTGCACCCGCAAGTGCCTATTGAACTTGAGGGTGTCCTCTCGCTATGCTTGCTGGCTATCTACGAATACTCGCAACGGGGCAACATCCGAAAGATGCAAGATCGTGCCGGACAAGCATTGATGTCGGCGATGAACATGTCTCTACACACCCAGACTGACTCTGACATTCCCTTTGCTGAGGCTAGAAGGCGTGCTTGGTGGATGACTGTAAGCTATTTTCAATCTCTGTTTCCTCCGCAGAATTTAGAGTATGCTAATGTTTATACCAGTACATATGCTCATGTCAAGCTTCCATAGCGAGCTGTACCGTGAGCTCACCTTACGCCCTCGACCCTGTGGATGGAGCACTGACGACTTGTAGCCTCCGACTCTCCTGCCTAATGATCCCAGATTTACAACACCATACCCGCAAATGGCCGACGATTCCGAGGTATGTGTCTGAATCAATATTTTACAGAGCTCGCTAACTTTTTCTCGAGGTCTGGTCTCTTTACATTGAATCACAGCAAGCCATTCTGTCGGCCACGCAGTTCGTGATTGAGATGAATCGATTCGTGAAGGACCCTGAAACCCAGACCGCTCCGGTCCAGCAAATGCAGGAGCTTCATACAAGAATCGACGGCCTCATCACTTTTGCTAGCGGAAGAGCGCATGAGGCGACATTTCAGACCACAGACCCTGAAGCGACGGCTGCGCAAGCCTTACGATGCATGTCCATTGTGAAACTCAACAGGTCAGAGCGTCTCCGTGTATTCACCTTTCTACAAAGGTGATCATTGCTGACTCTTCAAGCAGCGCACGCATAAAGTTACACAGATACAGCGCCTTCTCAGACCTGCCCGTCTTCACGAAACCATATTGTGACCTCAAGCAAGCCCCAACAAACTTCGATATGGGCTTCGTCGAAGACCTCGCAGAGTGGCTGACCTCCTGCGCATGCGACGGCCAGTCGCAAACAAGCTCTAACATGGCATCTGACGAGTCCCCATCATCCGAGTCGTCTGAGCTGTGTTGCAAAGACGCTCCCGCAAAGAGCATTGTGCTCCCTTTCAGCAAGCATGAGTCTTCGAGGATCTGTCTTGCGTCTGCTCTGAACATTGCGCAAGCATTCGAGGCTTTACCGTACCCGCCAACTGACGAAGGCAATCGCACATCTAATTCGGTCCCTCGAACCTTGCCCTCGTTCGCTTGCTGTGCGATGCAAGGCGCCTATGCGCTTTTGATGGTGTGCAACCAAGCGTGGGCGATGCAGACTGGCGCGATGCCTGCAACTCAGCATCCACAAAGATTGTTAGCGCAGTGCGAACAAGGTCTTTACAGCATCTTGAACACTCTGGACAATTACGCTACGGCGTTCGAGGCCATACGCGGCATGCGAGGTTTGTATCCAGCTATTTAGGCCCATATTTGCGCATCAGAGGCTGACAGTGTGGTGCTTTTAGATCAAGTCCGCGAGTCGATTGATGGCTTTGCGAATTTATTTGCTGGCAACATCTGATAGCGTCTCTACACTCAGCCATTAGAAATTGTGCTTTTTGGTGCTTGCGCACCAACTTCATGAGATGGATTGTCTCCAATCTTCGGGCTTCAGCTGGGTCGCGCTTGCCATGACCGTCCGACCGGCTTTTGCCCTGCACTTCCGCCTCCAGTAAACACTACCTCTCAAGAGATACAATCACACCTTGTACCTTCACCGGATTTCCAGCAAGCTGAGTGTGATTCACGCAGTACCTCAACGGTAGGTGTTTCTGACAATCTCAACATGCCCGCATGCGCAGGCTGACCACCAAGCAGAAAACCATGAGGCTGAATCGGATCCTTTCTCGCGACAAGAATCCACTGGCGAGTAGTCTCGCCACCGCACGAGGGACGTCAGCCAAGGCCATTGCCAAAACTTCCCAGCAGCCATTCCCGCTCATGAAGCTCTTGCCAGAACTTCGCATCCGCATCTATGAATGCATTTTTGCTGACCTCGCGGACACCCTCACTCCGCCGTCATTTTCCACGGTCCAGGACCTGGATGATCACCTGCGAGTCCGGCTCCGAAGCTTTCTCGCACTGCTACATGCTAGCCGAGCATTGCGCTTCGAAGCCATTGAAGTCTACTGCCTGTCCACGAAGGCGCACTTAGCCATGCTCAGCAAGACTATCAAAGGCATGTACAAAGCGATTGACGTGCTGGGCAAGGTACCTGACTGGACGACCCTGATGGAGGCGCACGCGCGAGAACTGGTGACAGGAAAGCTGTGGATATTTGTTCGTGTGATCAAGTTTGTAATGAGTGACAGGGAAGGGAAGCGCGGGTGGAGTTATGCTGCTCTCAAACTGCTATAGAGGCAGACGACGCTGACAAGATGGGATGCGACTGAGTGAGGGCGAATCAAACCTTGCGTTGGGGATTCTCAGGGGCAGCCTTATAGCGCACAGCAATGGTATGCCGAAGATCACTTGCGAAGAAAGCCAATTGTTGAGGAACTACGCCGTAGTGAGAACGTCACATAAAACTCGTTGGTTGATGTGGTTCATGTGAGCAAACGTATCTGCATTCATCTTACCAGCGTCGGTCACCTTTTTTCGCCAGTACCAAGCACCAAGCAAACGTCAACCCATACGAGCAATAATCGCAACCCGTGCACGCATGTAACCGTCTCATCCGCAGGCATGTTGTGCGACCACCTCATGACTGTCAAGAGCTCATACCCAACCGCTCGGTCACTGCGCTCGTTCAGTCGCCTGACTGAGGCCGTCTGCTGCCATGGTCTTCTCAAGATGTGCCCGACGATGGGAAAAATCGGCCCACGAGGCTCCTGACAGGGCTGTGGTTATGATCCCAATGCACTTGACTCGGCGCGGAGCCCGGCGGCAGTTGTCCTTCGCTTCCCAGAAAGCGGGTGAATCGAGATCTTTGGACTTGATCACTTGGTTGAACCGCTCGGACGCGACCTTGAAGGCATCGTGAAGGGTCCAGAAGTATCTATCAGCGATTTTCATCATAGCAGGCCAGCACTCCGATAGCAGGTGCTTGCTCGTTTGGTGAAGTGCAGGGGCTCCACGATGGCGCTGCGGTTCCTCCACTTCACCGGAGGCGGGAAACATGATCGGATCGGTAATGTCGCGCAACGCGAATTCGTAAACCAAAATGCGAAGCTCGGGAGGTAGTTTCATGAACGGAAACGGCTCCTGGTCGGGAGGAGCGTCGATCGTATCAGCAGCCATTGTGTCTGAGTCGCGTCAGTGACTGTTCTGCTCGTGCTGCGCTTGAATAGCCTACCAGACTGCATGGCCTTCCCTTCCGCGTCCTTGCTGGTGGTCCCCATCGAGCATCAGCTGATGAGTGTTGACGCGCCGGATGATGGTTATTGGCGACGAGGTTGTAGAGATGTGAGAGAACAGCGAAGAGTAGGTGGCTGGCTGGCAGACCGGTGAGCGCGCGGGTTGGTGCTTCCATGAGGAAAGAGCGATGCAGTCAAAGTTGGCAGCAAATGTCCTTTGGCTAACAAAAAGCGCCCCGCCCCTCTTCCACTTTGTCTTCACCGGAGAAGAGTAAAACAAGTGAAAGCGTCCCATGTTCCGTCCCCGAATGATGCATCCAATGCATTGCCATCGAGAGCAGCCGCAAAAGACCCAAGTCATCACCCGCTCAAAGCGGATGGCACTCGCAAAATCGTGCCACTGTGTGAGATCGAAAGTGAACTCGAAGCGTCGCTTCACCGCAAGGTTGAACACTAGCAGGAGCTTTATCTTCCTGACCAAGGAGCGATGCTGTCTAGGTACGTTGTCCAGCATGCTGTCGCTGGACCGGTCGAGGTGTGCGTTCAATTCTCGGTCGTTGTGGCGGCTCCAGATGTTTATGGTTGCCGCGAACGTGCTGTGCTGATAGAAAATTGGGAGAGCTTCTTGACGGATGAGACGCGATATACGCGTGAGAGCCGATTGCGTGTGGGTGCTGGGTACCGTTCCCGAGCTTTCCATATACTTTTCGCACGTCGTGACTCTCAGCTCAGGTGGCAGATCAAGAAACCTTGGAAAGGACTTCTCATTGTCTTGTTGCTCGTCGTCTGGTTGTTCGTTGCCGCATCCGAGGTTCAGCACCGGAGCGAGTTTGGCTGGTTCATGTGCCATGCTGGTCGAGTATAGACCGTTGTAGTACACTTCGCGCAACGTCACTTCTAGAGTCTAGAATTGTGCTGCTATTGTTGGCGTCCGTGAAATGCTCCAATGTTTCGAAATGCGATGTTAACTCGTCGTGATCGAATTTGGCGAAAGGCTGCGATTGCTACGTAGTTTCTCGAGAGATATCCGGAAGGGAGCGTATGATCCCATGGCTTATGAATAAACCCGACAGTCGCTCTTCGCAAAAAGTGGGAATGGTTTGTACTAGAGTTCGCGGCATGAGGACAAACCGAGGACCTTCCACGCAAACGCCGCCCTCGCGATAGGTTCGCACAAAGACCATCGCGATTACTCCCCAGAATGTGTTTGAAATAGTGGCGCGTGGGTAATGTCGTTTTCTCGTTGGATTGATCAGTATAGATTGGACAGGCGGTGCGAAGAAGCGAATACAATTTCGAGAATGAAATGAAGATGGCCTTCGTGGTGCGCATGAGATTTATCTTCGACTTGTCAGCTCGCTGGGGTCGGCAGAAACTTGTGTCGCGGCTATGCTGTTGGCGTGTCAGAAACTCGAAGTCGTGGGTCGATGTCGTTGGTGAGCCATCTGACATCACGTGATCCAAATCTGATATGTCAGCGCACGTCTCCATGCTTAGTTGCATTCTTGATTAGAAAACCACCAACACAAAAAAAATGATAGCCCATTCAGGTTTGTAAGATTTGATTCAGCTGAGTTTATCAGGATACCTACACATGAGCGCAAACTTGAACCGGCCCATTTCTGCCTTCCGTCACGCCCGAACGCCATGCTGCAAATGATGCTCGATGCTACTGCTCTGCGCAGTCACGACGCCTCCAATACTGCGACGACTTTGAGTCGATGATGCTCCAACACTTCCACTAACGCTCATGCTTTGCTTGCTGCGGCTCCAGCTCTTCTCCTTCTTTCTGCAAGCGCCAGATTGAGGCCTTGACAGTTTCGTATGTAAGCATGGTCGTCATCGCCGCAGGAATTGCTCTGATCAGGTTGGTTCCCATGCCACTGTAAAAGGCTCGCCACCCTTCCTCTCGCAGGATGACCTGGAATGTCTGTACAACACCTTGGTAGCGCGGGCGGTAGACAGATCCGTCCGAATTACCCACCCGTTTGGCAGTAGAAACGCCTTGGCTGTGGTTTGTGGTAGATACGCCACTGTTGCCTTCGGGGCTGTAATGGCGTTGCTGTGTCTGTAGTCGTGTTCGTAGGACTTCGTGAGGGTACGTAGCAGTGGTTGCGCAGCCTTTGCTGATCAAAGTGGCAGCAAGAACACTGAACGTGCGCTCCCAGGAGAATTCGCCTCCGCCTTCTGTGTTCTGGCCCATTTCAAGACCAGTGAAGCGTTGCTTGAAATATTCGTAAAGTGGGAATTGGATGGCGACATGCGTCAGACCTAGCAAAGCGGGCGTAAGTCCAGAGTAGAACGCCCAGAATCCTTCGGACTTCAACATCTTCCGTGCGGCATCTACAGCGCTATTGTAATGCCAGGGTGTGCGGTTACCGTGCCCTGCGGTCAGTGACACTTGCGACATCAGTCGTGTTTTGATGACCCAGATAGGGTTGGTAGCAATGGTAGAGCAGGCGCCAGCGGACACGGCCGAGAAGACATGTGACAGATATTTGTCCCTCTCCGAGCCGTGCCATCCCAACCCAGTGTAGTAGTTTTTGGAGTAGTCGTACACCGACATGTAGATTGCCCAGGTTGGTAGGTATCCCAGCATCATCGGACCCAGACCGCGGTATAAGCCCACCAGTCCATCCTGCCGTATGATGGTCTTTCCTGTTCCGAGCATGCCACGGTACAACTCCCGGCCGCTCGGCCCTGTTGGCGTTGGTTCAATCCTGAATGCGCCCTGCGCTTGTAGCTTCGTCTTGATCACATCCAGCGGACATGTCACGATGCCACTGGCGGCGCCTGCCACCGCACCAGAAATTCCGTTCACCCATCCGGGCGTGAGATTGAGGCTCGCTTGGGCGAGTTTTGTGTATATCGCGCTGTGGCGCACAGTCGGTTGTGCCTGGGCGGCTAGGGTGTTGGGCGGGCCATGGTCGTGGGTGTCGGAGGACATGTTTTGCATGGTCCCCGATAGGCTACCTTTGGCACGCGTATGACGACCTCATGCTCAGGTGAGGGTGTTCGCGCCGGCCATTCGTGGGGGTGGTTGTTTTCGGTGGTGTCGCGATTGTGTGAGTGGTGTGGTAGTGGACCCCGGAGAGTGATTCCTCGTGAAGCTGGTGGTTCTCGGGCCCCGCAACGCCGGCCTTGCGAATTCAACGCAGCATAAGCCGAGCGATGGCGGAAGGCGGAAGGGTAGGGTAGCGGCGGAGAGGATGACGGCGGAAGAGGTGGCGGAGCAGTCAATGAATTGCTCGGTCGCGGCGGTGAGGTTGTCTGGGCGGAGGGAGGTAGAGCTTGGTTGAAGGCGCTCGCCGAATGCTTGCAGACTGCGGGTTCGAATGGGCGAGCTGTGCTGTTGGCTGACGTACCTTCCGGCTAAGGAACGAGCAAGCGAGCAGCAGCACCCGCGCTTTCCTCGTCCGTCGTCGGAGATCGTCTTGCGCGACCGACTGCTGCGAGCCTGCCAAGTCCGCTTACCTTCGCGGAGCTACCCGCTCACGTGCCTCAAGCCCGCCAGCATCCTGAGAAGAGCGACAGCTGCACGTACTCAAGGAGCAAAATCACCCCAGCGTCCGCCCCATCAACCACCATACACATCACCGCAAACATGTCGCAGCCCTCGCTCGCCCCCTATGTCATGAAGCGCCCCTGGCTGATGCGCTGGGCCCAGCCGCTCAGCAAATGGTACTTCGACAACGCCGGATACAGGAAGCTCGGTCTGAGGTACGAAAGATCTGGAATCGGAGGCGGAGGCCATTGGGTCGCAAGATTGGTAAAATGATGGAAGCAGAGGACTGACGAGGACTGTAGGTCCGACGACCTGATTCCCGAGGAGAGCGAGATCATGCAGCGCGCCTTGAAGCGTCTGTCACCCAAGGATGCCTACGACCGCGTCTTCCGCATGCGCAGGGCGTTCCAGGTACATCAAACATGACGGACTACGGAATTGAGGATATTTCTAACAGCATGACAGTGCTCTCTTGCTCACCAGCTTCTGCCCAAGGAGGAGTGGACCAAGCCTGAGGATGTACGTTGTACCCTTCACAACCCCGATGCACCATTGTCCCACAAGACGTCGCCTCCATCATGCGCGTCCGAGGATATCACACGACAGAACCATACAACAGACACTAATACGCGAAATCACAGGACAAGCTTTACATCTCCCCCATCATCGCAGAGCTCGAGGCTGAGGTCACCGAGAGGCAGGACCTTGAGGCCATGGTCATCACCAAGCCCCAGATCAAGAAATAGATTGTTTAGCAGGAGACATATTGGAAGTGTATCAGGAACCGAGGAGAGCCAATGCCGATCTTGTAAATATCCATGGGATGGTGGCGTTGCACCTCGCGCGGGTGCGCACACGCGGCAGGGAGTGAGCAGCAGTGTACCATTACCAATTCAAGCGTATAGAAATGCCCAAACTTGTCAGCAATGGTGTATATTCGTTCCCTACATTGTAGCAGTCTTCTATGACATCTACACGATGGTCTTAGATCTGGTCATGTGACATCGAATGTCCGAGCGCTAGGCCAAATCAGCGTCATCTATAAATCCCGGAACCTCAGTGGTTGATTGCAAGCTCCACACCTGCTGCCTTGACCTCGCTTTTGTCTTTGTAATCGAAACGCTTGACGACCATTGTACACATATTGAAGTTGCGTTCTGCTCTCGATTATGAAGAAACTCACAACCTGAATTGTTCTCACCGTGCTGCCGACCTTCTGCTCGACCCACCTCAGTACACTTACACTGGCGTCCTTGATACGATCGAGTCGCAGGCTTCTCTGCTGCCATCAAGCATACAGCCGGGTGAAGGTCTTACGGCATCTTGATCATTCGACCGTAAATACTTGTGAAACTAACATTTCATCGTTCGCCACCATGTCCTTACGTCGGTCTGCCCGTGTGAAGACATCAGCACCGCCTGAGGCCTCAGCTGGTGTACCTCAACAAACCACACAGCCACCTCGTAAAAGACAAAAGAAGTCAGCCCCAACCGAAAAGGCTGCCATAGATGCCATTGCTCAAGATGACACCGATAAGGACGCGATGCCGCCGCCCGTCACGCCGAACAACAAGCGGCCGCGAGCAGCAAAAAGCGCTGAAAAGCCACCTCCATTCACGCCAACACCATCCGCCATAGGGCTCATGACGAATGCCAGAACACCTACATACAGCACTGGAGACATCGATGGTGCATCACCGCCACCCGAGCGTAGAGTAGAAGCTGGCCACGCCAATGCCACTTTGATCACGCCTGGCGGAACCCAGGTCCAACCGTCCTTCAGCAACTTCGAAGAGCCATCTCCTTCGAGGCCTACCGCGAATGGCATAAATACAGGCTCTCTGTTGGAGACAGCTTGTAACCACCTTCTCACCGTAGACCCCAGTCTCAAGTCGCTAATCGAGAAGCACCACTGCCGCGTCTTCTCGCCAGAAGGTCTTAGCGAGGAAATTGACCCTTTCCGCTCGCTGAGCAGTGGTATCATGGCGCAGCAAGTTTCGGGTGCCGCAGCAAGCTCTATCAAAAAGAAATTCATCAACCTCTTCCCAGCCGAACAATGCCCAAGTGGATTTCCACCTCCAGCACTGGTAGCACAGCAAACCATTCCCAGGCTGAGAGAAGCCGGGCTCAGCCAGCGCAAAGCAGAGTACATCCAAGGCATGGCTTCACAGTTCGCCAGCGACGACCTCACAGCCAGCTTCCTGCTCGATGCGCCCGACGAGGAAGTGATGAAGAAGCTCGTTGCAGTACGTGGCCTCGGAGCATGGTCTGTGGAAATGTTCATGTGCTTTGCGCTGAAGCGCATGGATGTCTTCTCAACGGGTGACTTGGGCGTGCAGAGAGGCATGGCGGCTTACGTGGGCAAGGATGTCAAGAAGCTGAAGGCCAAGGGTGGCGGCAAGTGGAAGTACATGAGTGAGAAGGACATGCTGGAGACGGCGGAGAAGTTCAGGCCGTATCGCAGCTTGTTCATGTGGTATATGTGGAGAATTGAGGAAGTTGATACGACAGCTGTCGAGGATAACGCGTAGACGCAGGGCATGGTTTGAAGACGTTGGTTGTGGCAGGTGCTGCAGTCTGAGTATATCGACACTCACATACGCAACGGTGTTTTGGCCTGCAACGTGAATTTGTGCCGCTGCCGAAGAGCTACAAGTGAATGGAGGTCATGTTGGGCCAATCAGATGCTTAACGCCGTCTCGCGTTCACTGTCGACATGCACAGCTTGCGCAAGTCTCTCAGCGGTTGCCCACGCAAGTTCAGTCTGACCTGTGATGTTTAGCTTGTGCCACTGCCGACGAGAGTCACCTTTCACTTTCACCTTTCACTAAAAGTGACT
>Ga0265797_10005542_pt1 | contig 18381 bp, 19 predicted proteins | sample P2T30metagenome_FD_192433 | JGI IMG/M metagenome (GOLD analysis project Ga0265797, IMG submission 192433) | Plant litter microbial communities from East Loma Ridge, Irvine, California - P2 T30 | ecosystem: Environmental > Terrestrial > Plant litter > Unclassified | place: USA: California... | reverse complement strand
ACATCATCGCCAAAGTTTTCTACGCGTCCGACTTGCTCGCCGGTCCACCCTGCGGCGTTCTCGGGGAAGTTGCTGATGTCGTTACCGAACTCGTCGACGCCATGCGAGACGTTGGCTTTGGCGCTGTCCCAGCCGTCTTCTGTAAGGTAGAGTTAGTGGACTGAGGGAATGATACAGAGTTGTGTGATTACGCACCAATCTTGTCGCCCTCGTGCATCAGCAATGCACCACCTGCAAGACCTGCTGCACCAGCTGCGGCGTACTTCCAGCCATTGCCGCCAGACTTTTTCTCTTCCTGATGGCCACTGCGGGTAGGATCGTACGAGCTCTGGTTGTATGCGCCTTGGTTGCTGTAGCCATCTTGGCCGTAGCCGTATCCACCTTGTTGTGGTGGAGCACCGTAGTTGCCCTGCTGTTGAGCGTAGCCGGGACCAGGATATTGGTAAGTACGCTCGCCGTTGTGCTGGTTCACGAAGAGCCAGCGGTTTTCGCGCCCATCCCACTCAGCATACCAAGGTGGGGAGACTGGAGGTGGCTGCGGAGAGTGCTGTTGGGGTGGGTATTGAGAGTAACCTTGCTGCTGCTGTTGAGGTGGGTATTGGGAGTAGCCGGACTGCTGCTGCTGTTGATTTTGCTTGTCACCGCCGGTGAAATCGGAGATCAGTTCACTCAGGAAGCCCATGGTGAGTATGTTGTGTTTGTTGCGTAGGGTAAGAAGATGTTGAAAGAGGGTTGTTAATGTCCAGGTGGGTGCAGGTGGGGTGCGGTATTTATTCAATCATCAGCATCAGCCCCTCTCGTACATCGATAAACCCACTACATCTGCAGCTAAATCTGTTCGAGATCGCCCACGATGTGTAACAAATGCGAACGGCCGGAGCTTTGAAACGTGGCGCAATCTCGGTCTGGCGGTGAGGCGGTGCCGCTATCTCCGGCGTCAGAAAAAGCATCACCGGTGCGATTGCCAACGGCGAGAATCTTCAAAGAACTCATTGACGCGAAAAAGACGAGCAAACACCATTCTGAAGCCGCAAAACTTGGATAAACACTGCTGGCTTGACGGGATTGTCAGCATGCATCGGCAGGTAGCCAAGCATCACGAAGCTTTACTTGGCAAGCGGATAGTCCCTCCCGGCTGAGCTAGACTTTGACATCCCCGCTTTAGTGACCACTCTGAGGCGCAGTTCAGGGGCATCTGACGCATTCGCTGCGCCACGCGACCGAGCTGGTGTCAGCAGTATGGTACGCATTCCAGTTTTACAGGACTCAGCTGTAATCGTTCTGAACTTTATTACGCCACGTTCAGTCAATGAACTTCGCTCCTTACACTATAGGCGTATCGTGCACGGTGGTGAAAAGCGTCCCATGCGCCCCATTTCTCAAATCGAGGCCGGGGTGTTACCAACTTTGGGACCGACGCGTCACAACGTGACTACGCGACACAACACAACTACCAGATCTCACATTGGGTATTGAGAGCATACAGAACACCGGGAGCGTATCGAGAAAAACGCTACGATCTTCAGGAACCAGATGATGTGTCTACAGTGTGATACCTACATTGTAGACGTTGCACACAAAATCCAATAACTATCCAGGCCGGTTGAACTCTATGTCGCGTTCATGTTTGTCAGTCAGGTGCTGTTGAGAGCCCCGAAGACAATAATATGGCAGTGTGGCATACGCGAAGATAACCATATCCTCTGATACCAGTGAAATTCACCGCTCACTTCACATCTGTGACCCCAAATAGGTTCATATCATGTAAGCGCTTCCTCGCGTCTCTTCTTCCGTCCTCTTCTCAATATCCCTCACACCACGCTCTCAATTTCCGATGGTCTATCTCAGCCAATTCGAGCCCATCATGAAGCTCTTCGCGACCTCCATCCTCACTTTCGCCCTCCTGGGCATCGTTACCACTGCTTCCACTCTCGACGGTGAAGCCTGCACTGAAGGCGAGAAGCAGTGCGCCCTCAATGGTCACATGGTCGGTCAATGTGTCAACGGCAAGTGGACGATTGTCAATATCTGCAAGCCTGGCGACATCTGCGTTGAGAATGCTACAGCTCTGTGTGCTTCGAACCCTGATAGGAACGTACCTTTCAGCGCAGAGAGCGATATTTCCGCTATTGAGGATCTTGGTAACAATGGTGCTGAGTTCCCTGCCACTGAGGAATGTCGCGATGGCGATGCGCAGTGCGAAGTCCTTCCGCTCATCCTGCTTGGCCGCTACGCTTTCAAGCGCTGCAATAGCAACCACAAGTGGTTTATCGATGTGGTCTGCAACCGAGAGGATGTCTGCATTGCCGAGCCTTATCCTCACTGTGCCAGTCTCGAGGCTGTTGACAGACGTGAAGAAAGCAATGGCAAAGATGGAGGTAAAGACGTCATCAACGCGGTGAGTTTCATAGCTTCTCCTTCCTCAGCTTTCGCGCATCTGCTGACTGCTTTCAGGTTCAGGTCAACAAAGTCGAACTGCCATGCACAAAATGCAAGAGATTTCGCGATGAGTGCACCACGGTAAGCTCCACTCACTTGCTTCTATCTCCTATTCTCTTCAAACTTACCGACAACACTAGAATTGCTACAAGTCGGTCCATTGGAGGACGCGGACGTGGTGCCAGAAGACATGCATCAACAAGATGAAGGACTACTTTGTTGAAGACGGCAACCATGGAACGTACCGCGGTACCTGTAAGTACTACTGCCCGAACTTGTGTCAATAAGTTTCTGCGATAGGATGGCAGGCCGGGGTGAAGTATCTGAGAGTCCTCTGTGAAACTGGATGAAGCAATAGGACACGTAGGATCCGAGAAGTTACAAAGGTAGCGCAAGCGAATATAGGCCGTAGCATAGCATGATTAGCTTCTTTGCATGAAACGTACAAGACTCGTTTTCACCTACCCATCACCTGCGTTGACATGTTCATACCGAACTTCCTGTCACATAACAAAGAAGCCCGCAAGACGTAGAGGAAGGGCGAGCAAGCCAAGACAATTGACATGCACAGAAGAGAACTTTGTGTTACCACACCACCTCGTCCGATTTTTGGGTATCTCTTTCAATCAAAAACAACCTTCTTTCCCTGCGGCGCACCCTTGCCCGCAACATCAATCTTCAACTTCTTGCTTTCCTTTGCCATCTTCGCAGCCTGCCAACTAGGATGCAGTTCGCCCTTGTCATCCCGTTTAACACCCAGGCCCATCTTCCTATCCTTTTTATCGTCCTTTTTACCCAGTGGTTCTGCGTTGCTTCCACTCTGTTGGAGACCAGGACCCATGGGCTTGCCTCGTCTTTGACGCTTACCATCACCGGCAACGGCTCCTCGTTTGGCGTCGAACTTGACGTTCTGTTGTGCTTTCTCAATATGTTTGGCTTTTGCGCCGAACTTCATCTCAGCAATCTTTTGACGGGCGCGTTGGCCACGGCGATTCTTTCGTGGAGCGACGTCAACGTCGAGGTCGGAGGCTTCGGATTCAGAGCCGCTGAAGTAGGCGGCGTGGCTGAGCGCGGGAAGGAAGGCGGACGAGGTGGGCTTATCTTCTATGGCTTTGGTTTTGCTCTTCTTGGTGAGTATCACGGCTTCGTCGGAATCGGAGTCGGATTCTGAATCGGCAGAAGACTCGTCTGAAGCAGGAGCAACAGCCCGGGAGATGGCTGCGCCCTCGTCTTCGCTGGTCCCGTCTGCCTGTGCGCCTTCTTCCTCATCATCCTCGCTTGCGCTCTCGGCCTCGAGATCGTCGTCGGGGTCGCGTTCGCTTTCGCTGTCTCCGATACTTGGGGGTCGATCGTCGTCCGATATTGAGCCCTCGCTTCCCTCCTCGCCTGAAGATGGCGCAGCTATCCGCGCGCTGAAAGCCATGTATGGATCGTCGCCCTCGTCGCTTGCGTCCTTCATCTCCACGTCCTCTGTCTGGGCAGACTTGGAGCTCTTCGCCTTCTTGTCATCCTTCTGCTTCTTCGCACCCTCCGCCTTGATGGCTTTGTCCCCTTCCTCCTTCTGGTTGCTGTCCTTGGCTTTGCCGGCTCCCAAAATGTTCTTCAAGTCCTCAACGACACCATCCACCACCTTCTTCACATGCACCACCTTGAACAACCTCGCGGTGACATTGAGAGTACTGGTGTCCTTGCTTCCCTCCCTGATACCAGCGATGTATTCTTGTAGTGGCTCCGCGTCCTTCAAGCTTTTGACCCTTGCCAGAGTCTTGCGCAAATGCTGATCGCCTAGCTGCTCCAGGTTCAGCGCCTTCAAGACTTGGTATTCGGCATCCAGGCGAGAAATTGCCTTCTGGTCGCCCTTCTTCTGCGCCTCCTTCTTCCTGCGACTATGTTTCTGGCGCTCCAGCGAGGAACCATGTTTCAGCGCTGCGAGAAGCGGCTTTTGCGCAGCTTCGAGGCACTTTTGGCAGCTCTTGGCTTGTTTCGCAGGCGTGGCTAGGGAAGCTGGGGGAAGCTTTGCGGTAGGAGCAGGCGATTCGCGCTTTCGTTTCGGCATTCTGGGCGCTCTTTTGGGGTTGTTGTTGTTGGTGTCGAGGTGCCAGTGGAAATTTTGGAAATGCGCCCAGGGCTAATCGATAAGCCCGGCCAGAATTCCACTGCGCGGCATCCAGGCCGCTCTCCACTGTTCTTCTGTCACCCTTCTTTCAGTCTGTCACTAACACCACACATCACATGCGCCTTGGGATATGCCGTCGTGCGATATGGTTGGCTAACTCGAAAATGATAGACTTGGATACACGTTACAAAGAATAGCTGACAAGGTTGGCTCATAGGCACTTGTCGCACCTTGCAGCCTACTTCACCTTAGATTCAACCCTCATCACGCCTCGCTTCTTCAGCATCATCTCATTCTTGTTCGCTCTTGCTCGTAATGCCGCGTCTCTGGTTCCCAAGGGTGCTGAGACTGCCTCCGACTAGGCGTACCTCCGCTCCGAGCCCTTCTAGGAACAGGAGCCTCAGTATCAATATACACGCTGGGACCCTGCCCTCGTGGTCGCTCGCCATACTCCGTCTGCCCTCCTCGCTGCAAATGCGCCTCCATCTCTCCGCTTTGTAGCCCTCGACCGTCAGCCATGGTGGGCATACGGTGGAACTGAGGCTGCTGTTGCTGGTGGTGGTGGTGCGATCGAGCCTGCCCTTGGCCAAAGAATGCCCCCTGCGGTGCTTGATTGGGTGCATTGCGGAATAGCTGCGGTGGTACCATGTCATCGTCGTCCGTTTCACGGTTGTTACTATGCTGCGGGAAAAATAGAGGGCCGTCTGTATGGCCATCTGCCTCATGGTCAGCTCTCTCTTGCGTCACTGCTTACTACGAGGCACAATGTACGATGCGACCTGTCCTCCTCCTCTGCCCCAGAGGCTTTGGATTTCTTCTCCTTGTTCATTTTACGAGCCCGCAACTTATCACCTAGGACTTCCCAGTAAGAGGTAAGGTGCTTGCGCTGTTGGAACTTCCTTGTACGCTCTCCTGGCTTCGATGGTGCTGTAGACAGATCTCGAGCCATATTGTCTTATCGAACGTGTCTTAGGTATCCAAAGGGGGTGGGAAGCCCCAGGATCAATCTTATACTTGCGCGCAGTGACTAAAAGGACAAATGGAAGAACAGGTGCCGGCACGATGCTGGACAGTACGAAGGCATTTGCTGAACATGTCACTTACGATGGTTTCTTGATCCGCCATGATTTCTTCGACGAGGAGCACCATTCCCAGAGCCGCTCTGACCAGTAGCGTGGCCCCTGTGTGATGGTATTGGAGGAATCACATGGCGGCCTCGATGCTCTTCCAAGCCACTGCCACTGGTATATCTTTCGCTTCTAGGTACGCGTCTCGTACTTTTGCCTGTGGGGTGAGCGTTCACTGGGACATGGGTATATCTGCCCGCTGGCACTAGAAGGCCTTGTTAGCAGCAGAGTGACAGTTCACTAAGAGTAGCTTGCCGAAACAAATTGGACGCGGAGGAGGCGTGGGGCATCGGTTAAAACAACACATGCTATCGGAACTGTGAGCTTCGGAATAAGAGGCTGCGTATGGGGTTGATGTTCCAGGCGGCTATGGGTACAGATTGATGTTGGCTGTGATTTGCTAATTATGGATGAAGGTGCTGATCAACCCGTCACAGCATCCATTAAAGGCGCAGAAGAAGGTAGTCATGGGCGATTGCGATTAGTTTGAAACCCTTCACTGGATTCGTATAACACTGCGCCATCAAATCATGGAATGAGCTGGGACGTTGTTGGCAGTTTGGACGCACCACATCAAAGGCGCTCCTCAATACACGAAATCTTAGATAGTTGACCAGTTTACCATGTAGGTGACGATAGGTAGGAAGTCTGCCGTGCTAATGCGCAGCTACTTCATCATAAACGGGCATCTAAATTGACATGGAGTACTGCCTTTTACAGTTCAAGCTCGGAAGTATTGTAGAATCTATGGCCTTACAAGATTAGAGAAAGGTTATTGTCGAACTTGCTGTAAGAGTGACCCTTGTATGGCAGGCTGTTGCCTACACTGTGAGCTTACCCCGCAGTCAGCCTTTCAAGCACACAGCACTCAACACCCCAACCGCGATCTTGAATGTGCTACCAGGTCGTTGAAAGATATTCTGTTTGTCGTTGCTTGTACTACAAGCATGCGATCGACCCCTGTGCAGCGTTGGGTAAGCGGGGTCACGGCATTCAAGAGAAGACGATTCTGGTAGGATACTCCTGTTCCACACATGGACTCAGCAGGGCCGAAGAACACGCAGTATCCATAGAGAAGTCAGATATTGTTGATGATGCCTCAGATACAGATGTGAGCTTGAGTGATGATGAGAGCATCTTTTCCACCTCGATTGCGTTAAGTAGATGTACGTCTTTTATCGCAACCGATGGGCAAGACACCGTCGCGGAGATACTAAAAGTCCTGATCGAGGACCCTGAGTTGAGGTGGGAGAGGCTGCTGTGCTTTCAACCTGAGATACCGATTGGGAGACAGGTTAAGGATGTGCAATTCTTCCTAGCAGCCTTCGAGAGTGATCTACGCGCTGAGGCTGATTCCACTCCGCAATACCATGCCTGCGCATTTCTGCGACGTCGCCTACGACACATCTCATCACGAATATACGAACACTACGATATCGAAGAGAAATTCAGTTCCGGGGATGTCCTCTCCAACGACGAGCACGTTTCTGGGTCATTGCAGCGACTCGAGCCTATCGGTCTGGATGAGCTCGATTCGACGCTCATGCCTGCCTTCTCGAGCATCCAAGATTTCCTATTCAATGGACTTGCATACCAGTCATTGAAAGAGAACATAAGAAACTTTGCACAACATACGCGCAATCATGATGAAGAGATGATCGACATCATACTGCGGAACATACATCCACCAAAAGCGGTTTCCCATCGTTTCGAGGATAAGTGGGCAGAAGTGCGACGCGCACACCTAAGTCGATTTCTTTTCTGCCTTGAACTCGAGGCAGAAGAACATAAGCTCTCAGCTTCTGATCGTGCTGGCTTGAAGAAAATTCGTCAACATCCATTCCAGCTTATCATGAGAGTCATGACGTCTTGGACGAGCGAAATACCCTCATGGCATCATTATCCACTTATACCAGGCATCGATAGCTGTTTGACATATGGAGACGTCTCGGGAACCACAACATATAGCCAGACCGAAATCGAGTCTTTCGAGACGTTTGTATGCTCAAGCGAAGCTTTTTTGACGCTCGCAAGAACAATTTCCGGTCTTCCACATAAGAATCGAAGGAAGTCTGGGTGTGTTGTATGGCAGCAAGGACTTAATGCTCAGACTCCATCCGATGGTAACCTACGTAAAGATGTGTATGACACGATCAGTTATGATTGTGTAAGTTTTTCTGACCTCCTACCACAACTGCAATCATGCAGCTGACCTCTCATAGCCATGTGGGAAAACCATCGTCGACAACTACGCACCATTGTCTGCAGAAAGTGCTTATAACAGGTCGCGACAACTGAGATTGCTCTCTGTGCGGCAAATGTATCAGCAAGCTGCCTCACAGCACTCGCCGCGAAGCTATTCAACGTTTACCGTGCGCCGCTTCTTATCTTACTTTACTGGTACCGAAGCGTCGAGCAATATCCCCCTTCCCCAGCATCAACCCCCTGACTCGACTGCCAATAACGTGGCGACAAAGCAATGCATAACGCAGTCCGGATCAGTACAGCATAAACACCACTTCATTCATTGGTGTATACCTTGGAGTCGCTACGCCGTACGCATGTCTCCACTGCAGTCATGCCAGATCCGATCAGACCTCGACTTCTTCAAGCTCCTGAAACAACGGTATCTACAGTCTAAAGGAAGATACAAGATGTTCCTCTCGTTCAAGAAACCAACTGCCCTACGGTTTGTGAAGGTAAGTCCTTACTTCGATCTCTGGAATACCTGAAGCCGTTCATGGCTAACACCTGATTTCAGTTCCGTTTGTATCAACATCAGCTCGTAGATATTCACACGACTGATGACATACCACCTGAGTCTTACAAGGACGAGTATGAATATTACCCAATGCCTGCGGAGACCGTTCCTCCAATCGGCCCCAATCTACTGATGCATTTCTTTACGCATCCAGACGAGAGCCCCTCATATCCGGTGTTACTACCAAGCATACCGAAACGAAAGAACGACAAGCTCGAACCTTGTCCCATACGTGGCAGCAGGTAGGTCAAACCAACCGATCTGATAATGAGCTTATGCTAATGCGTACAGCCTTGGTTGGGGAATTGACGTCGTGACTGGGATCGACGAGTTCAAGCTCTTTGCTTTAGGCTTGATTGGTACGCTGGCAAGCATGATTTTTGGAATTGTGTGGTCAGTCGTGAGACAGGATATACAGGGTGGATTTGCAGTTGCAGGTTTTCTCTTCACACTTTTCGCATTCGCTATTGCTAGTTTGAAAGCGCTAGACTTCTAGTGGCTGCGGAAGTGCCATGGACTAGCCGCATGAGATTCAGACGCCGGATTCAGATTTATATTGAGGCTTTCGTATGTGATCAATAGAGGCGACAGATGCCTTGGCTGCACTATCTCCAACAAACTCACCGTCAACGCCTACGACCTGTGCCTCCGAATCCATCCATGCCTCCACGCCCGAAACCTATACCCCCCATGGCCTCAAATCCGCCCATACCACCAGGACCACCTGTCGGTCCTCGTCCTCTCTGGCTACCTGTACCAGCACTTCCATTTACGTGATCCATATTCCAAGCGGGATGCGAATTTCCAACGCCATCAAGTCTCGCCCCTCCTCCACCTCCACCTCCACCTCCTCTATCCATGCCCATAGGCCCTTGCATGAATGAATCTCTGGAACGGCCGGTCCTTCTAGGGTTGGGCTGTCCAAAAAAGCCGGGGTTTATTCCTCGATTTTCAGGTCCCGGAAAGTTACCAGACGCCCCTGAACGATGACCACTTCTTCTCTCATTCATCTGTCCCAGGAGTTCCTGCATGGCTTCCTCGCCACGTTGTGGGCCTACAACAACAGAACCGAATCCAGAGGTGTTGCCCGTTGGGTTTCTTCTATTTGGCGCTTGCAAAGATGATGTCATTGGAAACATTTCCGCCTTAAATAAACCTTTTCGGTTTGAGCTATAGTTACTGCTCTCACGAGCAGTAGGATCTGGGTTCCTGGGCCGTACGGTGGACAGGTGACAGCCTGGTTCGCCAAGCTTGCCATGCTGGTACAGTGGGGGCGGGGTGTCATCTCTTAGGAAATTGAAGAGACCCATAGTACTTATTGATCGATCTAAAAGATGACGGCCTACGTTGTTGTTATAAATCTTGGGTAAGTGTGCGTGATAATCCCGTGTGTTGCAAGATGCCGGAGATGGTAGTGGAGAGAGGTATCGTAGGATATGGAGACTGATTTTATATACCGGGTGCTTGCTGTGACAGTGTCACCCCACATACATGGAAGCAAGGGCGACGTCGTGTTGTTGATGTAGGGTAGAAGCATGTGAGCTTTTGCGTACGTCGAATTGCATACATGTGGCGCGCAAGTGTTATTGTAATGGCTGGCAACAAAATGGAATTCCATAATAATCTATAAACATGAATAGTCATAACTCGTGTCAGAGCTCCTGTCAATAAGTGTTTTGGTATGTCTCAAAAGAATGCGGTCATTCCCTCTTTTCTCCTCAATGCGACGTGGAGGAAGATGTACACGACCACACCGAACCCTAACATACCAGAGATAACTCCGAAACCCATGAGATACTTTGGTTTATCGTCGCCGGGGAACAGGTATGCGCCGTATATCTGCGCAAGATTGCCCATAGCGTTGACGAGCGCAATCGCGATGGCCCTAACCTCAGGCTGCATAGACCCAAACGTTGCGCTCGCGAACGATAGAGAAACGGCGTTCGAGGCCCAGAGACCAGCGGCCATGAGAACAAGTAGTGCGTATCGTGCTGTGAAGTCGTAGATTACGCACACGAGAATCGACGTTATGAGGGAAAAGCCGAGCCAGCTTGCGATCACGAGGCCTCGGTGGTGAGAAATGGCGTCGGCGAAGTAGGTAGTGACTGCTGTACAAACGAAGGCGACGGCATAAATGGGGACGGTCATGTACTGGGCTGTTACTGTGTCCGTGTAGCCAAGCCCAGTCATCAGGGTCGGGTAGAAGTACGAGAGGGTAGAAGAGCCAACGATAACCTGACACCGTTAGACGAGTGCTCTATGATCCACATTAATGGACTTACCATGTAGCCAAGGATAAAGGAAATGGTCCTCCAGTCCATGATAGCAAGACGGAAAGACTTTGCCTTGCCCATCCTCTCCTCACCCTCAACGTGTGTTCGGACTCCGCCTTCTCGGAGACGAGCGATGGCGATAGCTCGCTCTCGATCAGTGAGCCGTTTTGTGTTAGCAGGGAAGTCCAGCAAGATGAAGTATGCCACCATTGCCCATACAATGGTTGCGGCTCCTTCCACGATGAACAACCATCGCCATCCGCGAAGACCAGCTGTGCCCTCCATACCGCCGGTTATTGCGCCCGCAAGAAGACCACCAAATGCGCCACTGAGGATCGCAGCCGACATGTATACACCGAAGCGTTTCGATTGCTCGTCTTTCTTGTACCAGGACGATATGATGAGGATAATTCCTGGCGCGAAACCCGATTCGAAGACACCAACGAAGATTCGGAGTACGACAAGGTGTTTGAAGTCATCGATGACAGCCATACAACAGGTCAAAGCCCCCCAAATGATCATGATGACAGGTAGGTAGATGGACGGCTTGAGGCGGACCAGGAGCATGTTGGAAGGCGGCTCGAAGACGACATAGGTCACGAAGAATACAACCAAAGCGATGGAGTATTGATCGGAGCTGAGTTGCAAATCGTCAGCCATACCGGCAATCTTCGCATTTCCGATACTGGCAACTCGTTAGCATCGTCTGTCACGCCATTTCGAGATAAGCATACTTTGTGCGGTCCATGTATGATAGCAGGTACATCAACCATATTGTTGGGAGCAAAAAGAGGTCAATTTTGCGGACCAGCTTTTTCTCTTCCTCTTTCGTCCATGTGAAGTCCTCAGCGATCTCTACATGCTTCGTTGCGTCCATCTCTTTCACATCTATAGGCTCTAGAGAGTGGCGTGTCGACGACATGGTGTTCCTGAGCGCGAAACGACGGAAGCGGGACGGATATGGAAGCAACGAAGCGGAGCCTGAAACGACAGGCTGTATAGTATTGCGATAGCAGTCGCCGATACGTCTAGATGGGTGCGACACCCATGGTGCTTTATAGTGGAAACGTATCTTGCCCTCAGGTTTTGATGTTTGCCAAAAACAGCATGGACCTCCCCAGATTGCGTTCGGGCCTTTTTCTTACCCCAGGTCTTGAGCTACAAGCCGAAGTTCCCGCATCAGACCCGCCTGCACAGGAAGCTTGACAATAGTGATTGGTCGAGGAACACGACAGAACATGTTCCATGCATTAATTCGGTGCACACCCGACGGTGTGCCTCGAGGCGAACTTTGTGCCACTAAGCGAAGGCAAGTGGTAGCTATCACACGTGCAAGTCGCGTCGGCGCGTAAGCTCGCCACGAGGCCGTTGCTCCTGCGAAGATGGTTGAACCGAGTCTTTACAGTATCCCTGCCTTGTGGACCATGCTCGCATCGTTCTCGCCCGTGGGGAGCATTTGGTACCGATCAACCACACTCCGTTGCCACCAGTTTCTTGTGGGGTGGGTGTGTGAGATGTACTTAAACATGCGGGGTGCCAGCCAGGTGGTGTTTGCCTCTCCATCATTTCGGTTTTCCATTCTTTCGCCAGACCTGCCGCACTCCCCAAACCTACACCAGTAGAAATCAATCGGAGATGTCTCCTTCCGCGATCGTACCGCAATCTGACCAGACAGCGCCTGCCAGCGGGCACGCCAACAACGGTCAAGTTGAGCAGACTGTCGAGAATCCTGTCTATCTTACTACAGAGCCAAAAGAAGATTTTGACTGGAAAATTACTCTGAAGGGCAAGGTAGTCGCTATTACCGGGGCAAACAGAGGTTGGTAGAGAGGAACACCGAGAATTGACACAAGTGCTGACCTTGCAGGTATTGGACTCGGCCTCGCTACAGTATGCCTCGCCAACGATGCTGCTGAAGTCTACTCCCTGGACCTCTTCGAGCCCGGTGAGGAGTTCCAGGCGCTGCAGAAGGCAAATCTCAAGCGCGTACACTACCTGCACTGCGATGTCACATCTGAAGAAAGCGTCACGAAGGCCATCGACCAGATTGTTGCCCAGTCGGGCCGTATCGACGGCATGATCGCCAACGCAGGAATGACCAAACATCAGCCCGCACTCAACTTCGATCGCCCACAGCTCGAACAGCTTTTCAACCTAAACGTTTTTGGCGCGTACTTTTGCGCAACGGCAGCCGCGAAGAAATTCATCGAGCTTGGTATCAAGGGTTCGATCGTCTTCACAGCGTCCATGACATCGTACCGGCCAAACAGGGCAGCACCGTCAGCACCATATGGAGGGACAAAGGGCGCTGTCCGCAACATGGCACATACTCTCGCAATGGAGTGGGCAAAGCACGGCATTCGTGTGAATTCGATATCGCCGGGTTTCGTACGCACACAGATGACATACTATGTCGAGAGGGCGCCCGACTGGAACTTGAAGATGCAGTACTATGGCGGTATGCCTAGATTGGCCGATCCTCGTGAACTTGGCGGTGCGTATGTGTACCTCCTCTCAGACGGTGCCAGCTACACTACGGGTATCGACATCCCAGTTGCGGGCATTGTCGGCGCCTGGTAGAAGTGTTCTGTTGTTGCTTCTTCGCGTTATACTGCATTGGGTGGAGTCTGTAACTGCCGGCTGGCTTTGGTTTTGTTAGGACCAATTCAACAAAGTTTATTAAAATGCTTCCCTCCTCTGCAAGATGTCAAGTGATGCATGGCGATGTTGTTGTCGATGTCCGTAGTGGTGTCGATCATGTCGTGCAGGTGAGAAGGATGAGGCGACACGTCAAGAAAACGAAATTGTAACCCGGGATGCGCAACAGCCACAACTGACTAAGCACGTCTCCTTTGCTGCACGCCGCCTGTATACATCGTGAATCCACTGATACTTCGAGTGGACATTGCTGCTCCTCTTCTATCAGACATGCTCCAGGACCTGTATCATGTACATTAGGCCTCCCAAAATCAGCCGGTGGTGGACAGTGCTTTGGACTGGCGCGGGGCCTTCGAGGGAGTATTCGCCGCGGGCCTTTTCCAGAGTGAACACGATTCCCTTCTCTAACCACCGTCAGATCATCCTGCAAAACTCCGCGAGGTATCAGAAATCCGGGCTCTGCATGCGCTGTGGTATCCTGGGCTAGTTGAGCGTCCTTCCCATTGGCCCCAGCCTCGTTCCCCACGGCAGGCCTAACCGGCGAAGCGGATCCTCAAGGGCCAAGCGAAGTTCCACCAGCATGCGCAACATCATTCGTAATGCAAGCATCGTCAACAGGCAATCCTAAGCCGCGCAAACCCCGTCCATCTCGAGCGCGAGTAAGTCTAATTGTGTTGACTGGGTGTGAGGCCTTTACTGATTCGACGGTTCCGTCGCTTGCAGGGCTTACGTACAACCACCGGATGGTAAGCTGTTCCCCAAGCACGTGTCCGCCTTGTATCTTTGAACGGTCATGTTCGCTAGCTCTGTATTGGTTACATGCTGCAGGTCTCTTGGTTAACCGCCGGCTAACTTGGACAGCCTTACCTGCAGACGAAGGAGGGTGAAGTGTGACGAGCTGAGGCCACGATGTGCGACATGCAGCAAATCCGACAGAGAATGTCTGTGGCCGTCGCCAAATGACCCCATTGGCGGCACGGGAAGCAATGCGTCTGGTTCTGTTCAATCAGAAACTTCACCAGCTCAAGATGGCTCTTCTGCTGCTGCCACGTCGCCAGGGCCTGCTAGACGACCAATTCCAGGTGATATCGATTCTCAGCTCTGGAACAATTCTCCTGAGCTATTGTTCGACTCTCCGTCGACCGTCATCAACTCGTTGCCGTCGCCAAATTCGGCACCTTTGGCCTACTACGACCTGCTTGCCGAGGATGCCATCAACAACATTGACAAGTACAACCTCAATGTTGACCTAGACAGGAACAATTTGTCCAGACAGTCAAGTCCTGTCGCGGATACACCAGGTTCAGGCCCGCAGCTACACTCAAGCCAGCAAGCACTAGAAGCCGAATCGTCGGCACATGAGCAATGGAACTCAATCAACCCCATACCCATGTCTGACGATGAGCTCGTGCTTTTTCAACACTACATTGCTGTGATTGGTCCTATTTTGGATCTGAACGACCCTTCCAGGCAGTTTACGGAAACTGTTCCTTCTCTGGCTGTCCATAATGTAGGCCTCATGAAGTCTCTACTCGCTGTGTCGGCACGGCACATGGCACTCCTGAATGAGCCACAAATCTGTCGGTTAAACATACAAGACCCATCCCCGGACGGCGACGACGGCAGGATGAGGAACCTTCAAAGTCCTCTGCTACAGGCGGGAACACAATATTACTATGAGACTTTGCAGTACCTGTCGAAGAATCTTTTCTACCCTTCCTACAATAGGTCTAGGGAGATTATATCAACATCTATTCTCATTAGTACCTATGAGATGTGGGACTCTGAAGGCCAATACAGCAACGGAGCCTGGGAGAGACATTTGCGTGGTATATTCTGGATACAGAGGAGCCAAAACAACAACGGAGAGTCCAAAGACCCACTTCGGAGAGCTGCCTGGTGGCAATGGATACGTCAAGATACCTGGGTCGCATTCCGCGAAGGACGTCGCGTTCTAACTATTTGGAGACCGACCAAGCGTTTGATGGACCTAAGCCCGGACGAATTGGCTTTGCGGATTGTGTACATATGTGGGCGATGTGTAGACTTTGCCGCAAACGAAAAGAAGTACGACCTGAACACTCGCATCGACCAAGCCGGAAAGCTCCTGCAAGCTCTGGAAGATTGGCATCGAGCGCTCCCAGTATCCTTCCATCCCATTCACCGAGGACCGCCACCTGGACCTGGCGCCATGTTTGCGCCCATCTGGATTCACCCTCCTTCGTACGCAGCTGCTGTTCAAACGTTTCACTTTGCGAGAATCATAGTTCTCATCAACCAGCCTTCAATGGGAGGTGTCGACGAATTCCGGATTCGACAACGTAGCCTGGACGAAAGCGTAGACATGATCTGTGGCATTGCGATGGCACACCAAGGCAGAGAAATTCCAAGTGCCATGGTGAACTTCAAGTCCATCTATGCTGGTAAGCCCTATATCATCACGCATGTTGTTCGAAATAATGCTTACACTATTCAGCTGGTTTATGCGTTCAAGAACCCGTCAAGCAAACAGCTATCTTGAACCTCCTCGACCAGACGCTCGATGTCACCAAGTTCCCACCGAAGACACTACTCAACGATCTTACCAGCTATTGGCGGGCTGAAGCATGACCTTCCATCGATCGTACCGAATACAGTCATCCTATCTGAACCTTTCTCCACATATGCATGTCAATTTCTTATCATTGCATCCATCGAACCGTATGCAACGGACTTTTGGCCCCTCGCTCTGGCTCCACTGTGACGCAGTGGTTCTATGAAGGAGGCCTCATCTGTACACAACTCCGAAAAAGCAAAACGGTGCAAAAGAACCACGTAGCGAGGCTATTGTGGGTCGGTGCGCAACGGAGAACGCCCTGAATTCGAGTGTACTTTCTCCACAAAACTCACAATGTGGAGACCACTCAGCCGTGGCATAAATCCCTGCATCGTGGGGTAGAAGCGGGGTGCATGATAGAATACTAATCACCTTGTTCAGTCGAACGTGTGCCTCGTTACGAGGCACGTCGGCTGGGGCCCAGTGAGCCGGCCGACGTACCGTTCGCCTCTCCGCAACGTCATACTTGATCCTCGGCACGACCACCAATCAATGAGCCTGAGGGCCGCGGCTTCCCCGAACCAAACATGCCGCAGAGAAACAATACAACATCGGTTCCGAAACCGTTCCGATCGCGTGAACTCTATGCGCTCGATGTCTTTCAAGCACTGCACATCAGTAAACATTTGAGACATTTCAAAGTGCATATTGTTACCATCCATCATGGCGGTCACCAAAGACAATCGAACACTAGCAATACTCAATGCCGCTGCAAAAGGCAATTATGGCGTCATGGCTGCAATCGCGTACGAAGCTACTGTAAACGTCACTCACAATTCTGACTGTCTCCAGCTACAACGTTGAGCAATTGACAGCCCTCGTTCGCGCGGCGGAATCGAAGCGATCGCCCTTGATAATTCAGCTGTTCCCATCGACCCTCAAGCAATTGCCCCTTCTCGCCCATGCGGCCGCGCATGCCGTAAAAACCGCAACAGTACCTCTATCTTTACACATCGACCACGCGCAGAATGTGGAGCACATCCGAGAGATCATCGCGACGCTACCGGTCGACTCAGTCATGGTCGACATGTCGCATTACGATGAAGCCGAGAATCTAGAGAAGACTCGGATACTGACCAAGGAGTGTCATGACAAAGGCATCGCTGTAGAAGCAGAGAGCGGGCGGATAGAAGGTGGCGAAGATGGTATCGCCGATACAGGAGATCTTGAAGGTATGCCGTTAGACTGACGACCATCATAAACTTCCTCCGTTTCTGACTTTGCACAGCGCTCTTCACATCGCCTGAAGATGTCGACAACTTCATCAACGCCGGTATCGATATATTAGCCCCATCGATCGGAAACGTACACGGCGATTACGGCCCCGCTGGTCCGAAGGAGGGACAACTACACTACGACCGCCTCGAAGCGATAGACAAGCAGATAAATAAGCGCGTCTTGGTCGCGTTACACGGCACCAATGACTTTCCTGCTGAAGTCATGCAAAGATGTATACGATCTGGCGCAATCAAGCTGAATGTCAACAAGCTTCTACTTGAGGTGGGGAATGAAGTGCTGAGGAAGCACGCACCAACTACTTCCCTAGCGAAGTTGATTGATATGCAGATAGAGGTCATACAAAAGGAGACGGAGAGGTGGATGGACATTTGTGGTAGTAGCGGTAAAGCTTGAAAGGGAAATAGACCAATGACACAACAGCATTGTACTGTTATATCAACCGAGCATATCTTACTCCTCTATTGCACTACAGCGTGATGCTTCCAGACTCGGCTCATCGCGACCAGAGCAAATGTTGTATTGTTCTTGAGTTTTTGTGTTTATTACTCAATGCTGAGATGCGCTGTTGAACTGAGTATTCAGTGTCTCGAAAACGGAAGCAACGATCAACTGTCTTTGCAATTATTGCACGCCACAAAGACGCTCGTTCTTATTGATTTGTACGCAAGACTTTAATCACACTCTAGCAAATACACTGTCTGTATAAATGCGCACCTATGAGTAGAAGGCCTAACAAAAATCTTAAATTCCATGTTCGAAGGGCTGTTGTCAAAATGGTGTTCTTCGTGCCCAAAGCACCGCTTCGCGTCACACAGGCAGATGACGCGCCGCATGTCCACCCACACCCAAGTGCGCGCTACAACGCTGCCATGTGCAAAAGGAAGCAAAAAGAACACACGTTTGCAAAAAGAAGGTCTTGCCCGGAATCGAACCGGGGTTGCCGGAAGACACTGATTTTGAGATCAGAATCCGGAGTGATAACCGCTACCTAGAATGGTTATTAGCGGGGGCAAGCGAGAAGTGCGAAGTTAGAAAACATACACTACAGGACCGATACAAAATCATGATTTAAGAGCAATATATCGAATATGATTAAAGCAAAAGCGGTGGGCGCAGGAGAAGGAACGATAAGCGCAGAGTTTTCTGGGTCGAGTTTTACCCCACCACCCAAA
>Ga0265797_10005541_pt1 | contig 18386 bp, 17 predicted proteins | sample P2T30metagenome_FD_192433 | JGI IMG/M metagenome (GOLD analysis project Ga0265797, IMG submission 192433) | Plant litter microbial communities from East Loma Ridge, Irvine, California - P2 T30 | ecosystem: Environmental > Terrestrial > Plant litter > Unclassified | place: USA: California... | reverse complement strand
TCAAAATGTAGCGACGTTGGTAAGGAACAAGATATCATCAGAAAACCTCGTCTGCTCCAGCTACCTCGCACGGTGAGTCGTGCTCTTGGGCACGTAATAGAGGATAGCTAGGTGGAGTGCCAAACTTTCCTACAATAAATTGTGCCCGAAATGAGTGAAGAAGAGAAGGTCGGAGGGCGGCCGGCGAGAATTTTGTGGCAGGCGCGAGCGGCGCACTGGCCAATCACGGCTGGATTATTCAGTCGCCAAGCCTGAGCGATGCCATCGTGAACGTCAGTTGGAGCTCCGCAGCCACAAGTCCATCGCCATCTTTCAGAGCCTCACAATGCTGCGGCAACAGATGATCCGGTCGCTGCGGAGGCCTGCCTTCCGCGCAGCCCTCAATGGCAGCCGGGCCTTGAGTGCCTCGGCCCGCCGCCCAGCAGACGTTGAGCTCACTATCGGTTTGTGCCACTCCCCATTGCGGGCGGCGAGGTATGCTAACGCCCGTGTCAGATGGAGAGAAGGTATCAATCGAAGGTACGAAGCCAGAACACACCCCCTCGTGACTGCCCACACGGTTCTAATGCGCCCCAACAGCCGGCTCGTCCCTCATCCAGGCCTGCGACAAGGCCGGAGTTACCATCCCGCGATACTGCTACCACGAGAAGTTGATGATTGCTGGAAGTTGCCGTATGTGCTTGGTCGAAGTGGAGCGGGCTCCTAAGCCAGTCGCCTCTTGCGCATGGCCTGTACAGCCCGGCATGGTCGTCAAGACGGACTCGCCTCTCGTCCACAAGGCGCGTGAGGGCATCATGGAGTTCCTGCTCGCCAACCACCCTCTGGACTGCCCCATTTGCGACCAGGGAGGCGAGTGCGATCTCCAGGATCAGTCCATGCGATACGGTGCCGACCGCGGCCGCTTCCACGAGCTTGAAGGAAAGCGTGCGGTGGAGGACAAGAACGTTGGCCCATTGGTCAAGGTAGGATTCTACAGTGTCTGGTCCCAAGAAAATGGCTTACAGATAGCAGACCTCCATGAACAGGTGCATCCACTGCACTCGTTGCGTCCGTTTCTCCAACGACATCGCTGGTGCTCCTGAGTTTGGCTCTTTCGGCCGTGGCAACGACTTGGAAATCGGCACATACCTCGAGACTGCCCTTGATACCGAACTCTCCGGAAACGTTATCGATCTCTGCCCCGTCGGTGCCCTTACTTCGAAGCCGTACGCGTTCAAGGCCCGCCCATGGGAACTATACAAGACTGAGTCCATCGACGTTCTTGATGGACTTGGCTCAAACATTCGCATCGACGCCCGTGGTATCCAGGTCATGAGGGTCATCCCGCGACTCAACGATGACATCAACGAGGAATGGATCAACGACAAGACCCGCTTCGCCTGCGACGCTCTCAGCACACAGCGCCTCGTCAACCCACTAGTCCGCGTTGACGATCAATTCCAGCCCGCCACCTGGGAGCAGGCGCTGGTCGAGATTGGCAACGCATACAAGAAGATCGCACCCAAGGGCAACGAATTCAAGGTTGTGGCTGGCCACCTCGTCGAGACTGAGGCGCTGGTTGCCATGAAGGATCTTGCCAACAGACTCGGCTCAGACAACCTGGCTCTTGACCAGCCCGGTGGCAGCGAACCCATCGCTCACGGAATCGATGTCAAGTCGAACTACTCCTTCAACTCCAGGATCTATGGTGTTGAGGATGCCGACTACATTCTCCTCATTGGCTCCAACCCCCGATGGGAGGCTGCCGTTCTTAACGCTCGCATCAGGAAGCAGTGGTTGAGGACAGACCTTGAGATTGGCTACGTTGGTGAGGACTTTGAGAGCACATTCGAGTACGAGAAGCTCGGAAGCAACGCCAACGACCTCAAGAGCGCTCTTTCTGGGGAGTTCGGAAAGAAGTTGGCTTCGGCCAAGAAGCCCATGATTATCGTCGGTAGTGGTGTCACTGAGCACGTTGACGCCAAGTCGATTTACGAGCAGGTTGGATCTTTTGTCGAGAAGAACAAGGACAAGTTCCACACCGAGGAGTGGAACGGCTACAACATCTTGCAGCGAACAGCTTCCCGAACTGGTGCCTACGAGGTTGGCTTCACCGTTCCCTCGTCTGAGGTCGCCCAAACCAAGCCCAAGTTTGTCTGGCTTATGGGCGCGGATGAGGTTAACGAAGCCGACATCCCCAAGGACGCCTTTGTCGTCTACCAAGGTCACCACGGCGACCGCGGCGCACAGCTCGCCGATGTCGTCTTGCCTGGTGCCGCATACACCGAGAAGTCGGTCACATACGTCAACACCGAGGGTCGTGTACAAATGACCCGTGCTGCTGTTGGCCTTCCCGGCGCTTCAAGAGAGGACTGGAAGATCGTCCGAGCGGCATCAGAGTACTTTGGCGCCGAGCTGCCTTACGACGATGTTGAGGCCCTGCGTGACCGCATGGAAGAGATCTCACCTGCCCTCAGGAGATACGACCTTGTTGAACCCGCATCGCTACCTAGCTTGAGCAAGGTTCAGCTTGTAGACCAGAACCAGGGCGCACAAGCAACTGGTCAAGCGCTTAAGAACCCCATTGAGAACTTCTTCTTCACAGATGCCATCTCGAGAAAGTAAGTCATTTCCACGTTACTCGCCCACTTTGTCACATCTACTGACCATAACACAGCTCGCCAACCATGGCCCGTTGCTCGGCAGCCAAGGCCCAGAAGAACCCCAAGACAAACTTCATGGCACCTGGTGAGCCATACCCACAAGTCGGCTATGGTCCTCAGGTAGCAGCAGCAGCGAACGTTTAGATGTGCATTTGGTCATGGTTGAATATTGGGCTTTATTGGGATTGTAAATAAGCATTGTGACACGTTTTCTCGATTTCGGCACGTGATCCGCGATAAGTAGAGAATCGAAGCGGTACCCGCGCCAGGTTGTTCAAAAATCCAGTCCCGTGGCATGTCTGTAAAGGTTGAGGTATTTAATTCCAAAATACCAAGCCTTCACACAGCCTTGTACAAGCCGTCAGCCAAGGCGCTACGCGTGTGCGACCCACGTTCGCCTTCGTCGCGATCTCTTCAAGATGCCAACCACTCCCCACATTTTCCACTTATATTACCACCTGTTGCTTTCTTGTGCAGACCAAGCCTCTTGTCATCACCACCAAGCTTTTGGTGTCGTTGTGTCTTGTGATCGCAGACCGCCCAAGTATCACCGAAACGCTAACATTTACCCCACGGATCGACCGAACAACTCTACATAAAAGGCGAACACCACTTTGCACAAGAAAGAGAGGGTTGCAGTCGCTTTAGTCGTCTCTCACAACCTCGTGAAGCAGGAGAAGATATTTGTTAAGCTTTGCCGTCAAGCTTCGCCGAGAGTTTAGCAGAGCCATCGAAGAAGCCGACATAGCCGTTCGCCGGATTTTGAGGGTCCGTTCAGGGTTCGGTGGCCAGCCATGCCTACCTTGGCGGTCAACAACTTCAACATTGTCTGTGCGACATTGGGAGGGTTCATTACGCTTTTCGGCCTCGTCAGCTACTTGATGAAAGAGCATTATTATCTTAGTGAAGCCTGTAAGTTGCTGACCGCCTGGGTCTGGACCATGGGAATCTTGGGCAAAGAAGAGCGCATAGCTAATCTGCGTGTGTTTAGTAATATCACTTATCGCTGGACTCATCTTTTCTCCACATGCGACGAATTGGATCAAACCAGAAGAATACGCTCTCAACGATGTCGAAGTGCTGGATACTATTACCCTGTACTTTACGCGCCTGGTGCTGGGTGTCCAACTTGTCCTCGCAGGTGTGCAGCTTCCCTCAAAATATCTGAAGACAGAATGGAAGAGCTTAGCTTTACTACTCGGCCCGGGCATGACGTTCATGTGGATCGTGACCAGTCTGCTTGTCTTCGCTATGGTCCCGCACATCAGCTTCCTGCATGCCCTGGCCGTAGGCGCTTGCGTCACACCCACGGATCCTGTATTGTCCAACTCCATCGTTAAGGGAAAGTTTGCGGATGCAAACATTCCGAAGGAGTTGCAGAAGATTATCGTGGCTGAATCGGGAGCCAATGATGGCCTTGGGTACCCGTTCTTATTTCTACCGCTCTACCTTATCGAGCATATTGGCCATGGAGGTCAGGGCTCGGACAACAGCACTAGAGTTGCAGTAGGCCTGTGGTTCGGTGAAACTTGGGGCTACACAATCATACTCAGTGTGGTTTACGGAGCTGCCGTGGGTTGGATTGCGAAGGAACTACTGCATTGGGCTGAAGAGCGGAAATACGTGGACCGCGAGAGTTTCTTGGTGTTTGCAATCACCCTGGCTGTAAGTTTCTCATAAGACTCTTGATGATGTGAGAGTTACTGACCGCAGAATTAGCTCTTCATTGTTGGCACATGCGGCATGATCGGTAGCGACGACGTGCTTGCCTGTTTCATCGCCGGCAACACGTTTACATGGGATGACTGGTTCCGCCTCGAAACGATGGACGACTCATTCCAGCCTACCATCGATATGCTCTTGAACGTATCCATCTTCATCTGGTTCGGCGCTGTCTGCCCGTGGCGCCTCTTCGCACACTCGCCCGTCATTCCCATCTATCGGCTCATTCCCTTGGGTATACTCGTACTGCTGTTCCGCCGTCTGCCCATCATCTTCGCTATGCACAAACAGATTCATCAGATTGAGCAAAAGCGACAAGCACTCTTCGTGGGCTTCTTCGGTCCCATCGGTGTGAGCGCCATTTTCTACCTCTACATCAGTCTCGAGTTTCTCGCCAAGATTCAAGTCGATGGCGAAGTCAGGGAAGATGCTGCATACCTGATGGAAGTCATGAACGTGGTTATTTGGTTCTTGGTAATCTGCTCAGTTGTAAGTACACTCGTCTTCCGTAATCTGAGAACCTTGTTTTCTAATGTCAACCAGGTCGTTCACGGTCTGTCCATTCCTCTCGGAAAAGTCGGCTTCTTCATCCCTCGCACCCTCAGCACAGCTTTGTCCTTTGCCCGCACAGGCTCTAACTCCCCCGAGGACACCGGTCCAGCTTTCCACATCGAGGGAAATGACCAGACCATCACCGATGCCGAAGCGCGTGTTCGCCGCCGTCCAGGCTGGTCGCGCAACGGTGGCGACTCGCTGCCAAACCGCGTCGTGCGCATCGGCAGGTCTATAATCAGTTCGGGGACTAGCTCGGCGAGTACATCAAGGGCTACATCAAGGGCACCTAGCACGAGCCGCTCAGCTAGTCAGCCACCAGTACCGATGGCCAGTGTCAACGCCTTGGTCTCGGACGGGGAGGGTGCGGCGCCCAAAGGAGGTGTGAAGGCTGGTGGTGAGAATGGCGAGGCGCCAGACCCGGCTGAGAGAGTCATTCCTGGAAGGACGATTCGCTTCCATGATGAGCAAAACAAGACCAAGGTTGGAGATGAAGAGTAGGGAATTGATGGTCGATCTTTTTCCTATGTTCAAGTCTGTGTGTTCAAGTCGAACACATTGGTGGCATTTAGCGACGGTATTTGAGCTATTTCGAGATTTATCTGAAGCCCGTTGTATCATCATACTCATTAGAGTATTAAAGACGTAAAATATCGTCATCATGTCCCGATTATGTCCACTCAAACCACACCAACAACGCCCTTCTCCCCACCCTCCCTCCTCGCGATCTCTTCTACATCCACAACCGTCCCCTCCCTAACACTCTTCTCCAACTCCTCTCTCTTAACCGCACACCTCGCACTATACGTCGCCTGATCCCTCTTACACTCCTTTTCCCAGAAGAAGTTTTCACCCCAGCACGCCACGCCGACCAATTCAAGCACTAGCACAGACACGACTAGTCCCGTGGTCGTTGCTATCAACCGCAGGCTATCGAGGTGTGCAAGAGGAAGAGTGAGTATGATGACAGAAACAGCAGCGCGGAAGAGGAGACGCACGGGTTTGCGGAGTCGCTGGTTGGGAATCGTGCGGTGGACGTGTGTTGCTGAGATGACGGTGAGGCAGAGGAGCGAGATGCCTAGACCGCCGCAGTAGAACCAGACTAGGCCATCGGAGATGTGGTCTTCGGAGCGGGAAACGAAGGTTTCTGATAGAGATTCTAGGGGTGCGGAGGCGGTGTCGTGGGCGCGGACTAGGACGCCGAGGGCTGATGCGGATAGGACGAAAGACATGATGAAAGGGAGGTGGGCGGAGAACCATGTCAAAGCTGGTTGATCGTTATTATCGGCGTGGGAGCGTTTGGGGGTCTGACTTACCAGAGAACACATGTCGGCGGATAGCATGTGTATGAAGATTGAACGAGTCAATCTCAAAGTACACCCAATTCAACACGAACGTCTGCACCAAACCCAGCACCGCCTTTCCAAAGAACGCATTGATACCCATCGCCACACTACTCTGATACAGCAAGCCCAATACACAAGACCCAAACACCAGCGTAACAAACGCATTCGTCCGCTCAATTCGATGCTCGATATTCGTCGCGGGATAGAACTCCAGACTCCTCTTCCACGACTCAGGCACGAAGCGCGCGATGGGCGATCCCGGCCGCTGAAGCAACACCATGCTAAACTGGCCGAAAAGATCGAACAAGATAGCCACCCAAATAAGTCCCTGTCGCTTCGGTTCCTCCACACTCACGCTCGCCATCCAAAGCACCGCCGGTATCAAAGAAAGTAACGCATTCCCCAACATACTCCCCCTCACCATGGGGATACGCCATGCGTACCAAAACCAACAGCTCGTCACAAACAGTCTCGCCGCGAGATAGAATCCTACAAGCGGTGCGTACGTTCTCTCCCACGCCTCAACCATATTCGTCGTAAAGCCCAACAAACACGTTAGCAGAAAGAGTACAGAAACCCGCCTGATCACATCATCGCTATCGAACCACGACACCAGCACTCCGATGTCCGTCCAGAATTTCCAGCCCATGATGAAAGTGATTGTGAAACGGAGCAAGGACTGCGCGGTTGGATGTTCAGCTGCAGAATCGCCTGTTATGGCGATGATGCCCACGTAGAAGAGGTCAATGAAGAGTTCGTAGCTAGCCACTTCCTGTGCTTCTTTTGCGCGCCAGAGGAGCCCCTTGTGGAAGTACTGTCGTACGATAGGCTTTTGGTAGAAGTGGATTGCTGTACCGTGTTGACGATCAGAGTGCCATGTTTCTTTATCGAAGGAGGACTCAGCGAGGGAGTCTGTTGATGGGCCGTCTTCTTTGGTGCGTAGATGGGCTGAGTAACCGTATTTGGAGAAGTTGGCGTCGAGTTGCACGGCGTGCGAGGTTAGCATGTGGAGTTCGGTGGAGAGGGTGTCGAGGTCGCGGATTACGCGCTCGAATTCTTGGGCTAGGTCGCCATGGTCTTGGTGCAGTTGGCGGTGGTGCGCAGTGTGGTGGGCGTGGGTGTGGCGGAGTGCTTCGATCTGTGTGCGTTAGTAGAGCGATTGTTCCATGCCATGACTCTCTAATTCTTGTGTAGAACTAACATGTTCGGGAGATCCATGGATGACTAGGTCGAAGTCTTCTTTCTCGCTCGCATTGCTCAGCTTCCTCCTCATGTGATTTGCTTCATCGGGGGAACTCGCAATGTGCACCTTTCTTCCATCTGGTCTCAGAAAGTGTTTCAGCCTCTTGCCCGTGTGGTGACCAATGTGTGCATGATGGTGCTGGTGAGGATCATGCTGTGCGCTTGTTGTCGTGCTTGTTGGATCGTCCATGTCAGCAGCCGGCATGTGCGGAATACCAGCCATCTTGCTCATCACGAAGTAGGTGAAGGCGCAAATAACTGGGAGAGATAAAGAGAGGATCCCAGATACGCTATATGAACTGTGCAACGCGATTGTACCGACGCTGTCTCGCTGGGTCGAGAGTGTGGCTTGCTTCTACGGGGGCTAGCGCATACCCGATTGGTCGAGATGGAAAGTCAAGAGCGTGAATAAGCAGCTACAACACTTGGGTAAGCTGCGGGGCGGAAGCTGGAGTTCAGCTAATGTCGATTTACGAAATGACAGCTCCAAGATGTAGCAGGATTGTGTGAGACAGGCTGCTTTGGTTTCTTGGTTCCTAACTGATGAGGAAGGAGCGAGAGATGCCTATGAAGTCTGACTACGACGAGAGGCTCCTCAGCTATCTGTATGATCCTGCATAGATTAGTCAGGAATCAAGCATTGTGATGGCTTTTGCCCAGACAGCTAGGTCGGAAAGACAACATGAAGCGATAGGAACATGCGCATGCGGATACCGCTAGCAGTCGCCGGATGTCTGATTCTGTGAGATTCCTCCTGCTCATGCCGGAGACTGCGTATGAGGCCTTCATGGAGCGGACGAATCGCTGCAGTATATGCGTTTCCTCTATAAGTCAAGAACACAGTCCTAGCTTGTTGATAGTGTATATTGCTCGCTGCCGATATAGGCATACTCTGTGTCGAAGGACCTGAGCGCTTCGCTGTCCTCCGAGACTCTGTGTGTCCGCTGTCTATCGTTTCTTCGTCTGCCCTGCAGGACTCTGTGTACGTGCGCTCGCGCTGCCCGAGTCGGTCTTACCGGCCATCCACGAGGCGAGGTCAAAGTTCTGTAACTGCGATGCAGTGTTGGTGTTTCCGGAGCCCAGGACGCCGTTCTTCTTCATCTCCTCGAATTCTTCCTTCATCTCGGGGTCCACTACGCATGTGTCAGTAACCTTGGCAGTACCTAATGGGCTGCCGAGAGACTTACTGTTCTCCATCAGTTTGGGCATGCCGAAGATGAGGCCCATGGACACTATCGCCATGAGAATCATAGGATTCTTCAAGAATGACAGCGGTGAGACTGCGGCGTGTTAGCACAATATCCCCATTGCGCATTGTGGCGATGTCAACTTACAGCCTTGCCTCTCTTGGTAGAAGTACTTGGTTCCTACCGGCCTGGCTTCAACCACCAAACCGCTACCGCCCTCGCCGCGGCTCTCTCCCTTGTTGTCCCATTCGTTACCCAGGAAGGTCTGGTATGCCCTGATCATCTCCTTCTTCTCCCCGCTGCCCTCTGCCGCCTCTTCCACGGTGACATCAATCCTCAATGGCTCGAACGCATAGTCGCGGCAATGCACGGTAGCAAGGTAGCTTCCGGCGCTCACATTGTTGAAGTTGAACGTGTTGGAGCGCGTGAGATAGGCATCAAGGGGCGGGCCGGAGGACTGGAGCGTTGCGTGCGTGGTCGAGGGGAGCGTGGACGGATTGACAAGGACCGAGTTCGGGATTTGTAGCAGCAGACGTGCAGCGCTTGTGAGCGTCGCGAAAGACGAGAGGGTGGCGAGTGACGTCTTCATCGTGGCGTGGGTTGAGCGGGTCGTGAGGTTGATCATGTCGCTCTGGTGGGCGATGCTTGATGCGCGAGAACGCACGGGCCTGCTCAGACATACCACCTAGGTCAGTACTACTCCGTACTTCACTTTCCGCTGGGCTATCCCGAATGTCCGAATCAGAACAACAACATGTCGAGATTCAGGATGCTGGTCAGACCTTGAAGCTAAATCCTGAGCGGCCGACATTATCTAGGTATCGTAGCACTGGTAGCACGAGAAGTCAAGAGGAACAGCATCACGTAATGGTGAGATGTTGAGCTACCAAGACGAGGAAGTAGCGAGGTTGGCTTCATCTGCTACATTGTACTGGTACCTGAGTAGTATACATCGAGAAATGCTGCCTCCCACTCCCTCCTTCGAACTCATTGCTCACTCACTATCACTTTGCCTTGGATCCACTAGACTGAGGCGCGCTCTCACTTTGCTGCCTGGACTATATTCCCTGAGGACGTCATAGGAGTGGGCTCGTGCGCCCGCCACTGGACATATATTGTGCCCGCCCAGCTACTTCTTTCTTCTAACCCACCCACACGCCTAACTACCGCCGTCGACGGTCTTTTTAGAGCAACGAACCTTCAACAGTTTCGGAAGTATCTTACACGCCTGGTACTGCTCGATGATATTGGTATTGGACTCTTGACGACGGCAGTTTGGCGCCGTGGTTTCTTCCTTTCTCTTATCCGCAACCCCATCCTATCGCTGCTGAGAGTCTTCGTAGGGTTCTCCTTTCACACCACTCGTCCGTTTAAATGGGCACTTCAACAGTGCCAGGGAGAATTCTTTCCGGTTCTAAGGCGGGGGTTAGCTTCTGCTGTTTGAACAGCCGGGTCAAAAGCTATTCTCTACTGCCGTCTTGAGGTGGGGGTCTCTTGTCAGCGATAGTATGATGTTGCGTCCTCTCTTCCTTGGTTCGCACTGAAGACATCCATACTTGCCAGGTAGAACAGGCCGTTCTACTCTCATCTACCGGCGAGGTGTCCAGGTGCGAGCTGAGGATCGACAGGTCCCTTACTCACTATCATCTCCGCCAACTCCAGGCATGTTGTCCCTACTGATCAGTGGGCGAGAACCAGGTTCATTTGGCGTGAGCAACGGATCTCGGCGGAAGTCCCCGCGGGGGGCTACAATTTTTCTTTTCATTGATATGATCACCTTGTGTGGTCAGTTGAGGAAGAGAGTGGTGGCGGGTCTCGGCTACATGCGTAGTTGCTCGTTTGGAAGAAGTATAGCCCAAATACCCAGATACTGAGGTTAGTTCGGGACGGAATAAACGCAGTGGAAGCCGTATGGTAGCTGCTCGCGTATCGCATTCAGCTCGCAGCCCTAGATAGCGTCGTGCCGTTCCGAGGAAGGTTCAAAACGTCCTGCGTTGATGAGCCTGAAAAGATGAAGAATCTATTTGCGTGTACTGGAACAAAAAGGCAAAATTCAAACAATGAAAAGACACCTTGACTACTACACCCGTCGCCAGAACAGTCCAGTCAACCGCAACGGACTCCTTCCTTCGCGAGAAGAATCAGATAGTCCCGCACTGACACCCGGGAAGCACAAAACATCTTGAATCCTTATCTCCTCAAACCCACACCCTCACTACGTCGACCTTCCAACACATGGGATTTTGCGGCTCGCCCACAAAACCTATCTTCCATGCCAGCGAAAACTGCCTAGAGTCAAACCTCATAGCACACAGATACCAATTCTTGACCTTCTTCGGTGGATCAACCCAATCAGGGGCCTTGCGAGTATCATCTCCGGCGATTGCAATGTACATGCTAGCGCTGCCCTCTTCGAAGCACACCAGTTGGTATGTGTCGGTCCCGGGCGTGAAAGTCGCGTACACGAGATTGGTCCCAGCAACATAGTCGAACTGCATTGCGGACGAGACGGGATCATCGGTGCCCCAAAGAGGCGGGGGCCAGTTGAGAATACCCTGGATGTCGTCGTAGGAGGATACGTTGTGGTAGAAGGTAGTGGGGGGACGTGCAGGGGTGGCAGTCGTGTCATCGTACAGGCATAGGCCTTCGTGGACTGCGGACCAATGGCAAACTCCGAGTGCGTGGCTGCTATCTGTCAGGATGAAGAAAAGGGCTGAAGGGTGGTCGTATGTACTCATTGAAGTTTTTGTCGATTGACTTGAGGATAAGACGGAAGCCATTGGACTGGTGCTTGAACAGACTTTGGGCGATCGTGACCGTCTGGGCTAGCAGAGTTGCGAGAGCTAAGGTAAAGAACTTCATGGCGTGCTAAGCTTGTGGATACTGGAAGGATGTGCTCGGATTTGATCAGCAAGCTTGTGGCTGTTGATGATGGAGTGCAGAAAAGGAACGGAAAACGGAGGCACGGTGCAGCTTTTGTACGGCATCGATGACGGGTACTTTCCCAGAAAGTGCGGACATAGATCGTAGGAGCTATGCGAACTTGAGGAAGTGGCTTTTACACAATATGTTTGTATGGCAGGAACTAACGTTGCAGCTTCTTACCCTTCTACGTCAATCAAGAAAAAGGCTAGATCGGCCTGCAGCCTACATTAATATAGAAGCATACAAAGTAGTTAACCTAGCGTTAATGTAGGCTCTAGACCTGTTTAGTTTTTTTTCCTGTGTAAGGTGCTTCAAGTGTCTTTCGTGAATTCTGAATGCTGCCGCCACTTCTCCCCAAACTTGAATATGCATAACGGGATGATGACCAAACACAAGCTCAGTGCGCCCAAAAGAGTGAAGCCTAGCCCATAACCAAGTGCGTCAGACAATGGACCAGTCGTGAGTGGCAGGAAGGTGCCCATAAGGCATCGCGTGACGATGACGCCCGTCATAGCCGATGCGGAGTACATACCGCAAGCGTCAACGACGTAAGCAGATAACGGTATAACAGTCAGAAGGAGCGAGAACCCCATCAGGGCCACCGAGGCGAGAAGCAGGAGTACAGGCAGACGGTATTCTGCGATCCAGCCGTATGCGATTACCGAGAAAGGCAAGAGGATCGCACCCAGGATAGAAAGAGGAAGGCGGTACTCTGGTTTTCCTTTTCCGCCATCGGGCCCGCGAAGCTTGACGTATATCCTATCGAGCGTAAAGTTGCATACTAATACACTGCAGAAAGATCCGACGCCTAGATATCTGTTAGCTGCCGTGGGTTCAAGCATATCAAGATACTTACTGAACGAGATAAAAGTGTAACCAATCTGGCCGAACTTGAAGTCATACCTGTCAAGCAAGATCGAGGGTAATGAAACGCTGACAACGTAAAAGAAGCTGAACGCGACCGAGGCAAATAGCGAGAGAAGCATGAGTACGCTCGAACCGAACAAGACCGCAAAAGGCCTGGTGATAGAGTGCCAGAGCTTTGCTAGATACTCATGCGTGCTCTTCGACTCCGGAACCTTTCCAGTTTCCTGCATCGTCTTCGCTGCTCTTCTTCTCAAAACAGCCATCTTGTACGTCTCTCTGAAGTAGACGAGGAACAGAACTTCGCACACGATAGCTAGTCCGGCGGCGATGGTCAACATGCGTCGCCACCCTATCGTCTCTGCGATGGTGCCAGAGATGGCAGGGCCGATAGCTCCTCCAATGAGCGGCGCAAGCATAACCAAAGACATTGCGGAGCCGCGTTGCTCGCTCTCGAAGATGTCTCCGATAATGGCTGGATTGAGGACGTTTGAAGCGACGCAAAGACCTGTGAGCATCCTCGCAGCAATGAACATGCCGCTGTTCTGGCTGCAAACTGCTAGGATAGTCGCAGCGATGAAGCCGATGTTACAAACGTTGAAGACAGGATAGCGTCCAAAAATCTCCGATAACGGTGCGATAAGTAATGGTCCAGCGGCTTCTCCAAGTTCCCAGATAGTCACGAGGAGCGCGCTGTTTGCAGAGCTCGATTGCTTTCCATCGAGATCCGAGACGATCTTGCTGGCGACCGGTACCACGCCAATGCAAGTAAACGTTCTGTAGACATGGTCAGCGTCGAAGTTCTTTTGACAATTGAAGTGCTGGGAGAATATGCATACACGGTGAACGCCATAAGAGCAAGCAACAAAACGATACCCCATTTGAAACCTGGCGACCAATTGCGAGGGTCCTCAGGGTCCAGAGGCTCAAAATCAAGCGCGTCATTTCCAGCTTCCTCGGCATCATTCTCTTGTTGGACGCTTTCGTAGTCATGCGATATTATTCTGAGCAGAGGCTGCTCTTCGTCCGTGAGCACCATTGTGGCTTTTGTTCCACGGAAGGATTCCTCTAACAATATTCAAGATGAGATGATTGCGAAGCACCGAGGTTTACAGGACCCAGGAACTTTTTCACGGGACGAGCGCGGCGGATTGTGACTAATGAACGCCCTAGGGCGTGTTTGGGTATGGGGTAATCTTTAGCGTCGCTCAACTGCGGTGGGTGAGGAGCTGGCATCTGTTGAGCCGTCAACGTCCGTGCAGCATGCTTCCAGCCTCGTATGCACGTCAACTAAGAAAAACAAGAACCTAAACAGGCCTGCAGCCTACATCAACATGGAAGCTTACAAAATACATGACCTGGCGTCGATGTAGGCTCCAGACCTGTTCAGTTTTGTATGAGGTGCGTGCAAAGTAGGATGGTTGGTGGGCATGGCGTTGTTCTCACGTAGAAGCTCAGCGATCTGCTCAAGTTCGATCTGTTCCAGGCTCATACTCTACATCATACAGCTGTGGCCGTTTGCACCATCGTACTCCTGCTCATTCCTCTTCCAGAGTCCAAAACGTTCACAATTCTTCCAGGTACCGACCCTGGTCCAGAGTCGAAAGATCAGGGTGTGTTCGACAGCAAGCACCAGTGTCTGAGCAAACCCTAGATACGCTTGCCGCTCGCATATCGAGCTATTCCGGTAACGTCAACCTAGGGACAAACTGAACAGGCCGCAACCTACGTTTTTGTGGTTACAGCCTACATCAACATGAAAACATGCAAAGTAGGTAACCTAACGTCAATGTAGGCTCTAGGCATGTTCGGCTCTTTTTCATTGTATGGTATGGTATCTGTCTAGCTATCGCATCCCGTTTCAGCCATAGTTTGTCAATCCTTTTTCTTTGATTTCCCGCACCAGTTCAAGCTCAAATCCCTCATCCTCTCCGCTGTCTCCTGGGTAAGCGAGTCTCGCGGGTATGCGCCGATAGCGAACATCATGGACAGGATGTCGATTGGTTCTAGATCTCGAGCCACTTGAAACCACAGCTCCATGGGCATCCGATCGAGACCTTGCGGTAGGGGTCGTCTTCTGTTGCTTGTATTCGAGGTCCTATCCACACGTACTATGCTGAAGTAGGTGTGCGCACTAAGCTCCGGGGCGATCCGATGCCGCTGCAGGGTAGGATAGATGGCTAGAGCAAGGTTCATAATACTACCGACACCCGCATAGTTGATTATCATGAGGAGCAGTTCGGCGGGAAGGAGATTGAACAATCTATCGCATTTGTCATCAGACGGTGGCTTGTGCGGTGGCGGCGGAGGTGGAGGTGGAGGCGGAGGCGCTGCAGACATTGTTGCGTGAAAGTGCGTGAATGACAAGCGCACGCCAACCTAAAAAAAAACGAACAGCCTGGAGCCTACGTTGGCGCTGGGTCACCGCCTTTGCAAGGTTTTGACTTGATGTAGTCTGCAGACCTGTTCAGTTTTTTTCTTGTATGAGGTGGCTGCTCAATCGGTGTGAGGTTTGCTGGGTGACTCGGCAGCGACGGAAAGCAGCCAGCGGTAGATGTGGCCGGAGAGAAACCAGGCTCCTAGAGCGACTGCGGTAATGTATATCGCGATTGGGCCAAGTGATTGTGGGAAGACGTTCAGTATGAAGGGATCGAGTACTATGGTTGTTAGACGACGCATGACATGTTAGTGGGATTAGACGTACTGATATCGGCATCAACTGGAGGCGGGTAGTCCATCAATGTGCGATTGGTCGAATAGTAGGACGCTGCAGCCTGGAGGCGCAAGAACAGTACCGACTCTGGAGCTGCGGGCGGCGCTTCCTTGGTGTTTCCGTCGTCGTCCACTGGGTCGCGTCGAATGACTGAGTTATACTCTGATAACGAAGATATGAACTCGGGAGTATCAAATACGTGGGTGACTGAGTAAGTGTCAAGCCAGAAGTCGGTGGGTTGCTGGGCAGGTCAGTACAAACAATCATGTGAGACGATGCATGCGATATGCAACGGGAAGGAGCAGTAGACTCACGGTGGCCGGCCAGCAGATGCGCACCTCGTACCTCCTGCCGTCTTGCAGGCCGCGAAGCAGGTACCAGGACTCGAGACCGCGGGGCAGCGACTCGGTGGGAAACTGGACAGGGACTCGGATCGGGAGGATGGTGGACGAGGGCGACAGGTAGTGCAGGCCGAGGTCATCTAGCCCGGGGCGGACATTGGAGAGAGTCACAGGGCTGGGACCAAGGAATATCGTCTTCTCGACGTTGGCATTCACCGTCCAGGCCTGTGTGACGATGCAGAGCAGCCCGGCGGAGAGGCGCATCTTTGGCGGACAGCACGTGAAGATGGGGGAGAGTTGGGAGGACCGCCATTCATTGTCTCTCACGTCGGCCAGAGCAGCGCCATAGGCAGGCAGAGGAACAACAGGCTTGAATTCGTCCGATGAGGTCGTGTTTCTCGCGCAACGGCCAGGCAGCTGCATTGGACGTGTAGCTTAGCGCCGTGGTCCGTGATAGGCGGACCCTTTTGGCCTAAAAGTTCGATTCCACAACACAACAGCACTTCTCCCCCACTGCTCCACTCCCACCGACAGCAGCTTCAACCCTCGCCGCCCAGGTTCCCCCGAGACTCCATTTCGATACCCCAATTACTACCTTTGCTCTACGCCACCATGAGAGAAGTCATCAGTCTGAACGGTATGTCGTCCCTTGCGCCATGCGCGCCCTGACCGCCTGCAGCGGGACATCCCTGGCTATTTGTTGATGCTGACTTTGTACGCGTCTAGTCGGCCAGGCCGGTTGCCAGATCGCAAACTCTTGCTGGGAGGTGAGTTGCACCCGACGACACGCGCTGCTGCTGCTGCATCCCATTCTACGCCGGAAGAAGGGGCTGCGGATAGCTCACCGCCAGTGCGCGATATACTGACTCGGCTTTCCAGCTCTACTGCCTCGAGCACGGCATCCAGCCCGATGGTTTCCTCACCGAGGAGCGCAAGGCCCTGAACGACGACCACGGCTTCAGCACCTTCTTCTCCGAGACGGGTAGGCAGCTTTCGCCCCGGAGCGCCATTTCGACTGCTAACACTGCGCAGGCCAGGGCAAGTATGTCCCCCGTACCATCTACGCCGATCTTGAGCCCAACGTCGTCGACGAGGTCCGCACCGGCCCTTACCGCTCCCTCTTCCACCCCGAGCAGATGATCACAGGCAAGGAGGATGCCTCGAACAACTACGCCCGTGGTCACTACACCGTCGGAAAGGAGCTCATCGACCAGGTCCTCGACAAGGTCCGCCGCGTCGCCGACAACTGCTCAGGTCTGCAAGGTTTCCTCGTCTTCCACTCCTTCGGTGGAGGAACTGGATCTGGTTTCGGCGCCCTGCTCATGGAGCGTCTGTCCGTCGACTACGGCAAGAAGTGCAAGCTCGAGTTCTGTGTCTACCCAGCGCCCCAGGTCGCCACATCGGTCGTCGAGCCATACAACTCCATCCTGACCACCCACACCACACTCGAGCACTCCGACTGCTCCTTCATGGTTGACAACGAGGCCATCTACGACATCTGCCGAAGGAACCTCGGTATCGAGCGCCCCAACTACGAGAACCTCAACCGTCTCATTGCCCAGGGTAAGCTGCCAGAGCCTGCTTAGAAATCCACTCTGCTAACCTGACTCAGTCGTCTCGTCCATTACCGCCTCCCTCCGATTCGACGGTTCCCTCAACGTCGACCTGAACGAGTTCCAGACCAACTTGGTCCCCTACCCTCGTATCCACTTCCCTCTCGTCGCCTATGCTCCCGTCATCTCCGCCGCCAAGGCCGCACACGAGGCCAACTCGGTCATGGAGATCACCAACGCCTGCTTCGAGCCCAACAACCAGATGGTCAAGTGCGATCCTCGCAACGGAAAGTACATGGCCACCTGCCTGTTGTACCGTGGTGACGTCGTCCCCAAGGACACCCACGCTGCCATTGCCCAGGTCAAGACCAAGCGCACCGTCCAGTTCGTCGACTGGTGCCCTACCGGTTTCAAGGTTGGTATCTGCTACCAGCCCCCCCAGATGGTCCCCAACGGTGACCTCGCCGCTGTCAACCGCGCTGTCTGCATGTTGTCCAACACCACGGCCATTAGCGAGGCCTGGTCTGCTCTCTCGCACAAGTTCGACCTCATGTACAGCAAGCGTGCCTTCGTCCACTGGTACGTTGGTGAGGGTATGGAGGAGGGTGAATTCTCCGAGGCTCGTGAAGATCTCGCTGCCTTGGAGCGCGATTACGAAGAGGTCGCAGCTGACTCCCTCGGGGATGATGAGGGTGTTGAGGCAGAGTACTAGACGGCTTCTCACCGTACTGTGTAGCGTGTTCAAGAGCAGTATGGCTCTACATTGTTGATTGGAGTGTGTCTTGTTCGAAGCCTCGCTTTTGAAGAGAGACAAGTACCAGATTGATAATGGCGGGCTACGGCGTTTACAAGGAGAGCTTCTAGCGTACCTTCTTCTCCATACATGAAGCGATTTGGGATCAATTGTCCTCTTTCTATGTTACTCCCTTTAGTAATGCCAATAAATTGTCAAGCGGCACTTTCCATGATCTAACATTTGATCAAGTATTATAAGATGATTGATTGATCAGTAGACCCTTGCACAAGAAAAACATTAAACAGGCCTAAGGCCTACATGAAGATAGAAACACGCAAAGCAGGTAACCAACCGTTAACGTAGGCTCTAGGGCGTTCAATATTCTCCTCGAATTATGTGCTATATTGAGCAGCGAACGCTCGCTGTGCTACCCAGATAAATCATCACTGCATCAAAGCAACGATTGCACAATATCCCTCATTTAACCCCAGTACCTAGAAGTCGTCCTCATCGGCATCATCCCTAGCCAGCGCCTTCTTCTCCGCCAACTCCCTAATCTTCTC
>Ga0265797_10005540_pt1 | contig 18388 bp, 23 predicted proteins | sample P2T30metagenome_FD_192433 | JGI IMG/M metagenome (GOLD analysis project Ga0265797, IMG submission 192433) | Plant litter microbial communities from East Loma Ridge, Irvine, California - P2 T30 | ecosystem: Environmental > Terrestrial > Plant litter > Unclassified | place: USA: California... | reverse complement strand
GATATGTATGAACAGCACATTGAAACCACACTGCTGTCGTGTCACCCTCCCTCATTACAGACAATCAAACCATCGATCCCCTCTCTCCCATCAACCCTGTCTTCCTGCATGGATATCCCGTTTGATAGGCCCACCTAATCCAACATGCGCCGGGAGGGCCCGTCGTTTCCCCTCGCATCGTCGTCTATACTGGTAGGAAGTATTGGGCGCACGATAGCAAAGTGACCGCTCTGTTTCGTTGCGCCGCGAGCCTGCATATCACACTCCCACCATTCCTGCGCCCGCTGGCCGGCCTCGAGAAACGACTTCAAGTCTCAACCGACGGATTCCGGTTCACTCCCTCACTCACCTCACTGCCGACAATCACGCTCGCCGTCACTCGCCCGGGAGGCGACCGCGTTTCGTCAAACGCGCGCATGTGACGAGCCGACACCGTAGGCCTTGACGACCGGATTCTTCAACTACGGCGGCGCTCACCACAATGCCCTCGTTGCGACCGACACCGCACACAACAGACCGCTATCGAGATGGTGGTCTATTCCAACGCTTCGTCGCCCAAGAGGCGACGGACGGATGATGCCCAAGCGACCGCGCAGCAGATCATCGATACCAATGCCACTCTTCACATGTTTACGAGCAAGAAGCAAAATAGGTGGATGCACATGCAAAATTTGCAAACTTCTTCTCGAAGTGAGGGAGCCTCCCGAGGTGAGGAAGGAGCGACAGGCACACCGACACCAGGCAGCAGCAACAATGCAGGAGCACTTCCACATGCAAATGGAAATGTTCAATCTGCAAATGCGCAACCATCACGGCCTCCGACACTGAATGTCAACACATCCACTGCACAATCCGCACCAGCACAGCCAGATCTGGTCAACTACGAGTCGCCGTACACCTCCCAATTCCCTACGCCAATGACGACCGCCGCAGCATTGCAATCACGCCCTCCCTCCATCTCTGCCTCTACACCGCATCCTAGCCTGCCTTCACCAGCGCCTAGCGAAGAGCATGCAAACTCGCCGGGCAGCGTGATTGCCCTGCCTGACAAGCCAGGCCCAAGTCTGCCGGTGAATGCTGCTCCTGCAAAGCGAGGACCAGGGAGACCTCGAAAATATCCAGTCGATGTGCATGCCGTGAACAAAGCACCTGCGCGAAGCCCCAATGTTGGCCCACGAGCGACTGTCACTCCTTCGCAGCTGCCAGCGAACATGCGCGTTCACACGCCGACCTCGAACCTTGCTCCTTCCCATTCACGTACAAATAGCCTCTCACGCACGAACAACGCCACGATCTCGCCACGTCAGCAGAACATGCAGCTCCCTCAGTCGCAACGGCCAAACAACTCTGGAGGGCTGTTTGGCGGGACTCGAATGCAACAACGTCTTGATGAATTCTTCAAACCTCGCGAACAAATGCTCAATCCAATCGACCAGGGCCGGAGAATCCTTCTACAAGAAGCAATCCGGAAAGATGACTTTTTCTACCTGGTACTCAGTCAAGTATTCTGCTTGTACACTAGCGATCGACGCCTCATGCCGAAACAGCTCGAGAGAGTCGGCCCGTCGTCATGGGACTACCTGGAAAGACTGCTGTGCTCCAACAGCGCTATGAGCCCGTTGGTCGTGAGCTGGTTTGCTTCATTCCCAGCGCCGGTGCACATCATCTTTGCAAGTGGAGAATACGAATTCTTCTTGAACCAGCTGGTCATTATCGAGAGCTTCCTGCAGGAGCTACCTCGTCGTTGGGACGCCATGATAGAAGCTAGCAAGCGCATGCTAGCTCCACCACTGACCCAGGACATGGTTGAGGAGCTCTATCTGATCTCTCCCGTTGTTCAGACGACTGTGTTCCGAGCTATCGCCAGAATATTCTGGAATGGGGGCGAGGACAATCCTGGTCTACAATTCTTAGAGTTCCTGCATAAAATGGACCAGGAAACATACACCTATCGCCAATGGAGGCGCTCCAAATCGGAAAGAGAAGCGGCATACGGTATGTTTACATACGTTCACACTGTCTGGCAGCAATCGAGTATGCTACCTGGAGTTAGTGCAACGGAGTTTGTGCTTCCGCGTGCTCGCGAATTCTTCAAACAGCCGCCTCCAAGCATGCAACAGGCTTTGAATGCCAATGCCAATGCCAATGCCAACGGCCAGTTCAGCCGGGGCGAAGCGCAACAAATGCAGCTCATAGAGACGAATGATCGCATCCTCGCCCAACGTCGGCCAGTACCCGGGCTTTCCGCTCACCAGTCGAGAACTTTATTGCAGAACGGCAATCGCCCGGTAGCCCATCAAGGTTTACCGCCAAATCCTTTGCAGCATCTACAGTATCAGCCTATGCAACCTCACCCTGGGCGTCTAATCAATCCTCCGATCATAGCATCCAATGTCAACGCTGCGCGACCAATGCCGAACATGCCTCAAGTGTCTGCATACCTGCCCTCAATCAATTTGAGTCACGTGATACCACCGGCAAATGCCCCGGCCAGACCCTTGCCAGTGCAGCCTGACACTGCCCGTGTGTCACTTCACCAAGCGCATCTACGATCTCCAAGACCAGGAAACCGGCAATTGATCGCAGGTGCACAGCCATTGTACCGACATGTGACGGGCTATGCGCTCCGGCCAACACAGATTGACAAGAGTCTATGCGCTCAGTCAATTAAAATGTCTGTGTCGCAGGCAGACTTCGGCAATATTCCAACTACTTCGCCAGGCCTGCTACCCGGAGAACCCAGCATTCGGACGCTTCATGAAGGCTCATTCTTGTATCGCCTCCGCTGCTGCAAGATGCCACCAGGCAAAGGATTTGACAGTGAAGCTTCTTGGGTGACCGCCGGGAATACTTGGCCTGACATATACACTTTCAAGCTGAATGACACATTCCTTGAGCCACGGCGCAAGCTACACCACGGCCGCTGCCTACCCATCGACCTGACCTCACTTCTTCACGCTGGAGACAACACTCTCAGCATCTACACCATTCCCAGTCCCTCCGAAACAAGCAGCTACGTCGTCGCGATCGAGCGCGTCGGTGTCTCCTCACACACCACCATCGTCTCCAACATCGTCCCCATATCCGCCGCAGACTCGCTCGCAGCAATCAAGCGCTCCCTCGAGAGTCCCCCCGACGAAGACGACGACATCGCAATGACATCCTCCACCCTCACAATCCCACTCTTCGAGCCCTACCGTAACGACCGCATCTGCGATACTCCAGTCCGTGGATCCGCATGCTTGCACCGCGAGTGCTTCGACCTCGACACTTTCCTTTCGCAATGCAAGCGCGAGCAGCCCGGATACCCATGTGTGCCGGACTGCTGGCGCTGTCCCATCTGCAAAGGCGACGTGCGGCCGCAGACGCTGGTCAAAGACGGCTTTCTCGTGCAAGTCAAAGAAGAACTGGCGCAAAAGGGCTTGCTAGACACTCGAGCTATCATCGTGGAAGAGAGCGGCTCGTGGAAACCTAGAATCGAAGCTCAGCCCACAGGCGTGCGCAGCGCGAGTCTCGAAGTCGAAGAAGCGGCCGCGGCTGCTGCTACTGCTGGCAATTCGAGGTCCTCTGTTGGTGCGCAGGGGAAACAGAAGGTCGTGGAAGTGATCGAGCTGGATTGATGCGCCTGTGCGTTGCTTGTTGCTCTCGACTTTCATCACTCTTGCATCTGCATCTGCACCTGCACCTGCATTTACATCTTCATCTTGGTTTTTGCTCTTTTTCACTAGGAGGTATGTTTGCTTTGTTTAGTTAGCGATGGCGTCACGGGTCTGGTCTGGTGTCAGATTTTTCGGCTTCCAAGGGATATATATCCAACCATAAGGGCGTTCGGCGCACTTGTGACTGGAAAAAAGGCTTCTGCTTGCTTGGTGAACAATACCCTCTGTTTTTTCTTTCTTCCTGCACGTAGCTAGCTAAGCCTGCCCGTAGAAATGGATCATGCTTCTTTACTTGCTCGCGTTGCTGTCCATCATGCACCTCACCTCGCAATTGACCTGGCTGCTCCCAGTGGGTGTTTAGACCACATCTATCTTCCTCGCAAGAGCAACAAGCCGCAATGATTGCAAGACTCTTGCTCGCTTGCATGGTTCGGATGTGAGGTATGTTGGCCGGCTGCTCAATGTCAAAGACCAGGCTGGAAATCGGTGAGGGTGACGAAGATTATCGCGGTGTTTGTTGGGTCGTCTAGGCCTGTTTCACCCGATGTGTAACTTTGTAGGTCAGTTGAGCATCACTTTTGAGATCGAGACTCGGCTGGCACGATTGTTGGCAATGCAATAGTTTGTGACGATAACTGCTGGTATTCCTTCATGTCACTCTTCCAAGAAATATCGAACGCCACGTCTTGGACTTTAAGATGGGCATGCGCCTCGGTTCGGAAGACGTGCTGAATGCTGTGATTCGAGAATTTCGCAGGCAGGTACCTTTGCAATTGTAATAACTCGCGTGGCGATGTATAGAATTAGCCACTCTCGAAACCTTAATACCTGCCCTGCACTCGAGCCTCGGTCAGGTATACACTCAAACTGTCCTGATTGGACGCTTTACATCTGGGAGTGCTTGTAACAATTACTTGGCTAAACACTGTGTGGTGTGTAACTTCTCCGTCCGTTTCCCTCTTTCGAGATCAAGCCTCGGTAGGGTTTTGGTTGTAATAGCTTTGATTCGTTGCTTGAAGCAATAGCTAAGGTCAGGTACCTACAGCTTCTCTCAATGACAACACGCGAACGTATAATGGCTTGACCACGAGGCTGGCGAGGATGTCAGCTGATGAAGGGCTGGCTGGCTGGCTGGCTATCGGCGGATGGTATAGACGAGAGATAAACGAGAGAAGGCGAGAACGCAAAGCCGTCTCACAATTCGTATCGCACCTCAGCTTGACTCGACGGCACTAACATCCAAACGCAGATAATGCTCCGATGACCGCAGCAAAACGCCTCCCAACTCTAATGGTGGAAGGAGAGGCGTTTTGGCTTCAGCCGCGAAGCTGTCAACGTCAAACTCTCTCTGACATGCTATACCGTTCCCTATACTGCAAAACAGTCGGTCAAACAGTTGAGCCGCTTTGGACCATCGGAGCACGACTCCTTCCAGCCTCTTGGCCATGACCGTTCGACCTCCCTTCGTCTCCATCTCTCCAATCTTTAACACCCGCAGCGCCCGCTCCCCGCCCTTGAAGAAATACCAAGACCCGCCAGCCAAGCCGCTTGACGACGCAATGCACGATTCGCGTGGGCCAGGATGTAACGTGGAGTAACACACACGCTTGTTCGTCTAACGAGCCAAACTCCGCAATTCGCCTCCAGGTTTCTCCCCTCATCACTCCGGGGTTCTCATCAAAGCACGGTTGGGGTTCGAGGTGGAGTCGGGCCCCAGCGCGCGCAGGCGAGTGGTCATGCTCACTTCCGCCCTGTCGCAGAGTGGAGAGTGGTCGTTCCGCCAGCTTGCGAGCATGCAAGCCAAGCAGAAACAGCGTCTTGGTAATGGGTCCGAGGACGCTTTGAGAAGGCGCGGCCGAGGCACTTTTTGGTGGGCTTCGCTCGGTTGGAGAGCAGAGTCGGGAAGGTGTGGATTGGAGGAGGAGGATCACTTATGTATAACAGTGGATGAGTGCGTTTGCTGTCAGATATTAAAAAACTGGAGAACCCCCGTTCAGAAGTGTGGAGTTTTGTATCGGTCGCTCCTTCTTGTGTGACTGTTCTACTACTACCTGTTGCTTGCGTGCTTGCAACAACCACTTTTGTCTACTCGGGCTCTTCCTCCCTCGCGCACAAGCACCACTACCTCAGCCCTACCACCACCCAACCCGCCATCATGGCGACCCCAAACAACCCCTCCACCACCTTGCATCAAGACACCAAAGACCACCAAATCTCCCACCTCGAACACGGCCACACCAGCGACGACGAGAAGAAATCCCTCGAAGATGACCCTCTCACCTACTTCACCCCGGAAGAGCAGAAGAAAATCATCCACCGCCTCGACAGACGTCTGGTGGTCGTTGTGGGCGTTATGTACTGCGTCTCCCTCATGGACCGTACGAACTTGTCCAATGCGGCGATTGCGGGCATGAGTGTTGAGTTGAAGTTGGGGGTGGAGATGAGATATGTGAGTTGAAGGCGGAGACTTGGGAGGAAAATCACCGGGAGTGACATGCTGACAAGTTTTGCGATGACTACAGTCTATCATAACGCTTGTGTTCTTCATCACATACATCATTTTCCAGCCGCCGGCCACTGTTCTTACTCGCAAAATCGGCCCGAGAATTTTCCTCGCGGGCTTGTGTATTGCGTGGGGCGCTGTTATGATTGGCATGGGTTTCACACAAAATTGGGCTGCTATGGCCGCGTGTCGTGTGATTTTGGGATTGCTTGAAGCTGGTTTCTTCCCTGTAAGTGAAGCATTTGAGAGATTGGCGTTTGCATCATCTGCTAAGTCTGGCTCCAGGGATGTGTCTACCTCCTCTCGACCTGGTACGTCCGTTACGACATGGGAAAGCGATACTCAGTCTTCTACCTTCTCGGCGTGGTTGCATCTGCCTTCAGCGGTATCCTCGCTTTCGGCCTCATGCAAATGAAGGGTTTGGCTGGTCTTGGTGGTTGGAGGTAAGCTGAAAACGCCAATACTTCTCAACGATCGCCCCTGCTAACGCTCGCCACAGATGGATCTTCATCATCGAAGGCGTCCTAACCGTTCTCGTCGGAATCATGGGCTACTGCCTCCTCGTCCCCTTCCCGGACGCCGAGCCCGAGAAATCCTGGAACTTCCTGAACAAGCGCGAAATCGCTTTCATCATTGCCCGCGTGAACGCCGACAGAGCCGACGTGGTCGTCGAACCCTTCAATCTCGTGAAGTTCTTGAAGCCCGGCCTCGATCTCAAGGTCTGGGGCTTCGCTATGTGCTTCTGCTGCTTGACGACTGTGTCGTATGCTCTGGCCTACTTCTTGCCCATTATCCTTCAGGGCGGCATGGGTTTTAGCGTTGGAGCTGCGCAGTGCCTTGTGGCGCCACCATGTGAGTATAACCGGCTAATATTAGTAAGGCATAACCACTGACCAGCTCACAGACGCTTTCGCCGGTATGTGCATGTACGCCACAGCGTGGGTGGCCGACAAATACCGCATTCGCGGGCCCATTATCATGGGAAACGCCGTTGTGACGATTATGGGACTCGCCATGATGGGCTGGGCGCCTGGTGTTCCCGGCCAATACGCTGGAGTCTTCTTTACATGTGCTGGAGCCAACTCTAACATCCCGCACATGATGAGTTGGCAGGCGAACAACATCCGCGGCCAATGGAAGCGTGCGTTCTGCAGCGCGACGCTTGTTGCTTTTGGTGGTATTGGCGGTATCGCTGGTAGCTTGGTGTTCAGGTTTGTCAATAAGCCTATCCATGTGCTGAAATGATGTGCTGATGGACGATGCAGAGAGCAAGACAAGCCAGGCTACAAGCCGGGTCTCTGGGCCTGCATTACCGGCAACCTAATCATTCTCGTGATCATCTCTATCACGGACGTTTACTTCTACTTCTGCAACAAGAAGCAAGCTCGCGGCGAGCTTATCATTGAGCCTGTTGCTGGTACTGACTCCTCGGTAAGTTCTCGTGAGCGATTGTGGTTTGAGGAGCACTCACTAACTCCCCACGCAGGACAAGTTCAGGTACACTTACTGAGCAGAGAAGTGAGGATTAAATCATGAATTCTGACGACAGCATGGATCATCCAAAAATTGGCAAGCATCCAGTAGAGTAGTGGCGCAGTCCATACCATGTGTACACCTTTTTGAAAAGAACCGTCGTGTCTTCCCTGACTCGTGCTGCGGTTATCGCTCGAGGACACTGCCACAGCAGTCAGTCTGTTCTTGCACGGAGGACCCATGTCGGTTTGCGGCGCTCGGTACATGCACATGTGCAGCCACGGGCCGCAGCAAGAGTGCGGCTAGGGCATCTTGGGTGTTGATTGCAATGCATGCGACGTACGCGGTTGTTCGCAGTATTGTCGCGTCCGGAGACAGAGCAGCTGTGACTATGAGCATCACGACCCTCGCCTTTGCGCGTCCGCCGCTTCTCGTGCGTAATCGTAGCCACACCTCGAGCAGTCGATAGATATTAGGTAGTTGCCTTTGCGAATGAGAGTCAGAGTCGGAAGAAAGACAGATCTGCTAAGCGAATCCGCCAACGAATTTACCCCTCCACCGGCGCTTAGAGACGATGCAAGTGCAACGGCACAGCATCTCGCCGCCGCACACGCTGGCCATGTTGGATTTATGCGGCGTGCGAGCTCGTGAGTGGCCAGACGGCATCGGCGAGGGTATCCGGGTGTTGGCGAGCAGAACTATCGCGCATCATGATCCGGAGTAGGTATTGCAATGAGCACGGCGTTCTTTGGGCGGTGGCGCGGACTCGAAGTTGCTGTTACCAAGCGAGCTTCTGTGGCTACTCGAAGGAAGCACACCAAGCCATAGCTGGTCTGGCGTGTGTTGCGGGAAGAGGCGTGCTGCAGGTATGGCTGATGGCTGAGAGATGGCCCAAGGCGCCCCTCTGCGTAGCTGTCGCGCACGGCCGGTGTTCGACACAACATACACTGACTGCTCGCCCACTGCTTGCGACGTGTTGGGTGCGCGGCGTGTTGTCCATATCTTGCTGCTCTTCATTTCCACTCTCCATACGCCATCTGGTCTTCGCTGTCCACATCAGGAGACGACTTTCCCTTTCGTACGCCACTGCAGGCGATATTGGCGACACGGCGTACCTGGAGGCGGCGCATTTGGAACTACCGGACTCAGCCTTACTGCTGCGGCGCGCGTCTTACCTCTCTCTTCTTCTTTATGTTCAGCAGCGTAATCTCTGGAGCTCATGCCATTGGGAACCCATAATTCTTGTTAATACTTGCAAGCTGCCTCGACGCTGGCCGTAGTGACATGTGGCACTAGTAGCTTCGTTGCGACTACATCCGTGCTAACGACCTTCACGACATCTGCGCCTCTATAGCTCGCGCGCATTCGCAATGGCACTCAAGAGCCCCATGATGATGCCTTCGCCCACAGGCGGGCTCTCGTCTGCTTTCTCGCCATACACGGACTCGCCAAGCTCGCCTGCGCCATTCAGCTCGATGCACCACAACCACTCGAACAGGTAAATCTTGAGACTACGCCACCATGAGGGCTGAACGACATATCACTGACGTCTGAGCTGAAGATCATCGGGCCCAACAGATTCTCTTGCACCGCCTCCCAGTCCCTACCCTTCTCAAATCGAGCCATCTCCCGTGGACTCGAACGGCACCGAGAGCACGGAGATCGAAGAAGATGCACAGGAAGACCCCGAGCTGAAGTCGCCCACGCCTACTTCTGCCACTGAGCTCATATCGCCAGATATTGAGATCAGTAGTCCTCGGAGTACGAACAGTGTAAGTGTGTCGACGCAGCTATATCGTGATCGCCGCTCACCAGCCCTACAGGAACGACCTCAGATCAACACACAGCTCCCAATGCGAATGCGGTCTGACTCTCAAGATGAAGCACCACAGTCGGTCATCCATGTCCCGGCTGGATTCAAAGACTTTCGGGAAGGGCAAAGTAGTCGGACGCCTTCCGAGACCGATCAGCCACCACTTGCTCTCCAGTCTCCTACTACTCCAGAAGCTGCGCAAAGTCCTAACAATAAAGTAAGCATGTTGCAGCGTACTAACTATGTTATCTGTGCTGACTGGGTCTCAAGCGACCTGCTAGCCTTTCGCCAGTGAACACTGATGTGCCTCGTCAGGCGGACCGATCTACACCACGAGCACAGACCCGTGGCGACCTTGAAGATGAAATCGGAAGACGCAGCAGGCGAACATCAAGCCTTGAAGGTAGCGAACAGTGCTCCGCTATTGACTTTATACGCATACTGACTTGCTCTGTAGATATACCTGAGGCTTTAGGGAAAGACGACGAGGAGTCTGAGCAGCCAAATACCGCTGGCTTGGTCGGCGATGGCTCGATGAAAGAGGCTCAAAAAGCTTCTACACCCCACGAACAAGAAGTAGCGGCTTTACGGACTGCTCTGAGTGAATGCTGGACACTTTGCAATACCCTGGCCAATCTCTCGTCCAGCCATAGAAAACGCACTTTCCAGGTAGCTGGTCGACAAGAGCAGCAAGAGTCAGCATGGCTCAGCTGTTGGCGTCTTTGCCAACAGCTGTACTACGCACGCGATGAGGAGCACGCTTCTCAAACTACTCCAACGCTGGAGCTATGCCGAGACTTTTGCCAGTCTTTGTTCGATGCTCGTGAGAAGAGCGATGAAGCATCTGACTCAGTCTTACGAGTGAGCTTCGAGCTCAACAACCACCTCTACAACACACACGATCGAAGCTTGCCCGACGCGTTCAATGAGCGAACGCTGGACTTTTATATCACACTTTGCCACCGCCTCGTCAAATTACCGACCTCATTGCCACAAGAGACGGATGCATTATTACGAGCCTGCTGGTCATTAGCAGAAATGCTCTTCAGCCTGCGCCAGTCGACTCGCGATGGCAGATCACCAGACGAAGAGCTTCTAGGATCTGCAGTACAATCCTGCTGGGACCTCTGCGATCTATTCCGCGAAGGGTGGGCACAGATCCGACCAGAAAGAAGCACCCCTCGACCCTCACAAACCACATTCCCCTTTCATTCTTCCAAGACCTCACATGGCTCTACCCGCGGCTCAAACACAGAACGTAGCTCCTCCAGCCTAAGCAGCCGCCAATACCACGACGCAGCCGCCTCCCTTCCTCCCGAAACCCCCACAACCATCTTCGACGACGCCACAACCGCCAACTCCTCGCCCACAGACTCCATCACAATCCCCAACATCCTCGTCCTTGGCCCCGCGCCCAGCACAAGCACAACAAGCAGCACAGCAAGCAACCCCAGCTCCCTCCGCGGAACCACCACAGCACCGCACCACGACCGCTGGTCCAGCAACGCCAGCGTCCTCTCCGGCTACTCCGAATCCGCTTCTAGCCAACGCACCTCCTCCACCGCAACAGCAAGCAAAACTACCGAAGAAACCCACCTGACACGCCTGCGGTACCTCCTCCTCCGCGCCGCCATCTCCCAAACAGCCTACTCCCGCTCCTCCAACATTCCTCTCCCGCAACACATCCAATCTCAACCGTCCACCTCTTTCGGCAGCTTGCCCTGGCAGATGAAAGTCTGGAGCATATACCAGAAATTGGTCGTGAATGACAAGAGCATGGGCACGGCACATACTTTCCCATCGCGCAGACTAGGCGCCGGCGAGGCCGCGAAGAGCGTGAAGTGGCTGGGTCGCAACGAGCAGTGGGTGTGGATGCGGGATTTGTACCGGATTGTGTTTGGATTTGGCATCGAGGAAGCGAGCGGGAGGAGTGGGAGTGCGGTGCAGGCTTGATTTGTTGACGGTGTTGACGGCGATGGGGCGATCGCTCAAGGCGATTGATGGGTTATACAACACGGAAGCCGGGCGATGGGCAAGACGTGGATGTACATTCGGTGCGTCGAGCTTTGAGCATTCTTTGGACATTCTTTGGCGAGGAGCGTTAACGATAAAAACCATTCGACTTCCAGAGCGATGGCGTTTTCCTGTTGGGGGGCACGAATCAATCAATTACTAGAGGGCAGGCAGAAATGGGAGAGGCTTTTTGTGATATCTTTAGACATTTGAGAAAACAACGAACTTTTCTTTTTCTGCTCTGTCCTTCATCTCTGACACCCAACCCCCGGCCAACAAACCTCCGCATCATGCAGCGAGCAATGCTGCTCTCCCCTCTCGACCTCTCGTCTATGATCCGCTAACCCCCATGTCTTAACCCGCCACCCAAGAACTTTTTCGGAGACTTCCTCCATCGCACTCGCAATCCACAAGAACGCCCGCCCGTGTCCGCTGTCTCCTAGATTTTCGCGTAGCGCTTGCCAGCAGACGCATGTATTGTCTGTGCAAGCGAAGTGCGCGAAGTAGACGTGTATCATTTCGTGTAGGAGGGCGTCGAAGAGAGTGGTGAAGTGTGGTGAGGCGAGGGTGCTTGGGTGGAAAGTGATGTGCGTGCGCGTGAGGGCATTGGCGCTGGTTGTTGTGCGTGCTATCCAAGGCGTGGCGTCTACTGAAGTGTCTGGGTTGTTCGATTTGATGTAGACGGTTGGTAGTGCACGGCAGAAGAAGAGGGTGTTGAAGAGTTTGTAGGCGCGGCCAAGGAGGGATAGTTGACTTGCGGGATTGTCAAAAGGGTGGGGGCTGCTCAAGGGACTTGTCCAGAGGGAGCGCCATTCTGTTATCGCGGTTTCTTGCTCTCGCGTGTAATTGTAATCTACCGGTTGAAACCAGTTGATCGCGAGATAAGCTAAAGCTAGTGGTTCGTGTGAGTTGAGCTGTAGAACGAATGTTGCTTCGTAGTTGCAGCGGCGTGATGGACGGATATAGGGCTGTGGGTGGTTGTGAATGTAGAGTTGCGGGCTGCAGTAGAAGCACCTGCACGCCCGAGGTCGTTGCGGCTGGGTGGGAGGAAGAGGATGGGAGAGATTTGTTCGCACTGCTGTTAGTCGTACTCTTTCGCGGAAGTCAGTGAGATACGCTGGTAAGCTCATGATTTTTGCTGTGCTGGGGTAAGTAACACTCGCGCTACAGGCAAGCTATGCTAGTTGTTAGGACATTTCAGATCTCATACAATCATGGTTGAAGTGACTGCCAATCGAAGATCTGTTTGGCATTTCCATTGCAGCAAGCTCTATCGTTTCATCAATGGGGTATCTTAGCGAAGTCTGTCATCCTCATGTATCATCAGTCGTAGCAAATGCATCTTCATGCTGCCGTAGCCATGCAGCGCTTCTTGCTTCTTCAAGAGACCCATCGCTGTCCTTGCTTATCGTATCCGATCACATCAAGTTCGATGTTGAGAGACTGGAGCATCATATCGATCGTGAAAGACTGCAAACGATCAGTATATATTACACGATCAGCAAGCAATCTCATACTCACGTCATCACCATTTCCAGTTTGCTGCCACACTTGTTTCGGACCAGTGTCGTCCTCGACGATCCTCTCATCGATATCAGCAGCCTCCATGGCCTCATGTTTCAAGCGCCTCTTCTCTCTCTTCCTGTACTCCTGCTCGTCCTCCGGCAGCTCCTCGCCCTGGCTGTCAAACTCACAATCCGCATCATCTTCCACTTCAGGCTCCGCGAATTCTCCAATGCCATTGCTACGCTCATATTTTTGCTTCTCGCTGTCCCGCCATGCTTCTACGCCGCCCATGCGATTGACACGCTCTTTGACTGACCCGAAGATCTCTTCGGCTGCGGCTTGCGATGCGAGTTTCCACTTCACTGCAAGCTCTTCGAGATCGTTGTCGGTATCGCTCGTGTACTTGGCGGCCTGGTTCAGCGCGTCTATGTCGTTGCGCACAGCTTTGATCTGAAGCTCGAGCGCTGTTATCTCTTTTTGCACTGCCTGCTCGGCCGGATCTGCGCGCTTCGCGAACGGTGTCGAGTAGGCGTATTTACGGACGGGGTTTGAGCGCACTGGAGTGATGGCTGAGGGTCTGGAGGACTGAGGTTTGGGCGGTGCAACATGAGTCGCGACACTGATTGTATGCGCGAGTGTACTTGGGACGTAAGGAGGATTTCTGGTCGCCGTCACATCACTGCGCCTGCTCTTAGAAGGCGTCTTGAGAGCGTCGGCAGTCTTGAGCGGCGAGACGAAAGGTTTACTGAGCGTGTTCGTGGCATTGTTGAGTCTGCGACGTTTCGCTGTCATCGGCGGCGATGCCATGCTGGGCCTGTTGAGAGGCGGAGATGGTTGTAGGAGGTGAAGTCTGATCAATGTTTACTTGAGCGGGATTAAGGTATGTTGCGAGCTGGAAGTCGCGCCATTGGAATTCGTCATCGCTCCTTCCCAACGCTTGGCGTCGCAGGAGTAGAAAGAACACTTTCACACCATCGTCCTTCCATGACAGCCAACCACCTAGATAAGCCCGCCCATATCCCAATCTCAGTACACTAGCTTCTGTACTGAGTAATCACATCATCGAATGTGTCAGACAAGGTCTCCGACCCCGCCAACGCTCTCTTTGCAAGTTGGAACCATCTCACCGATTTTAGTATTCGTGTAATCCGCATTGCTCTCATCATTCCTCAACAGGCCTTCTGCGACTGGAACAAAAAGACTGTCGGTGGCCTCCCGCTGGGTGCTGAATGTCTCGAAAAGCGACATGTGTTGGCTGATGGCCTGCAGTGGGTCGTCAGAATGTTTGTACAGCTGCCCGAGGCGATAGCGGCGAACTCACGGTCTGGAGGGATCCACGCAGTTGTGCTTATTCATCATCGGTGAGAGCGGTTGTGGGTGCTTCTTGGGTGTTGGAATTACTCGCGGCCTGGACGACGTCGCGATACGTGTTGAGCATGTCCTGAGGGTCGTTGTTAGCTCCTGTGTTAGCCTAGAACCCCTCGCGGTCAACCCCACCCGTGTCTTCTCCATTGTCGACACTACGTTGACAAGAACCGCAAGATCGGACAGACTTTGCGTGATGCTGTCGAGGCCAATAGTCACAGAAGTCATGCCCGAGCTGCGCCGTCTAGGCCAGGAGATCCAGATCGAAGTCTCCATCGCTACGGATATCATTAAGGCGCTTTGCTTGGGGGCCAAGGGCGTTGGTATGAGACCACCATTTCTTTACGCTATATCTAAAGTCTGCCTAGTGTTAATCGTGCGATACAGTTGCTTAAGGAAAAGATGCAGATGAACATGCGGTTGATTGGGTGTAGGACTGTTGACGAGCTGGATCCGGAGTTCATTGATACTGGGGGTTTGAGCACGCGATGCATGCACACGACTGGCGTGCCGAGCGATACGTTGGGTTCGAATGTTTATGGTCCGCTTGCTGGGCCGAAGGAGAAGGTCAATATGGGTTCTAAGTTGTAAGTCGACGCAATCCTCCAAACAAGAATTAATCGCCGTGTAAGCACTTTCTCTGTGAGTAAGGTCTACCTTATTTCACTTCGATGAACCACAGTTGAACTTGGTATCACTCAGATATGCACCGTTTTGGCGAGGACTACGCGAAGGGCAGATCCACATGCGATGACTTGAGAGGGTAAATATCGGTATAATCGCGCACTGGCGAACTACCTTTACAACTGTCATCCAGAATAAAGAACACAAGTTTGTCACGCATCGGCGCAGCACGAGTTGAGATGGACCAACCAATTGGGATCCTTTTGGCTCGCAGCCAAGGCAAATAGTGGAGTGCAGCCACGCCCCAAAAACAGCAGCCAAGACATGGCAGTTCGTGCACGGCCGATATGCAGGCTGATAGTACGGATCTCCAAGTTTGGGACTTTGAGCCTACAAAGCTCGCTCGGCCATATTCATTTCCACATCTTCTCTACAACATCGCCTGTTCAATATTCGAACACCTCTTCGCATCTCGTTGATATTCGTTAAATCGCTTCAGAGCTACAGTCTGTGGCTATCCGTCCTACCAAACGACGATACCATACAATGGCAGGAATATGTTTTATCTTGCTGTTGTGGGGATCACTCTGCACCGCGATCATCGTCAACGGCTCCACTAAAGTGCTAATGACCCGGACCGCATCCTCCAACCTTATATCGAATAGTGTCAACGCAGAGACACAAAACTTTTCGGTTTTGATATTGATCACTAGAGTATGTATGATACGACATCGATGGGAAATTAAATTCGTGCTGACCCGGACATAGTCTAGTTCTCCACTCAGCACTGGCATCGTGATTCCTTCCGTCGTGAATGACAGCATCGAAACCGACACGCCGGGCGCGGGCGGCTCTGAGGGAAAGGCCCGTCCCGATGTGAGCCACGCTGGCGGATCGGATGATGCCGGCTCGAAGATCCGAACAATCTTCTTCGAAATCGTGGGCGCTTGCATTGGCGTTGCAACTTTGATTGTCGCGGTCTTAGCATTGAGGAAGATGCCCAAGCAGAAGCTACCAAGTCCAGAATCGCCGCCATTACGACGGAACGACAATCTGGCTCCGCAGTTTGAGCTCGACGAGATGGACACAACTGTCGGAAAGCAGTCCGAAGAGCCAGCAGTCCGAATCATCAACGCCCAGGCTTCAGCGAGTGGTGACAGACCGAAGTCCAACGATGGATGCCGAGAAGAATCTTTAGCCGACATCGTACCAACAATAGAGTCTTCAGCCGGTGCTGCAACCGATCTACAGAATATCCCAGAGCAATTTCCTCACGCAAGCGCTACAAACCCGCTCCTTCGTTCTCCTTTCATCATGGTCGACAGAAGCAACGATGCGAAAAGCGTGCAGCACACGATCTGATTTATTCTTAGTCCGAGGCTTTCTCATCCAGCATATCAGCAATCACAGCAAATCATTTCTTTTGGCAATTATTTCTGTCACACGTCTTTCTTTACTACTTTGGTGGACTCCTCCATCATGGGCATATTTTAACGAATGGCGTCTCTACGGTTGTTACGACATACTCTTCAGATGATAGCATAATGTTTCAGCTATTACAGTTTACCTTCGAATCAAGCACAGGTTGTTTGTCATGCGTTCCAGGACTTGAAACACCCGGAGATCTGCCTTTGTAGCTCCATTTCACACGATTCAGAGCCTTCCAGAAGTAGTCATGGCGACTCCAAAAAAGTAACTACAGAATCACTTTCAGGCCGTACCACATCGGCTTCGCACCCCATCGAGACCACTATATACGTTACACTATCTCAGCGGAACGTCGACAACAATGCCGCGACCGACGATGACAGAGGCTTCATTCACGTCCACGAGGCAGCCGCAACCTCCAGGATCAGGGCATACGGCACACCGGAGCTCGCTTACTTGGTGGAGGGGGTGGGTGCCAAGGCGTCTCAGCAGGAACGAAATCATTCTCTGGCTTGCAGTTATGATCACCGAAATATACACGATGGAAAGCTTCAGGCCGAAGATCATGATATTGGGAGCATTTGCGTCTTATGTGACCATACTCCTGTTACCGTTGACCGAAAGAACCGGAATCGTACCACTTGCGGCCGAGCGGCGACAAGAGAGCTACTACACCACATTGACCAGATCATACATCTGAAAGCGAGGATGGCTCCTCGTCGAGCTACGGCCATGGGTGCGGGAGAGTCAATACACCGCTAAACGATCAATCGATGCACCGCATTCACCTCCATTCCATTTGCTCCAAACAATCGAGGTACATGGGTACGGGGAAACGTTGTTGTTGTGTCAATGGAGCGTCGGGTCAGGAAGGTCTGTCTGTGAGTGCGTACGAAAGAGAGGCATTAATCATAGATGTTATCGTGCAGGGTATACCAGTGTGTGGCCATAATTGGCAGTAAAGACATTGGTGGTTGCTCTGAGAGCCCATAACAAGAGCATAAATGCAGTAATTCATGCCCTTTCCTCCATTTTCATAATTGTCTGACCGCCTGTAGGTCTTTAATAAGAATGAAGGGTCTCGACCAGCAGCGCGAATGGTGGCGTAGTCTAACCAGGTCCGGCCAATCTGGCTGTCAAGTCCTAGCCTACTTCAACACTTCCCCTATGACACACACCCACTTTGAAGCCGTCAATCGCATTGATGCAGGACATCCAGATACCGTACACCCTTGGGTTGAAGCTCTATTGCGTGCTCTCACGGAAGTGGTCCGCTCACGGTCGGTAGACCGAGCAGTTTTCACTACCCGCAGCTCAGAATATTTGGACTAAACCACTATCAGAGCATCTCTGGAGCTTCTTCCTCCTGCAAGTCGGATCCATCACCGACGGACGAACGCTCACCGGTGGTGTGGCCTCGGTAACATACCGACACAACTTTCTTCTCATTCCTGGGTCTCACCGTATTCCTGCATTGCATCGAGACAATCGAAGATCATGCGGCTGTCTGCATTCTATCGTCAGCCTCGGAGAGTTACTGGGAGGTTCCATCCGGATCATTACATGAGCTTGATCGACATCAGCGCTGCTTAGAATTTGGAAGCGATATTTCACCGGTCAGCCCAGATATAGCCAATACGACCCATGCCTCTCCAGCCGTCAGGAATGAAGCCGCCTGGCCAAGGATCGACTGTATCTTCCAAAGCAGAGCACATGGTTTGCTTTATATGCGCGCCTCCAGAAGAGGAAGGACGATTATGACCATCTCAGTGGTGGTCGGGCAATCTTGGTTCAGCTTAGCTGTCGGGTTCATCCCTTGCATCCCCCAAGCGTTCACCTCCATTGGATCAAAAGCCTCGAAGATCGCTGGATCGGACCATCCCACCCGTCAATCCATGAATGGTGTGGGAACACGACCGCTCGTATGCACGCAAGAGCTGCCTGCCAGCGGTCTCCCGCTCGTGCGCTTGACCAGATGTTACACAACAGCGATAGGCCATGGAC
>Ga0265797_10005539_pt1 | contig 18389 bp, 11 predicted proteins | sample P2T30metagenome_FD_192433 | JGI IMG/M metagenome (GOLD analysis project Ga0265797, IMG submission 192433) | Plant litter microbial communities from East Loma Ridge, Irvine, California - P2 T30 | ecosystem: Environmental > Terrestrial > Plant litter > Unclassified | place: USA: California... | reverse complement strand
GAAGAGTCAGAAAAAACGTCAATCCAGGTACTCGACATTTTTCCTTCTTCTTTTCAAAACCATCGAAAAAGTTTAGATCCAAAAAAAACACATCCACACAATCCTCTACAACTTGGCGCTCAATACAGTGCGCATCCTCTTCTCTACCGCCTCCAGGTACTCGCCGGTGGTGACGTAATCGTCCTTCTTGCCGCACGCGATCGCCAGGTCCTTGGTCATGATGCCCTGGCTGTCGACGACGTGGATGCAGGCCTCCTCGAGGGACTCGGCGAACTTGACGACTTCGGGCGTGCCGTCGAGCTCGCCGCGCTTGGCCAGGCCGCGGGTCCAGGCGAAGATGGAGGCGATCGGGTTGGTGGAGGTGGGGTTTCCCTTCTGGTGCTCGCGGTAGTGGCGCGTGACGGTGCCGTGCGCGGCTTCGGCTTCGAAGGTCTTGCCGTCGGGGGTTACGAGAACGGAGGTCATGAGGCCGAGTGAGCCGAAGCCTTGGGCTACGATGTCGGATTGGACGTCGCCGTCATAGTCTATCAAGATGTTAGTAGGGTGACGTTGGGTTGTTGCCTGGAGCCAGGATACGCACTCTTCATGGCAATCAGCATGCCGCCCTCAGACTTGATCATCTGCGCAACCATGTCGTCGATCAGACGGTGCTCGTACCACAAGCCCTTGGCCTCGAACTCTTTCCTGTAAGTCGCCTCGTAGATTTCCTGGAAGATGTCCTTGAAGTGGCCGTCGTACTTCTTCAGAATGGTGTTCTTGGTCGACATGTACATGGGCAGCTTCAGGTTGAGCGCGTGCTTGAAAGAAGCGTGCGCGAAACCCTCAATGCTCTCGGTGGTGTTGTACTGCGTCTGTGCGACGCCGCCCTTGTGCTTGTCGGTGAACTCGAAGACCTGGATCGCCTCGGGCTTGCCGCCCTTGGGGGTGAAGACCATCTCGAGCTTGCCGGCGCCCTCAATCACCTTGTCCTTGGCGCGGTACTGGTCGCCGAAAGCGTGGCGGCCGATCACGATGGGCTTCTTCCAGCCGGGCACCAGGCGCGGGACTTTGGGGATGACGATGGGCTCGCGGAAGACGGTGCCGCCGAGGTGGTTCCTGATGGTGCCGTTGGGCGACAGCCACATCTGCTTGAGCTTGAACTCTTCAACGCGCTGCTCGTCCGGGGTGATGGTGGCGCACTTGACGCCGACGCTGTACTTCTTGATGGCCTCGGCGGCGTCCAGAGTGACCTTGTCGTTTGTCTCGTCGCGGTAGGGCAGGCCCAGGTCGTAGTACTTGAGGTCGATGTCCAGGTAAGGGTGGATGAACTTGTCCTTGATGTCCTGCCAGATGATGCGGGTCATCTCGTCGCCGTCCAGCTCGACGACGGGGTTCTTGACCTTGATTTTTGGGATTTGGGAAGCCATGGTGCGGCGGTGGGAGATTCCAGCGGCTATGGGTCGTGAGAGGGTGGAGGGTTTGGCGAAGGAGAAGATGGGTTGGCGGTTTGCTTGTGCGAAGCGCGAGACTACAGGACGTAGAGAAGACATGACGTCCGCGGGTGGTGTAGGACTGGTGGACTGGAGTGGCAGGAAGCTATCGGGAAATCGGGTGTGAGAGAGAGGTCGAGGACCAAGGGACCTCGGTCAATAAAGTGTTTCTTTGGGATGATGAAGCTCTCGTCCGAGCATCAACGCGGGGAAAGCGACACCGGAGGAATTGAATGCTGGTCGACCACACTTTTTAGCCTGCCGAGCTCGTCTCTCTACCAAACCACTGCTCATGTCGCCGAAGAAGCACCCACGCCCTTCGACTCGCCAACCAGTCCGTGGTCTGAGCACTCAATCCACCACCTGATAACACTCGCCGATGTCTCATTACGAATGCTAAGACCTTGGCTTGGGGAGAGGGGAAGGAGTCACGCGTGCGGCGTACTGCAATACCTCTCCATACAGCATCCTCATCATCAATATTGACACACATATATGCACTGCAGCTGCACGGCAATCCCGCATCACATTCATCCCGCTCTCTTCACGCACCCGACCCTGGCTTGCATGAAGAAACGTGTTTCGTCACAATCTGGCGGGAAACGTTTGTGAAAACCCCGGCCTGGCTGACAGCATGTTCTTTCTATATGAAGACTACTTTCGGATACTTTCACATGTGACAGCAAGACCATACAAAAGACTAATGGTACTTGATAGGCGGTCAAATCATTCAAAACTGGCTCCACGCTGTCTGATTGGTTGATGTGGCTACTTACGCATGACTACTCATATTGACTTCACGCCATACCTGGAGCCAAGTTGCACCTCACAAAGGTTTTATGTAGTTACTGACGATGGCCATCAGACTGCCAGGTACCAACACTTCCATCCGCATTGAGATGGCAGCGATGGCAGCATTCGCACGTCACGTGGCCTGTCTGGACCTCACATTCCTCAAGACTTGTGCTGGGAGATGGAATGCCGCTAACCACAAAGCAGCCTTTGCTGAGACAAAAACCATGTGCAACTAGACCCTGACGTAGTATGAACATTCGTCACTTGGCCTACCATCTGGAATGTGGTAACCAAAACGAAGGAGGCTGGTGTAAAGTATTACAATAGCTCTGTCTTATTGTGTATTTCCCTCGTAAGCTTACACAACTCACTTGCACGAATTCCCAACCTCGATCTACCAACCTCCCATTGTTCACCTTTACAACACACCACTACAGTCTACTGGATCTTTCGACAAGCGATTGGCCAACATCAGTATCGACAAAGACCATCCTGTCAATCGCGGTCTCGACCTCTCCTAACTCTCGGTTATGGCTTCTCTCCAACAACCAGCTTCACTCCCAATCCGGTCTCACAACAAAGACTCTGACTGGTCCAGTTTCTGCAACAATGTCTTTGAGGAATATCTCGACGATGACGACCTCTTCGGAATCGGTGCTCACAATTCGCGGAGGTTGAGCTCTTCGGACGACTCGGGCAAGAATCTCTTTGACTTCTCGGGGTCTTCAGAACAAAGCAACCAGACCGACGGTACCTCGCCTATACCTTCCTGGGAACATGCAGGCCTCTACACTCCCGTGCTGGAGGCTCAACAGTCTCAGGCGAAGGAGAGCGTGGGCTTCTGGCAGCGCACGTTGATGGCGCTTGAACAAAACGCTGCAGAGACAGAACACAAGCAGGTCCTGCGTACGACCAAGTCACACCCGGACTTCTTGAGCCTCGGAGGACATCCATCTCCTCCCGCCATCCCTGATTCGCCAACCGACCAATCACTCTCCGTTCAGCGCCGTCGGGTTCCTCGCCCTCCTGCCGCAAACGGAAATAAAACGTCAGCGACCTCAGCAACTCGATCAGTCTCGCGCGGCCGGCCGACAGGTGTATCGAAGACTCCCTCAGCAGCTGCGTCTGTCAATCCTTATGGGATCATCTGTAAGACCAGCGCCTCTCCACACAAGATGATGACCCCGTCGCGCTATCGAGCGGGTTTCAAAGACGTGTGGGCCGAAAACCTCCACAAAAGTGGCAACACCGCAAGATATCAGCTGCACGTGCCATCGCATGCGAACAGCCGGTCTACATTCCCGGCATCGCCACCGTCTTCGGCCAGAATAACGCAAGATGACTTTGCTGCTTTCGGTTCACCTTTGGCTTCAGCACAGTCTCCTTCGTTATACGACGCGGAACTCTCACCCCTGACAACCTCATTCCAACAGCAGGCTCGGATCTTCACTCCGGTCGCATCTCCCTTGTTCGAGCCGCAGGACGATGTCTCGTACTTTGATGCCGTGCCGGCTGTTCCAGCTGTTCCTATGAACTTCTATGGCTCGCAGGTCCTGCCTCTCAACGACACCAGTCCCACCTTCCCGGAGAGAACATCCTCGCTGACTGCCAACAGGATTGGCTCCTTCGACTTCGGCTTTGGAAGCACATCGAACGAACAGGACAGCTGGAACACCAACACGCTATTGGAGACCACAGTACCACAGTATGCCAGCGCTGTCTATCCAGACCCATTTGCTGGGCTGAGCGATACCATCCTCCCTTCAATAGAACACCACGACCCACTTTCCGCCGGCCTAGGAATCAGCTGTAATCCAGCAGCCCTCATCTCGCCAACTTACAGCAACATGGCCGACATCGCCCCTCTTCCAACCCCAGACTACCACCCCCAAATCGCCACAGCCCCGATGTACATCAGCAAAGCACCTCACGGTCTCCCAAGTACTCCGCACCGCCGCTCTCGATTCCGCTCTGGCTCCCCATCACCAGGACCACCTCTCACCGAGCCCCGCAGTGGTGCTCGCCGTAACACCCGTGGCCCGTCTACTTCTCGTTCACGCTGCACTTCTCGCCACCGCCGAGCGAAATCAACCAACAACACGCCTCGTCTTGCTACTACTACAGACCGCAGTGGCTTCGTCAATTACACTCCGCATGACAGTGGCAAGATTCTCAATGGCGTTGCTCCTTCGGGCAGCTCGAAAACTAAAGCTAGACGTGAGAAGGAAGCGGCTGACAAGAGGAGAAGGTTGAGTCAAGCGGCTGTTAGGGCCGTGGTCGAGGCTGGTGGCGATCTGGATGGTTTGGAGAGGGCGGGCTTGTTGGCTTAAGTTTCTTGAGGTGAGAGTGAGAAAATGGTTGGCGTCATCAAACATAGTAGACTTTGAGAGGATTGTTTGGGTGTGAATGTATATACGGTCACGAATTCCAGACCAACGAGATGTTGAGTGGATTTTAAACGCCCTCATCGCACTGCACCTCTTCTCAGTCGTTACTGTATCATTGTGCGCAATAACTACTCGAAATGCAAGTATTCTGATGTGACATTTGATACTATTGTGGGCATACGTGTTAGTCAGATAACCCCAACCCCAACCCTACTAACACATGATGAAACGGCGTCAATCAATTGACTTGATTGACGAACTGGTTGTTCAGTCAATCAAATCTGTGCATCAGTCGAATTCGAGTCCTAATAATGCCTTCGCCCTCCGAGTATCTCAGCACCTTGGAGATCTCTCTAGTCATACCACGACTCTACCAATACTCTTCGCCTTATTGTGACAAATTGACAAATGTGGCCAACCGTCTAGGTTTTGGTGGGGCGCACCGACACCGGTGACGAACGTCTTCAACTTTCTTGACGCATCGAATGTTTCCCAAACACTCGATTTGCCATTGCCGCAACTCCATTTGAATATTTATCTTGCAACATACACCACATCTATCCGCCATGGCCACTACATTCCCCCCACCTCCCGTCAACACCATTGGTACAGTGCTACTTCACCTTCCTCAGACGTGATCAAGAATTAACACCCCTGTCAGACTGGGACAATGTCGGCTTCAAGGTCCGTGAAGGTGAGCTCTACCATCTTATTGCACTCTCATATGGATATGATATTGACCATCTATAGTGAACGGTCACATCGAATCTACCTACTCGGTCAAGACTGGCAAATGGACCGCCCCGGAGTTTGTCGAGTCACCTTTCATGCGTATCCACGGCATGGCACCTGGCCTCAACTACGGCCAGCAGTGTTACGAGGGACTGAAAGCCTACCGCTCGCCTGACGACAAGACCATCAACGTTTTCCGTCCTCAACAGAACGCTGAGCGTATGCAGCACTCTGCCTCCGCCATCTCCATCCCTCATGTTCCGGTCGAGCACTTCCAGCAGTGCGTGCAGCTGGCCGTCAGCTTGAACGCCGAGTATGTTCCTCCTCACCGCACAGGATCGGCCATGTACATTCGTCCTCTTCTGTTCGGTAGCTCAGCTCAGCTGGGCCTGAGCCCTCCCGAGGAGTACACGTTTGTTGTCTTCGTCATGCCGACCGGTGTCTACCACGGTGTCCACCCTGTTGATGCCCTCATCCTCGAGGACTTTGACCGTGCTGCTCCCAACGGTACTGGTAGCGCCAAGGTTGGTGGCAACTACGCTCCTGTGCTCCGCTTCAGCGACAAAGCCAGGGGCGAGGGTTTCGGCATCACTCTCCACCTGGACAGCGCCACCAGGAGTGAAATTGACGAGTTCTCCACCTCCGGATTCATTGGTGTCAATGGCACTCCGGAGAAGGGCATTACCATCGTCGTTCCGGACAGCAAGAACGTGATCAAGAGTGTCACCAGTGACAGTGTATGCCAGATCGCAAAGTCTCTCGGCTGGAAGGTTGAGTGCAGGCCGGTAAGCCTTGACCCCGATTGATATGCTGTTGACTCTCCATCTAACAATACTCCCTGCTACAGATCAAGTACGAGGAAATCTCTTCCTTCGACGAGATCATGGCCGCCGGCACCGCCGCCGCTCTCGTCCCGATCAAGAGCATCACCATGCGCTCTCGCAACGACAAGTTCGAGTTCCAGGGCGGTAGCGACGAGCCCGGTCCCGCCTGCGTCAAATTCTTGGAGCAGCTCCAAGGCATCCAGCGTGGCAAGATCGAGGACCAGTTCGGTTGGTGCCAGACTGTCAAGCAGTACACCGCTGGCAAGGACTACCAGATGCAGAGCGGTGCTGCTGGTGCAGGTGCCGGTGAGGCGAAGACTGTTGGTCAGATGCCTTGATCGGATCAATCGTTGTATATAACGCTATAGATGAAGTTACATGAGCCAGATAGGTTGAAAGCTCTGAGTAACGTCAAGATCAACGATCTTACAGTGTATCGTCTATGCGTGGAGCTTGGCACCGCTGCAGCAACGATTCACGTCTACCTATCGGACCAATGATCTAGTCGTCTCAACTTCCGCCACTCTATCGTTGTCCACAGATGAGAGCTCGGTTCATCACATTCACAACAACAAGATTCCCTAATTCGCCCGACACTTTCTACCCCGGAACACCAAAACCAGCCAGCCGTTATGCATCCGGATCCGCGGCCAGTTATGCACGTCCCTATCGAATCGCTGACTCGTTCGGTCCGTCATGGTGGATGTTTGCACTCTGACATCAGCCCGCGGCATCCGTAGATACCAGAAACCTCACTAACGCAACCCAAAATAAACACATGTCCCAGCGAATGCGCCGAGGCATGATGCCTTCCTTCGTGACGTTGAAACACCAGTTACACCTCATTGTTCCGCCGGGTTGAACACAATGGCTCTCTCAACTCGCTCAGGAATGGGCAGCGTCCGTCGCGCATTGCTATCGTCTTCTTACCAGAGCCAGGCTCTAACCGGTCCACAATCGTCGCAATGGACGTTCAAAGTCGTTGCCGCGGCGGGAAGACAGAGGAGGGGGGTTTCTCTGCAGGCTCTCGATGAGAGGAAAGGAGGTATGTAATGCCCCACGAACGAAACCCTCAAACCAATCCTTCAACTCCAATCACGGGCGTGGAATATAACATTGACACACGAACGACATTCCCAAAATGCTAACAGATTCTCTTCCACTGCGCAACCAGACCGCCAGCGCGTCATAGTCCTAGGCTCAGGCTGGGCCGGCTACTCTCTTTCCCGCGACCTGGACCCGCGCAAATACCAGATCGTCGTCGTCTCCCCGCGCTCCTACTTCGTCTTCACGCCCCTCCTGGCCTCGACGTCCGTCGGGACGCTCGAGTTCCGCTGCGCGCTGGAACCCACGCGGGCCCGCAAGGGCGAGAAACAAGGGCCCCAGTTCTTCCAAGGCTGGGCGGACGGCGTGGACTTCGATCAACGGACGCTCCAAATCGAGGAGACGGTAGAGGACCCTTTGCAGAGCGTCGCGCTCGCCAAGGACAGAGGGGTGGGGGATGTGGAGGGCAAGAGGGCCAAGGGGAGAGTGTTTGAGATGGGGTGGGACAAGCTGGTGGTGGCCGTGGGGTGCTATTCGCAGACTTTTGGGACAAAGGGCGTGCGGGAGCATGGGTACTTTTTGAAGGATGTCGGGGACGCGAGGAAGATTCGTAACCGTTTGCTGAGCTGTTTTGAGACGGCGAGTCTGCCTACGACTAGCGAGGAGATGAAGAGGATGTTGTTGAACTTTGCGGTGGTTGGCGGTGGGCCGACGGGTATTGAGTGGAGTGCTGAGCTGTGTGATATGATCGAGGAGGATATGAAGAAGCTGTATCCTGAGTTGGTGGGGTATTCGAAGGTTTGTTCGATTTTGTCATCTCTTGTCTACGGAAGATCTCTTGAAGCTGACCAAGTAATCAGATCACAGTCTACGACGTCGCCCCGAAAGTCCTCAGCATGTTCGACGAGAAACTCGGCAACTACGCCCTGAACCACTTCAAACGCAGAGGCATCGACATCCGCACCTCACACCACGTCAAAGAACTCCGAGCCGGCGTCCCCAGCCACATGAAATCCAGCGTCCGCGACGAAGCCGGCTGCTACACCCTTGACCTGAAAGAGGAAGGCGAGGTCGGAGTCGGCATGTGCGTCTGGAGCACCGGCCTGATGATGAACCCGTTTGTCGAAAAGCACCTGCAAGACAAAGTCGCCCTGCACGAAAAGACCCACGGAATCGTAACCGACGACCGCTTGCGGGCCAAGAGGCCTGATGGCAGCGTGATGGAGAACGTGCACGCTCTCGGAGATTGCGCTGTTCTTGAAGGGACTGCGTACCCGGCGACTGCGCAGGTGGCGAGCCAAAAGGCGAATTGGCTGGCGAAGAGATTGAACAAGGGTGATTTGGAATCGCAGGGGTTCACTTACAAGAACCTGGGTGTCATGGCTTATGTGGGCAATTGGAATGCCATCATGCAGACCGACGGCGGAGATGTTAGTGGAAGGGTTGCTTGGTTCATCTGGAGAGGTGCTTATTTGGCCAAGTCGGTGAGCTGGAGGAACAGGATTCTCATTCCGGTTTACTGGTTTGTTAACTGGGTGTTCGGACGCGATATTTCGAGGTTCTGAGCGGGAGGTTCAGTTCAATGGGGACTTGATAGAGATAGGTCGGACGCATCCATCGAGTTGTAATACCTGCAAACAATTAATGTATACTCTCCACATCTGGCTGCTTTCATATGTCGCCTAAAAGGCTTCGGTCTACTCACGTCAGTAATCAATCGATAAAACGAAGTGTCTCGTTCGCGTCTGGCGGTGTCCCAGTCGATACATGTAGTGTCTCCGTCTCCAAGACTTACCTATGGCTGGAACGAACTGATGAGACGAAGAGCGAAGCAGACTGCGTGGCCGCGTCCAACAGCACTCTTCCCGCACTGCATTTAGCACGAAATGATGAGATTTGTAAACAACGTCGTCAAATACAGGCCGCGCGCAGCCAAAAACACAAACTGTTACCGTGGGTATCAAATGAACCTTTCCTTCCGCCTCCACCATGCCATTCTTCTGAAAAAACCTCAAACGACATGTTTTCCAGCACCCTCTACGCGGACTCCTTCTTGTGGCCGCCCAGGCCGAGTGCAGACTTGCCCCGTTCTAGCAAGCTCGGCTTCTCGTGTGCGCCCTCGCCTTTGCTGGGGGAACGCTCTTTCTTCACCTTCTGCTCGCCTGTGCCAAGTGTGACCATGTTGCCCTCGCCGCCGCGGCCCCAGTGGTAAGTACCAGTGGTGGGTTCTGGCTTGGCGTGGTGGCCGGGAGCGTCCACGTCCTGAGCTAGGCGCGCATTATCCGGGTTGTCGTTGGAGACGATGTTGCCTTGTCCTGTGTTGTGAAGATCAGCATACCGGACGGGTCGATCGTTTGCGCATTGTTCCAACAAGGGTAAAGGATTGCGCACCGCCTCTGCCTGTGGTGTAGTTTTGCGACTTGATCGTCGGCGTTTGAAGGCTGTTGGGATCGACGCCGCTGGGGTCTCCGGCGTTCATGTTGCCCGCGCCTCCTCTGCCGTGAGACATGCTGCGTTTGTTGCCGGTTTGTTCGTGGGATTTGGTTCGTTGGAGCGGGTCCATGGTGTTTCGCGCGGGGTGGGATGGGTAAATAGTATATGCTCGATGCGACTCGATGCGTCGGTAGGCTGCAGTATGCAGGATGATGCGTGGTGGCGTGCAGCAGGGCAGCAGGTCAAGATAAGGGAATGGGATGCCAGTGAGAGATAACAAGAGAGAAAGTGAGGTCACGGCGAGTTGGAGTTTGTCTTACGAGAAGGGTTGCGTTGGTTGCGTTGGTGGCTCGCTCGCGCCAGGCGCATTCCCTCGTGGTTGGCTGCCGTGACTGCCCAGAGCGAAGTCGACGTCATGCCCAGCCCTGCGGTTCACCAGATCAATCAAATGCACGAAACATCACATGGCGACGTAGAGCCAAGAACAAACGACCCGACGGAAAGGTGACGACGACGTGACCGACTCCACCGAGGAATCTTCTTTCGCATACAAAACATTGTGAGGCTCAGTCGAGAGAGTTTGGTAGACCGGTTCGCGGGCCTGTGCTTGCTGATAGGGAACTGCCGCCGCATCTGATTCGATAACCCGCGCGGCTCACGGAGCCCACGCCTCAGGGTCGGTGACTACTATCGCGCACTCTGCACATGCAACTCCGGTCGATCGCATCCCAACCAAGCCTTGCATACCTGCTGAGATCCTGCAATCCATCAAACATGGCCGCCCCATCTGCACTCCGCACTCTGGAGGCTCTGCCCCGTCTATCTTGGACCGCCAGCAGCATCCGCCCCTCAGCAACAGCAACTCTCGCTGGCCATGGCTTTCAACAACAGAAGCAATACCAGTCTCCCGCAGCCCGTACCACTGCAACATCCGCCATAGCTAGACAACGCTGGACCGCCCGTCGTCTTCCACCAATCGCTCAGCAACATGCCACTCTCCGCGCATTCTCTTCCACTCCAGCCATGGCCAAGGACCACCACTTCGACACCTTGAAGTTCGTCCAGCGTCTGCAGGCCGAAGGTTTCAGCGAGGCACAGTCAGAAGCCATGATGAAGGTCCTATCAGATGTCATCGAAGAGTCGATCCAAAACCTCACACGCACCATGGTTCTCCGCGAAGACCAGGAGAAAGCGACCTACACGCAAAAGGTGGACTTCGCCAAGCTCCGCTCCGAACTGCTGAGCGCAGACAGCACCGAGTCTAGCCTGACGCGCGCATCGCACGAGCGTCTCACCAACGATCTGGCAAAGTTGAACTCGAGATTAAGGGATGAAGTGCAGCGGACACAGTCCAGCGTCAGGTTGGACTTGAACTTGGAGAAGGGCAGGATAAGGGAAGAGGCGAACAGTCAAGACTTGAAGATCAAGGAGACAGAGACTAGGATTGAGCAAGAGACTGCCGCGCTGAGAGAGAGACTGGAAGCGGTCAAGTTCAGCACACTGCAGTGGTTGATGGGTGTGTGCACAGGTACCGCCGCCATTATTCTCGGTGTATGGAGGCTGTTGATGTGAGGAGGCATTTCCGTTTGTTCGTTGCATAAGGTTTGGAAGCCGTATTACTAGAGATGTACAGTACAACATCCAATGCTTCTGACAGTAAGGGTCAGTCGGTGATATCTTACTTTGCGTGGTCAGACGCGGGCTCTGGCGTGGCTTCTTAGGTGTTCTACATTCAGTGTATAGCACCAGTCATGAATTGCAATCGGTATCGTCTTGAGGTTTTTAACATTCAGACATCGCTGTCAAATACGTGAGGACTGTTATTGAACATTTAAGGTTCCCATGCCGCCTTACCGAGACGTGGGGGCGGCCGGACGCTAGTGCCTGCCTGCGCGAGCTCCAGACATGTGCGCAAGCACCTTTGCGCCGGCGACATCAACACCGTCACTACAACATCAACCTATTCGAAGATGGATCTTCCGCCACCTCCTCCCCCTCCCCCGCCGCCTTCAAATGTCGTGCCACCGCCACCACCATCGGACGCCGCGCCACCGCCTCCGCCCTCAGACGTCCCACCACCACCTCCACCGAGCGATCTTCCACCTCCACCACCTCCAGTTGAGGAGCCCTCAAAAAAGCGCAAGCTAGGGTGGGGCGCCAAACCCAAGGCTCAACCGCTCAATATCGAAGAACTTTTGGCCAAAAAGAAGGCAGCAGACGAAGCAGCTGCAAAGCCAAAGTTCTTATCCAAAAAGGAGCGCGAAAAGCTCGCATTAGAGAAGCGGGAGAAGGAAGTTGCAGCTAAGAAACCATCGAGCGTTGTGAATGGCACGAATGGTACACACGTGGTTGCGCAAGAGCAACAGAGTAAAGCAGCGCCGACTGGACCGCGAGCTATGCGAGGGCAGCAACAACAGCAAAGGCTACCGAGCAAGGGCTATGACTTGCCGAGCAAGGGTTACGACATGCCAAACAAGGGCTTTGACATGAAACCACCACCGGCTCCCAGGAATGTGTCGATTGTAGACGGACCACAGTCGAAGAAGCCTAAGGATGCGGATGTGGAAACAGCGATGATCAGGCAGCGGTATATGGGAGCCGACACGCAAGTGTCATCGTTCTCAGCAAAGAAGAAGAGGAAACGGACAACGGAAAAGAAATTCAACTTTGAATGGAATACAGAGGAAGACACTAGCCCGGATTACAATCCTCTTTACAACAAACGTGCGGAACCGAACTTCTTTGGACGCGGAAAACTTGGTGGCTTCACAGACGACATGACCCAGGAACAAGTGCAGAAATATGCTGCTTCTCTAGCGGAGCGTGACCCTGAGCTCGGCCCACAACGTGCCGCACAATTCTTGGAGATGGAGCGCAGACGACGCGAGGAAGGTGGTAGGAACGGTATTGACATACACTGGAGTGCAAAACCCTTGGACAAAATGCGAGAGAGAGACTGGCGTATCTTCAAGGAGGACTTCAACATTGCAACCAAGGGTGGCAACATTCCCAATCCGATGCGCAGCTGGAAAGAATCTGGCCTACCGAGTCGCTTGTTGGACATTGTGGATCAGAATGGCTACACAGAGCCTTCAGCCGTGCAAAGAGCTGCTATTCCTGTTGCTTTGCAGTCTCGCGATTTGATCGGTGTTGCTGTGACTGGTTCGGGTAAAACCGCCGCGTTCCTGCTGCCCTTGCTGGTCTACATCTCAGAGCTTCCTGAACTCGACGAGTACACAAAGAACGACGGACCTTATGCGATCATTCTGGCTCCGACCCGTGAGTTGGCACAACAGATTGAGATCGAAGCGAAGAAGTTTGCTACACCTCTAGGCTTCAAATGTGTGTCGCTCGTCGGTGGTCACAGCATCGAGGAACAATCTTACAACATGCGAGATGGTGCCGAGATCATCATCGCAACACCAGGTCGTCTCGTCGACTGCATCGAGCGCCGCGTCCTCGTCCTCAGCCAATGTTGTTACATCATCATGGATGAAGCCGATCGAATGATCGACATGGGATTCGAAGAGCCCGTCAACAAAATCCTCGATGCGCTCCCCGCCAGCAACGAAAAGCCCGACACAGACGACGCCGAGAACCCCCTAGCAATGGCCCGCCACCTAGGCGGCAAAGACCGCTACCGCCAAACGATGATGTACACCGCAACCATGCCTTCGGCCGTCGAACGCATCGCGCGCAAATACCTACGCCGCCCAGCGATCGTCACAATCGGCAACGTGGGCGAAGCAGTCGAAACCGTCGAGCAGCGCGTCGAATTCGTCCAGGGCGAAGACAAGCGCAAAAAGCGCCTGTCCGAGCTCTTGCACTCGCAAGAATTCAAACCCCCGATCATCGTCTTCGTCAACATCAAGCGCAACTGCGACGCCATAGCCCGCGACATCCAGCGCATGGGCTTCAGCTGCGTCACGCTGCACGGAAGCAAAACCCAAGACCAGCGCGAGGCCGCCCTGCTATCCCTGCGCGAAGGCAAAACCGAAGTCCTCGTCGCCACCGATCTCGCGGGTCGCGGTATCGATGTGCCGGACGTTTCGCTCGTTGTCAACTTCAACATGGCGACTAACATCGAGAGTTACACTCACCGTATTGGTCGTACGGGTCGTGCGGGCAAGCAGGGTGTTGCTATCACTTTCTTGGGAGGCGAGGATAGTGATGTGTTGTATGACTTGAAGCAGATGATTAGCAAGAGCTCGTTGAGCAGGGTTCCGGAGGAGTTGAGAAAGCACGAGGCTGCGCAGCAGAAGAGTACGAGGGGTCAAAGGGCGAGGATTGAGTGAGTGGGTGAAACGCTGATTGGTTGATTGATGTATCATAAGATAGACTGTGCAATGTACCTAGATGTTGCCAGTGTCTTGTCAATGAATGCTAGCAATCGCCAAAACCAAAGCTCGAGATTGAGAGCTTTTTTTGAAACTCGCATCAAATCATCAAAAGCAAAGCTCAATCGGACAAAGGTAATTTTTCTGAAGTTTCATACTTTTTTTTTACTCTTGATAATCGTCACTACTTTTCTACAAACAAACCCAGACGTCCACGCTATGCTCCTTTTCCCTCCTTCATTCATGTTAAAAAAAACAAAGAACCTCTCCCCATCCGGCCACTGGTATAGCCGGATATGCATCAAAGCGAGCTTGAGCTGTTGTGTATTTGGATCGATCGAAGAAGGATTGATCCAATGCTGTCGACGTGATTGCGTGCTGCGTATGCGTTGTGCGTTTTCTTCCAAACCGACCTGAATCTCGTTTCTATTTTCCTTTTTGTTCTTTTCTGCTCTTCCATGAGGGACAACCTGGGGAGAAACTTTCCGCGACAACAAGAGGGTTCTCCCCAAACCATGATCGATCGATCGATCAGTTCGAAGGAAACCGATCACATCAATTCGAGTCGTCTTAGAAGGCAGAGTCGTCGTAGTGAACCCGATCCAATCGGATGGATGACTCATCGGTGAATCGCGGTCAAGGTCAAAAGCCAGCCGGAATCCAGAAAATGCGATTAATGCTTGGACGGTATCCTGAGCCAGCGTTTTGATTGAATTTTTTTCTTTTCTTTTCCCTTCTTTCCCCGCGACACGACTTCGCCCTCGAGTCCACCGATCCGACGGACGCCTGCACGTCTCCTACAAGCGAACCTGAGAATGGCCGGCCAAATTTTCAAATGCCGCCAAACGAGGCCGGCTGGATCGTGGCCCGGCGGCCCTGGATCAACCTTTCGGTCTGCACGTACAGACTGTCAAGGTATTGCATGGCGCGAGGGTCCTTCAAGATCTTGGCGACCTGCAAGCCCGAGCTGATCAGTTGCAAGATGTTGCGATCGTCCTTGAGCGGGCGGCTCTGGTGCTTGGCCGCATGGCGCATTTCGAGGCTGTTCTCCAGGATCGTGATCAGCTGCTTGATCTGGCCGTTGTACAAGACGCGGGCTGGGATGCGGCGTTTGGTCGCCAGGCGCTTGAGCAGGTAGACCCACTCGGACCACTCGCGGTCGGCGGCGCTGCGGACGGCTCGCTTGTCCGGCTCGATGGGGACGGGGAACTGGTAGCGGGCGACGAAGTCGTAGCCGCACTGCGAGAGGCGGTCGTTGACCTTGGTCAGGATTTCGTCTTGTTCCTGCGCGTACAGCGTGATGGGCAGCTGGGGCAAGTCCTCCTCTTTCGGCTCGTAGTCGCCGTCGGCGGGTTTGTCGAGGAGCTGCGAGGGCCCGTCGAATTCGTCGCGGTTCGAGGGCCGGCGTTGCGGGTACGTCTTGCCGCTGCTGTGGATGCTGGTGGTGCTCGAGGCCGCTTCGCCGTAGTAGTTGCTGTTGTTGTGAGGGAGGTTGTTCATTCGCGTGCTCTCTGGGGGACTGCGCTGGAGGCCCTGCTGCGGGTAGTTGCTCTCCCAGGGACTGTAGGACTGGCTGTTGGCGGGGGACTGGTTGTTGGATTGGGGGAATTGGCCCAGGCCTGGCGAGGCGGGCCATGGTGAGCTTTCGGGATAGCTGACGTTACGTCTGTTGGACCAGTCTGGGTCTGTTCCCCATCGTTGCGACTGGTTGTTCTGATACGATCGTTGTTCGGCGGCCATGAGACCGGGCGGATAGCTTTGATATGGCTGAGCATGTGTTGTTGAGGCAACGAGGTGGTTAACGATTGCAAGTGAACGTACCTCACGGCCGGTGACGGTCTTGTGGACGACCAAAGGTCTGACCTGTCGTTGGGCTGGGCGAATCGCTGCTGTCTGGGAAAGGCATTCTGGTAAGCCGACGAGGTCTAAGATGCAAGCAGGTTGGGTAGGGTTGCATACTGCCTAGCGAAAGCCTCCTCGTGTCTGCCATATAGTGCATTGCCGCGACGAGGGTCGTTAGGCGCATAACCCATGGGCGATATGGACGGTGGGCCCGAAGCCATGTCAAGAATGCAGATAGTAAAAGCCAAACAAAAAGCGAGGGGCGTAAATGAAAGGATGAGCCGTGTCGGTGTCTGCCTGTCAGGCCGACCGAATGCAGAAATTTGCGGCCAGAGGGAGTAAGAGTTTGTCGTTTACGTGTGAATAGCAGACCACGAGGCTATCGAGGGGAAAATGTGGCCTCGTGGTTGACTAGCAGAGTGGAAGTGGAAGAAGGCTCCATCGCACATGCTTGAGCAGGCCCCATAGGCTAGAGGTATAGCGATGCGCAAGGGAACCCTCCGGCACGCCGAAGAAAAGCGATGAAGAGGAAATATTCGAACCCAACTGCTGCCCATTGCGTAGGTTCGGGTCTCGTGGGAGGCCACGCTTCGCGTGCCTTGCGTCGATCTCCGCCTGGGAAATAGGCTAGGCGATCTCGCCGCACACAGCACGCAGACCCAAAGCAGACAGACTACCAGAGAGAAAAAAGCTTTTGGCAGCTGGGTCTTTGGTGGACAAGGGGCCGTTTGACCCTTGCAATTTGGCGTGCACCGGGTGAGTAGAACGAGACTTCAAATCAGCGAAAAAGTCAGGGAGTAGTCCAGACAAGTGCCCGTTCGTTCGGCTAGGGCGCCGCTGCTCGGACGTATGTCTAACGACATGGACGATACTTCTGACTTGTCACTAAACGCTGGCGGACCGGTTTGCCCTGCTGTGGTGCACCCTGCCAAGCGTAACGGCAGTGATACACGTTGTGCGATGGTGCACTGGTCGCTGCCCAAGACGATGCTGTAGTCGATATCTCCCGGTCACGAGAAGGATCACTTCCTTGCAAGGACGCGTGCCGGCCAAGGAGAACAGGACTGCCATGCCGAAGTGCGGCGTGCCGTGCAAAAGGACAGATCGGGCGGGTCCAGGGAGTTGGGTAAGAGATGGAGCCTTTGCGGATGTCAAAAAAATGCTCGCGTGCCGATTGGACAAATCCACCCTGGAGCCTCATCCTTGAGGACCACAGCACGGACAACATTCGCGAAGAGTTCGCTCCTCACTGTCGAAAATTCCCCGGACTACGAAGGATTGTTTGTGTTTCGCCCTACACAAAGCTCACACCGACCATGTGGCGGTCCGCTTCAAACCGTAAATATTGGTGTTGGCGGGTTAAGCGGTCGAACCAAGACTCCGACATACAGTAGTATGGACGAAACGCTGCAGCATATTGGGCATGCCTGCATTGTTTGTACAGCAGGCCATGTGCTAGTCGAGATTGACAGGCGAGGCAGGGCTGACTCGCTGATCACTAACCGAACGGCAAAGTCTTCTGGGGAAGCCTGGTTATGAACACAACACTCGTGAACCAGGGAGATGCCTGTCAATTAGTGCCAAACGCAGGCCCTACCTCTGCTACAAAAACGAGACGGTAAGATTCGGAGTAGTGACAACGCATCGATTTCCCACGCGTCGAACGTTTCGGCTTCCACTTCCAGACGTTTCCTTTACTTTTGGTGCTGTACTACTTGTCTCGCCAAGCGGCGTACCGGCCTCGTGTAACCGGTACTTGTGCTTACGATGGCAGAGCCACTGACTCGGTGCCTCTTGTAAGCGCCAGGCATCCGAGCAGATAGGCGGGACTACGGGAAGTGGTCATACAGGGATATTGCAATCGATCGACTGTCCAGATTATGCAAAAGACAAGTGATTCGGATTATCCAGAAGGAGTCAGCTATTATTCCTTGGTGCGTCAAAACTTAAGCCGCGGAGATTGTTAGACCAAAGGAGTTGGACTGAAGCCTTTGCATGGTTTGCTTTCTGATTGCGGGCTGGATGCAAAACACGACGTGGGGGCAGCAGGCGCTCGAAAGCAAAAAGTAATTTCCTGATCACGCGCAGATGATTAAGGTTGTCCTTGTATTTGTAGTGAGCCGCACAAGACGTGCATGGGGCTGCCGGAAGTCAGTCGTATACATGGAGTTGCCTCGTTCGCACGTTCGTACGTCTATTATCATGACCACCTCTGGCATCACCGTCCGCGGGTCGTAACCACATCATTGCAACATCATTGGGAGTCGCCATGAAACCCGCGCGTCGTTCTCCCTCATTCTCTTGACGTCCCGAAAGTGCGGTGAGCGCAGGAGGCAGGACTCGTCGCGTGGAGGTAGAGGAATCCCACTCGCTTCTTTCTCGCGCAATCCTTTACCAACAGCCGCATCGGTCCGCATATTTCCACTGCTAGCTTTGCCGCTCGGATAATATCCACGGACTCAGTTCCGGCCATTCTTCGTCCATGTAGAAGAGGACATTGTATCGTTACTTCCGCCGCCGCCGCCG
>Ga0265797_10005538_pt1 | contig 18389 bp, 9 predicted proteins | sample P2T30metagenome_FD_192433 | JGI IMG/M metagenome (GOLD analysis project Ga0265797, IMG submission 192433) | Plant litter microbial communities from East Loma Ridge, Irvine, California - P2 T30 | ecosystem: Environmental > Terrestrial > Plant litter > Unclassified | place: USA: California... | reverse complement strand
CGCCATCCGTCTGCAGTACATCACGAGAGTGGACAACTTCACCAACGTAACGTACTACTACAACAAAATAGGGCTATGGACCGGCTTGGAAGCCTACCTAGGCATTGTTTGCGCTTGCATGCCGGCAATTTTGGGGCCAATCGCTCGCTTCTTCACCTCCGTCGTGGGATCCAGGCTCAGCTCTGGCTCGAAATCCAACTCCGGCTCCAACCACACATTTGCCGACCATCCACACGGCAAGAACGTTAAAAGGCTCGGCAGCGACGCAATCGAGCAAGTCGAACTCGCACAGCACGGTCAACAGCGTGGTGTGACGGAGAAGCCGAGTGTCCGATCCATGTACGACGCGTACGACGGTCGATTGAGCAGGGATGATGTTGAGATGGCCTATCACCCTGCTCACCGTCAAGGCAGGGATGGATTTGGTGTTTAAAAGCCTATCATTGCAAGTTCATGGTCTTTATCGGGCCCTATCGAATCGCTGGTGAGGGAGTGGAATAATCTGCAGCAAGATCTTGGAAATACATGCCACACGTAGACAGAAAACAGGATTGCGAAAACAATGTCACATCTCAGCATGGTGGTTTGCAAATCGCTCATTCTCGACAGGACGACGGTAAGGCTGCGAAAGCTAGAGCGCGGTCTCCATTCTCCCGTTTTGCTGGTATTGCAGCTGCATCACACGGTTCACACCGCTCAAGCCTTCGGTTGTTCTTTAATCAACTTGTGCGTCAGTAAAACATCAACCCGCACGTAGCTCAAAATGGCCATTGCATCGCATGACGGCTGTGGGCAGTGGGCTGACGGTTTAAGATCGTCAAACTAAGAGATCGACAAAGACCCACCTCAACAATGTTAGACGTTGCAACTGCTGTTACCAAAAGTGGCTGGTCACGACACAATTGCGGTATCTGCATGAGCTTGCTAGACGGAGCAGATTGGCGTGCTGTTTTGCGAAGATCTGCTCGCTTTCAGGATACACCCTGTCTCTTGCATCCTGGTAAACAAACCTCCTCATTGTATCTTGCCAGATTTCACGCTTGCTTCTGTTTACACTAATCGTCTTCTTTACTTGCTATGCGAAAACAGTCCAAAACAGCGGTGCTGCTCACCACGACATCAGCGGATTGCGTGGCATTTCTAGTCGATCGACTTCACGCCCGCGGCTATGCTACACCCATACTCGTCACCGCGCCCGGTCCGAATGCAATGCTTACAAACTCTCATATTGAAGACATGCGCTCTCGTCTACCTAGCTATGTACTTGGGATGGATCAAGCTGGAAAAGCCGCATCTCAAACTCGTCCAGCAGTCATGTTCGTGAACAGGTCAGGACAAATTGAGCCTCTTATGACGGCATACGACCCGGACCTTGTGCTGTGCTTTGGATTTCCCTATCCGTTAGGTTCTAAGCTGCTTTCGCATCGCGCAAAGTTCGTCAATCTCCATGCAGCGCCGCTCCCAGAATTACCTGGACCTATGCCACACATCTGGCCAATCATCCGACCCGACCTGTTCCCGTTGGACCAGTATCGAGTGACCTGGCATTACATGACGTCCGGGGTCGACGAAGGCATGATCATCACGCAAGCGACAATCGAGACTGAGCCGAATGATCGGATGACGGCAAGCGAGTTGCAAAAGCTAGCAGCCATGCGAGGACTTTCTGTCATGGACGAAGCTCTTGACTTGGTCGAAGCTGGCTACGAGGGTCACGCGCAGCGGCAAAGCAGTCGCTCATCCCAGAACGGCGCTCCCGATGTTAGAAGATTGCTTTCTGATACCGAGAGAACGATCACACCCGACATGTCCGCAGGGGAGATCAAGACTTTGTTCATGGCTATTGGTGATTCTGAGTGGCCACCTCTGATCAATCTCGATGGCGGGCTCTATGCGGTCAAAGGTGTAGCTGTAGCAGGCGACAAGGATGAAATCGGCGTGCAGGAAGAACCTGGCTCCGCGCAAAGGATGGGTTTCATAACGAAGTACCATTGCATGGGAGGACCACTGTTGTTTACTATCAGAAAGCTATAGATTGTATGACAAGCGTCGCACGTCAATCACGTCTTCCAGAGCCACCCTGTCATGTGACTTGAGTGTCAAGCAAGTCTGAAGCAGCTTGGGAAAACGCTCACAGATGAGTTTCACAGCGGCCTGATCAAGTCGGTTGCTGTCAAAGTGCAAGTCCCAGCGCAGAGTCTCTTCCCCAATCGAAATTGCGACCAACCAATCTCTTTCTTCCTTCAGACCCCGGGTAGGCTGGTAGTCCAGGCCCGAGAAGTCAGCGAAGTTCCCCTCCAACCCAGATTTGATGTTGAACGTGTGGATAGGTTGCCGGGCCTCTCCTACAAGACTTTGCAGAGATTCCATTCCTGCATGCTCGTGCGCTAGTAGCTCACCCGAACGCTTTTCTAAATCAAGCATGAACTGGTGCAGCGGTGCCAAGAGTTTGACACGCTGGCGGAAGGGGACGATACACATGCATGATCCACTCATGTCGGCCACGCCTTCAACCTCTGAGTTCCTGCCGGTTGCTACAATCAGTGTCATCACATCAAGGTTTCCATACAGCTCAACAAGGGTACAAAACCAAGCGGCTTGGATTCTTGCAGTGACATTGATTGAGTTCTCACGCAAATCAACAAGACTGAGGCTTCCATTCCGGCATGCATCAGTCTCAGGGCTCAGTCGACGTTGACGAAAACGAGGACCTGTGTAGTCGGCGAGATGCTCAAACCAGAATCTCCTGCTCACTTCGCTCGTGGGAGTTTGTAGCTGAGTAATGAATTTGACGTATTTTGGCCGTTGTGTAAGAGCAAGCTGATCGCGCTCAGCAGACATGGTGTCGCAGAGTTCCTTCCAAAGTAGTGTTATGGACCAACCGTCGTAGATGGCATGATGCAGAGTCCAGACCAAATATTTCCTGTCTTTTGAGATGCCATAATGAACAAGCTGTTCGCCGTATCTGAGACGATGGCCGGTCCTTTCGTGGCAATATTGGTCGAGATCGCCAAATTCGAGCCACTCAAAATCGTTCTTGACTAGAGCTTGTGCGATGCAAGGCCTGTCGGGGTCTGGGTATTGATATTGTACGATTCGAGAACACAAGACTGGGTTTCGGCGATGTACACTTTCGAATGCCTTGCAAATGCGATCAATCATCCCCGGTGTGTTGTTTTGCAATCTGAAGACGAAGTTGTAATGCAGAACACCAGCGCCTGGCGTGCCTGTTTTGAATAGGTCGGCTTGGTAAGGTGTACATGGATAGGCGTCTTCAATCATGTCTGGTGCGACATCACATTGCCTCGCAATTTGATACACGATGTCGCGTGTCCGCCCTGGGGATAATTTCGGCAGTTGTGTCATGTTCGAGAAGAATCTGGCTCCGGATGAACGATGATGGATTTGATGCTGCCAATTGTGATATTGTTCGATGTGCAAAACAACATGTCCGTACCGCTACTCTGGTATTCGGGGTCTTCAACTGGCAAAGCACAAGTCGCACGATCATCACTCCGAGCGACATCTCAACGCAATGCATTGCAAGGTGCACTGACGTCGGCTAACTAGACCGCTACACCGCACGTGCTGTGCATGCTTGCGGTGAGCATTGGAGTTCCAAGACACATACGCAACCTGCGCAAAGACCAGACGATCCGACCAGGATCAGGGGCCCGTCCGTGCATTGTCTATATCAGGCAGTTAAACAAATGATCAATCGCGATGTAGTAACATCACAGGAGCCTTGGAGAGTACTTTTAAAGTGCAGATATCACGCCCATAACAGCCATGGCGTCGCCATCAGATATCCAGCGACATGGTCGATGCTCAACGTGAGAACAAAGAAGTTGAGAATTTGCTGTAATGCTCGAGCTGACACGACATCAGGAACTTGGTGGCACGAATACTGCAAGCGAGGCGATGAGGTGTTCGTCTACGCTCTCCCACGGAATGCAGATATCTATCGTCTGCGCAACATCTGCGAGCTTGTTCTCGAAGAATTGATAGAAGCGACAAGGGCTCCTGGTCACGAGGAACATTCGAGCCAAACACCTCAATGGAGTGCTCACAATGCATCAGCTTGTCAAGTACTTCGTTCATCATCGGATTCTGTGCCAGCCTGGTTCGCTTTGTCAGAGCCGCACACTTCTCGACTGCGCGGGACATTCGTAATCGCCAGCCATTGCATGTCACATGCTCCACAGGCACTCGAAAGGGCGATCTTCTCAAGGCTCAACGAGCGGGATATTAACGATGCCCCAACCAGCGTGCCGCAGTGTCTGAAGACATCGGCATTCACGCATCCGGAAGCAAGGTCGCCGACAACTTCAACCCTGGCAAAGTTCACTGTTCGTCTGGCGCCGTTGGTCTCGATGGAGGAGAACAGAGCTTGCATCGCGACCGCCTGGGCCCTCGCGATATCAGATATTTACAGCCGCCCGCATGTTTCAATCGAGTATCGAAGATACAAGGACAGTGACCCGAGTCTCAACAGCAACAACAACAATTGTTGCACATCATTGGCTGTATCGCTGCTCGAAGGAAGTCAGAGCGCCCTAGACGGCGTTTTGTCCAGCTTTGTGGAAGGACTTGTCCTTGACGAGCAGATCGATCGAGAACTGCCCGCTCCGGACGAGCAGATGACCATCATCAGAGAGCTTGCGCAAGACGCCAGCCCGTTGCCCGGAGGGTTTGAGCTACTGCAGCGGCGAGCCTATTATCCCTACAATATTGCGCTCGAGTGGGCGGCTGACAGAAGCGAATTTCAGTTTCAATGTCATTGGGACAGGAATATCTTGTGCGAGGTCAAAATCAGACGCCTCATTGAGTGCTTTCGTCAAGAGCTAGAAAGCATGCACAAGCTTCAGCAAGTCAGTTCCCCGAGTTCGCCACGATCCGATGGAGAGCCGTCAATCTTCCCACTCGACTCTCCTTCAGAATCCGCGCTGAGCACCCCATGTACCGAACTCTCAGACGTGGTCGCTGCCACAGAGCAATGCGACTCGGATGAAATCTCGGCTCACGACAGGAAAGTGATGCTGGAGTTGAACAGTGGAAACATCCCTGTCGCAACGCGGACTATCTCCCAATTGGTCTCAGACAGCTATATGCGCCAGCCTGAGGCAATGGCAGTAGCGTCTTGGGACAGAGATCTGTCTTACAAGGAACTTGACTATCTATCCAAAGCATTGGCTGCACATCTTCTCAAGACCGCTGGCACTCAGCCGACTGCGATCCTCACGGTTTTTAGCAAGTCTGCTCTCGCAGTGGTGGTCTTGCTTGCGGTCTTGAGATCTGGCCACTATTATGTGCCTGTGGATCCGTCACATCCATTGGCGCGGAAAAAGACTGTGTACGAGCAAGCAAGATGTCGAACGACATTGACCTCCCCAGAATCCGAGCAGGCCTGCCAGGGTCTTGGGTCATCTTCGATCCAAGTCATGACTTGGGAATTGTTAGACAAGCTACCATGCATCAATGATGGGAATGTAGATTCATCGAGCTTGGATGGTATCGGTGTTGTCCTCTTCACGAGCGGTTCAACAGGCAAGCCAAAAGGTGTAGTACTGAAACATCGTGCTTTGTCTACCGGCTTGCTAGATCATGGGAAATACCTTGGACTCGACAGTTCCTCGCACATGCTATCATTCGCATCATACGCCTTCGATGCCCACCTTTGGGACACGTGGGCCTGCCTCATCTATGGTGGTAAAGTCTGCATTCCCAATAGCAGTGAGCGAACAAACGACCTGCAAGGATACATCAACCGAGCGGAGGTCAGTATTGGCATTCTCATGCCTGCAGCGCTACAGTACCTTGAACCATATGCTATGCCGTCGCTGAAGAAACTCGGAGTTGGAGGCGAAGCAGTGACAAAGACACATCTGATTCCCTGGAAGAACTCAAAGACGCAAGTGTTTGGGGCGTACGGTCCTAGCGAATGCACTGTGATGTCCAGCGCAAACATGCATCTCAGCTCAGATGATCCTTCTGACATAGGCAAGCCTGTCGGTGGAGGACTCTGGATCACCGATCCCGCAAACGTCGACCGGTTATTGCCATGTGGGACTGAGGGTGAACTCGTCATAACCGGCAATCACATCGCAGACGGATATCTGGATAACGATGCAAAGACACGAGCCGCTTTCGTCACTCCTGCTTGGCCGGATTGGGTCCCAAAACCCGGTCGCGCATACAGGACAGGAGACCTTGCAGTTCTTGACTCTTGTGGTACGCTCAGGATCCGAGGCCGAATGGATGGCCAAATCAAGATCAGCGGCCTCCGGATCGAACGCGGCGAACTGGAACATCACATCGCTTCTTGCGAGTTGCACGCAAACCTGCCTATCATTGAAAAAGTCGAGGTAGGCCCTGGCAAGCATCAACTCGTCTGCTTTTTCGTACCGCGCGGGATGTGTGCTTCATTCTGCGCGATCTTGCCTCATCATGAAGCATTGGAAAAGATCGAGAATGTGGTTCGCGAGCACCTGGAACGTGAGGTACCAGCGGGCTGGATGCCGAACGCGTTCGTGTTCTTGACACAGATGCCACTCAACACCTCCGACAAGATTGATCGCCAGCATCTCTTGCGAATGTTCCGGGAATCGGCTATGCCGCGGCCGCCAACACAGAAAGTTTATCCCGAAGCAAAAGGCTCAGAGCAGCGCCTGAGCGGAAACATATCGGATGCAGCCACTGAGGCAAAAGACGCGCTTCGTAGAGCCTGGTCACAGGTTCTGGGAATAGATGACTCCCAGATCAGCGACGATGCAAACTTCCTTCGTCTCGGCGGCTCTTCCATGGATGCGATCAAGCTCGTTGCCAGCTTGCGCAAGCAATCGGTCGACATCAACACCACTCAAGTGCTGACCCACCCAATTTTATCTGAACAGGCCAGTCTAGTCAGCCAGAAGAAGGCAAATAGCATGGAGCGTGAACATGACAGATGTCGTACCCCAGAACCTTTTCAACTTCTCTTGTAGGATTGATTCGGTGGACTGTATACAACTACCAGCCCTCCACCGTTGAACATCTATGCAGTAACAGCCTTGATAGCCTCAGTCAAAATCACCGCATCCCGCTCCTGCGTCAACTTCGAAGGATGGTAGTCACAGCCGATGTTGTTATCCGTAGTATCCTGCGACGGGAAATCCACAACATGCGCCTTGCTACCCAGCTCCGCGACCGCAGCTTTCACGGCCGCCAGCTGGTTAGTCTTCTGCCTCGGGTCCTCAGGCGGGTAGTAGTCGCCGATCAGCGGCGAAGTGGTAATGAAAAGCTCAACGCCCGCATACTTGTCCTGGATCAGCTTGCCGAACTTGACCAACGCGTTGGTGTACTCTGTCATGTCAAGGAGAGGGCGGGCTTGGAAGGCCGTGCCGTTGGCGTAGTAGGATGTGAAGCCGAAGTCGTTGGTGCCGAGATTGACGACGACGATGTCGACGGGTGTTTTGAAATCGTAGGAGTCGTCTGGTCCTTCGGCTTCGTATCGCGTCCACAGTTCTGGGACTACGGGCTGGCCATCGTCGCCTTCGGCGGTAACGTAGTTCCTGATGATGCCCTTGCCGCTCCAGGCGACGATGCTGTAGTCTGCGGAGATGTTCTTTGCGGTAAGAGCGCCGTAGGTGGCAGTCGCGTCTTCCAGAGCGGCTGTGTTGACACAAGGATATGTGCCGCTGACGCCATAGCCAACGCTGATGGAATCTCCAATAATCTCAATGCGTTTCTTCGGCTCTGCAGTGGCACAGAAAGTGCCATTCGTGGTTGGCTCACCGATAGTGATGCTGCCGAACAGAGCTTCCGACTTCTTGCGGATCTCCACGACGTGTACGCCTTCACTCAGTGTTCCAGTTGAGAACTCGGTCCCTCCGACGCTGTCAATGGAAGTCTCGACGCCATCCACAATCACAACCACAGCATTGGTGCCAGAGATCGCTGTGATCGGTACGCTGGCAGAAGTGCCCTTGAACGTGAACGTTATGCCCGTAGCCGGCCATGTCAGCTTCTTGGAAGCAGGATCCACGCGTCCGAGATAGCGGTAAGAAGTTCCATTGGCGGGAGTGCAAGTCGCAGTCGAATTGTCAACCCGCCTTGCCAGACCCGAAGAAGTAGTAGTCCGCGGGAGCGCCAGCGCAGAACCCGTCAGAAAAAGCGCAAAAGCAGCAGAATAACGCATGGTGAGCAGAGAGTGAGTATACAAAACGCAGTCAAGAAATCCACACAAAACGCAAGAGACGGAATATCCTACATTTCATTACATTCAAGCATCCGTCCGTACCCTCCCCTAATGGGTAAAATGAATGGAAAGCTCCGGCCTTTTCTAGTCCGGGTTTGCAAAGGCGTAGCCTGTCTCGAATTGAGCACCACGGAGGCGTTTCGTCCGCATCTTAATTGAATCGTGACGCAATTGCCCTAAAGCATTCGCAAAGTAGAATGAATCCTTGCCTCAAGCCCGCGCAAGATCGGCGAATACATAGATGCACGGCACACGAAATTGGCATTGCTGCGATTTTGCTTGATTCCGACTTGCGGAAGAATATGGCGCCATCGCTGCATAGAAAAATGTATAGGCAGAATTCAGGACTGACAAACGAACGCCCTGTCGATCGCTCGAGTGGGGATCTTGTCCGTCGAAAGTCTATGTACGGTAGGTAAAGCATGGCTAAATAAGACCGGTATACCAGCGCCTGGGATCTTGACATTCGTATGTCACCAGCATCTCGACAGCCATTGCACTTATAACCGCACCGTATTCAATAGCACTAACATGCAAAATACGTCGGGATCCGTATGTACACAGACTTACGCCGAACAGCTGTATCACTACATGCAGAGTTTCGTTCAAACCACATCGTGTTCTCCAATCACTCCAGGTTTGTAATATGCGCAGTGTTGTCAATGTCCACAGCCCCAAGTCCAGCCCTTGCATTCACTGCGTAAAACGGTGCATCGATCTGGTGATCCCGTTTGTCCAAAAGGCTTGCTTGCATTAAATGCTACTGTGCCTACATACATAATTATCCAGTCCCAGGACCCCATCCATCATTTCCAATCGTCATCTTCATATATACCCAATTTCCCATCTTTCCCAATAGTCCCCACTTGAACATCCCACCTCGTCATATCCACCCTTCACAGAATACCGCCTTCAAATCATACTCCCTCTGACCATCACCTTCACGACCTTACCCCCTCCCCAAAAGCCCCTTCCACCCCTTCTTCTTCGGCGCCGCATCCCCAAAATAGTCGTCCCTCTCATCGTACCCCGGCCCCTCCCACTGCCCCTCCTCAAGCGTACTCCTCCCACCCTGCATGCTCATCCTCCTATTATCCCCCTCCCCAGCCTCCAGCCCCAAAAATCGCTCCGCCTTACTAGGGCGGCGAGCAGGCGGCATAGCAGCAGCAGCAGCAGCGGGGTTCGCAGCAGCAGCGCGCGGCTGCCCGGCAGGAGGAAGCTCGCGATCATCGTAATCTTCCTCGTCGGAGTAAGGCAGTGAGTCCTCATCATCGTAGTAATCCGTGGAGGGCCCGCGAGCGGCGTACGGGCGGACATCGTCGCCGTTGTCGTTCGCAGGCGGGGTGTGGTGGTTGAAGTACTCGTCGCGGTAGTTCTCGTTGCTACCTTCTTTGCGCTTGCTGCGGCCGAACAAGCTGCTCAGTCTGCCGCCTGTGAAGCTTGGGCGGCGGTAGCCGGAGGTTGGCAGGGAGTTGTTGCGTTGGAGTTTGTTGGGTCCTGATGCAGGGAGAGGAGGGCCGCGGGATATTTCGACGAGGGGTGGAGGAGCAGGGCCGCGAGCCATATCTCCGATTGGAGGCGGGGCTCCTTCGTAGCCTTGTCTGTAGAGATCGTTTGCTTGCAATGGAGGATTATGCGTGCCATTTGTAGCGCCCATGGGAGGAGGCGCGCCTTCGTAGCCCTGCTTGAACGTGTTTTGCGGTTGAACACGCGGGTCTCGCATACCATCAGCCGCCATGCTAGGGCGACGCTGCGAGCCTGCTCTGCCCATACCAGCAGCCGTGGCTTGGAGATCTGCAAGCTCACCACGCTGGTTGTTATTCTGCGGGACGTCCATAGAGGCGCCACGCTGGTTGTTGTTGCGCGGGCCATCCATAGAAGCGCCTCGAAGGCTGGGCGACAAGCTGTCCCTGTCTGGCGAGCGCGACCAAGAACGATCGAACTTACGGTCCTGCCCTGCAGCATCTTGATTCTGACTTTGCGAGGCACGACGGCCGCGCAGACGCTCCATAATAGTCGGCTTGTGGAAAACCGCGGTGTTTGGATCACCAGGGCCCTGATACCAGAGCGCAGGGATGAGAAGACGATACGGTTCCGTCTTGCCCGCAGGGTCTGTCTGGTCAATTTCCATGCACAGGCTGACATCGAGTCCTCCTTCTAGATCAATGGCGACTGGGTCTACGCCATCGAGGTTACCATCTGCACCGCCCTTGGCGGCTGCCTTTCTCGCTTCCTTGACGCTGAGGTTGGTAGGACGGCGACGGAATTGGCTGCGAGGGTCGAAGCTCGGGTGATTGGGGTTCTGGTCAGCGCCCATGCTGCTGCTCCTTTGCAGTTTGCCCCATCCAGTGGCAGAACCTTGAGAACTTGAACGGCGCACCCCGCCCTGACCTTGACCAAGAGACAATGGCGGGTTCTTACTCCGCGATCCTGAAAGGCGGCGAACAAGTCGTCCTGGCGCACCGCTAAGAGACATAGTCCGCTTCATGCTACTAGGCGGATACTGCGTGTCTCTGCCGCGGCCTTCTTCAAATCTCTCGCCAAACTCCTGCGATGCCTTTGGCGAAGGGGTGGAAGGCGGAGTGTGACCGGGCTGGTATTCTCTGATGACACAGAAGTTGCGGCGCGGCAGCAGGTGCGTATTGTTTCTCTTGCTGCCATCAACATCGCGCTCGAACATCGGGATCATATCCTCATCAGTATCCGGGTCGAGATGGTGGATCTTATTACGCTTGTTTAGCACATCAGCCATCATAACGGGAGGCGGTGTGTTGACAATCGCCGAGCTGACCACGTTAGGCATGTAGCGGTGATCGTGGTCCTTCGAAATGCCGAGCTTCTTGTTACTGTAGAACTGACCAACAGCACCGAGATGAACGTCGCCTCCCAAAATAGTGACACGCACGCTCTTCTCGGCGGCCAACTCTTGCAATTCCTGGATGAACCAGTTGCGCTCAGCTTTGTGATGCTTTGCAGTCCAATGGTCGTCAAGATCGTCCAGAATCTCCACACCACCATCAAATTTGTTGACAAATCCACCAAGAGCACCAGTGCGGCCCAGCGCTTTGACAGGATCCATGACTCTGCTGGTCAAGAGGTTCTCCAAGAAGTTGAGACGAGGGTAAGCGATGGGTACGCCCAGCATCACAACAAGGTGCTTCGTCTCGCCTTCGATAATCTCCGCCCTGCATCGGTCGAAAATGACATCGTAGCTCTCCTGGCTCAGCACCTCATCGCGCATCCTCTCAGTCCTGCAGTCCAGGCCTAAGAAAGCCAGCTTGCGTCCAAGGAACATGAAGACACTCCTGCTGAGCTCGTTGATATAAGGACCAGGACTTGCGCCAAGCAACCAGCTAGGCTCTTCTTGCGTGGTTTCGGCCACCAGGGACTGATGCTGGAATAGCATGTAGTATTTGAAAGCCACGGCGCCAAGACCAGTGAACACGCGATTGCTCATGAAGTGGTGCGGGTATGATCCGAAGCCGTCAATGATATCATGGTCGTCCCAGATGTTGACCATTGGGATCTGGCTGTTGGCCATACCGAACAAGCCCTGCGAGAACCACATAGCATAGCGGTTGAGGTAGAATTCTTCCAGCTCTTCCTGCATCTCCTCGCTGAAGTCAGTACCGTGCTTGCGTTCTGGGTTCTTAATCTGCAGCCAGTCGCGGAAGAGCTCGGTATCGCGCATCGCTGCGTCATTGTAAATCTGATCTCCACCTCCGAGCATGACATGGAATGGGCGGCGCTGGTGGCGGTTCAAAACATCACGCCACAGAGGATCCGGGCCAGAAAAGTTATCAGGCTCTACAGACAGCGAGAAGCCATTGCAAGAGTGGAACATGATGTTCATGGTCTCGCCACGAGCAGGCACCCAGAATCCTATGGCAGGTCCGCGGTTGATACGGTATGCAATACGCGTCTGCTGTGGGCCCAACTCAATCTCCAGACTGAACCGCCAGAAGGTAACACCACGCTCGCTGTGCAGACGATGGGCCTTGACTTCGCGATACTTGCCCAGCTTCTCGCCATCGCGAGCCTTGATGCGAGATTTGTCCTGGAAAGTGATCCGCGGATTGTGGGTTGGTTGGTCTTCTGATCCAGAGTTCGACTGTGGGCCCAACAGAGGCGTGCGGGTAGCTGAAAACAAGCCGTAGTTGTTCTCTTCGCGACTCAGGTCGGCATTGGGTTCCAGATCAATGGCCGGACGGACGTATAGCGGACGTCCAGTACGTGATATCTTGACTTGGCCGGAAACTGGATCCTCTTCCTCGGGCGGAATCTCGTGGACGTTGCGATCTGGTGGGCTGTGAAGTTCCATAGGCTGTGCGAACATGCGCAATACTGGCGGTGTCGGGGTTTCCGAAGCAGCGTCTTCGGTGACGATCATGATGCTGCCTCGCCAGATCTCCCTCGACTTGCCACTAGTCGTGCTGCTTTCTTGACGCAGACCGGTATATCTCAACAGCGGCCCACACTTCAAGAACAAGGCAGGGCGGAAGCTTTGGGCTGCTTCTTCGTACGGGCCCTCGTACTGTCCAGAACTCGTTCGCGTCGCACTGACGCTGGCCCGACGATCTTTCTTTTCCCACCATGCAGCGTCTGTCTCCTCCTGTGGTTGCGGCTTTGGTTTCGGTGGTGGTAGATTGTCGAGATCAAGGTCAGCAAGAGTCAACTTTCCAATGCTAGCCTTGCGCCAATCTTCAAGCGGCTTCGAGCTTGCCGTATAAGCGCGTTTGTCCGAGTGGCTGCGGTGCAAGAAGTCTCTGAAATGATGTTGCTTGTCGTCGCCTGCCTGATCAAAGCCAACCTGCTGTCTCGCCTGTTGTCCGGCGGCTGTTTGAGGTGGTACACTGTAAGGCACTGGGTTCTTCGGTCCTGTGCTCACTCTGTCGCGCGGCAGTGGATCTGGTCCTTCATGTCGTGCAGCAGCTTCTCTTTCTTGCCTTGCTGTACCAGAACCGACACGGGCATCCTGCAGTACAGGCTTGCCACCATGCTGAGCAGCAACACCTCGAGGCTGATCATGAGGCCCATTGAAATAGTTGTCACCACTACCGCGCCATTCAGACTTGGGTTGGTCCGGGTGACGCTTCTGTAACTTCTTGCTGTTGCTTCTCCCGACATTTGCATTATTCTCCTGTGAGGATCCGCGGTTGGGTGAGGGCCCTGCCGAATCCACCGCACGGCTGCCCTTTCTACGGTCATGGGCAGCCTTGCCACGTTCAGCAGCAGTGATAGCAGCAGCAGCTCCAGTACCGGCCACTCCAGCATCGTGCGCATAGTGCCTGTTCTGCTCACTTCGTGAACGGTTGACAACTGGTTCGTTCGGAATATAACCTGCCTCGTTATTTTGTCGCGCCGCTCTACGCTGCTCACCACCGTAAGCTCGCGTGTCCGGGACCCTGGACTGGTGGTCGAGTTCGTCACCAGATAGATTGTCTTGCTCCGGCGAGTTGCTCCTCAATGCACGTTGGGCTTGCTTCATCTTCGCAGCTCCGTTCTGCGTACCAGCGGCATGAGAGCCTCCAGTCGAAGCATGTCTGGCCATCGAGTCTTTCGCATCTCTGTGGTCTGGCCTACGCGAACCATCAGAGACAACCCGGCCTTTTTCTACTCGCATCGTCCCTGTTCTCAGCATGTCTCCCTCAGCAGGCACACTTTGTTTACGCTGCTCTTTCCGCCGAGTACGCTCTTCCGCCTCTTTCATACGCGCACGCTTCTCTTCCTTGCTGATCTCATGTTCCAGCTTCTGCAACGGACTTCTCTCTGGCACGGATCCTCGTCGCACAGGTTTTGACGCGCTGTTCGCTCGCGCAGGCTTCTGCTGGATGTCCAGAGGCAAGGGCTCCGGCGACCAAGGCTTCGATCGCATATTCTCGGGGACATTGTCGTCCACGGGCTCCGCGCGAACAGCCCGCTGCTTGATAGGGCGTGGGAGCGGCATGTCGGCTGAATCTTCGTATCGAGGTCCGGCCAGGTGTCGAGGGACGAGTTCAGGGTGTCGTTCAGCTCCACGGTGTAGGTCGGCGTACTTCAACGGCGGTGAGACCATTTGCTGGGTGGTGAGACCATAGTCGTCTGGAGTCTGCACGTGCGCGAGACGTGATCCGCCGGCGCGCTCGGAGAATGAGCGTCCTTTGGCATTGGGCGCGGGTGGTTGGTAGTATTCGTAGGGACCGGGTTTCTGGCGGATGTAGTGTGGTTCTTCGCTAGGGCCCGCCTTTGTGGGAGACTCGACCCAGAGGCCGGATTGACGGCGGTTCTCTCCCATGTCTAGGATGGGAGGTGGAGGTGGACCCTTGGGTGGGTAGAGTTATAGAACAGTGCGTGATATAGTCTGTGAGGGATTGTCTGTCCAACGGGTATTTACTGCGTTTCTACAGAGAGAAGCGGCACTCTGTCAGCAGGCATGCGCTCTACGTAGCTCTAATGGTTGTGGCGCATGGTGAGCATGTGATCTGGTACAATGCGCGCTGGTCCAGAGAGGCGACTCGAGGTGTATGTATGTAGCTTATGTTTGAAGGCGCTCGTCGCAAAAGTCAAAGTGAGACAATGTTTCGCGGGAGGATGATAGGGCTTATGTACAAACGGGAATGCGATGTACAGTATGTAGTATCAGAAGGAAAAAGTTGGAAGAGAGGTTGGTTGGGTTGGGTTGACCGACTCTAGTCCCCCAGTATGCATGTCGTCAAGGTCAAGGTCCCAGCCACCAGCAGCAGACCAGACCTCGACTCGGTTCGCAAGATGCTGCTGCTGCAGGGCGCTAATCGCGGACACCTCACAGCTGCAGCTACCCACACTCCATTGTTCTGCAGATGTATACCTAGATTGTACCACGAAGATATGCTGTGTATCATCGCAGACACTTTCGTTGCAGTGAGGATATAAGATACTCGGAGTCAGCTGTATGGCCACCAAAGGAAAGAGCAGATACCTTACCTTCTGTAGCTCCATATAACGATGCTCCGTTCTGGCTGCCGACAAGCAAGCAACTTTTCTCTTGTTGAAGAGTAAGCAAGCGTAGGTCGGCACCCGTAATAGCCAGCTTGTGAACAGATCAATGCACTTTTATGCACTTTTTCTGAGATGTTCGTGTTATATTCTTCATATTCTTCGCTATGGCAAGAGAATAAAGTCATGTCACTACTGATGGAATAATGTCTGCTACTGTATCCATCTACTTCCACTTCCACTTCCTTGTTCCCATCACTCGGCACATCCTACCGTGTCGGGACGGGTGTTTCCGCCTCCGCTTGCGGAAGAAGTGGCCTTTGCACGCTCGCAAGCGCAAGGGTTCAAGTGTCTCCTTAGGTGGCAGCTGCTGGCTGGCGCTCTATTGATGCGCCCGCGTTGCCTGGCCTCTTGCTGGCCTCCCTTTCATACTATCAACCTCAATCATTCATCTTGAAGTCCACCTTCATACACCCTCGGGATTGGACTCGTTCGCAAATTGTACTATACCATGCCTGGCGCATTCTAATTGATACACTGACGACACTCTCCCTTCCTCCATCACCACCACCCGCTCACATTTCAGGGTCAGCATTCGTCCCTCAGCCATGAAGTGGACAGATGCCATATTATTGCTGCCGGCGCTCTGGCAATCAGCCAGCGCAGCACGCGACTACGACGCAAACGATTACTACGCCGTCCACCTCTCTCCGGACATCCACCCGGAGACTATCTCCTCACATCTCGGCTTACACTACGAGGGCCCATTAGGCAAGCTCGACGACCACCACATCTTCCGAACCGACCGCGCACACGGCTACGATCACATACAAACAGCCATCAAAGACCTGAAATGGAGGCGGCGGAAACGAGAATTGGGCTGGGACGAGCCGCACGTGCTGGACAATGTGCTGCTGTCGCAAAAGCAAGACCTCGAGAAGCGCTTCCCTTTGTTCAAGCGCAGGGCATTGCCGCCTTTGGAGGACGACAACACTCTCGCGCAAAGACAGATCGACCGTCCTGTGGATTCGTTCGTGCAAAAGGGGCTGGACATTGCAAAGGCGCTCGAGATTGAGGATCCTATCTTCCAGGACCAATGGCATTTGTTCAACCATATACAAATTGGACACGATATCAATGTGACTGGCGTTTGGCAACAAGGCATCACGGGCAAGAACTCCACCATCAGCATTGTGGACGATGGGCTTGATATGGACAGCGACGATCTGAAGGACAACTATTTCGCAAAGGGCAGCTACGATTTCAACGACGAGGTGGAGGATCCCAAGCCAAGGTTGAGCGATGATCACCACGGCACGCGATGCGCAGGAGAGGTCTCTGCTGTGAGAAACGGAGTATGCGGAGTGGGTGTCGCATACGATTCCAAGGTTGCCGGAGAGCGCATCCTCTCCAAGGTCATTAGTGATGCGGACGAAGCGATTGCTATGAACTACGCCTTCGAGGACAACCACATCTACTCTTGCTCTTGGGGACCTTCGGATGGCGGAGAAGCTATGGAGCGACCTGGAATTTTGATCCGCAGAGCCATGGTGAACGGCGTACAAAAGGGTCGCAACGGTCTTGGATCCATCTATGTCTTTGCCATTGGAAATGGTGCTGCCAATGATGACGATTGCAACTTCGACGGCTACACCAACAGTATCTACTCTGTTAGTGTTGGAGGTATCGATCGCAAGGGTCTGCACCCATACTACTCGGAGAAGTGCAGCGCACAGTTGGTCGTCACCTACTCTTCAGGATCCGGCGATGCCATTCACACGACTGATGTCGGCAAGGACAACTGCTACACCAACCACGGCGGCACCTCAGCAGCTGGTCCTCTGGTGGCAGGAATCTATGCCCTCATGCTGGAGGCGAACCCCAATTTGAACTGGCGCGATTTCCAGTACATTACTGCTCTGACGGCCATCAAGGTTGATCAGCCCAGTGATTGGGAGTTGAACAAGGCCCTTGGCAAGGAATTCTCTCACCAATTTGGATACGGAAAAGCAGATGCATGGGCCATGGTCGAGATGGCAAAGACGTGGAAGAACGTCAAACCGCAAGCCTGGTTGTTCTCTCCGTGGCAGCACGTCCGACACGCTATCCCACAGGGCGACAAGGGACTCGCAAGTAAATACACGGTTACAAAGGAGATGATGAAGGAGAGTAACCTCGAGCGTCTCGAGCACGTCACTGTCATCATGAATGTCGAACACCAGCGCCGTGGCGATTTGAGCGTCGAGCTTCGCAGTCCTTCCGGCATGGTCTCGCACATCGCTACCCACCGCCGCAAGGACAATGCGCATACTGGCTATGTTGACTGGGAGTTCATGAGTGTGGCGCATTGGGGTGAAGACGGCGTCGGGGACTGGACAGTCGTAGTCAAAGACACCAAAGTCGACGACAACACAGGCACGTTCACAGACTGGCGCCTTAAGCTCTGGGGCGAGTCCATCGACGGCGACAAGCAAGAGCTCCTCCCTCTCCCCAACGCGTACGACGACGACGACCACGACACCGAAGACGCAAGCGTGGGTACAACCTCCGTAGCAGTACCCACAGTCACCGGCCAGCCAGAAGGCAACCCCACCGGACACATCGACCGTCCCAACATCAGCAAAGCCTCCTCCACCACTTCCGCCACCCCAACTCCCACCGAAGCTCCCGACGCCCCCGAAGAAGCCGAAGAGGACACAGCAACAAGCAGCCCCTCCCCAACCTCAACAGACACCAACTTCCTCCCCCGCCCCTTCCCCACTTTCGGCGCCAGCAAAACCACCCAGTACTGGATCTACGGCTCCGCCGTGCTGATCGTCGCTTTCCTCAGCGGCATCGGCGGCTACTGGTACTACATGCGCCGCAAGCGCGCGCGCTGGATGAGCCGCGACGAGTACGGCTTCGAGATGGTCGAGGGCCACGACGCGGACGAAGACGTCAACGGCGGCGCTGCGGGCGGTTCGAGGAGGAATAAGCGTGCGGGCGAGTTGTACGATGCGTTTGCGGAGGGTAGCGATGAGGAGACGCCGTTTGGGTTGGATAGTGAGGATGAGAGTGAGGATGAGGATGGAGAGGGTGGGGGGAAGGAGAGGTATAGGGATGGGGATCAGAGGGGGGATATGAGGTCTTAGACTAATCATGATTTGAGATCGGCTTGTGGGGTTCTTGATGTGGAGGCATGTATTGCATTTGCATTGCG
>Ga0265797_10005536_pt1 | contig 18390 bp, 18 predicted proteins | sample P2T30metagenome_FD_192433 | JGI IMG/M metagenome (GOLD analysis project Ga0265797, IMG submission 192433) | Plant litter microbial communities from East Loma Ridge, Irvine, California - P2 T30 | ecosystem: Environmental > Terrestrial > Plant litter > Unclassified | place: USA: California... | reverse complement strand
TCGACTTCCGCCCGAAGAACCGGCATAGCAAAGGCGCCGTCAACAAGGGTGACCTCCTCCAGAAATAAAGCAAGAGGCTTGACGCCGGAGCAAGCCCGCAAGATTCAAGAAGCAAAGGATAAAGACAGAGCAACGAACAATGCAGAGCGTGCCATACGGATACGAGATGCCCACGATTCTGGTCATTTTGGCCAGACCCCAGCTCAGGTCAACGAGTTCATAGAGTCCTTTGCCGTGCTAAGCAAGGACGTCAGATCTCGGATTGGTGCCGAAACATGCGCGACCTTCAGGAAGCTGGTCGATGCGGCCGGCATGAGCGAACAAGACCTGATGTTCTTGGCAATCATGCTGCTGCAGAACAACGGCGTGGAAGATGACAAGTACTGGGGCCGGAAGCTACTGGATATATCGGCTGCGGCCGGCTATACGGAGGCGAGTATTAGACTTGTCAACGGCGCCCTCGTTCAAGCCAGGTCTGTTCCGGGAGTGCTCAGGCAGGCGTCCGTCTCTACAGAGAGGGGCAGGCTGCAAAAGATCGCAAGAGAGGGGACTCACTCGCGTGCTATGGTATTGGAAGGCAAAGTTGCATATCATCTTGGCGATTTCGACACCGCCATCAAGTGGTGGTGGCAAGCAATGGAGAAAGCCGTGGCCAAGAGCGAACTCGATGCAGCACGTCGCGTCGCTGGTATTCGACCAACAGTAGAAATCTCCGCCGCTGACCGTGACGATCTGTCGTCGCCTTGGATTGAATTGATCCAAGCGCATTACGATCGTTCAATAAAGGGCATGGATGAGTGGCATTTATTCGAGAAAGCCCTCAAGATCGGCATCCAGCAAGACGACCCCACCGCATTCTACTACGCAGCCACATACTACATGGAGCGCGATGAGACTGGACAACACGTTCCGACCAGCAAATGGCTTCACTACATGACAAAGGCTGCAGCATCAGGGGTGCCCAAAGCCGCTTGCGACCTCGCCGCCTTCTATCACGAGAGCGGATGGAAATACATCGAAGACGAACCCCCAGATCATGTAAAGCCCACCCCCTTCGACTCTTACCCGCCAACAGAGACCACCATCAAATCCACATGGAAACGCGTCCGGCAATTCCTCTGGCCCATCGAAGCCGACAAAGGCAAGGAGGAAGAAAACATCTTCCACACGGCGGCATGGCCTCCGACTCCCTCACAACGTCACGAGCTTGCACTCATGTGGCTCAACTCCGCGATCATTCGAACCTACGCTCCTGCGCTTCTTCAAGCGGCGAAAATTCACTTGGAAGAAACGCTCTGGGCTGGGGCGAAAGCGCCGGAAGAGGCGCTCAATCTAAGCCCAAAGCGCTACTTGTATGCCAGCGAAGCGGAGAAGCGCGACGCCGATTTCTCGGGCGATATCAGAAAGTACGAGATGCCCGCAGATGCCCAAGACCAACCCAGCGCAGGATACAGGCCCGAGCTCGCCAAAACCGCTCTTAAAGGCGTCCTGAACGCTCGCGTCGCCGTATTCCGACGAGAGGCCACCCTCAAAGCGACCGCAAGGTCAAGACCCGACCTCGAGTGGGAGGACTTCCGCATAGAGAAGGATGAACTTGGCAGTGAGGCGGTCTTCTACCAGAACGCGGACGTGTACGATATGTGGGCTAAGGATTCTCGTGCCATGTACCAGGAGGCCCTCGCGATCTGCGAGAGGATGGGATGGACGCTCGTCACCGAAGAGATGCTTGCCCGTTCGCCGTGGTTGGCAGAGCTGTGAGATTCTTGGAATCCGGTTTCGCTGCGTCTGAAGTGAGGTCCATACCGCTGGTCCTTTGTAGAAATATGTATTCAACACAGGCAAATACTGCATGGACTACCAGATGTCCTGCTGCCTTCGCTCTCAAGTCATCTTTGTGTGCCAATTTCCAGTTCATTTTCATTGTTAAGGACCAAAGCACGAGAAGTTATCCCTGTAAAAAGTGCTCCTAATCATCATCGTAATTCCTCCATCGTGCCGCTTTGGTGAGACTTCCAAGTGAAGTAAGTGCTGGAATTCTGGCGGCTCTTGCCGAACGCTCGGCTTCTCAGAGACGACATCGATTGTCGACTCGAAGGTGAGTTGCCGCAACGGAACCGCATCTCCAACACCCACCATTCAACCAAACACTGCGACAAATTTTACCTCAAACACTACACCCAAGCCCCTCCTCCCGAAAAACTAAACCCCCACACAATTCTTCTTCACAATGGACGCAAAAACCGAAGTCATGCAGCAAGTGCGCCAACAAGCCGCCATCGCCAACGCTCGCGCTCTCGTCGAGGTACGCCCATTGCTATTGCCATGCCTGAATCTACCCGTCATATCCAAACATCTCATCATCCGATCCTGAGCTGATTGGTCTAATCAAATGTATAGAAACTCAACGAGCACTGCTTCGACCGCTGCATCCCCACCCCGGGCTCTTCCCTCTCGTCTGGTGAGAGTACTTGCTACACCAACTGCATGGAGAAGTACATGGCTGCGTGGAACACGACTAGCAGGCAGTACTTGACGCATGTGCAGAAGGGTGCTGGGGCTGGGTTGTAAAGAGGGAGAGATAGAGAGAGAGAGAGAAAAGAAGGAAGGAAGGAGGATAGAATGCATGCATTGCGCCTGTGAGGGCGAGGAAGATGGATGGATGCTTTGGGGGTGTACGTGTACGATGATGGGCTTTTTGCATACGGGTTCGGCATTCTCTTCTTTCGGGGTTGTACAACTGCGGGGATGTACGAGTGTGGGATGTCTGTCTGGCGCGTGCTGGGAAGAGAGAGAGGGGAGGTTTGTACGATACTAGGGAATAGATGAGGGGATGGTGGAAGGTTGAACCCCCATCTCTCTCTGCATGAGCCGTGCGATGAACAAATACATGGCGCACAGCGCGTGGAGCGGTGTAAAAAGAAATAAAGGGATCACTTGTATAAAAATGAAACAGGAAACTCTGCTGAAATGTAACGCTTGCAGAAAAAATGCACTCCATGTTGTACATGGCGACCACGAAACAACGCCCGAAACATTGCGCCTAGCTATGCTGTCGTAAACTCGTCCAGACCCTCTACTTCGAGCTAGGCTTCACAAATGCCTTTTGCCTCTCGGCATACTCCTTGATGATAACCGAGCAGTTGACTTCCTTGCAAAGCTGCTTCGTCCTCGCAGGCGGAAGCAGACTCGCGAACTCGAGGCCCGAAGCCCGTTCAACAGCCTCGACAGGCACTTCAAAGTCCTTGAGCGGCTTGTCGTTGCTGATCCTGTCATTCGGCAGGACAAAAGCACCAATGCTCACATTCCCCCCCGCCTTGCCATCCTCGGCATAAATGATCTTGTAGAAATGCGTTGGCACCGCAACATTGGGCGGCGAGCCGATCACCTCGTAGCTGACCTTCCACTTGCCATCCGCCTCCTTCTTCGGCAGGTACAGCGGGCCCGTCACGATCCTCACCGACGGGTAGAAAGTCGTCAGCCGCCGGCAAAAGTCCTCAAAGTGCGCCCAGTAGTCCCTGTTGAACCCCTCGCCGACCTGCGGGCACATGTTCGACAGCGCAAAGGTCGCGTTCATGGCGTCCTGCGACCACTTGGCGTCCGCCGCCGGCACCTGGTGCCCGCGATCGTAGCCCGACCGGAAGTAGTCTTTCAGCTTTGCGCGGAATTTCTCCGGGATGCTGAGGTCTTCGACGAAGACAGAGTGCCGCCGGTCGCCCTCGCGCATCAGCACCGAGGCGGGCGTGATGTGCTCGGCGACCCAGTTGGGGTTGCGCGTGGTGCGGTTGTAGGAGGAGGTCAGGGAGGAGGCGGTTCGGAGGTCGGAGATGGGGCCTGGGAAGCCATATTGGAACAGGCCGGAGGGGTCGACGGGGGCGGCGGCGGCGGCGAGGGCTTTGGGGTCGAGTGGTGTTGCGCCGATTGGGACGGGGTGAGATAGCGCTTTTGCTGGCACGGTTGTGGTGGGTGTTGTTGCTGTGACGGCTTGGGCGGGCTTGTTGTTGTTGATGCCGAAGATGATGGCGGTCGTTGCGGCGCCTACTGCGGCGGACGCGCCTGCGACGGCGGCGAGGGTGAATTTACTCATGTTGGGCAGTTTGTGAGGTAAGCAGAGAGAAACGAGTGGACGAGGGTTCGAGACCTCTCTTATCTTCTACTGAATCTCTTCTCTGAACCAGTACAATCCCACGTGGACAAGGTCATCTGTGTCCTCGAAAGTTAGCGGGAGTTTCACATAACGTCCCATGTTTGTTCGGGAAGAGCCGAGAATCACAGCGAATACTCGGGCGCTAGTCAAAGGATGTCGACCTTCAAAGCCTGTACATCCACGTTACCGCTTCGTACTTTGCGTTAAGCTAGAGATTCGATCACCTCACCGATCATTTCACTCACCTCTATCATTGAAAATGCAGCAACCAAGGTTTGTGAACAGAGTGCGGTCCTGCTTCCAGTCCCGCATCAATATGTATATGAGTGGAGCCTTCATGAGAACAGACTGGCCATGTCTATCTTATCGGCATCAATGATTGCTCGCTCAGACCTCACGATTTGACAGTGTTACTCTATAGGTGATAGTGTCGGTCAATGAAGGGGCTTTGGACATCTTCATATGGATTCTTGTTGAACAAGCTGAAGTATCGCGGTGTGGCGAGACCTGAGAAGTTACATCTGACATCTGCTTGCTTTCCGTGTCTAACGAGGCTCAAAATTGCTAGCGCTATTCTTGCTACATACGTAGGTCTGTGAACATACGAGAGTGGTCAGAAGCTATCGCGCGCTAACTCTGAAGCAGCCACACATCTAATGCCAGGATACACTTCTTTCATCTCTAGTTGAAGAGATCAACCTGTATACCTGGCGTACTTGTTGAACGATCCATCTGCTCGCAGGGCCGCGATATCCTCATTCCTTAAGCAGACAATGATTGCGATGTCTCCATTTGGTGTCGGTGGTAGCAGATACACCATGCTTTCGAACGTGATCTGATGCGTGAGTCGGACTGCTTCGGGCGGCCCTAGACCCAGCGCGAAGTCCAAGTGATATGCACCCGACGAAACAGACGAAGTGATAATAAGGTCGCTCGACAGGTCCAGATGGGAGGTGATTCTCAGCGAGGACTTGTCACTCGTTCGAGAAAGTGCCGTGGCCAGAGCACGAGTGTAGAAGGTTAGACTGGGTGAAGTGCGTGTCAGAGCATCACGGAACTTGGATGCCACAGCGCCTAGCGGGAGCTCGGAGAGTTCCTTAAGAGAACACATGTGGAAGAGATTGTTCTGCACGAGGCCAGGATAATCACGGGGGATGCCCAGGGCTTGCCGGACATCGACAGTCCGCACAGCTTTGGAGATTGTGTCGGGTGACAAGCGCTGTGTGCGTACGCGCGCCACTGACTGCCATATGAAGGCGGAAAGCGAGTCATCGGTAGAAACAAACGCTGACGTACGAGTAGCTGTTGCAGCGGCCTTGATATCGTCGACGGCTTGCCGCGAGATCTTGAAGGTCGCCCATTGCGACGGTACCCGAGGAAACAGCAAGCCAGCTGTGGGTGTTGGTGGTATCTGCAGCGCAAGCTCTTCGCCTGGCTCATACGTTGAGTCCAGAAGTGGGATGAGATTGCGTCGGCTCATATTGCCAACCTCAAGCTCAGCTGGAGTGAAGGGTAGGTTATGACAGGCTTTAGAGAACCACCTCATCACTTGGCCCTGCCCAGGCATATCCATCGTAGCGTGACAACCACTGAAGACCAGTACGAGACCTCCCGAGATAATGCTCGCCTGGATGAGTAGTACGGGCTTCTCCTTCGATGGGATTAGGACGAAAGCGGGTCGTGGTGCGAAGATAGAGTCATCCAACATTGCACAAGCATAGCCACTCTCTTTGAGCTGTTGCACGTCAGGCACCGCAGGTGTCTGTCTGTAATCTTTGACCGTGATCTTGGGTTTTTCACGGCCATGCACGATTCTGACCACACCGCTGTTGCCTTTCTGTAGATCCCGGCCCTCGGTGATCACCGTTCCTGCCAACCAGGGAAAGCTGTCGACCAGACGATCGAGGGCATCCTGCAGCTTCTCGATCATTTGTCGTGTATCGGTTTCCTCGGGGAGCTGGTAACACATGGCGGCATTCATGACGAGTCTTTCCCAGACTGGTCGTTGTTCGAATATGTTGAGAACATCATCGGCGGCCATGATTGCAGGTCCAAGTCTGATGAGATGGCGGGATCGTGGATCTGGGTAGGTGCACAGTGGCTTCTCGACCTCCTTCCATACTTATAGTCTCTGTACGTTCGGCTACCGAGCTTGCTTGTGCAGCAGACGCGGCATATCAGCAACCCCAAGGCCGCACGTCGCTGTCGACCGAATGCGTTGCCTAGTCCCGCGTGTCATCTGCAGGGTGATACGGGACATTCAAGACTGGCATGCGGTGACTGTGGTGGCCACTGGTCCGTGTGCACAAGCGGCATAAAGTAATGATCGACACCGGGTTGATGTCCGCTAGCGCTCGCTCGCGCGTGAGCTATCGGCCTGGCAAATCGGCTCGGGATGAGGCGATCCTGCTACATAGTGGATCACCAACGAGGCACGCTTTGACGGAACGAGTTCGAGGAGATAGACTACGAGGGACATCCTTGAGACACGCGTTGCGTACAATGAAAATACAGCTCGCCAAACAATGCCATTTCTTTCACCAGATCAAATTTCCCCGTCTACAGAATACTAAGCTTGCATACCCTAGAGCAATTGCTGCGATTCCAAGCACGGCCAATCTCTTCGCGATCGCTTTGAGTGTTAGCATCAGTGCCGCTTCGAATCTTTTATTGAGGGTGTCTGTGGTGTTACCACGAGGAAACTCGACGCCAGGGTGGTCCACGTGCAGGAATTTGCATAGCGGATCCCAGCCGTCTTTCACGTAGTATTCCAATAACCGGTCTTTTGGAACCAGTGAGCGTACGTGTTCGTAGTGCTTGTCGTATCCTTTTTTGGCGTTGTTGGTGAAGTCGCCATCGAAGAGAATCTCCCAACTGCGCTTGAACGCTGGTCGGGTCCAGCGGCTGTGCATGCGAAGGAATTTGGTGATCGGAATCAGACCTTTTGTCAGAGGGTGGGCGAAGCGGCGCTCGCATGTTTCGAGGCAGGACCTGTCCGATGTCAATTATGAAGCTTCGGCGGGTGACCTTGTCTCTTCCAATGCCGCTGCTCGTGTATGACTCACTTATACCAGGTGTCGAAGTTGCGATGCGTCAAGATCACTTTTGCTTCCGGATACGCGGCGATAAGTTCTTCGGCAAAGAGAATCGCAGGCATGTCGGACACACCCTGACAGTGTCCAAGTAGTTTGTCGAACTCAGCACGTCCGTAGAGCTTGCCTTTGCCGTCGTACTTGGCTTCCAGAGCCTCCATCCACATTTCGTTGTCCCGCGGGTTCTCGAAGAGAGGCTGCCAGCCATGATAGCACTCGTTGATGCCCAGGAGACGCAAGGCAGCGCATGTTGCTGATTGCCCGGTGTCAGCAGATATGAAGGGATTCGTTGGAATACACACTAACACTCAGTCGCTGTTCTTCCCATGCCCAGCATCAGCACCTTCATGGGTACTGTTCTTTTGCCATACTGCTTCCTATCAATGTCTGTGATAACGCATGTATAATCTGCAAAGTGTGTTGGTTGCGCCATGGTTGATTCGCAGGGTTGATATGAACGATAGCAATTCGCGTGCAGACCAAGCAACAAACAGCTACTGGTTTTATCTCCAATGGCGGCCCGTCGGTGCATTATTGCATTGAAGCCATGTGTTACCACTTCCGGCTGACTCTCGGGGTATGATTTGGGTTCTCACCGGAGCTGTCCCCTGATCATATTAGGTGGATAAATGATCGTAAGAGATACATCCCAACACACCGAGGGCTTTGAGACGGCGTCAGGGGTACCGTACAGTCTTTGACCGCCCTTCCACTTCGTCCGGTTCATAAAGATCGACCTTTGTCTGGGCTGGGTAGCCTGGGCTTACTGCATGGCAGTGGGGTGTGATGAGCTGGCGTTGCATAACGTGCCTGGGATCGACAATAGCAATTCTGCGTTGCAAAGATAAGATGGCGTCGGTAGTCGCAAAACCTTCACCGACAAATATGGGTCAAACCGGGCCGGCAGGCTCGGCCGAATCCTGATTGACGCAAGACCAAACGCTTTCGATCCCTATAGCTGATCTGCGCGAGTGGAGCTAAAGCACGGGTCGATCTCCGACAGAAATGATCAGCGATGCATCGATCCTAGTCCGGGATCTTACAGTATGTGATCCTGCTCGCCTGGTCCGGACCACATGTGGAAAACGCATCAACGGCTCAGTCAGAATCGTCCTCCGCGCTATTCGTCACCTGTGTCATCATCTGAACGGGCGTGGATTATCGAACGTGTGGTAAATTCACAGGTCAGGTCTGTGGTCGTACCATCAGCAACAACACCGCCCCTAACATCTGTTGAACGCCTGGAAAAGATGTCGTTACGTGCTTCTGACCTGCAGTCTTTGCTGTCAAGTGTCCGAGAGACGGACAACACGTCTCTAGGATTAGCACTCGCAGTTGTTTTGCTCACAGCATATGGGTTTGTTTGCTTCTTCCGACGCATCGTCAGCTCTGATGAGCGCAAGTTCTGGAGCTCTCACGCATGGGCTGGAGTGAAGCATCTGATCTTCCCGAGAACGCGTGCAGGGCTAGATGCTATCCGACGCACGCGTGAGATCGTGGAGGAAGGGTATGAAAAGGTACGGTGCATTCATTCAAGCTAAAGCTTCGGTTCCGCCATCTGAGACATTGTAGTACTCGAAGAACGACCTTCCATTCATCCTCCCTAGGTTCGGCAACAATCCGGTGGTAGTCTTGCCACCGTCTGAAGTACGAGAGCTGGTTCGCAAACCTGACAATGAAGTCGACCTTCATGTCATCCACTGGGAACAACTGGCCAATCATTATACCTCCAGACCGGAAGTGTTCTTGAACCCAATCCATCTTTCTGTCGTCAAAAGACAAATCACAAGGAAACTGCCTACATTCAGCGATGACTTGTATCGTGAGATGGCTGCGGCTTTTGCATCCAACTGGAACCCGGAATCAAACTTCACGTGCGAGGTAGCGGTATATCGCTCATGCATCAAGATAGTTAGCAGAGCTGCGAACCGTGTGCTGTCTGGAGTTGAGCTTTGTAAGTCCTCCTGCTTCCTCATGCCTATCGGTCGTACTAATTGAGATTGACCAAGGCCGAAGTCCCGAATTCTTGACTGGCTCCTGGCAGTATACGCTGGCGCTTTTCACAGGAGCAGCACGCATCAACATGTTACCGCAATGGCTGAGACCCTTCGCCGCTCCAATCCTCACATCAGCGACTAAGAAGCATTTTGCACAGTGCCTCAAGGCTGCAGAGCCAGTGATCAGAAAGCGACTAGCAGAAGCACAGAGCCAGAAGGCTGATGGCGCGTCAGCAAGTCCCCACGTAAGTACAACTCTTGCATTGCATGTGTGATTCCTCTAGCTAACACATACTGTCTAGAACGACGCTCTTCAATGGGTCATCGAAGAGAGCTTGAGCGGAGGCAGAGCTATTGACCTTGATCCAGAGATCATTTGCCGTCGCATATTAGCTATGAACATGGTTGCCATCCATACAACAAGCATTGTTCGTGATTTGTAGAAAAGATCGGGCTCTGCGGCTTTTACTGACATTGAGCAGGCTATCACAAACACATTCCTCGATTTGTTCCATTCACCTGATGCTGCAGACTTTGTGACAGAACTTCGCAAAGAGTGCGATGCAGTCCTAGCTGCGCACGACGGTCAATGGACAAAGGCTGCTCTTCACGAATTGGTCTTGGTCGAATCTGCCATCAAAGAGTCCATGAGACTGTCGGTGCGAGTCGTTGGCATGCACAGAATGGTGAGTCGATCCCACTGCTCGCCATAACAGGCCTTCAACAGCCGGCTAACAATGCTTTCCAGGTCACTGCTCCCTCTGGCATAGACTTTGGCGACTTGCACATCCCCTGCGGAGTTCGAGTCGCCGCACCGAACCACCATATACAGAGAGACCCAGACTTCTATTCCGAAGCAGAACGATACAATATATTCCGATACGCAGCGCCTTGCGGAAGTGGAAACCCCGAAGCATACTTGCAGCGGAAGCAAAACAGCTTGTCAATGCCGAGTGACACTTTCCTTGCTTGGGGACATGGGCGACACGCCTGCCCTGGTCGCTTTTTCGCAGCTCACTTAATGAAGATTATGTTGGCGCATGTATTGGTCAGCTACGACGTCACGGCCAAGGGCCCGAGGCCGGAAGGATTTAGCAGGAACGAGTTTCCAGTGCCGAGCGTGACGGCTACGTTCGAGGTGAAGCGGAGGTAGATTTGACCCTCGACTGTCGTCGCGACAGCTTCTGCGCAGGCCGTGTAGTATGCAATCGAGATTCAAGAATAGACACATTACCAACGATCATCGGATGCGTTCAATCATTGGGGGCCCGGGGGCGTGTTCCTGAACCGTATTTTCTGTTCGAAGAATCGAAACGTGCGAACCCAGGCGCAAATATCTAAGCTAGAGCTGCAGAATACGACTACATGAGAGCTGAGACGTCTTCCTGTGCCGGTGCATGTTCCGTTGCTATGAGCAGCAGCTATAACATCAGAGGTTTGGTTGAGATACCTCCAAAGCTCCATCAGTGTGCTCATCAGTATCATCCTTATGAGGGAAAATTTGGTGCAGGCGCAGGAAGTGCGTTTGTGTAGAGACACAAGGATCGACTACCAGATGCCACTAACGATTTCAGGATAGCCCATCTTCGAGGAACATGCATGCGGAAGCGAGCTATGTACAGTCTATCGGTTGTTAAGAAATCCAGTTGACTTCGGACATCATGACCAATCTTTTCAACAGGAACTACTCAGTCTTGAATCGCAAAGAAACTCGCGCTCCATCAGCCGAAGTCATGGATAGTCCGAGTTCCTCCCGCCACAATCTATCATCCTCAGCTTCCACACTGTCGACCAGCTGCATCAATCGGATCGTCACATACGAAGCTGTGTTGATCGCAAACTGATAGCCAAGGCACATCCTGGGACCTGCCAGGAAAGGAATGTACGTCCAATTGGCAGGCGAATCGCCTTCCCAGCGCTCAGGGTAGAAGGCGTCCGCATCTGGTCCCCAGTAATCTTCGTGACGATGGAGACAGTACAGGGGTACCAAGACGGTTGTGCCTTTGGCGAGAGCGATTGGCGACTTGCCGTCTGGTCCGCCGCCAGCTGGGAGGACTGTGTCTCGGGCGGCAGCACGAAGACTCCAGGGGATCGCGGGATGGCAGCGTAATGCTATGGCATGTCAGTATACAGTCTTGAGGCTCCGGGTGTATGAATGACAACTCACACTCGTTGATGCAGTTACGAAGGTAAGGCATCGCCTTGATGGCGTCGTTATCGGGTATAGCTCCGTTTAATGTCTCGATTTCCTCCTTGAGCTTGAGCCATACGCGCTTATCACGAGCCAACATGAACCACAGGTTGCTTAGCAAGCTGGCAGTGCTATCCCGACCGGCGACCAAAAGATGCAATGCGCCCTTGAGGATCTCATCGGCATTCTCGGTGCGCTCGCAGATCTCATCGAGGAAATTGGGTTGCTTGGTGTCGGTGGTAGTCTTCTCTGCTGGCTTTGCATCACGCTCTTGCTTGCGCCTGAGCGCAATGTCGACATAGCGTTGGGCGAAGTTCCAGATGAGCTTGGTGTCTTTCCAGTATTGCGGTTGTGGGCGGAAGCGATCAGCCCAGCCAAGAGCGAACTTTTCCACGGCTGCACGCTGTGCTCTGTCGAAGGCGCCAGCGAGCTCGGGTTCGGGAGATAGCTCGGATACAGATGCAAGCGTGCGACTGCTGCAACCCAGAAGATGTGCGGTGGATGAGTCCAGAGTCAGTCGGAAGAAGAGATCTTGTAGGTCGATGACTTGCCCGTTTCGTGGCACATGGTCCATGAATCCTTCGAAGTGTTCCGAATAGATGGAAAGGTCCTCGAGGGCTTTGCGACTGAAACTCGGCATCATGAGCTTGCGGTGCTGCTTCCACAGAGGTCCGTCGGCTGTGAGCACACCGGGCCCGACAAGGCCGTCAAGCGGTACCATTCGTGCAGGTCGAGCGACAAAGTCTTCCCATTGGGTCTTGAGGATCGCTTCGACGTTCGCCGGCTCCATTGTTGTCAATTTGTTCACGCCCAGGACTTTCGACGTGTAGGTCTTGCCATATCTGCTGAAGTTCTGCTGCAGAAGTTCAAGATACTTGTGCTGCTTCTTCCAGCGATAGCTTTCATGGATCGTGTCGGCGCCGTATTTCCACCATGTTTGTTTCCTCTTCGGTGCTTCGACACAGTCGTTTCTCGAGGCAAAGGCGCGGAACGCTCGAGCATGACGATGGTGACGAACGGCAGCGTAGCCGCATAAGACGATGGCCGCGACAAAGAATATTGACCAGCGTGATACTGCAAGGACAGAGATTGCTGCGGTAGCTGTGCTCATGACTGCGAATTGTTGTCGATTTGGTGCAGTTGACGATCAATGGAATCGTGGCTCTGCTAAAGTCAAAGCTGCGATCTTCTACGATGCCGTCTCGTACGGCCTAACTTCGAAGCAGATTCACCATGGCCACGGGCTCCCACGAGGCTCAGTTACCCGATCCTTCGTTCCATCCTGTGTTGTTTGCCGCCACGGGTGCACCATGTCGATCGTTGCCCTCAGACATATTCGTTGTCATTATAGAGTAATGGTCCATAATGCCGCCGGCGAATGACTAGTAGTAGATGTTAGCACGCTTAGCTATGCGGTGAGCAATATGCATGTGATAACGGGCTGAGAGATTTGTTATGTAGTTACGAGTTACCGTTGGTGGCTTGGTTGGCATAGCGGAATATCAGACGGACCCTGAAGCTCAGACAAGGTTTAGAGCCCGAAGACGCTTTGTGGAAGCCGGGACGTTTCGCCCATGCGGGTCTCATGCAATGCCGATCAGATCCAACGTGTGGAAAGTATGTGCCGGCGAATCGGCGCAGATTGAGTGGTTGAGATGCATCAGCCCACAGAAGCGCGGCGTATCTATGACCTCGGAGAACCCGGCGTCCAGGTTTCCTATAAACCCTGATTATATTGATATCCGGGTTCACGGTATAGTACCATTTCGAATATTCTCTGAACGTGGGTTGTCTTCCGGTTGAATGCCATCTGTGTGCTCTGTCTTTGTGACCACCGTTGTGTGTTTACCATGAGTGCCGCAATAGCTGCTGCCATCACGGCGGTTCGCTTCGTGCACGACGCCTACAGTGGCCAGTTGCAACCTTTCCCAGCCTATGGCAGATCATTCTTGTTTTTGTTCGCATCTCTGCTACCCTGCTTTGCAGCATACCGCATATTTTTGGCGCCACACTTCAGCGCGAGCAGAAATCTCCCAACTGTGCAACAAGGATCAGTATTGAGGCGACTGTTCAAAGAGCCAAACAGCGTTGACTTCCTGCGTTGGATCGAGGAAATCCCCAACGATGGTCTGATCCGCTTCCATGGCGTCCTGAACGGCGAGAGACTGCTCATCACCACGACTGCCGGCACCAAAGTCGTTCACGATGGGGATACCAAAGATTTCCATCGCCCTCCGGCTGCTAAAGCTATCCTCACGAGACTGACTGGTGGTGCTATCTTTGCCGCCGAAGGTCGTGAACATGCTGCCCACAGGAAGGAGATGACGCCGGCGTTCAAGCACCGCCACCTGAAGGAGCTCTACCCTACCTTTTGGTCGAAGACTGTTGAGCTTGTGCAATCACTGCAGAAACATTGCAGCGTCTCCGGCAAGTCCACCGTTATCGAGATCGACGACTGGGTCTCGCGCGGCACTCTAGACGCGATTGCCTTGGCTGGCTTTGGCTTCGACTTCAATTCTATAGCAGTACCGGGTTCCGAGCTGGTCCGGAAGTACCGAACAGCATTCCTCCCTGGCAAAAGCGCCGCACGAATTCGCATCCTTACCAACATTGTGCCTATCAAGCTGCTCTTCAACTTGCCCATGAAACGCAACCGCGATGCAAAGGCGTGCATCCAGGCGATTCGCTCGGCGTTGTACACAGTGGTGCAGAAGCGACAGGCGGAAGCATCCAAAGAAAGTGCCAACCAAGACATCTTGTCTGTCATGCTGGAATCGCCATTGTTCAAGAACGATACGAACCTCATGGTCTCGCAGTGCATGGCGTTCCTGGCTGCGGGGCATGAAGCTTCTGCTTTGTCGCTTGGCTGGACATTGTATGAGTTGTCGAAAGACCACCAGCGCCAGGACAAGCTGCGAGAGGAGATCCGCGCCAACCTGCCGTCGCCCAGGTCAGGCACACCCATCGAAGCCAGCCAAGTCGACCGCCTGGAGTACCTGGGAGCTGTGGTCCAAGAGTCACTCCGCAAGTGGGGCCCAGTGCCTCGCCAGACTCGCATTTCGCCCCAACCCATGACTGTGTCAGGCCATGTCGTCCCAAAGAACACTCCGCTTGTCGTCAGTTTCTACGCAATGAATAGGATGCAAGAAAATTGGGGTCACGATGCCGGCGAGTTCAAGCCAGAAAGGTGGATCGGCAGCACAGAAGCCAAAGCGCTGGGTGGTTCGAAAGACAGGTTCTGCTTTTCGACATTCTCTCACGGTGCGAGAAGTTGCATCGGCCAGAGGTTTGCGCATTACGAGGTCCTGGTATTCCTCGCGGGACTCGTTGGCGCTTTCGAGTGGTCATTGGTAGACAAGAGCGGACTTCCGGGAGAGACTGTCAGGGCTGATCACGATTCTACTGTGATGTTGAAGGTTGCTGGTGGGTTGGAGCTGGCTGTGAAACCGGTGGACGGTTGGAAAAGCTAGATGATGGGCACGTAGCTTTCCAGTGGCCTGTATACCTGGGCGTGCGTGGATGTCAAGAAACAAGATATGGATGTTATTAGATGTACCAGCATCGTTGCTCTCTCACTCTCTCGTGCGGTACATTTCTGAGCTGCTTGAAGTCGTGTGCGGATGTTCACATCGAGGGCGAACCTGCGTCCCTCGTTACTACCGGGAATGAGCTTCAAGCGCGCGAGTGTCGACAAATGCTTACAATATGGACGGCATGCAGCATGGACATCGTGTCGAGGCTCTGGCTTTGGCTGCGACATGATCTTTGGAGATGTGCACGATTATGCCCGAATCGAGTCATCGCATCGAAAAGCGCCGCGGTCCCGGTGCGATCAACGGCGACCATGGTCTCGGGGCAGGAGGTCAATCTCACCCCTGCATTAGTTTACTTTCGTGAGCTCCGCTGCGTCGTTACCCAATGGCCTGTACAGCCTAGGGAATGTACCAACCTGGTGTCCCGCCAGATCGCACTCCTCGCTGCAATTGAACACTGAACCACCAGACCCTCAACAGTTGAAGATGGCGACTACTGTTGACATGACCACAAAGTATGAAATTTGTGTCTTGCGGCCTCCGGTAGATCCAGATGAGCTGCGTTCATTCGCAGTGGTGCTGCGTGAGCTGCGTCTGCAGTCACTCCGCGAAAGCCCGGAGTCTTTTACAGAAAAGTACGAGGCAGTGTATGCCAGACCGGCGAACTACTGGGAGGCGTTCATCACAAATCACAAAGGCCTCATACACATTGCTTTTGGCATCGCAGAGCCTGATGCGAGTGGCGTGCATGCAGCTGCGCAGGACGAGAGAAGTAAGCTGATCCTCCAACACGGTCGACCGCTTGGGATGGCAGTCAACACTGGCCCTGTACCGCAGGAGCGATTCTTATGTCCTCCCGGCTCACAGATTCCAGCCAACCGGCCTGATGAGGAGGAACAACGCTTCCACGGATCCATGCTCTTCCATGTCGCCGACATGCGCGGGCGCAAAGGCGCGAGGCTGGTCCAGCAGCTCATTCTAGATCGCGACGAGTGGCTGCTGAAGTCGTTGCAGCAGAGCAATAGCGAGGCGTCACCACTGGCGAGATTCCGGGGCAATGTCAAGCCCGGAGCGAAGCAGGAAGACTTGCTGGCATACTACGACCGGGCCGGGTGGTACATTGCCGGCACGCAGAGCTGGCGCTCGAATCTGATGGCGGAGGGCGGAGAGGCAGCGGTGCGTGTGGCAGAGAAGCGAGGCGACGATATGGACGAGGTGTCGGTGGTGGTGGAGAAGATCTTTACCGTGGCGCAACTGAGATGGAAGATCCGCATGAACAAGAGGCTGTTGCGACGACTTGGAGATGCGAGGCTGTGATGGCATCTTTCCGAAACACGTCACAACCAAGGGGATGATGATGCCTTGGTGTTGGTGAGGGAAGATGGACTGGGAACATATGTCGTTATTGGATCAATTCATGCATGTGATCTGGCGTAGAATAGAGCACGTTGGTATGTACTGAATGCAGCATGTGATGGCCTCCACTTGCGGCGCTACAAAGACAAAGCATGTTCGTTGTGCAATGGATTTCTGCGTTGAGAGTGTCCATCCACGTATGTGTTCGCCTCACCACAATAATCACACACTCCCGCTGTAGACCTGGAATTAGAGCTCGACTGCAGCACAAGCATGCAATGGTGCCGGCCGTGCTTTACCGCTCTTCCTGATGCAGGCAGACGGTGATCCGCTCTCGAGACACTACTACTGCAGCCGTCGTTGCCTGACACAGGAGGTGATCGTCGCCGCGGTCGTGGCAATGCGTATGATCGATGGGCATACATTATTATGTTCGGTGACCGCGGTTCAAGGGCGTGACGCGACTCAGCCGTCTGTCTTCCACACATCGCTGCTTACACGCCCGAACGCTTGCCAGGCGTCCTTGTATTCTTCCCAAGCAGGCTATGGCTCCTCACTCGATGGCTGGAAACGAGTCCATGGACGATCAAGTGTCCCTGGCAGAACATGCGGTCGCCAGGCAGGTTGGCCGCAAACCTGTACGGTCTACTGGCGTGCTTGACAGTCTTGCACACGAAGACTTGACTCCTGCGATTGGCCGTTCTTATCGCAATGTCAATATCATTGACGATATCATGAGCGCCGAGGACGCGGACGACCGTCTCCGTGAGCTCGCTCTCGTCAGTAAGTTTGCCTCGCTCAGGACACGGCCACAATCTGCTGATCATCCCTAACCACGCCCAGTCTCCCAGCGAGGCGTAGTCTTCTTCAGCGCCCAGGACAACATGGACATTGACACCCAGAAAGACTTTGTCCACAGGCTGGGCTTGCTCTCGGGGAAACCTACCGACTCCCACCTTCACCACCATCCCATTCTTAACAAGACCGCCGCCGGCGGTGCAGTGGATCCTCACCTCAGCCAGATCTCATCAGCAGACGTCAAATTGCAATTCGACTGGCAGAAAAAGGTGAAGAAGCCGAAAAGACTAGATGCCGCTGTATGGCACACCGATGTCCACTACGAGACCAAACCTCCGGACTACTCCTGTCTGCGCATGACGAAACTTCCGTCCAACGGCGGCGACACACTGTGGGCATCAGGTTACGACTTGTTCGACAGTTACTCGCGACCCTATCAGCAGCTCTTCGAAGGCTTGACGACGACCAACGTGTCGGACGGGTATGTTGCTGCTGCCAAAGCGGACCCGCAGCGAGTACAGCTGTTCGAGGGCCCAAGAGGTTCGCCAGACAATGTTGGCGATCATCTGAGTGCTGTGTACCCCGTCGTGAGAACAAATCCTGTCACAGGCTGGAAGAGCATTTTCGCCGTCGGACCTTTTCCCAAGCGCGTCAACGAGCTGAGTGTCGCCGAGTCCGACAAGCTGCTGAAAGAGTTCCGCGATACTGTTGCCATGAGCCCTCAGATGCAGGTGAGGCACAAGTGGAGGAACCAGAACGATATGGGTGAGTGATCTTATTGGACTATTGTGTTTTCAGGGCATTGCTGATGGAGATCGATTACAGCTATCTGGGACAATCGCAGTGCTTTCCACATCGGCCTGCTTGACTACGAGGGTCTGGGCGAGAGATTCGGGTACCGTGTTGTTTCGATCGGCGAGAAGCCGTACTTCGACCCGCAAAGCAGCTCTCGCAGGGAAGCCCTTGGGCTGGACGCAGATTGGAAGCTGGACTGAGGCCGAAGTGTACGATTCCATTCAGTGTCCACTGTGCACGCTTTTATCTCACATAACATGATACATTGATGTCTTGAATGAAGCTGAGCAAATGTCGTCCTGATGAAGAGAAATCCCCGGAGCTCTCGCAGCACAAGTCCAAGCCTCTCGCGACACAAGCGACCCCGCCCGGCCGGCCGTTGCGAACCAAGACGTGGGTACCGAGATCATGTCTTCGCGTGGCCGAAGCTCGTCGGGTTCCGATGCGTTGTCCCGATACAGCAGTGATGGCCTACTAGCCGACG
>Ga0265797_10005535_pt1 | contig 18391 bp, 22 predicted proteins | sample P2T30metagenome_FD_192433 | JGI IMG/M metagenome (GOLD analysis project Ga0265797, IMG submission 192433) | Plant litter microbial communities from East Loma Ridge, Irvine, California - P2 T30 | ecosystem: Environmental > Terrestrial > Plant litter > Unclassified | place: USA: California... | reverse complement strand
CTATCAGGGGAATTATGAAGCTTTGGGGATGGGAAGATCCTGAGGCTGTTCAACCTGAGGAACCTAGTCGAAGGCCGAATCAGAAAGATTGGATGTTGACTAAAGCGGAATTGTGGTTGATCATGAGGGATTCTTCTATTGTCAAGCCGGCTCTGGATGAAGGGGTGACATTCTCGATACCTCCCCCGGCTGAAGGTGATGTGAAGGTTGATACAGGAATGAGGACGTTGAGGGGCAACGGAACTTCCTCAGTACTACTGGATCTCGATAACAGTATAACCCAATCTCGAAGTGTGAGTCGGACTGCATTACGGACTCTTCGCACAGATCAGCTGATCCTTTAGCTGATTACGCAACACACTCGACTTGCAAAATCGGGTCCATCGGGAGTTGAACAGAACCCAAGCATCTTGTCGACGATATCAAATGCCTCTGGAGCTTACCTGGAGCCAATACTTGGTGGAAGTGTAGGTCATCCAATCGCGTTTCTGAACATACCTGATGTCTTAGATCAGAATATCAGCTCTTGACCCTGTCCAAGCTGAAGCGGCAACCGCATTATTGGACCAATACAATTCATATGTTCGTCTCTTATCATTCATCATACGAGTCGAGCTGATTATCATAGACTATCGCTCAGTCCAGGATCCCCCTTAATCTCGTTACCCCATCTCCAACCCTCGAAATGTCACTCTACCCTCACATCCCTTCGTCGATAAGCTCAATACCATGGCAGACTATCGATAAACTTTCCAATCCGCTATTTAGAGTGAGATGTGTACAGCCATGGGAAACGAAAGTGGGTATGAGGGGTGTAGCGCATAAAGGGGAGAGATTGGACGCTTCGGGTACATATAGTATCACAGGCCACGAATCCGTACTGGACGGAAAGTCAGTGTCGGAGAGAGTATCGACAGACATGCTATCGGGTGAGGGCGTGAGGACTGTCGCTCGGTATGTTCTCTTGCTACAAATGGTCGTGAGCTGATCAGTAGCTTCGGTCATTTGCTGTTCACCGATCCCAGTTCCAAGGCCACACTACTTTCCACAAGCGATAGGTCACGCTTCACCTCCGAGACACTATCTCAGTCCTCAATCCGCGGCTCAAAGCCGATTCTACTACCAAGGTACGTCATTCAATATATAGAGCTATATCACCCCGTAGCTCACAACTGCAGTCTACCTCCTGCACTGATACAGTATCCTATCGATGGCCCATCGCGGACGATACGGAGACTGCGATTTAAGTCCACCCAAAGTTCAGACGAATTCTGCGAGATCACATACAAAACTCCTCAACCGCCACTCGAGACTGCCCCTACAGAATCGATACCGACAGAACGTGGCTCAGGGTGGCATCAGGAGTTAGACGATATGATGGGTCGTCTGGAAATGGCCGCTCAGCCGGAAGAAGTGCACGAGCCGGCAGATTCGCACAACGTGCAAGTTGACAGCGAAGTCGCAAAGCAGCCGGACCTGACTGCTTTTGAAGCTTGCAGTGGACGAGAGAAGGCAGAGAACTTCATCATGCCTGACCGGTGAGCTACAAGTCTACGTCGACTGATAAAAGCTAACAATACAGTCCAATAGACTTCACCATGACCACCTCCGGCACGAATGTTCTCGATATCACGCAAATTCCGGGTCCCGTTCTGACCTATCTTGAGACTTCAATCGGCGCAGCTCCGACGACTTTGGAGCTGCAGGGTAAAATTTGGAACCTCATCACTGCTTCAGAACAGACGATCTACGAAACGAATTTGACACCCCAGAATCCTATTGATCAGCTGCAAGGGGAAGTGTCGCCCATCAACGTTACACTGCGTAGTATAAGCTCTACGGATCTCACTTTCGGTCGAGGGCGGGTTATACGCTTTGCCGAGGTATGTCATCCCAGACCATGATGTGTGGAGCTGATGGATTAGCTCGAGACTACGGGACAGATCCCGCCTGTTTTCTGGGAACAATTGGCTGTATGGACCAGGGCCGTCGCTCCTGGAGCTGGATCTTTGAGAAGCGCGGTCTACTGATCGACTTGCCGTATCTTGTTGGCTATACAATCACATGCATATGCATTCCACTCATGATCACTCATAGGGACCTCAAATCGCGACAGTCTGCTGCTTTACGATGCCACCCACCTGATCCACTACCTGCCTGTTCGCCCCAGATTCTGAAGTAATGACCCATCGGTATTCTCACTCGCTCTCCTGACTCTATCCTCATGCAACCCAATCTCCAGATCCCACAAACCTAGATTTCTCATTCCTTCCAAAACCCCATCGACCTCCAATCCGACGTTCAGCTCCTCCAGTACATCCTCCATCAATTCCTTGACTCCTCGTTTCCAATGTGGAATTCGAGCCAATCTAGGAAAAGCTCCAGCCGAAGGTTTCGATGCAAACAGTTGTGGCGGGATGAATTTCTCAGGTGGGGTCAGATGTCGCTGAATCTGGAAATGAGCGCCTGAGTGGATGGAGCGGGGTTCCAGATCATGGTGTCTGCCGTGCCTACTTGACTTGTTGTCGATTTCAATCACGCTGTACCTTTTGAGAGGTCGACCGCTAATAGTGGTGGTCTCGATCTCGACGGCACTGGTAGCCGGTGTCGAAGGGCGACTGATAGCCTCAACAGGGGGTACAAGGATCTTATGTTTAGCTTGAATAGGACTAGAGTCGATCCATAGTTCTCCAGCGCCCGAATGATGTGCTCGAACAGTCTTGTTCAAGCCACTCTTGCTGCCCATCCTCTGATGTCCAGCTCCAACGTATGGGACGGGTTTGCCAGTCTCGGGGCAAGAGTCCACCAAGTTTAAGGCTGAAAAGTCGGAGAGTTTGATCCCGATCGAGGCTGATGTGGATCCTTGTAACACATTCATTCCTGGGGCGAGAGCCCAAAGAGGGATTCTGTCACTCTGTAGATACCCTTTGGCATTCGATTGGATAGTTGAAGCGGAAGGCGGTACTTCTGCCGGACCTTGGGATACGGGAGTGGATACTATCGTGAGTGATGCGATAGGGTCACGAGGATATGATCGCTGCGTAGGAGATCTGATCTCGTGGGAAGGCTCTGGAAGGGAGTTGTCGCTATGGCGTCGACGTCTTGTGGCTGTTGGGGAGACTGATTTCCTGATTATGCTGTCTCCTCCATTTGAGCGAGTTGGTGAAGGGCGATATGGTGATGTGGCACGTTCGGGACCTAGTTGGGCGTACATTGACATTGGAATTGCGTGATGAAGAGTATATTGTATAGGATGGAAGCCTCTTAGGCGTGTCTCGAGAGGGGAGAAAATGTAACATGGTGGAGATGAAGTCAGGGCCCATGTTGACATTTGGGCGATATGATTTCTGATCCATCAGCTGGACACAGTACCATTGCTTTGCATTCATGGCTCACTGTGTAACCAGAGAATTGACGAATGATACAACAATGATTCGTGGTGGCGGGTAACATGCTTTAGAGATATGATCGAAAATCGCTTGAGCAGGCAGAGGGGTAAACACACCATTCTCCTCTGTCCGTCAGTTCAAAATCACGAATACCTGACCTACGGTAATCAATCTTGAGAACTGGATCCCTCGCAACCGAGAACGGCTGTGGTACTGGGTTTCTCAGTCTTCCCATCGCATCGATGTGGTTGACCGGCAGTTTCCTGTCCCCTGCAGAATAGGTTGATTGGCGCATATCCGTAGGGGCTTGGAATCGGTATTTGAGGTGCAAGACATGCACATTTGAATTAGTTTGCCCTACTAGAGTCTGCAACATCAGCCCATCCTCTCGTCTGGATCGAGGGAAACTCACCCTCGCGAAATCCAGCAGCCTGACTGTATCCTTGAAATCGTCGTTACTCAGTATCCCATCAGGACCTTCATTCGGACTCCTCATATAACTTGAGAAATTTGAGAACAAGTATAGAGCATCACGAGTAGGAAGATCCGGAGAGAGGGCTCGATTGAGCGGATGTCGAGTCGAAGGGCTGATCCTAGCTGAACCAGTTGATCCGACCGGTGAGATATTGAGGGGACCGTCCGATGATGGCATAGGATCCAATGTCGGCCTCTTCGCCTTCTGATTAGTATTGGCTGTCTCGGGGTTTACATCCTCCAGAAGCGCTGTCGGTGGCTGGATCGTGATTCCATTAGTTGGGGGTTCATCTAACGGGACGATGGCTGGTAGGTTGAGCTTGATTGGTGGTGTGCCTCGTGGAAACATCCTACTCGGAGGGGTGAGGGGCATATCGAAAGACATTGTGAATCGGTCTGGATCGGGGTCTCGGGATCACGTCGTGTCGCTATAGTAATGAAAGCTTATCTGTCCAGTTGCAGATAACGAATTGTCTCGTGGCCATTCCAAGACCGATGGCCGTAGTGATGACTCGAGCCCTTGGTGAGGTATCACGAAGTAGTTCACCTGAGCACTGAGCTTCGAAGCCCAAGGTACCTTGATGTAGCACTGCTTCGTATTGACAAAGCCAAGGGGTCAGTAATGTTAGTTCATAACCGCCTACGACAAACTGCCCATAAGGGATCGCTCTGTACTCCTTTGATCCCATTGTTTTTGACACTCCTTTCACTCGCTACTATCGCCGGTCTGGGTGTGTGGCATGTAGTGACGAATAGGCTCTGATCTGAGTGTAATAGCATCTTATAGAGATGTGAAGGATGGATGCCAAAGATGACTCCGATAAAACCGAGTGTCGGTCTGAGTCAGGGTTTAGACGGGTGTCCGGGGGAGTATGCAGTCCCTGAGGGTACCCCGCTCCATCGAATACGGTACTGGTCTGCTAGCATCCACTTTGTCCATACATACTACGCCAATTGCACATCACTACTTCGACTAGCACCTCAGCTACTGTATCACCACCCAATCCACGAAAAGGATTGTATCCAAGAGACCCAAAATCATCCAGCCCTGGAGTCACCGGCCACTAGCACAATCTTCAGCTAGTGCCACCCACCCGCATCCGCATCACAAGCACACGACCGCTTTCGAGGGTGTTTAAATACAGCTCTTATCGTCAATCTCTTTCGCTAAAGCTTCTACAGACTCGTCACCTGGAAGCATATACCTTTGAGTAAGTCATTAGGTTCCTCCTTCCGTCTCGTCTGGTCATTTCCCCTCCCTCCCGCTCCACTCGGCAACAAATTGTGCTCGGATCTTACGTCGACTCTTCGTCACTCGACTCATACTTGGAACGCTGACCCTTCAGTCACTCTTTCTCTCTGTACCACCACCTCTACACAATGTCACTGTCCAAAACAACCGATATCACCGGATCGAATCGATCGAAATCTTTCTCTACTCCAGCCCACTCCCCTCAGCTCATTACGCCTAACAGTACTCCTCCGCATTCGTCCTTTGCAGAACAACGATTACAGCAACTGCTAATGAACTGTGAAGCTGGAACGCATTCCTTCCATAGGGACGATGGGGATGATTATACACCAAAACCAGGTGTTCCCGGGCCGGTAGCGGGAGTGGCGGGGGACATGAGGCGTAAATCATTTGCTGGTGGTGAAGGTATGTTTCACCCTTGTTTCATGACCGACCAAAACTGACATACCAGCTATAGGACAACAGAAACCAGGGCGAAGACCTTCGTTCCTTTCGTCTCTCAGCCTCAGTCGGCCATTCAGCTTCACTCCCTCTCAGCCTAGTTCTCCGGCCACTCAAGCATCTCCTCATCATAACGTCCCTTCCGGCCTTTCGATGACATCTTCTCACCCAAACTCGATCTCGAGCTCGCCGACCACGATGAACGAAATCGACCGAGCTAAATCTACCCCACCTCATCTACAGCCTCAAGCATTGCAGGCTCAACAGGCAAAAACTGAAATCGCACCTGTAGGCCCGGCGATGCAGATGCAGAGATCCAAAACACAACCACACCCAAATACCCCGGTAAAGGTTCATGGCTTCAATCATGCTGGATTTGGGATGACGAATGTACAGCCAGCAGAGGAGAGGAGGCATTTCGATCCAGGAAGGGAGCCAAAGTTGCTTGGTCTATTGTAAAGTGTCGGAAAAATTGTGTAGGATATAGGATTTAGGATAAGCAGGGAACCAAAGTTGAGGAGTGGAGCTCGGATGCGAAGTACTACTGGATTCAAGACTGTTGTCGGCCGGTCAATGTGTATCATCATAGCCCTGGGAAGAGGCGTTGTATCTCCATCGGTAAACCAATGTAATCGTATGAACAGCTTTAAAGGCATTTGCATTCTTCTTCTTCTTCATGACATCTATCATAGTGCGGCGTCTACCAATCATCATCAGGTGGAGGTAATCCACTTCGTTTCGGCTCATCCTCATCACTGCTCTCGTCCATCTTTGCCCTCTGAAACAGATCATTCATTTCTTTCCTCTTCCGCTCTTCTTCCGACATGACATTTGCGGCTGGAACGAACTTCTTCTTGGCTGCCGTATCCGTTTTGGGCGCTTGAGAGACTAGGAGTCAGCGTACGTCGAGGCAGAAGAAGACGACTTACGTGATGTCATTCCCTCGGGCTTCAATGAGATGTGCTCTGGCTGAGCAGCCTTCTGGTTCAACCACTCCTCCACAGTAGAGGTAGGATGTTCTACATCGAGAGTATTCACATAAATGTCGTCCTGGAAGAAATCGGGTTTGTTCCTTGGGATTGTAAATGAGACCTCCTCGATCGCTTTCGCTGTCAATCGCAAGACCTTTGCAATTTCAACCTTCTTGACGTCTACCAATCGTTTTGGGAAGAAAGATATGCCCAATTGAGGCAAACCAGAGGTAAAGCTCGGTAATTTCGCAATTGGCTCTAAATCGTTCTCGGGCCGGATCTCGAAGGCCTGGATTTGACGTTCGCCTTTACCCCATACGTAGAGGATGTGGGTGTCGGGATCGTACTGCGGGAATAATACTGACGGCGAGATATCCATCATGAACGACGATAGGGTCTTGACTGCGTTGTCGGTGATGTGATATAGGTTGATGCGGCGCTGGGAGCCCTTTGAGAAACCAACAGAAAGCAGATGGGTTTCGTCTATCCATGTGATCTGGAATGAACGCGGACTATCGTGTGCGGGTCCCGAGGCTTGACTTTCGGGTCGACGCGGATCGAGGGTAAGGATTCGACCGTCTTTCGTCGCTACCGCTACTAAGTTGCCTAGTGGCGACCATATCATATTGAACGCGCCATCTAGATCCAAAGGAATCTTCTCTGCCTCCTTGCCCTCCTTCAAGTCAAATAAGCGAATCGCACAGGTACCTTGATCATTCGTAAGGGCTGTCAACAGATCTTTGGCGGTAGGATGGAAAGCGATAGTGGCGATCTTATCGATCCCATCCCCTTTGATCACTTGTTCCGCCTCGGGTCCAACTCCCTGGATCCCATTCTCGCCCACGGTCCATATTCGTATCAGACCATCTTCGCCGGCGATAGCAGCCCGTTCACCAAATGGTTCGATATCGAAGTCGGCAATCTCCACTCCACCACTCAGATATCCTTCTCCGCCATTGACCATTCGCCCTTTCTTCTTCAAAGGATGTACGCCGAGCCGTCCGCCTGGACCTTGAACCGGGAAGAATGCTAGATTAGCACTGATCTTGAAGATGATCGAGTCTTGGTGTAGAGATGATAAAGGTGGAACGGCATCGTATGTTGGAATAAGAGGCGTTTTGCCCGCCAGGAATTTCCGGGACCAGCCTGGATTGTAACGCTCGGAAGCCTTTTGCGGTCCCTTGCTGGCAGTGGGCTGCGATGATGATGATTCCCGAGGAGTCGTAATGGTGGGAGAAGCCGACTTGGAAGAGGGCGCTGCGACAGCGGTCTTGGGAACTAGATCCGGGGACTTCGGCTGTGAGGCTGCGTTTGCTTTGGCATCGTCTGCAGCGGCTCTCTCATCGTGGACGAGCGGAGCCTCCGAGGAGATGACGGCAGCGGCGACCTTACTTGCGCCGGAAGTCTGAGTAGTGGTCACATCAGATTTGGTGACCTGATTAGCAGTGGGGGTTTCGGGTACCGCTGATCCAGCAATCCCGGCCGGCGAGGATCCCACTTTGCTCGCGGCCGCCGGACTTTGTGGTTTAGGGGTCTCTTCGGTTTTGTTGACATTCGAAGTAGGCGTAGGGACCTCCTCGACTTGAGGCTGACTTGGGGCTGGAGCAGCTCCGGTCGAGGATGTCATCTCAGCAAGTCTGGACTCCCAGGTGCTGCGGCGTGAGGGATCCAGCGCCCACGGAAGTGGTCTGGTATTTCCACCTGCCAGCCACTCTTGGGGAGACTGTTCAGGTACTGCAGCATCAGTCTCATGATCCGAGAGTGCAATTATGACAAACTCCAGACTCACTAGTCCCCATTATATCCGGATACAGATCTTCGTGGTAATCGATCAATTGCCTCCTGGGCACCTTGATGCCCAGAGGCAAAATCGCATCGCCATCCTTATCCACCACAGGCACCAACACTCTTCCGATCTCTGCCTGCATTACGTCAAGGTGAGTTGGATGTACAGCCGCCAGACTTGTACTAGAGAGACCATGTTGTAACGGATGAATAGTTTCCTGAAATCCTGTAACTCCCCCAATTTCCACTTGTCGCAATTTCATATCCCCTCGTCCAGCCAAGTAAACGATCTTGCGCTCTTCATCGACAATCGGTAAAAGTGGTGAGAGATTGGTGTCGAGATTCTGAGTGAAGACTGTAGATAAATCGGAAGGGTTCAAGAGGGTGTAGAGACGATTTCGAGATCGATCCCAACCAGTGAGGAATACTTTGTCTTCCACCCAAACGAGTCTGACTGGTTTGAGCGGTTGTAGAGGCAAAGCCTTGGTGACGACAGGTTTGGTAGATTGGCGCGGGTCGAAGATGTATCCCTTGCCAGACCTCCCGACTGCTGCGACACGCGTAGAATCGTTGCTCCATCCTGCTGTCCACATGCCCTTTGGCTCTTCCACCTCCAATGTGAATACTGGAGAGCTGGTCTCCGATTCGATGGACACTTCGTATATCGCGAGCGGGGATTGCGTAGCTGCTACGAGTACCAATGAAGGGGTCGAGGGATGTAGGCTGACGGTCGTGATAGGTGAGCCGACTGAAATGGTCCGGGCCTCCTTGAGATCCTCACCTGCATGAGCTGGTAGAGTATAGACTCTAAGCTATACTGTCAGCGCCACGTTCGGTCCAGATCAGCGGACCTACCGATCCATCTGTTCCGCCAACAACCAAGGTCTCATCCTCCAGCCTGCTCAAATCCCAATCGGTCACAGCCCCGATTTTCATAGTCCCCACCGAGCCTTCGTCATACATCCTCCAGCTGACATCACCCGACGGCGTGACAGTCACAATCCATCGCCGGCTAGTCTTGATCTCGCTCGAGAAGGTCGAAAGGGAGGAAGAGGTAGAGGTGTTTGAAGCCGCTGCGGGCAGACTCGATCGATACCATGTTTCCGTGGATGTCGGTGAGGGGATGGCGTTTCTGAATTTGGAAGCTCCGAAGCGAGCGGGGGCCATCTTATCCCCTTTTCGAAGACGAGATATGTGGGGATAGGGAGATAGGAGAGAGATAAGTGGTCAGCTCGGTCAGGTGGACTTAGCCGGTCATCAAACCGGTGGCTTGGCACCGTGTCCACACTGATTCTACCCTATCTCTTTGACATTCGACGTAGAGCATCGCCGATTCCAGCAGACCAAACTGCGTGATAGAATGATCTATACCAGTCTGGGCAAGTGACAAATGAAATCAACAAGGAGCTTGATTACGTTCTGACCGACAAAATGCCCAATTAACGGTCCCTACAAAGCGGCACCTTCCCGCATTATATCCTCTCACACAATCTGTCAAACACCAAGGGTGAGGATCGGTTCTCCACAGCGCAGTTCCTTGATCACCTCCCCGTGGCTCTGAGGATCTGGGATCAACAGGTCCTGATGACGGGACGACAACGGGTTGCAGATTCCAAACTTGGTCAAATCGTCGGTTTGGGTAAAAACAAGAAAGTGAATCTTCTAGCTGTCGCAAATCTTACTCAATCTGTGGTTCACTCGAGGGACGGAGACGGGGAGATTGATCAGGACAAAGTTGAAGATCAACAATAGGCGAGGGGACGTCCCATGACCCGAGGGTGGAGCGGTTGACTGTGCAAGGTAGATTGTATCTCGATCAGGTCCAGGGGGAGCACATCATTGCTCGTATTCCAATGAGATCAGGCTGGTCAGGGCGAGAGCTAGGTATATAACAGCTATACTGATGATGGTACTTGCATTCAACAAACAACAAATTCCGAAAAGCTCATTTTCCACAACTTCAATTGCTCAATTATTAGCCAACTCTGCCTCAACGAATCTATCCATCTTCGCCCAACCTCCGGCTCTCACGCCGCATCTTCGCATATTCTTGAGGACCATTCGTCATCATCAAAACGGCACAAGCCTACAGCGCCGAAACCGCCGGCTTCAACGATCTCTGGATTCCAGCAAACCTCCATCACTCATCAACAAAGATGTCTCCTTCCTTTCGGCATACTCCGTCTGTCCGGCAGAACAAACGTAAGAGCTCATTCGGCTTCTCCGTCTTCCACCCCACCTCATCTTTAACGGACACGGAATCCGGCTCACCCCAAGTGGTCCACGCTGCTATCATCGACACTCCACCAACCAACAAAGCTCAAAAGCACGACATCACTCCATCGCAGAAACCCGTGGAGATCAACAGGGAACGACTGGTCCGGGTTGGACCTCGGACTACTAGAGTAGGAAGTCGAGCATCTCGGATTCCCCCGGTTACCATGGAGAGCATCTTACGAAGCCAAACATCCCCCGACCCACTCGATCAACTGAACGATGCAGTCTATATGCACGCTAGCACGACCACACCGGCTCAGTTCCCATACAGTCCGTCGCTAGGCTTTGGCGGATTGAGCCTCGCCTCCCCTGGTCCTGGCAACGCCCTAGGGCTCTTCACTGGGTCACCCACCGAACCTCGACCGCTGCCCTCTTTCCGTGAAGCACTCGCCATGTCTCGTCATGCCTCGGATGCCGACATTACTGGTTTACCGTTTGGGACTACTTCCTACGATAGCCGGTCGACGCTAATCAGCAATGCCTCCTTCGATACCCTTCATAGCCCGAATATGCAGGACTATCACGGATCATCCTCAATCTGTTTCCCACCTTTACCGACTCCGCGCTCACAATGGTCGTCTCTGTCTCTTGGACACAAGGAATTACCCGACACATATTCGGAGCAATTCGCAGATGCAGAGGTGGAAGAAGAGACGCATGCTGAACTCCACCGGCAGTCGCTCTCCGAACTACGAAGAGGTAGTACCTCGCAAATGCCAGGCCCATCGGACTATCTCAGACAAGGAAGGATCGATCCTCATAGCCAGACGATGCCACAGATGGCTCCACCTGACCTACCACGGGTCCGGTCGCCTTCCTTCAAGGGAGCCACATACGTCTTCCCGGCACCTCCAGATACGCTACCAGATGGCCGTTCGATCCGACCGGACACAGAAAACATTCGATATCCTCCTCCTGCTTTCCCACCACCACTTCTTCCCGCAAGCTTCGTCGCAAGGGCAAAAGATTTACCCGCCAATCCTTCGACATCCAAGCTCTCGGCTGGATTTGGTCGGTTCTGGAAATTGGGTATCAAAACTGATCGGGATTCGACCAAGAAGCCCTCGACCCTGTTACCACAGGTCAACGAGCTGCGGACACAGCCACCTATCGAGACAAGTCCGGATAGCTCACTCCGAGTAGTTGACGAGGGCATATTTGACTTCTCGCGTTATGCCGCGGATGAAGGAGACGAGCTGGAACAAGGCACCGACAGATTGGAGGATAGCGTTGAAATTGAGTTGGACGATGCCGAGGAAGAGATCACCTTGGATTCGTTAGAGAGGATGGCTGGACCGTTCGACCAGCAGGAAATTACGATGGATTCCTTGAAGGGATTGACCGACTCTTACGGAGACGACGAGGATGATGAAGATTACGACAACGTTTCTGAAGACGACTTTCCAGGTTGTGGTACATTCCAATTACGGATGCGATCAGATCCTGGATACCCAACGGAAGGAGACTGGAACCATGAATCTCAACGTTACGCTTATAACAAAGCACGGAGACAGATGGAAGGCCCTAATCCTGCTCGAGTCGCTCTTCACGAGCTAGCCGGGGCACTTTTGCACCCAGGGTTTGCCAGGAAATATACCGTTATTGAAGAACTTGGAGCTGGAGGATATGGATTTGTTTGCGTCGCTATTGATCGGGACGGAAGGGAGGTCGCCGTCAAGTTCATTCGGAAGTTCAGGCATCCGCCTGCTTATCCGCTAGCCATGGCACGAGATGAGCCAATGGAGTGTTTTGTGCTGAGAAGCATAAATCATCCCAATATCGTGAGCTACATAGAGCAATTTGAGGATGATAGGTTTTACTATCTCGTAAGTCTTCCCTTGTTTACTTGGGCTGATCATTGACTATCAGGTACAAGAACTGCATGGCGACCCGTGGCATCGAGCCCGCTTAGCTGCTCGGAGCGAAGAAGAGGAAGACCCGGCACGAATGGAACTCGCCCAGATTCAAATCGCCACTCGGCACTACATGGGCTCACTTCCCGGTTCCGGCCCATCTTCATCAACTGGAACACCCGTCTTATCACCTGCATTATCTGGGTCCCCTTTCACGCCTTTCTTACGGCCTGGAATGCAGCGCCGAGCCAGCTACGACCTGTTCGAAGCTATCGAGCATCGGGAGTTTGACGAGTTCCAATGTCGACATATCTTCAGGCAGCTTGGTGAGTAAACCTTAGCTTACCTCTGTCGGAGGCTAATTCGGTAGTCGATGCTGTCCACTACCTCCACACGGCTGGCGTATACCATCGTGATCTCAAGGATGAGAATGTCGTGATCGACAGTAATCTTCATGTAAGTTGCTCATTTGCAGGGCTTGACCGTCACTGATTAGCCAGGTCAAGCTGATAGACTTTGGAAGCGCGGTATGTGAGGATACTCGCCGGCCTGCTGGGAGATATCTCGAGTTCAAGGGTACCGATGCCTTTGCTGCACCAGAAATACACCCAAAGGGCAAGGCTCTATACGAAGCTGCTCCGACCGATATCTGGTCTCTCGGTCTTCTTCTCTCAATGATCCTGACTCGATCCTTGCCTTTCTTGGAGGGGGAAAGGAATTACCAAGTCCATCTCAATGGCAAGGTTCCTGGACCCGCATACGAAATCATTACAGCTTGTCTCAGGATCGATCCGACTGATCGGCCCACTATCGACGAGATTGCGAGCCATTATTGGTTCAGCGAGCAATATATCCGGGATCTCGCGAGAAGGCGGTGAGTTGGAAGATCTGCTTATTTTGTCTGGAGGATTGGGCTTCTTACCTGTTGTATTTCGTTATGTCTAATGTGTGAGAATAGTTTACGATGTTTGATGTCAAGATACATAGCCAACGATAGTCAATATTATGATGATGTCTGTTTAACGATGTATATACGTGTTTTGCTTTGATTTAAGACATTGCATGATCTTCAGGCACATCCAACCTTCTGTCTTCGTAGAAGCGTCCGATATTCAGGTTTCTGATACCTCTTCCCTCAGGCCAAGATGGACCTGCATCCCCATCTGCATCTACTGGTGCCGTCCACCACCTCCGGCGTGGATCTTGAGGTCAGACTTTACATGTCTCGACAACTCCTCGACAAAATCCCGAAATCATGGACATCAATAAATGGCCTATCGTCCTCATCCGCCTCGAACCCTGTACCTGCTTCATTGGTCGATCAAGATACCTTAGATATCCTCAAGCATATAGACAGACTAGTCATAGCTTCACATCCATGGGGTCGATTTGGCGGTAACATGCTCTTCCCGTACGTAAGCACATTGAGGAAAGCTAATGTTAGGGTGATTGCATTACATCTTGTTTCAGCTGCTTTGGTCCCTGATGTCGAAACTTCGACAAAACTCAGATCGGGAGAGGCCGTCGTACCTGAATCAAAGACTGCAGTGTTGTGCTATAACGTGAGAGGGATTGGCAAGTCAGGAGGTCGACAAGCCTGGTTAGGAGCTGGTGAACACGATTATGGAGCCATTGAAAGGTGGGGAGTGGATGTGACTGGGGTCAAGGACGTTTGGAGATTTGTATGTTCTCTTACCACCTACAATTTGCTGGTCTGACGACGCAGGGGTATTCCTGGGGAACGATCTCAGCTACTCACGCCCCAACTCCACCTGTGCCAATCAGATCCCTGTTCCTGCTCTCTCCTCCACTATCGCCATTGAAGCTATTGAGGTGGTACAACCCTCTCATTACTGCTGTACAAGATCACTTGAAGTCCTCGGCGGTCTGGATGGTATACGGTACTGAAGATGAATTCACGAGAGCAGGGGTGTATACAGATCTCAGGCAGATGGTGGAGAAAGGGTGGGGAACGGCGATTGTTGTGGAGGAGGGAAGTCATTTCTGGGGAGGGGAGGAGGGAGAGCACATCAGACAGGTCTTCAGAGACTGGCTAAGGAGGTGAGGAGGTAATTGGTCTGGCAGATAACGAAAATCAACGATGATGATGGGAATAACGATCAAGCTGTATATATATGTTTCTATGAGTCTATGTTTACGTTTATGCTTATGGTAATGATGATGAAACAAGAAATGAAGGGCATTATGTCATGATATCCGTCAAGGCTCCCTAATCGGAAGCCCTCTCGACCCTTATTTGCACACCACCGAACGAACCCTCATCATAAACCTCAACAGCCTGTTGCGCCATCCCATCCTCTTCAAATTCAATCATGGCATAAGGAGCCCTTAATTCGATGGTCAAGATCGGCGAGAGTGCTTCGAAAGCTTTTCGAAGTGTTGCAAGTTGTGTATTGGCAGGTAGATTGCCGATGTAGACTTGATTCCGAGGTTTGGGTTGAACCGAAGGATCGGTTGATTGGGATTTTCGTTTCTTTGGTAGCAAGATAGGCATATCGTCCTCGGCTCGCGTTTGTTCCGATGCTTGTACAAGAGGTGTCGAGGGGGTTTCGGGAGATGGAGCGATCGGGGCGGACATTGCTGGCGACGGAGCTTTTGGTAGGACAGGAGGTCGGATTGTTGGAGATAGATGTTGAGTCACAGAAGGCGGAGGTGAGAGAGCAGAGGGCGGACGAGGGAATCGTGTGATGATGGGTCCAGGTGGACGCCATCCAGGTGGTGGGCCATACCCTACAGGAGGCCTCCAGCCTTGAGGTGGTTGTGGAGGGCGCACCATGCCTCCAGGCGGATAGAATCCAACAGGGGGTCGAGCGGGTAGACCATATGCAATATGAGGCGGTCGAAACATTCCTGGCGGTACCGCTGATTCCCTTGCTCGAGTTTCCCTCTCCAGTCTTGCAATAACATCTTCCGCTTTCCTCTCCAATGATCCTTCTTCAGATGTACTCGGGGCAGGCACCGGAATCGGAGCCGGGGTTGTAGGTGATGGCGCAGCCGCCGTTCCCATGAGACGAGCAATAACTTCATCGGCTCGTCGGCGGATCTCGTCTGCACTTGGCGGGTCGGGCGCTAGTGGGTTTGATGCTGATTCGGTCACTGTCTTGACAACATCAGCCGGCTTCTCTTTCGCAGCCGTATCTTCTGGAGATGTGATTGATGCCAGACGTTGCGCTGTAGCGGTAATGGCCGACCCGGTATCCGGTTCCATGCGCCAGGGATTGGTAGGTGCGAGCGATACTTGAGGCCGAGGAGGGAGAGCATGAACAGGAGGAGTAGGTAGGGGTAGGGAAGATTTTACATCAGAATGAGAAGATGACAGAAGAACAGGAGTGGAAGACAATGATGATAATGGAGCAGGTACTGAAGGACGATAATGATTATGATTTTGATTCTGCTGGAAGTTCGTAGATGAAGATGATGAAGGTGTAACGATATGTTCAGATTGAAAGTGGGAAGAAGTAGAAGAAGATATAGTAGGACTTGACGTCGAGATTTGGGTTATTGGATCAGGTCGTTGCCGAGGTCGGTAAGAACTGGATAAAGTAGGTCCGTGTCCGTCAGTGTCTAGTCGAGGGCGTTTGGCGGTCTGCTCATCCGGATTGTTCAGTGCTTGTGAGAGAGTCTGGTCGTCGTGCGAGTTGGACTTGACATTACCAAGAGGTGTTGGAGTGGTATCTGGCATGGTGATGTGATGGAGTGTCGGGAGAGCGTAAAGAGTAGGGTAGGGTTCAAAGTGGACTGACGCGACAGATGATCACGTGACCTGGGTTTGGCCTCCTAGTTAGTACAAGAGTCGGACTGGAAGGCAGCCAGTGTGCATGCATAGATGAGGATGACTGTTTGCGCAGCGCATAAGACAGACCTCGATCAGTGGTACGAGTGACATCATGCATGCATCCCAGTCCATTATCTGATGGACAGTGAATGGTCCGCTAGAGCCGGGGATACGGGGTTGAGCCAAGTAGCCGATGGTTCAGGATGTCATGAAAAGAGGGTTCTGCACTCCTTACTACTGTCAATACACTTTGCTTGCTGCTACCCACCTCATCACATGTCCGAAAGATGATCCGCTCTCTCCGCTCTCTAGCTCTACGTCCGACATATAGTAAGCGCACACTTGCTGCCAGGATCACCGCTCGATCGCAACATGCAGCGGCTCATCCTCGACTCGCACGACCTCCCCCACCCGCCTTTTTCAAAGCCCAAGACAACAGCCATGATCTACGCCAACTGTTTGACCATGCTCAAACTAGCACACCGACCGGCTCCTCGCATACGACAGGGCTGTTTGATTATCCCGTCGTCAAGACTCCATATGCGCTACGGCCATTAACGGAACGGACAATAGTACATTGCACGGCAATCGTCGATCGTATATGCAATTCACCGGGAGATCCAGCGGAGTTACGGAGGGTAGTCAAGAACCTGGACAGATTGAGTGATGTGCTATGTGGGGTCATCGACATGTGCGAGCTCCTGCGGACGGTCCATCCGGATCCAGAATGGGTGGACGAGTGCGAGGAAGCTTACAGTCGTTTGTGCAGTTTCATGAACGAACTCAATACCCATCCTGGAATGTATGAGGTGAGTCGTGCAGGCTGCTGGTGGCTTGTGGCTCACGTTTAGGCACTCAAGGCGTCACTCGAATACGCCCACCCAGTCCCATATACCGACGCCGAAATGGCAGTCGCCATGACATTTCTCCGCGATTTCGAACGGTCCGGCATAGCACTTCCCCCAGCATCACGCAAACGCTTTGTCAAAGTCAGCGACTCGATTCTTCTATCCGGTCGGAATCTCATGAACAACGCTGTCAATTATCCCAGCCCCACCCCACTGGTCGAAATACCAGAGGCCGACCGCCTTCTGGCTGGAATGGGAAGCCAATTTGTCGACAACCTACCGCATGGAACTGGACATTCAAAATCGAGCGTCTTTGTCAATCCGGCATCTATTGAAGCACAGTATATAGCACACAATGCTCGATCCGGAGAAGCACGTCGGATAATGCACATTGGCATGAATCGCACAGAACCTCATCGAGTGGAAGTACTGGATACAATGCTGAGGCAAAGGGCGGAACTGGCAGAAGTTCTAGGATCAGAGACGTATGCTCAATTGACATTACGGGACAAGATGGCCAAGACACCCGAGAATGTCGATGGATTCCTCAAATCACTGGCGAAACATTCCAGACGGGCGGCACAAGTCGACATTGATCGCCTACGTCGCATCAAGGCGCAAAATACATCGGGCATTACGCATCCGAGAGAGGGTCCAACAGGGCATCTACCGCAAATCTATGCGTGGGATCGTGATGTCTTGTCACCTAGTCTATCGTACGCTTTACCGAAAAGTGAACCGATAGAGCCGTACCTATCGGTCGGAACTGTTATGAACGGCCTCTCAAAACTGTTTGATCGGCTTTACGGTATCTCATTCCGACCCGCTTCAGTGGCTCCAGGAGAAGTATGGGATGGGGCTGTCCGACGTCTGGATGTGGTCCACGAAACAGAGGGACCTATCGGAGTCATCTATACCGACTTGTGGTCACGGCCGGGAAAATCAGGCGCGGCGGCTCATTTCACAGTGAGATGTTCGAGGCGCGTGGACGATGATGATCCCCATGGAGACGGGTTAGAGCCCGGCTGGGATGCTGGTCTTGGACCGGGACTTGAGACCGAGGGAGCGACCATACATGGTAAAGAGGGCAAATACCAGCTTCCGATCGTAGTGCTCTCGATGGACTTTGGACCATTCAATCCGACCGGACCGTCTTTCTTACCTTGGAACAGCCTTGAGACTTTGTTTCACGAGATGGGACATGCAATTCACTGTGAGTCTGCCCAACCCTTCACTGCCAGAAGCTGATAGCAGCCATGATCGGTCGAACGGAATACCATAATGTCTCTGGAACGAGATGCGCAA
>Ga0265797_10005534_pt1 | contig 18400 bp, 16 predicted proteins | sample P2T30metagenome_FD_192433 | JGI IMG/M metagenome (GOLD analysis project Ga0265797, IMG submission 192433) | Plant litter microbial communities from East Loma Ridge, Irvine, California - P2 T30 | ecosystem: Environmental > Terrestrial > Plant litter > Unclassified | place: USA: California... | reverse complement strand
GGTCGCTATGTGTGTTGATGGCAGAGAGGGAAGCTGGCGTGATACTTTCGAGCAGAGGAGAGGGAGATCGGAGCACTTTTGAAGCGGACGGGCAGACTGTGAAAAAGGCTGATGCACGACGGGTGCCAGCGGGAGGCTCCGAGGCTAAAGCTGCGTCGAGCTTAGTGGAATTTCGAGCGACCGCTGGGCATCCGCTCGCGCAACAGCAGAATTTCTTAGCTAACGGGCGCGATGGAGCCAGAGCCCGGAGCCCTGCTGCTTGATGAGATGAGCGATTTTCTGGTCGCCGGGCCCCGGCTGGCGGCGCGACTCGTGGTAGCGCGGTCCTCACGCAAGACACGCTGCGACGGTTGGGGTGCGGTGGAGACGCTGCCAAAGGCCCGAAGAAAGAACGCCAGCACTACAGCGGTGCTCCCATTCGCCGCAGGCGCTGCGTTTGCCGTCAGTGCCGTCGCACTACACTGCTTTTGCCTTTAGCAGGCCCGTCTGCGCTCCGGCCTCCCCAATAACCTTGCGCGGGGGTTTGCTTTGGGACGGCAGCGAGAGGGCTGCCCTTATCGTGCGTGCATGCCTCTCTGCTGACACCCTGGCCGACGTCGAAGCTTGATGCTGCGAGCTGCTGAGACGCCTTCGTTAACGAACCAGCGCGCATGCGACTGATCGCCGTCGATTGCCGTCGCCAGCTCGCAATGACGTGGGAGGCGAGCTGCAGGTAATCGTAGGCCCATCCCACGTCGAGCAATCAATCACCAATGCCTGTGCCATCATTGATTGCAGGCCGCTGACGTGCACCCGTGCGAGCCCGGTGCGCCTGCGGGCTCGGTATTGGGTGCGCTCCCCCATGGTCGCAATATCAATGGCGCGCGCAATCTGCCCGTATCAACGCCCGTCATCGCAGCTGCAGTAATTGAATCCATAGCAAATAGTAGCATTAAGCATGCCCACTCCCAGCCCACCCCAATCTCTCGAGAAGCATGCGGCCACTAGGCGCTGGTCGAGGTCTAATCCGGTGGAGCATCGGGGCTAGTGCTACTCCAATGTCGCCAAGGCAAATGAGCTTTTCCACTTGATCGCGATGCATGACCGACTCCCACCGTCGCTGCAGGGCAACAGCCGACGTGCAGGCAATGATGTGCTTCACCTGCTCCCTCGAGCGCTCCTAACCCCAATTTGCGCCCATGGCATTGGCCAGCCTGGCCTCTCCGTCCTCACACAGACAGCGGCTTCGTGTTTGACATGCGACGGCCTATCTTCCTCCCAAGCTCGGCAGGAGATGCCACCAGCGACTAGCTTCAGCATGGCGTTGTTGTGCGCCTGCAACAAGGTGTGGCTGGCAAAGTGTAATGAACTGCAGATTCGCCGTCTCTATTTGCGTGTAGTCGCCTGGCCCTACATGGCCACCAGATGGCGTCGCAGGACGGCTCTCGCCCTCAGCGTACGTATTCAACAGCCCGCGATCGTTCCAAGACTGCCAGTGGTAAGCCTGTCGTATTATTCGGTAGGCTCGGAACTGCTTCCAAAGGCATTTACATTTCCGAAGATCGTGCGTGGAACCGCATATCCTTTCCCTCCACAGTGTGTCAAAGGCCGGTCGGCCGTTTCATGTGCACACTCCACATCAAACTCGCGTGCTCGTCCGATTTGAAGACTCCGGTACTCTTGTACGTACCATCTTCAGGAACCTCACCGCCTACGAAACTGCCACCGGCCATACACACTTCTCGTGCAACTAGACCAACGACACCAAGTCAACGAATTGATGGTTTACCGTCTGTCGTGCCTGACCTTGGCGTTCTAGAAAACGTCAATTGCGCTACGACTACTCCCGCATCCATGGCTGGGCATTGCGAATAGCGCCGCGTGCGTACACCCAAGAATTACTTCCAGATCTGCCTATAGCTAGGCAAACTTGAGCTTCTCTGCGTGCTAGAGTGCTTGGACACGCAGGATTATTCTCGTCTTGGTGTCTTCCATACAAGCCTCGCGTGCATTAATCCCTCTCTTGGCTATGCTATTGCGATCTTCTCCGGCTTTCAACGTTGATTTCTTGGAGAAACTCTCCGTGTGGGCTGTCACAACAGTGCGACGGCGTGGCATTATCGTGAGACCGTAGTATAGGTGTGAGTTCGCCCTTGCTCCCTGAGTCCTGCAGTGCTATTGTGATTCTGCGACACCCAAGACATTGGCATTCGCACAATCAAACACGATGGCCAAACGCCAGTAGCGGGCTCCCCATGGGCATTCCCCTTTCCCGCAGTTCATCAATAGCTGGCTGCCGCTATACAAAGCGATAACAACGTGATAATTTGCCGTAATAATCATCCAACACAAGGACTCAATATTATTGCCCGTGTTCGCAACTTGGTCAGCCCTTCATGCTCTCCTATCCATGCTGTTCACTTCCTCTCCACAACAGCCCACTTCAATGAATATCGTACCGCTCTCCCCAGCGCTTGTGAGATGACCTCCGGAGATGTCACAGGGCTCCAATGCGGGTGCCCACATTCAAACGCTCCCAGCCCTCCCAAATAGCTACTGCCGGTCACTCGTCATGACTTACACGCATCGCGCGTGCTGCTGACTATATCCGTATCAACCCCAAGCGTTGTCGCCAGAGAGGCCCGTCCTTGCATCCTTGCTACCATCGATGCTTGCCATTGTGTTAGAATCGCGACCACACGACTTGTATGCTCTTGGCGGATCGACAGAGCCGGTAGTCGCACCGCAGTGGATATTCGGACAAGCCAGAGAAGCCAAAAAATCCCTCTTTCCCCCGGTGGGGCCCAACACTGTCCCTGCACCCGTGCCGTACTCCAGAGAGCGCTTGGTCTTTCGTGGTGGATACAATTGTCACCTGCAGATGGTGCTGTGGACTTGTGGGCCACCAGGCGCGCGAACCACTGGACGTGTAGAGACGTGCCAGTAGTCGCGAGAAATTGATTGAACAAAGAGGTCGGCAGTCGCCCAGCAGGAATCAATGTCCCAATGCGACATGTCCATGCAGTGACAAAGCGTACAGGCGCTCTACGCGCAAGCATCTGCTTGCGATGCCGGGTTTGCTTTAGATGACAGTAGTGCAGTAACAATTTGATGGTTTGGCCGCACTTCCGCTGACCTTGCCGCGGTGCTGGGTAATGGCCACGCGCCTTGCCGCGATCGTGAGTTTGTTACCACGCAAATTATGTTACGGCCGTGGTACAGTCAGTCAGTAATTTTCGGCACGAGATAAGCTGCTGACGCACTTTTTCGAGGTTCCGTCACTACCGAGTGGTAAGGCTCTTCGCTTACACCGCATCGCTGAGGGTGTGGCACTGTGTGCCAAACACTTTTCACCGATTTGATGCTACGCCCAAAGAGAGGCTGCCCATCCGCGCGATGCGATCCCATCATGCCCACCGCCGTCTGGCCGCATCGCCTAGCGACAACACGATGGGGCGAGCTAAAGGCCCTAGAAGGCTGCAGACGTGTTTGGCTGCAGGTACCACTCGCAGTAGTCCGCCGTCCGAGCGCGCACGCCTAAAGTCGGCCTCGCCTTTATCCTCGGTTTGCACGGCGAAGTTCTGGTGAGACTCGGGCGGGATCGATCCAAACAATTTGGCTTGTGACGAAATGCGCCATTTACTGGCATCGCGTACTGTCAAAGCGACCACGGTCTCCCGGCCTTGGGTCGTCGAGCTCGTTCAGCTCGTTCGGTCTTAGATACCAATACGGTTATGTCGGCTTCGTTTTCCTTGGGCATTATTGTCGCAGCAGCAGCAGCATGATCCGCCACCCTCCGTAGTACATCGCCGCCTTCGCATGGCATGTACTCGTGCAAGCAAGCCGATTTTTCTGCAATCCATGTCACCATTGGACCCTATGACATATGAATTTCAACGGGCAACTGCCTCTGCATCCTTCCTACGATCGTCCAGATCACGAGCCCTCCGATCACGCCTGGTAGCAACGATGCGCCTGTGCCGAAGAGCGAAACACTGCCCAGAGTGCTTGTCGAAATCGCTTGAATTCGCCACAACGCAAGCATGGCAAACTGCCCAAACGGTAGCAATGACAGTGATTACTGCATCATGCTTATATTCGTCGATTTTGCTTGGATTTTGGAGGCTTTGGTCAAGTTCAAGATTTTGTGGCAGTACATGTTGTGTTGTATCAAAATCGAAGAAAGCTGGAGTGTCAGAACGAAGCTGTTGCGTAGACACTGCCAAATTGAGCCACAAGCATGTTATGAGGAAACTACAACCATTGACAGTGGACGAAATCATGGTAGGTTTGTATAATGATTCTGACATTCTCAAGCTGTTCATGCCTGGAAGCCCGTCACTCGCATCTCCCAGCCAGCGAGTTGCATTCCAGGGCGTGTATACATTGGCCGGCCATGACATCAATAAATCATTTAGATCCCTATGGACACTCGCAGCCATCACGAACTCGCAGGCTCAAGGAAATCGCACGAAGAACACTCCTCAAACAATACGCCATTACGCCTATCGCCGAACACCGCCACTCGCCAGCTGATCCATATCAGACGCCTCTCCGTCCCAAAATGGGCATGAAGGACTCCGACGACTACATCACCGCACGAGCTGCAAATCCACGTACTGGCTTAATCGGCCCGAGTTTGGCTGGTACTCCCACTCCCCGTACGCCTGAATCGCCGGCTGAAGCTCTCAAATTACGCTCACAGCGGGTTCGTCCTGCATTGACACGTGCAAACGAAGCTCGCAAGATAAGTGCTGGTGGATTGCAAAGACTGTGCAGCAGCGAGAAGGGCTGGTCTTTTGAAGACACAAAATCTCGAGTGGCTTCGCCACGGCCGAGCGATGCGAGTGCTGGCGCTGCAAACATCATTTGTTGCGAGCCTCCTCTACGAGGGAGCACTCCCGACGATGATCGATTTGTAGTGCACATGCCTTCCGCACGCGAGCCTCAGCCGTACGCATTCCCTGGAAGAAGTGCACAGGAGATTCAGGCTTTCGAGCACTATAAGAGGAAGGCGAGGAAGACCAGCGGCGACGGCTGGGACCAGAGATGTGTGCAGAACGGTGGGATCAGAAAGAGCTCGGCCACAGAGTATGAGCGTGGGAGGAAGAGGATACCGAGCCACGGCATGCCTGGACACTTTCCTACCAGAGATGGTACGGTTGTCCGGCGTGGAATGCCTAGCTTTGAGGACTTGGACGGCACTGCTCTTGCGGGCGCAGATCCACGAAGCCTGGCTGTGTCGTTTGCGCCATATTCTTCGCCGAAGACACCAGCTAGGAGAACCAGCGGTGGGAAGAAACCAAAAAGTGCCAGGAAACTCCACGATTATGCGGCTGTCAACCCTCCTGTGCAGCACGCTTCGCCGCCCATCACCCACCTCAGTCAGCTGCCCAAGCTCCATCTGGTCCATCCTGAACTCGCCAGCCTTCCGATGCCGAAATTACGACGTACTGCCGACAAAGCCCAAAGGTCGTGTTCTCTCGGCTGCGATCGTTCTCCAGGCGCAGACACTTGCCCTCAACTGGCGAGCAACCAGAAACACATACAGACACTGTTCAGCTCAGACGAAGATCCAGCTTCAACCCCACTCGAGCATGTCACGGCATTGGTCACGTATCTCTTCGGCGCTGTACGCACTTTGCACGACCATCTGGGCGCGACTGTCCGTATACGTCTTCCTAGACCAGCGATGGTAAATACACTGACGAGTTCGGATGCGTCTCTCGAAGAGAAGGTTGCGGCGTCAAGAGCATTGTTAGCACTGGTCGGGCAGATTGTTGGAGTATTCATGGCCATAACCGTAGTGTGGAGGCTGCTCGATGCGGTTGCTGGTGTCATCAGCCTGGTGGTATGGCCATTGGTCGTGCCAATGAAATTGATCTGGTGGTGCATGTCTGGTTAGGTGTCATTTGCCGCCTGTGACTTTACAGAGACCTAGAACTGAATTTTTGACTACTGCTTCGTTTGTCTTGTGTTTCCAATGGCTACAGTATGCGTGACTCTCTGGTGACATCGAAGCAGGGATGTTGCCTGGGTTCTTCCGGTCTTATCAATGTCGCGGGTGGATAAAGGAGTCACCTGGAGTTTTGAACATACAAGGTTGCCTCTGTGCTACTTAGTTTTACCGCATATAGAACACGGCATTATGCAGTCATACGCTGCACGTGTGTATGATTATACGTTGAAAGGGTAGAACGCGGGTTTCGATCAGTTGTTTCAGATGTACGAGTACTCTGGCGGGTCAGTCCCATGTGAGTCAATGTTGTGTGCTCTGGCGGTCAAACTTCAACCTCGCAACTGAACAACCGGTAAACACCAACACAGCATGTGCCAGAGCAGTCGAGCATGACTAGACACACTCCGTTAGACATAGGTGCACATATACCGCCGAGAGCACCAAGACTAGCGAAGAATCAAATGGTTGACGGGAATATTGGAAAAATAAGACACCCCAACCCTAACACTAAGAGACGGCCACGATCTTTGTCAGCGTTTTCTGGAAGCGAGGTGAGGTCCCCACTTGCGGCGCTGCGCCTGAAGAGGAAGGAACCACCACACGTTGTCCAAAGCCATCGAAGAGTTGTACGTGGAGTCATAAACCCCTCATCTGCTGCGTACACTGGTTAGGATTTTTACCGGATGAACAAAGAATCTGCCAACAGTCTTCTAGGCATATTCACAACCACTGTCCGAGGGTTCCTCTCCACAAGCAAACGACCCAAGAGCCACTTCCAAAGTCCGCTATACTCGCAGACTCCAATGGTCATGCGCCCTATTTCTGATGCCGCGGTCGAGAAGGCTGCTGCCAGCATCCATCCTCACCGTGACCCGAATACGCTTTCGAACTACAATGCATGGAGGACTCAGCACACCACCGCCAACTATGAGATCGACTTCGACAACAAGCGCCTCCATGGTAGCGTCACCTTGACTCTCAAGAAGCTCGCCGACGAGCGTAAGATCGTCCTTGACACCAGCTACCTCGATGTCTCTGCTGTCACTATTGCTGGCAAGAAGGTTGACTGGGAGCTTGCGGCCAAGCGTATTGAGCCTTACGGTTCACCTTTGACCATCTCCCTTGGCGAACAGCACGTAGCCTCTACTTCCGAGGTCTCAGTCGATATCGAGGTGTCGACAACCAAGGACTGCACTGCTCTCCAATGGATGACTCCGGCCCAGACCAGCAACAAGAAGCAGCCTTACATGTTCTCTCAATGCCAAGCCATTCACGCAAGGTCTCTTCTACCATGCCAAGACACTCCGGATGTGAAGTCAACCTACACCTTCAACCTTCGTTCGCCACTGCCAGTGGTTGCATCTGGTCTTCCCACTGGTGCCAGAGAGTTCAAGGCCGGCAAGGGTGGCGAGTCCGGCACCCTGCTGTACAGCTTCCACCAAGAGGTTCCCATGCCTTCCTACCTCTTCGCTGTTGCAAGCGGTGACTTGGCGTCTGCTTCTATTGGACCTCGCTCAACCGTCTGGACTGGCCCCGAAGAGCTTACTGACTGCCAATGGGAGTTTGAGGCGGACACCGAAGCGTATATCCAGACTGCGGAAAAGATTGTCTACCCCTACGCTTGGACTCAGTACAATGTTCTCGTGCTCCCTCCATCCTTCCCTTACGGTGGAATGGAGAACCCTGTCTTCACTTTCGCAACGCCTACTCTGATCAGTGGGGATAGAGCTAACGTTGACGTTGTTGCTCACGAGCTGGCCCACTCGTGGTCTGGCAACCTTGTTAGCTGCGCCAGCTGGGAGCACTTCTGGCTCAACGAGGGCTGGACTGTCTATTTGGAAAGACGTATCCAGGCTGCTGTCCACAACGACGAGAGGATCCGTGATTTCAGTGCTCTCATTGGTTGGAAAGCGCTGTCTGACAGCATTGCCCAGTTCGGCGAAGACCACGAGTACACCAAGTTGATCCCCAATCTCAAGGGTCAAGATCCCGATGATGCCTTCTCCAGCATTCCCTACGAGAAGGGCTCCACCTTTCTCTACCACCTCGAGAAGTTGATCGGTGTCGAGAAGTGGGACAAGTTCATCCCGCACTACTTCACTACCTACAAGGGGCGCTCCCTCGACTCTTACGAGTTCAAGGCCACGCTCTTTGACTTCTTCGCTTCGGACGCCGATGCAAGCAAGAAGCTGAACGAAATCGATTGGGATACTGTCTTCTACAAGCCTGGTTTCCCGGAAAAGCCCAACTTCGACACCAGCCTCGCTGATGCTTGCCTCGACCTCGCCAACAAATGGCAGGCTCTCAACGAAGGCAAATCCGACTTCAAGCCTAGCGCCGACGATATCTCGAAATTCACCTCGCAACAGAGCTACGTGTTCCTCGAGGCAGTGCAGGGTCAGCCTTCTCCCCTCTCCGCCTCTTTGGTCGAGACGATGGGTAAGGAGTATGCATACGCATCGTCGAAGAACGTTGAGCTTGTCAGCAGGTTCTATGTGATTGCCCTCAGGGCAAAGGCCGATCAATTCTACAAGGATGCTGCTGCTCTGGCTGGACGTGTGGGCAGGATGAAGTTCGTCCGTCCCTTGTACAAGGAGTTGCTCAAGGTTGACGCGCCTTTGGCTCGTGAGACCTTCGAGAAGAACAAGGACTTCTACCACCCTATCTGCAGGAGCATGGTGGAGAAGATGCTTGCAGGCAACGCAAACGTTGGTCCCTTCTAGATGTTGTCGAGGGGAACATAAGAAGTTGAACTCGTTACACATTGATAGTCATGTATCACATCTCGCACAATTATTGTATTGCAGCTATGTGTCGTCGACGATATCGAGCATTTAGGATGTCTTTCAACAGTACGAGTGCGAGCTTTAGTGAACCGCCGTGGACAATTCGGCCACTATTTCTCGAGTAATTTGTATGGAAATCATCTCATTATATTCATTCGATCGACGCCTTTCGTACAATTTAGTAAAGCAGAACATTATGAGACATAATGTACTCGAAATGCACTCGAAATGCACTCGTGAAGACCCCTCACTTGATTGGCGCGCATTTGAAGTCAGCCACGACTTTTGGCCGTGCGGGCGCACTTCTCCAGCGTCATTACCCAACTCTAGGCCGACGCGCGACAGAAAGTCGATCGGATGCAAGCCCACCCAGACGCGACATCCTCACAACATTGGACGCGACGGACATCATTCTTTACACCGCAAATTGTACGCGACCATGGCCCGACTGCGAAGCGGCAATGCTGCGCCGACACCTTCCAGACCGGCCGCGACAGGACGAACTATTCTACGCGAGAAAACCAACACCACCACAGGAACTCCAGGACCCGCCGTCGAAACCAGTATGCTCGCGCTGAAGAACTTCAAACGCAGGCCGCGACAAGGCAGTATGCTGGAGATGGTGCGCAAGCGAAGATCGAGCGTTCAGGCTTCCCTTATAAGCGCGCAACCACAGCAGGACGATGGCGAGGATGTGGAGGACACTAGTGTATTCGATCTCGGGAGCGCGAGCGAGGGCGAGGACGTGTTTGCGCCACAGGCAGAGGGAACGCCGTTGCAGCCCAGCAAGACCAGAAAGTCTACATCGGCGCAAAAATCGTTATCTGCGAAGAAGAGCGTGGCGACGACACCTGCTGTCAAGAGGACTAAACGAAAGTCGGACGAAATGGAGAGCCCGCACTCAGCTTTGGATGCCTTGAGGAGAAAGCACAGGAAGTCTGAAGTAATGCCTGCGGAAGAGGAGCCATTGCCTTCGATCGACGACGCACATCAATCAGTCGTCCACGGCACATCAGACCACGAAGCCAGCCCTGTGCCAAACGCTGTTACATCCGACGTGCAAGTGATCAACTCTTCGCCTGAGTCAACACCGCCAACAGAGCCTTCTTCCAGTCGCAAGATCCCGGGAACTCAAGAAGAAGACTTCGCTGTACCTTCCACCGAGGAGCAAGAGCGCCTCCACACACTACAGCAAGACGCCCAAGAAGAAGAGCAAGACGAAGAGGAAGAAGAAGACGACCACGACACACTAAACGCCACAATGGCCGAACCCGCCAGCAGCAGCCCAACCGGCTCACCCATACCAGAAACCCAACGCACAGACATCTACGCCGACCCTCTAACACAACTATCGCCACCACCACCCGAGCCCACCAAAACACGAAGCAAAACCACCAAAAAACCAACCGCAATGTCAACAGCAACCCTCCGCGCCCTCCTCCCCAAGCGAACACTCAGACCCCAACCCAGACCCAAACGAACAGAATACGACATATCGTCTGACGAAGAAGACGAAGACGCCACAGCTTTCGACACAACCCACCTCGACGACGACGAAGACGAGCTAGGCGGGCGAATCCGCCGGCACAAAAAAAAAGCCCCAGCAACATCAAAAGCCAAAAAAGCAACCTCCAAATCCAAATCCAAGCAATCCCTCTCAACGCGAAAATCCTCGGCTCCGCCACCACCAGCCAAATCAAAGGGAGGAAGCAAAGCCAAAGCCAAAGGCAAAACCACACGAACCTACGGCCGCGCCGCAGCAACCTCCGACAAGGAAAACGACGAGGCGTTGTCCGAGGACGACGACGAGAACGACCACGCCGGAGACATGAGCTTATCGATGCGCGAAGTCGGGCACAGCAAAGAGCTGGAAGAAGCGCGGCGGAAATTCGCCGAAGTCGACAATTGGGATTTGACGTTTGAGAGCATGAGCAATGAGGACCATCGGAGTTCGAGTCAAGGGTGGCGGTAGCGGTAGCGATAGCGATAGCGAGTGCCTGCCATTGTTGATTTTGTTTTCGCAAAGCGTTATACGAACAAGTTACCTTACCTAGCAAAACGAACGCGAATATGATGCCTTTCCCTACGTTGTGCTATGAGTACATGTACAGTTCCTACGCATGAGTTTACGTACAGTGGTCTCTACCTCCGTATGGTCACGAAGTCACTTCTATAGCATTAGGTATCGACAACTTTGATCTTGAAGTTTTGGTTTAACGACTACCATTGAAAATTCCTTTCGACTTTCTTCTGTGCATTCAAGCAAACAATTCGCTACTATCACATATCCCGAGTCTAAAACGACTGTGTCGTACCATGAAGATGCGCCTAATCATACTGTACGTAAACTCATGCGCACGAACTGGTACGCCTTCAAATGTTTTTGAGACGGTGCTCATCTATCATTATATTACATGTCTGCACGTACTGGCTCCACCGACCGTAGTGGGAGTGGAAGACAACAAACACGAAAACAAAGTACCAAGAATGCAAAAGGTGACACGAAGGTAATAGAATACATTTGGCGAGAACCGGGCGTTATACAGGCTACAATAGCATGGGGTGCCTGCAGATTGTACTTTGGGGCGTGCATTGAGCAAAGAAGCTTGGGGAAGGGGGAACGAAAAAGGTGTCTCCCTTCCCGAGTAAAGAGGTTTTTTCCCACCCATACCATGTCGTCTCGACAAGGAGGCGATAGTATCCGGAACGCCGCAAATCTCATCATAGGCCGTCGAATCTTCAAAGGGCCTGCCTTGCAAAACCCTCACAGAAGACTCTTACCCAAAAACAACAAAAGAAAAAAGCCATTATCCCTTGCCCCGAACGCCTCATTTTTCCGTGGTAATCTTGACAGTTGGTTCTCTCGTACGCGCTGCGAAACAGTTGTTTGGTGACATCCGAAAAACTCGAGGATTCGAAACCCAGACCCAGAAGGAAAGATGAGGAAACGCGCCGATCAACGCCATCGCTGCAAAAGTTCAAAGTCCTCTGAGAGCGACCAAAGGTTTCATGCGCTGGAAGAGGGCCCTGCGTCGTCCATCTTCACATCCTCGTCGACAACAGCGCTTCCACTCTCTTGTGCGCTCTTGATTTCCGAACTGCTTGCCTGTAGTACGGGCACGGCAGCCGCAGAAGTTGGACCTGATGCGACAGAAGCTGGTGAGCTCTCACGGTCGGGCTTGCTGTCCGACGGCTGCTCCTTTTTGCGCCTTGTGTAGTCGCTCAAGCTCAACTTCTTGCGCGTAGGACCTGGTGCGACAGCTGCGGTAACGGATGGGGAGAAGATGGGTCCGGCTGCGCCAGCTGGGGTGAGTGCAGCGGGAGATTGTACAATGCCACTGCTGGATGTAGCGCTCGTGGCATGTTGTTGTGTGGCATTGAAGGGATTGGCAGGCGGTGGCGGCATAGCAAGACGCATGTCCGGTGACTCTGAAGGTTCTGTAGATCGTGTGGGTGGCGTCAAGTCAGGTGGTGGTGCTTGATCCGACTCGGGTGCCTCAGGTGATTTTTGTTCAGCTGACGAGTCTGCAGGAGGTTGTGAGGGATTTGGACTGCTGATAGCAGCTGGTGCTTCCTTAGGTGGCAATGGGGTATCATCGTGTGGTATCGCTTCGCCAGCAGTAGTAGGTTCTGTCTCTTGCGCTGGGGGGCGGTCACTCATATCAACGTCGTCGTTCGGCGGTATTGGGGAGGAAACCATTCCGACGGGAGGCTTCTGTGCATCTTCGGGGCTTTGTATTGATGGCGCTCGCTGAGCATCTGGTGAGTTGCTTGCGTCGACATCCATCTTACTTTGTTCCTCGATTGCCTTGGCGCGAATGCTGAGTTGGCACTCTCTGGCCAGCATGTTGTTCCGAGCACACCTCTGCAGAAGACGCTGTTGAAGTGGCACAAAAGGCCTTCGAACGCGCTGAGGCTCAGGGCGTTGTGCGACCTCTTCATCAGACATATCGCATTGCACACCAGAGTTGACATAGACTGCTCTCGGCGTCCTTGCCCTCTTGGTAGATTCCTTGCTGGCAGTGCTTGAGGTGGCAACAGGCTTCGGTCGCTTTGAGCTCCCGTTCTTTGCTGATGGGAGACCAGACTGCTTCGAAGTTCCCGAGTCTGCGTACCTGGACGAGCTTGTTGGAAGAAGGCCGAGTTGCTTCGAAGAAGTGGCGCTTGGTGTGTTGAGGGCGGAGCCAGCACTGCTGCGCTTCTTCTTTGATTGCTTACTCGAAGCCTGCTCGTCCTGCTTGGAGAACAACTCTTCGACTTTTGCAAGCTTCCTTCGCTCACGTTCCGACATTTCTGCAGTCCCATTGGCCGAGTAATGGGTGTGGGGAGTGTTATCACGGCTTGCTGACCCTCTTTCTGCGGAGCCAGAAGTTGATCGTGAATCAGCAGGCTCATCATCCACATCGACCTTGCGCGCCTCGCTACCCGACCGACTATTGACAGCGTGTGTGTTGAGAGGTGAGATTTGAGGGCCGGGCTTCCTTTTCCTGCCCGCCTGCTTCGCTGGCTTGGTTGTGGCGATTTCAGGGTCAACATCGCGCTCCCTTCTGTCAAATCGATTCATCAAACAATGCTCTCCACGGTTGCAAGCACAGGGTCCGCAGTTGGCAAGTATGGTCGACACCCAAGAGGAGATGCCTGACATGTCCTTGGCTGATACGTTGCCGTTCTGCCTTCCATTGAAACCGGAAAGGCCGCTGTTGACATCCCAGGCGATTGCGATTTCTTCGTCAGGCTCGATGTCGCGTGTGGCAATGAAGCAGAAGTGGTAGTCGGCCGGGCCGGTGATAATGATCTTGAGCTCAGCATTTGGTGAGCAGCTGCGTCTGATGTAGCGTACAGGTGTGCCTTCATTGCGTGCGTCAATGCAGACAGGTAACTGTGAGTGAAGGAAGACAAAGGGCTCTGGGTGGCGAAGTGTTGACCATCGAGTTGCTGGGTCCTCGATGTATTCTTCCTTCCATGTCAAGTGGCCACGTAGTTCGCCGATGCAGGCGTGGCAGGCTAGTGGCTCAGACACTGTTGCGTATCTCCACATGGCAGGCTGTCCGTCAGGACCCTTGTATGTGGGATCGCGGTGCTCACGTACTTCGAAGGAGGACACACCATCGATTATGCTGATGTCCCCATCCCAACGCTGGAAAATGTTGTGCGGCTCTACACCATGGGTGACCTCGAAGCACTCGTCCGGACTGGTCAGCCACTTCTGCATGGCGCTGTAGAGCTGAATGTCGGGTACGTTTGTGTGAGGCACATTGTACTCGTCCTCGCGGTATATCCTTATGAAGTCAGTCGAGTACAACGGGAACCGAGCATCGGGTGAGCGCGAGACGCTCCGTCTGTGGTTTGTGGACCCGTTGCGCTTTCGCGAATTCGCAGCTTGCAGAGTGTTGGCCGTCGAGTTTGATGCGCGATGGTTTGTCTTTGGACGTTTACTTGGAGGCGGTTGTGGGTCGCGAGGGCTTGCGCTGTTGCGGTCGTGTCGAGACTTGTCCAGAGGCCATCCATTCGTGAGGCCGGCTCCTGCAGCGTCCTTTGTCTTCTTCTTGTGGCTCTTACTGTTCTGCCGCTTGTTGCCGTTCTGTAGGCCGTAACGGTCGGCTCTTGCATCGCGCTGGCGAATGTGTGCGGCCTGCGCGTTGACAGCGCTTTCGGGTCGACATTTTACGCACCAGTGTTGCAGCTCGTCGGGCAAGCTGTCGCCGTACTGTGGGTAGTAGCAAATGATGTGCTGCCATTTGTTGCAAGTATCGCACGCGACCGTGTTGCCGTCATCTTCGTTGAAGCCGCATATGCAGTCGATCTGGCCGTCGTCCTCCTCCTCCAAGTCGTCGGGGTGTTGTTGGTTAGCGAAGTTGGTGTAGTCTGCCGCCGGGCTCGCAACGCGCCCGGCGAATGGCTTGATGTCTTGACCAGTGACAGCGGTGGGACGAAAGAGGTCTGTCATGCTATCACGTCTGCGGTGGGAGTGGTCGTGGGTGGTGACAGGTTTAGGTGACGGATTCTTCGCCGAGCCTGCGTCGCATGACGGGAAGGCTGCTGAATGGCGCCCGATGGCTGAAATGGTCGACACCTCACGGGTGTGCGCAATGGGGCGAGCGTTTCCACGGGCGGGTGGTGGTGGTGACAAAGGAAGGCCTGCTTGGCGGTCAAGAGCGGCTCAGCGACGGCGGCAAAGAAGCGGAGGCCAATGGGTGTAGGTGACGGCGCGTGAGGTCGTCGCAGTGGTACGAATGTGCGTGTTGCTGGGTCATAGACAGAGGAGAGGGTGTGTGGGCGCGGTTTTCGAGGACGGGCCTGGCGTGGTGGACGGACGGCGGCGCGGAGAGAGAATGAGAGAGGGACCTGGGGGTCAGTGGAGCTCAAGGACGGCGGTGTGAGAGGCGCATGGAGGCGTCGAGGAGTATGCGCGTGTGTCGGATGGTCGGTCGAGGGAGAGGGTGGACGGTGATGTGAATTGAGGGGATGCTCTCGTCTGGGTGCGTGGGTGCTGCAAAGACGCTGGCAGAGCGAGACTGGCGGACTGGCACTCGCAGCGCGCCTGAGGCAGGCGCAGAGGCAGACCACCAGAGAGAGAGGGAAGGCGCGCTAGGGGCACGGACCATTCAAGAATTTGTGGCCCGTGCGCTGGAGAAGAGAGAGTCTGCGGCAGGCGCCAGCTGGGCTGCTGCTCCGCTGAGACGCGGCAGATACGTGCCGTGTGCGACGGCGGGAGGATGATGACATGCCGGGCGGTGCGTGGTAGTGGGTTTGGGTGAAGGTAAGGCAGACGAAGGTTGGCATGTTCTCGTTGGCACAGCGAGCAGCAAAGCAACGCAACGCAGCAGGCAGGCAGAGCGATAAGACGGGAGGCGGGGCAGAGAACAGAGCGACGAGATTGCCCGGCGAATCACACGGCGGCGGTGCTGGTAGCGGCTGCGAGCTGACACCATCCCATGTGCTAGCTGAAGTGTATCATCACGACGCGCTGGACGGCGACCGTGCGAGGGGCATCATGTTACAAGTTGCATGCAGAAGAGAGAGCTGCTGCAGCATCCAACCCTCGAGCTATCACGAGCCGTCCACTGCGGCTCCTTCGCCAGCATACCGCCTGTCTGCCGGCAGAGGGAGAGGAAGAGGCCATCTACTCTCACAACATCCTCTTGAGACCTCAATCACGACTTGTTTGGCTCGCCGTCCGCGCGCACCACCAAGAATCTCTGGTACGAGCCGGCGCTTGTTCCGCAACCGCGAGAGCGAAATCAGCACTCGCCTCGATGGCCCGGGCGACTCTTTGCCATCTCTCTCGCTCTCCCTCCCTCTCTCTCTGCTCCCACCCTTTCGTGCTCCCTCCCTTCCTCCCACTTAGTCTTCTGCCTTCTGCCACCGTCTCTCAGGGGATCCGCAAATACCCGCCCACACACACAGACCTGGAAATGTATTCTCCTCTTGCGAAATTACTCTCACCACTGGACATTCTGAGCACACCTTCGTCTTTGTAATACTTCCTCGCCGCCACCTCCCTTGAACGATGCAGGCCTCTTGCGATCGAGATGCCATGCCTGCTGCCACGTCATTAGTGTCACACCAGTACACAGTGCCGCATGCCTACTCCCTCTACCCTCCACTCTCGCTTCTGCCACCTACACCGATTGCATAGACATGCATGAGCCTTTCATAAGACTACATGACCGCAATCCGGAGTAATGTTTGGAGATGGCCCTACATCAGCAGTCATACCGGTGCCGGCTTGGGTGCAGGAACACATGGGCACAGATTCGCGACCTCGCACGCCACACAAGAACCGGTTAAGGCATGTCCCTCGGTTCAAGGTGAGACAACTGCAGATAATAACACCGTTCTCATGGAGAGATTCCATGGCAAGCTCTAGTATTTGTTGGCAGAAAGTACATGGTGGTGTCGGAGAGGTACGCGCCTTTGAGACCGTTTCGAGATCGGCGTCAGCGTCGTAGGCTGTACTATTGAAGAGACCTTGGATGAAGGATTGAAGATTCTCTGATGGATTCGCATACAACGATTCGAATACGCAAATGTTCACAGGTAGGCGGATGTTCAGACACGATGGACACCAAGACGAAGGCGAGGGAACGAGCGAGCATCAAAACCACGATCGTAGTCAGAGAACAGTGACATGATCGCATAACCTTTTGTTGAGAGTATTCAGGGTGAAGCCACGAATGGCTTTTTTGATCAAGCCGTAGTCTGCGATTACGCAAAATTTGGGTACCACAAGGTAGGAACATCAAAATGTGGTTTCTTCGAAACTACCTTTTAACCGTTGCACAACCCTCAGCATTTCATCTGCTTAAAAGAAACTATAAAACCCGCCGTTACTGACCCAAGAACAAACCCAAAAACAAACCCAAAAACAAACCCCAACCTCAAACCCACCCAACCTACCGACCTCTCCCCAAACGCGCCTTCCTCAACGGCGCCTGCATCCTATTCACAGCCTTGATAACCTTCATCCTACTCTCCATCTCCGCAATAACCTCATCAAACCCACTCCTCGCCACCTTCATCCGCGCTACCCACTCGCGCATCTCATCGTGAATCAGCGTCCTCTCGCGCCTCACATCCTTCACAGTCGGCCTCTTAAAAACGTGCGAATTCCGGACTTCCACCGGCGTCTTGGACTCTTCTTCGCTCTGGTCTTCGACGTAGAGGTTGCGCGGACGATCGCTGCCGCCGCTGCTGCCGCTGCTGGTAGGTTCTAGGCCTGGGAATAGACTCATTGGACGCGGGGCGCGCTGGTGAGGGTATTCGGGTGGTGTGAAGAAGCGCTCGGGTCGGCGGTTGGGTGAGCGGGAGGCGGAGGAGGGTTGGAGGTCGTTTTGGTCGACGAAGGGGAGGACTTGGGCGAGCTCGGGGCAGTCGTCTTGTACGGTTGTGTAGGCGGCTGCTGGTCGTGGGGTTTTGCGGGTGGGTTTGGTGAAGGGTGCCATGGACGAAGAGGACGAGGCTTTGGACGACGACGATTTCGCAGACGTCTCGGCGGATGAGAATATGGCCTTGCCCTTGCCCTTGCCCTTCTTGCCCTTGGGACTGCTGCTCTTCTTCTTCGTCTTCTTCTGCACTTTCGAAGGTGCGGCTTTTGGTGTAACGGCAGCCGCAGCAGATCGCTTCACAGGCTTGACCTTCTTGCTTCTACCACCTGCAGGCTTTCTTGGAGGTGCAGGTGCAGGTGCCACTGCTGGAACATTACCAGTGTTGGCGGCTTTGGAGCGCGTGGTTGGCGCCATATTGCCGTGTTGTTTGGATAAAGATGCAAAGCAAAGTCATCACAGCGATATGTGAGTGTACAACTAATGTTCTGATATCCGTGATGGTCGTTCTTTGTTCTTTGTTCTTCAGCCTACATGCTCTGTTCTGAGACATCGCCGAAAACGGACTGCGCAGTTGTGTTTAGGTGCTTGTTGTTGTTGTCTTTGTTCTTTGTGGTTAATCCTCGCACGGCCTCTGTATTGCGTGGTGGACAGGAAGAGAGGTAGCGACCTTCGGGTGGTGTGGACAAAATCTCATGCGAGTACCATTGCGTCTAGACTCTATAAGAGCACTATACACCGTCGAGATACCAATGTAATCTCATGAGTACCTCAGAAGCACTCAGACTATTACCTCGAGATATCGACAAAAAATCACGAGAGCTATATACCGTCGAGAATACTCACATGGT
>Ga0265797_10005533_pt1 | contig 18403 bp, 19 predicted proteins | sample P2T30metagenome_FD_192433 | JGI IMG/M metagenome (GOLD analysis project Ga0265797, IMG submission 192433) | Plant litter microbial communities from East Loma Ridge, Irvine, California - P2 T30 | ecosystem: Environmental > Terrestrial > Plant litter > Unclassified | place: USA: California... | reverse complement strand
CCGCTACCACAAATCCCGGGTCCATTCTGGCGAACCGCGACTGGGATCGTGGCGAGACACAGGAAGACACTGTCGTGGTCATGCCTGATGGGCGTACTGCGGACCGCGACGATGTAGCGGCACAGGCTGCTATGGAGGCCGACAACAAGAACCCATTCAAGAACCTCAACTCGCTGGTGTCGGAATCCGGATCCAACCTGTCGCAAGGCCAACGACAACTTTTGTGCTTGGCGCGAGCGCTACTGAAAGCACCCAAGGTTCTACTGATGGACGAAGCCACAGCGTCCATCGACTACGCCACCGATGCGAAGATCCAAGAAACCATTCGTCAGATCAAGAACACCACAATCACGATAGCACATCGTCTTCAAACAATCATTGACTATGACAAGGTTCTTGTTCTAGACAAGGGTGAGGTCATCGAGTACGGCCATCCCTACGATCTTGTGCGAAAAGATGGCGGTTCATTCCGCTCCATGTGTGAAACCAGCGGCGAGCTAGAAACCTTGACCAATACAGCAAAGACTGCGTATGAGTCAAAACCTACATCAGCTGCCCAATAGAAGATCGCAGCTCCGCCGTACGGTTGAAGGGTCTTGGGATGAGAGGGGGGAGTCAAATTTAGACGGAGTTGGAGACGGAAAAAAAGCATGTGATCAAGGTTTTGCATGAGCGAGGCATTATTTCCTTCTGTTTCATTGTCGGCGTATACCAGACAGGGCCTATGGGTGGTTACCTGCTCTTAGTGTGCATATAATTATAATCGACACATTGACGTACCCACCTTATACAAGAAAAAAGCAGAATAGGTCTAGAGCCTACATTTACCCTAGGCCACCTATCTTGTAGGTTTTTGTGTTGATGTAGGCTGCAGGCCTGTCTAGTTTTTTCATAATTAACGTGTACTACTAAACACCCTAGAGCCTACATCAAGATAAAAACATATAAAGTAAGCGGTCCAAGGTCAACGTAGGCTCCAGGATGTTCGGGGTTTTCCATTGTATGAGGTAACTTGGGTAAGCGGTGCTCGTCAGCATGTACATGTCAGCCAGTATCGGATCTTGGCGGATCTGACAAAACGCACCAACGTCGACGACCACCGATCAGTAAACAGAAGCAAAGGCTGAACGCGTGCTATCAAGCCAGTCGCGCTACCGCGTTCCATCAACAATATTCTGATCGGTCAGCAAAAAGTGCAAATTACGCCGTTGGGCTTTGTGGCTTTCGCTGCAGTACCAATCACGTGGCTGTCAGTCCGCCGCTTTCGGGTCTTACTTGCCTTGTCCGGCGTCTTATCAGCGTTTCGTCATGCAACTTTTTCTGGTGTATGAGTATTCGCTCGGGGGTGTGTAATGGCTTTTGCTGACTGTGGTGTTGATTTGTCGTTGGGGAGGAGATGGCTTTTCAGTGTGTTGGCTGGATGGGAGGAGGAGAGCAGAGCCGCTTGATGATTAGAATAGATGGTAAAGTGTGTAGGTATAAAGGGGATTTTGCACCGAAAATGTTCGAGTAGCCTTTTTGATAGTATTGATTCTGTGAGATCTCGTTTGCGTACCTGGAAATCATGGAGACTATCAAGGAGATTGTCCGCGACGCGCCTTTTGGCCAACTCGTTCGTTACGCAACACGTAACCGCTTCTTCAAGTATCCAGAAGAGCTACCCGGTTTCGAAATACCATCTGCATACACCGACGTCGAGAAACTTCCCTCCCATACCGCAGGAGTTGAGGGGACTTCGACACGCGACTCAACCTCAACCACCCCGCTTCCGTCGCACACCTTGCCATTTAGCCCCTCACGCCTCGAAGCCGACCTAGCCCTCCATGCCACCCACTCGCCCGCCCACACCATCGCCCCTATCAAGACAGCCGACGGCCTCATACTAGCCGAATGGTACACCACGACCGACACTGCGAACCCGCAGAACTGGTCGCAGGGCAAGAAGGCATGGACTGCGTTCTTGATCTGTCTGTATACGTTCATTGTCTATGCGGGTAGCTCGATCTATGTTAGTAGTACGCTGCTAGTTATGAGTCACTTTGGGGTGGGCGCGTTCAAGGCGAGTTTGGGGTTGGCGCTTTATGTGCTAGGTATGTTGCTGATCTGCGATGAGAGAGATGATGGGACCGGATGAATAGCTGACTGTGATTAGGATATGGCATTGGTCCATTGTTGTTTGCGCCGTTGAGTGAGGGTATGTGGTATCCTCTCCTGTCTTTCTCCGTCGGATGCTCGTCCCGTGTGGGGAAGTTATCGCGAACGTGGGCCTTGCTAACAGCCCCATCACAGTACCGCAACTCGGCAGAAACATACCGTACATCACGACTTTCGCGCTCTTCACCATCCTCACTTTACCTACCGCACTGGTAGACAATCTTGACGGCTTCCTGTTCCTCCGTTTCCTGCTTGGCTTCTTCGGAAGCCCTTGTCTAGCGAATGGTGGTGCTACGATGCAAGACTTGTACTCCCTGCTACACATACCATATGGTCTAGCTTTCTGGACAGCAGCGGCTTTCGCTGGACCAGCTCTCGGACCTCTTCTTTCTGGGTTTTCCGTCTATGCGGAGAACTGGCGATGGTACGTCTTTTCGCTTTGTTGATTCCGCCTTCCCCTTTGCGCGATGCTGACTAGACCCGTGTTCAGGTCTCAATGGGAACTCCTCTGGATGGCCGCCCCGGTCTTCCTCCTCTTTTTCTTCTTCCTCCCGGAAACACAGCCTACTACCATCCTTCTCCACCGATCTGCCCGCCTACGTGCGCTAACTGGCAATCCAAATATCCATACGCAAACCGAGATCGATCGCAAAGGCACCAAGTTCTCCGCAACACTCCTCGATACTCTCATCAAGCCTTTGGAAATCTGCGTCAAAGACCCCGCTCTCTTCTTCATCAACGTCTACTCCGCGCTGACGTACGGTATCTACTACTCTTTCTTCGAGGTCTTCAATATGGTTTATCTGGAGATATATGGGTTCAGCGTCGGCGAGATGGCGATTGTGTTTCTGTCCATCATCGTGGGTTGCGTGCTTGCTATGACGATTTACTTTTCCTATCTGAGGTTCTACCTCATACCGGATATCCTCAAGCAAGGACTGAGACCCCAAGAGCATAGACTCGTGCCAGCGATTTTCGCGAGTTTTGGGGTACCGATTGGGTTGTTTATCTTTGGTGAGTCTGATCGCGTGACTACAATTGAGACAACAAGTGCTAATATCGACTTTGCGTAGGCTGGACGGCTCGTGAATCTGTGCATTGGATTGCTTCAGCCATCGGCATCGCCATATATGCGACCAGCGTGTATATCATCTTCCAGGCTGTCTTTTGTAAGTCAGAGCTTATATCTATGGTGCTTACTGTTCACGTCGCTAATGTTTCTTCAGCATATGTGCCCATGTCTTACCCGCAATACGCCGCGTCCCTCTTCGCAGGCAACGACTTCTGCCGCTCTGCTTTCGCCTTCGGATCCGTACTCTTCTCCCGCCCAATGTATCTCAAATTGGGCATAGGGAAGGGTATTAGTCTTCTGGGCGGCTTGAGTGTCATGGGTATTGTAAGTTTGACGAGATCCAGCAAGTCTGTGACTTTGCGCTAACTCGAAACAGATTGGCATGTATCTGATCTGGGTTTATGGTGCGAGGCTGAGAGCGAGGTCTAAGTTCGCTGTATGAGATGCGAGCGGCGACGAGATGACGATGACGATGGAGATGGCGTCATGTGTGGAAGGCTGGATGGCTGGCATCTTGGCCTCCAAATGTCAGGGCTCGGCTAGGCGCAGTTGGGACTGAACCCACAGCGCCTAGGCTCCGCGGCTCATCGATGGGCATCGCGAGGTGTCGTACGTGTATTCTACGACAGCACCTCGTACGTATTTTGTTAAGACTTAATTTTTAATACATGGAATCAAATATTTGGTAATCCGCAATCTCATCGCTTTCAAATAAAGCTCGATAATCAACGCCGTGGCCCAATGCGCAGGAAAGGTATTGAGAAGTAAGTCCCACGCCACGGGGACGCAAACAGCACTTGTACGCGTATTCCAAGTGCAGAGGGCAATTGTTCCTAATGCGCAATATAGTTTCACAGTACAAGCAACGAAATTACGCGCTGTCACGACGCGTCGACCCTCCATGCTCCACGCCTGAGCCCTCGCCGACGTTACGCACAATGCCCGGATGAAGCCGCGTGCATGTACTCGAGATGAAGCCTCCATGAAAGTCACATCTGATTGGCGCTGGCGTCTGGCCTCTTCTATTGTGCTGGAGATCGAGAGCTCCATGTCTTGAGCAGTACATTTGCGATGTCTGCGGTGCATACGGAACGACAAGCCGCGTCCGCCTTGAGCCTCATCCATGGCGTTACCCATACACTAGCAAGGTAGCCTGATGCTTTGCGTTGACCGCAGCTTCACGGCAGTCCATCTGATGAGGCGAGCATAGCCCGCCAGCCTCGTTTCGATCAAGTACGCCACAGTCATGTAGGCATTCGACACGTTCCGGTCGGGCTCTCACCTCCAGGGGTGTGGCACCTCCGAATGGGCAATCTGTTCGTGACCCTTATTGGCACGTCGCATATTATGTCATACCACAGTCGAAAGGCTATTCGGGAGGGAAAAGGAACGGTGGCATTTTACCTACTGCAGGATATGGTGGACTGGCTGGAGCTGTATGGACACACCCGCCGCTAGAATTCAAGCGTCCGACCCAATACTGTCACAAACATGCTTGACGCCACTGGGGTCGGATGCGCCTACATTGCCTTGCAAACGAGATCCGGTCCGAACTCCTGCCGTCCATGTCTTGTCGCATTACACCAAGAGGCATCGTCCCGCTACCTAGCTAGGAGCCTCATTTGCCAGCTTCAACCAGCCTGGATGTATCGTTGAGTTTATGCTGCTACATAAGCTAGCCTCGCAATTGAAATCATTGTATGCGTCGTTGCTGGTATGTCAGGCTCGATGGCTATGGTTTCCGACGGTGAGTAGATACTGTTCGAGATGCAACAATCTCTCTGCTGATATGTTCTTAGAGCATCCATATGTATCGCATTGCCAAGGATATCTTGCTCATGCCCGTCAGGACCCTTTATTCAGCGCACCGCGTTTAAAAAGCTTCCCCGAATACCTCTCGGAATCTACATCGCGATGGCACCCTGGAAGTTACACAAACGACGCTCGCTTTCCTTGGTTATACACACATTCGACGGCCTATGACTTCCAACTTTCTTCGGAATTCAATCAAAAAGACTATGATCCGATCAAGACAGCTACCAAAAATCGTGAAGATCCGAAGTTACTCTTCCTTAGTGGTTATCCCTCGGCTGGTTGTGTGATGGTGTGATGTTGGTGGTCACGTCACGTCGTGGAGCGAATCGGGCGTAGCGCCTTCCATACGGCAGGTGCGACTAGACTTCACCGCAGCACACCTCACCATCTCAACTACACCATGGCGAATCCGAACGCCTTTACGGATAGGTCGCGTGGAGCAACAAGGCAGACGAGGCCGATGGACGATGATGGGGATGCGTGAGTACCGTCGCTCCTTCCAGTTTCTTGCTAACAATATGTAGGGATTCGGTGGCAGATGTAGGTGCGGATGAGGATAGTGAGAAAGCAGATGGTGGAGAAGTTGCGTCGCCGACGCCGCCGCCTGGAGCACGCCGGCAAGACTTCAGCTCGATCATGAGGGCCGAATTCAACCCCGAAGTGACGACCCCATTCGGTGATGATGGGCGGCAGCAGCAGGTGAGGCGGCGAAGGGTCAACAATGGGGCACCGGCAGCGCGAGTGCCAACGCGAGCGGCAGCGAAAGTGACGGCACCAGCGGCGACACCAGTGACACAGGACTCAGGGCCTGTGCAGCTTGGTCCAGAGTCGCAGGCGATCGCATTGGCAGGACAGAGCTCGCTCATGGGCTCGAGCCAATCTCCAGCAGGTCGTAGCTCCGCCCAAAGGAGCAGCTCTCTTCCTGTGCCGCCGGACTATACACCGGCACCGAGCCGCGCTGGTCCCTCTGGGGTAGTTATCAATCCTAGATTTGCGCAGTTCGCACGAGGAGGACGAGCTGGACGAAGTGGGCGAGATGGACGAAGTGGACGAAGTGGACGAGGTGGACGAAGTGGACGAAGTGGATAAAGTGGACAAAGTAGACGAAGTGGACGAAGTGGACAAAGTGGACGAAGTGGACGAAGTGGACGAAGTGGACGAAGTGGACGAAGTGGACGAGGTGGACGAGGTGGACGAGGTGAACAAGATGCTCCTTCGCTTCATCAGACTCCGAGTGCTAATGAAGATGAACTGGACGCCGAGACCAATGCTGGCCAGGATGCAACGCCTGGCAGCAGAAGGTCTACTGTGGGTGCGGGGGTGGGAGTTCAGAGTGTACACGCTGACTCTCACGCCACACCTCGCGAGGTAGAATCGCATCGGAATACTACTCCCGATTCGCATCCAACCGGAGAACGCAGACGTGGGAAGGCCCCGGTATTTACATCGGATGCATTCCCCGTTCTGCAAGGCGAGGGCGTCGGGCTTGCTCTCGACGACCTGCCTGAGGGTGCAATGGGGTCGTCGCCGCCTAGGTTGAGTCAGGCCGATCGCCCTGGCTCGACAGCTGGCCAGCATTTAGCAGGAGAGGAACTGGAAGAGTCGGAAGAAGAGGCGGAACAAATGTCTGATGAGGAGTCTTCGTCTGTCCATGAGACCGCTTGCTTAGTCGCGACCCCCGACTATGCAGCCTTGTGGAACTCGGGGCGTCATAGATCCTCTCGCTTCGCACTTGTGGCACGTGCCTTCATTCATGCGCGCGAGCTGGGCTGGACTACCATGGATGAGACAGACTTCAGGCAGACTGGCACGTCGATCCTTTGCAGCATCCCAGGACGCCATGTGTTGCCGGATCTTCTGGACGGCAATCTTGCCGCAAGGGACATGCGGGAGGGTGACCGCAGCCTCTTCTCTGCGGACTCTTCTTGGATCGATCGCTCTACAACGGATGCTCCTTGCGTGTATGTCGAAATGATGGTGGCCGTCAAGGATGGTGGACACATATCGCGAAGACGTCTGTCGCACATCGTCGAACTGCTGCGACAGTACACCACAGTGCCGCGCGCCGAGGATGCCGAGGCGATCGACAATGCCTTCGCGATCGACAATGCGTTCAAGAAAACCGGGAAGAAGACTGAGCGTAAGCATATCCGGGCCGGAAGACACAAGTTCCTCTGGAAACCGGGTCAAGGGGGCGTTTTGGGTGTGCGTAGGGCGACACGGGTGGACATCGTGCGTAGTTTCTGCGACGCGCTGGAGAAAAGCTGTGGGGGGGCCATCAATACCCTGCCGTTACAGTACTTCGGCTATACCTTCAACTTCAGCAAGCGCGAGAGGGAACAAGCGCGCGGTGAAAACTCAAGTTTCCTGATACAGCTGATTCGACACGTGTGCGAAGCGATGTGGCCTGGGGAGTACTGTCTGAAGGCGTATCCGGTGTTTTTTGCCTGCGATGCTGGCGAGTCGAGATTGGGTGAGGTTCTGCTGACGTTGCTAGGGCACGGTCTCGCAGCGTTGGGTACCGGCATGAATATACATCGGCCAGGTATCAACAACGCCACCGCGGACATGAGTGACTGGCGTCATGAAGACGCGACGAAGCTGTGGCGGGACTGTACCAAATTCAGGGACGAGGAGGGAAGCTTCGACGCAAACTTCGCTGTCGAGAGAGCTATACTGAGTCGTGACGCCGATCCGGGTAAGGGCAATGCTGACGAAGAGAAATTGGCGGAGTTGATGAGGCAGATTGCAGAGGAGGAGAAGGCGTTGAGCGATATGGTTGGAGAGGGGCTCCGAGACACCCTGAACGACCAACGCGACAAGAGGTATGCCGAGATCGATGCTATCGAGGCGAAGTATGGCGAGGCAGTGGCGGAGTTTGTGGCAGTTCTCAGACGTCGGGGTGAGGAGGACGACAACATGGTGGAAGAGACCTGGGAGGATTGGACTGCAAAGGTGAAAGGGTGGTTGTAGGTGCCAATGCGATTGCGAGTGGAGGGGACGGATGTGCGATGATGGTAGAGAATTCACATTTAAACTACTATAAAACAAACATACTCAAAGTGACTGTTGGAAATGACCATGACCGCTTACCTGTAAGAAGAAGAATGACGGTTCTAGGGGCACCCTAGAACCAAAGAAAGAATACGAATATCGAGAGCCCCGATATCCGCTGCCTCACCTGGTAGCGTCAAGGAGACCTGACGCGGAGGACTAGGTTTGGCGGTAGTGAGAAATAACTGCGTCATGGGTTATAGGCTATCTAAATGAGCCAGCCGGCGTGAGCTACACACGGAAATGCCGTGTGATGATGTTTCCGGGATAGAAGGCCTCCTCGATCAATTTGTTGGTTTTGCGACGAAGTCGATACCCGCGCTCAATCCAATTCTCGTTCATGCTTCATGCAGGTGTGCATGCAAGCCTGATACCATGGTGACTCGTGAGCTCCCTCGTCCAACCGGATGCCCATAACATGCCGTGTTACGCGTGACGACGGACCTGGGCGCAAAGTAAGAAAAGATTGAATTGACTTTTGACACAACGCCCCATCCCTGATATGTACGTATCATTACTTCGACCAGAATACAATAAGATCATCAATGTCATCATCGTCAAGCTCGCTCGGCTTCTCTTTGAACGTTGGTCCATAGCCTTCACGCTTACTCCGAAGCCTGGAGTAAACCTGATAACAGTTCGCCAACTCAATGTCCGCCTCTTCTTTCTTCTCCAATCCACTCAATGCTTTGTATCGCATCCAGTACGCTCGGGTCTTCTCGGGCATATACGTATCAGAATTGGAGAATGCCTCAAGAGCATGATTGAGGAGAGCAAGTGCCATGTCGTAATTCCCCAGATTGATGTGATGCTCTGCGACCTTGACGAAGACGTCGGCCGTGCGATGATGGCGGTTGCCAAGGGTTGATTTGTAGTGCATGAGTGCGCGGCGGTGGTAGTCTAGACTAGATTCCACATTCCCCAAGGCGTGAAGGAAGCGGCCGGTGATGAAAGACACTCGGTCGTCTTTGCCGAATTCTTTTTCGCGGTCTTGCAATCCCTTTTTAAGTGTATCCGCCGCTAGCTTACTGTTTCCTTGCAGCCAGTGCGCCAGACCCAAGTTAGCGAGCTGTAACTACGGTTAGCAAGCTTAACAAACGCGCCAGGGAAATATACTCACAGGTAGAGAGATCATTGTCTCACTAAATTTGCGGTATTTACGCATCTCCTCCATGGATTTCAAGAAACATTCCTCCCCTTGTCTCCAACTGCGATTAAGCATATACGCATTTCCTAGCTCATTCCAGGATATGGCAAGACGCATGTCCTCGGCGCCAGTGCTCAAACTTTCTTTGACCATATCTTCGTTGAACATCCTAAGATATCGCAATGCATCGCTGGGTTCGTTGGTTTCAAGAGCAATACACCCTCTGTTGTGTGCGATCTCGAGGAGCGAGTAATGAAGCTTCGCGAATGTGATAGAGTTGAACCTGGAAAGCTCTGGGCATTCCAGAAAGCGTAGCTTTAGGGATTCGCATATCGACTGAGCCATGTTGTTGAGATGTACCGCATCTAAGGATTGACCACGTTCGTGCTGGTACCAGCCGGCATCTATGAGTAATCTGGCGAATGCGTAATCGTCGACTGAGTCAGGTGATGGTGCAATGGAGGGGAATATGGTTCTGAGGCGCTGAATATGAGGAAACAGCTCCTCGCAATTTTTCCATCGGTCGACACCATGTCTCCAGGTGAGCTCCTGAAAGGTCCACCTGGCATTGACTAGCTCGACACAGGCCAGGAAATATGCCCTCATTTCGGAAGGAGACAGTCTAGCGCGTGCTCCTTCTTGTACTAGTCTGTGTACTGACAGCTGCTTTACTCCTTTGTTGCTGGTGATCAAAGACCGCGCCAGCAATTCCGCGCGCGCAGCAACATAGTTTCTTTTGACGGCGTGCACCAACTCAGAGCTATCTTCCGTGCTCGGTGAAGTAAACAACGATTCTGGAATCGCATCGGCGTCTAGCATAGCGATGATAGTAACGAGTACTGCGCCTTTTTCGAGGCTGTCGAAGGCCCATACCGATGCGAGGGTCGACTGGTAATTGCGGGGCGAAGCAGAATCGTTTGGAGGGTCCCAGTCAAAGATGGCTTGTGGGCTTTCGTCCTCTGAGTCGAGAAACGTCGCAAAAGAGATGTTCTTGGAAGCAACGATGGAGCCGATTTGACTAAGAGCCAATGGTAGGCCACCCAAACGATTGGAAATGGTAGTTGCAGCTGCCACCTCATGACCGGAGCTTTGTTCTTTTCCGACGACGCGGAATAGATAATGTGTAGCTTCCGATATGTTGAAGGGCTTAAGCTCCAAAGATGCCGACCATGAGTATGGGTTGCGACTAGTAATGAGCACAGATCCTGGTCCGTTATATGGCCAGAATCCATTCAATACCTCGCCATCCTCCACACCATCGAAGACCAGAAGCCAAGACGCCTTCTCTTGAACATCTTCGCCTTCGTGCGATCTGTTCTTTTGAGGATTAGCTAGCCACCTCTTCAGCACGTCTTTGGTGTAGTTCAGATCCATCGCGTCACGTGAACCTGCTGCTACCAGCCCTAAGCCAATAGCCAAGTCTCTATAGTCTGTCGCGATTTTCTCTGCATCTTGTGCATGAACCCACAGAATAGCGTCGAATTCGGTCTTGTGTTTAGACACAAAATGCGCTGCGATCTGGGTTTTCCCCATCCCCCCTGGGCCATACACAGCATAGCACTTTGGCCAGCTCACTGGCTTATTGTCTGTGATATCATGATCGATGCCACCGCATAATTCTTTCTGCATGGCATTGAGCGCATACTCGCGGCCGTAAAAGTTTCTGTCGGGGGATACAGGTACCAAGTAGGCAGGAAGTGTCGGGCCAGAAAGGGCGTCCGAAGTGAAGTCTTCAAGGAAGAGCCGCTGTAAGAGAGGCTGCAGGGTCTCATCACGATCGTGTCCGAAGTATGGTTGACGTTCTATGAAACCCCAATCCTGCTCGTACGAAGAGTCGAGAAGTGGGGTTGTTCGTCCGCTTTCGGTAGACGTCTCAAGTGAGGCAATGCTACTAGCAACCTCGGCAAACTCCAGTCCTGCCGAACCATCAGAAGATAAGCCCCGAGAGCTATGCTCGCTTCTTATGACGATCTCTTCAGCCTTTCCTGTCTGTGAAAGATCTTCTGCATGTTCTCCAATCTCGTCCTGCCATGGCAGAGCCTTCACAGCGAGAAATTCCAGATGACCTCCGAGATGTTTTATGATACGGTCCGAGACTGACCGATCTATCTGCGTTTCGTTCGCATTGGGTAGGGCCCTGATATCCTCCTCGCTCGGTATGTAAGAACAGAGGGGGCACTGTGAAAAGATCATGGCTGCTGGGACTTTGCTCCGATTTGCCAACAAAGGCAGTTGTGAATCGTTGAAGGATTTGGCGTGTTCGCTCCGCATATGTTCGAGGTATTCGTCCTCAGTGGCAAACAATGTTCCCGAATGTATTTTGGATATGCACCTCCAGCTAGCTTTGTGTCCTTGTAGATGAACTATCCAAGTTGCTCTATCCTCAAAGAGCTTCATGCCATCTGGACAGTCTTCAAAGAGGCACGTGTACGGTTCAAGATCCTCTAGAACGTGTCGTCTACGGTATGCTTAGCTATTATCGTTTGTACAATTGATCTCTCTTTGGACGAGAAAACAACTTTGCTCGCAAGGAACTACCAATGGATCTTGTGCCCACATACCTCCAATGGGAAGCTTTGGAATCATTGATAGGAAGCATAAGACAGCAGTAAGGGCATTCAAATTCCTTGCTACCCGGGGTGGGCTTTGGTGGGCGCGGCAATTCTATCGGTGCACTGGAAGAAGGTGTAGCTGTAAAGGCTACAGACTTGGTCGATCTCGTGTCTTCTAGTGCCTCATTGAGTGAAAGGATCTGCTTTTGAATAGCGGACGCGGAAGTATGGGATGGATCGGAGGTTTTCGGTTGCCTGGGTCTTGTGGGGGTTTCATTCGTGAGCTTTGAAGCGCGTACTGTGGTATCCGTTTCTTGAAACCTATCGCCGTATGTGAGGTCGTCCTTCTTGCGCGATTTAGATTTCTCCTCACGGGAGAGCTTTTTTTGGTGACTTTGTCGGTAGAGGAAGCGCTTGCGACGAATGACAATACCTTCCGACAGTTTAGCGCGCAGAAACTCAGGGGCGTCTGGAAAGCAGTGTTCCACTATCTGCCGTGCATATCCCGCGAATGCCTCGTTGATACTATTTCCGTCGTCATCTAGCATTGTGAACGCCTCTGCTTTCTCAATCTGGGATGATCTCGACGGCTGACGAATCATGAGAGAGAGTCTGAATAGTCGATCGATTGCTTTCTCAATGCCTGGTAGCCTTTTCTCGGGTGATGAATCCTCAGCAGCCGTTTGGTTTCTTAGCTCGTTCTGGACTGAACTTGTATCTGTCCCCTGAAAAGATGACGATATCGCAGAAGAAGTCGAGCCGTCGAAAGCGACATCTCCACTTGACCGATTCTCTCCGGTAAGGCTGTCAATGCGTGAAAGAGCCTCAGACGCTCCATCTGGTCTCAAACACACGATGGCTAGAAACGAAAAGTCAGCCAGTATGCGCACGACAGAACATAGGCCCAGCTAAGATCCAAGCAGGTATCGCACAATGAAGCTGATCGTTACGAGAACCGTCACTTGCCTCTGTGTATGAAGTCTGTCAAAGCGACAAGGAAATCTAACATGAACTTCTGCGTACTGAGGTTGTCGCGAAGCCGATAATCGAGTGAGGCGTGTCCTTCAGCAAAAGCTCCAATATTCCCTGCCCAGATTTTGAATCTAGCATACTGCTCTTTGATCCAATCAGTGCCGTAAATGTCGTCCGCGACCTCGCCTGCAGGCTGTAGCTCCGCAGTAATCTCGATCAGCAGCTGGAACTTCTCGCGACAAGCTTGAGCAGCTGTGCGCAGCTCATCAGACATGGTTAGCTACAAGTTGGTCTTACTGCTCCATCCAGGAATGTCGAAGGGAAAAAGAGCAAGAATCGTAGCAGAGCCTCGTCCGGTGAGGGAGATAGTAAGAGCCTGAGACAGTGACCAGTTGTATGACACATGCGATTCATCCACATATGGTGGTGTGCGGTACGGAGCAGGTATTGGCTGTTTGAATTCGTTAATCGGCGGGGTAGGACGCCCGTCAGCCCACTGACGTCCTCTTTCGTTGCAACTCACCGGATGCGTCCTAGGCTTTGCTATCAGAGGCTTGGCTTCTCTCAAATAATAGCCTGGCTCTCAACAAATGCCTTCAGCCGGTCCATCGCAACACAATGTCGGGCGCCGAGCTTGCTCTGGCTATTGTTCCACTTGTTATCGTACTGATTGAACATCACCGGACCATCTTCAACAAGGGCAGGGCCTTGACTCTTTCCAAAGTTAGTAATAATCAGCAACTGGACTTTTACGAAGAGTTGCAAGGGGAGCTTTCTTTACTCAACACAACTTTGGAGATTGTGCGCATCAGATCCACTCGAGTAGGGCTGAGCAAAGGACAAGCTAAAAGATCCCAAGCTGAAACGATCGATATTGCACTTGGAAGTAGTGCAAATGATTTCAAGCTAATTTTGGACCGGGTTTTGAAAAGCATAAACGATCTGGTGCGGGAAAAGTCGAGCGATCTAGCGAAACATGATACGGTAGGTAACAGACTGTCAAAGTCTCAAGGCTCGCACAGCACAGACTGATTTTCCTAGGGAAACCAACGCGCTATGTTGCAAAAGCTCCGTCGCCTGGAAGAAAGGATCAACCAGGGTGAAGCGTCGAAATCGATCCTTGAGAAGCTTCGGTTTACCCAGCATGAAGGGACTCGCACCGTAGCGATGGCACGCATACACAAAGGAGTACTGAAATTGGAACGTCTGATGCGTTCTTCGACAGAGATATTCGACTACCATAGTCATGCAGCTCGTCGGAAAACACCTGCAAGTAGGATGAGGAGGCTCCCGGAGGGCTTGTTCAAAAGCCTGGCAAGTAAATGGCCCTGTTCCTGCAGCGTGCGGCATTCAGCAAGGCTGTGCTTGTGGAACTGTTGTTGCACCAATACCAACAGTCCCGGTTTTGATGACCATTTCAACCTCATTGTGTCCATGCCCATCGGCCAGCCAGACACGTCCCAATGGCAGGAAAGTACTATCCATGTTATGAGAAAGTAAGTCGCAGGACCATGGCCAACATGTTGCTGAGATATGCTGACGAAGCTGTTAGACATGGAGATCAAGCCGGCGGTAACAACCATGGCGAACTTCACGTTCGATTCGAAACCCTCCAGGTACCATCCAACGCTTCTTCACCACCGCCGTGCCGCAACGTTGATTCTCAATCTTTGTGCGATTTGCTGCAAAGAGCGAGGGCTTCAAAGTCCAGGCTTCAACTCCTGTATAAAGACAACACGCTCTGGCAGCAGAGATCCAAATTTCCGCGTTTAGAGATTCGAGATCATCTGGATGCGTCCTTAGAGAGTTTGCTTGAGGATGCACGTTGCTGGGAACGTTATCATCTCCGTGACAGATCAGTCTTGGCCGTGATTTTAGCGCACGCAGCCATGCACTGCTCCGAAGGTCCGTGGCTTCAAGCGAAGCTAAACAAAGAACACATTTCTTTCTTCCGGAGGGGCAATGCGCAGCATCCGGATGTTAGCCGGCCATTCCTGGCAATGGAATTTACACAGCAGCAGATGATAATGGCTGAAGAGGATGACCTATCCGCGATCCACTCAAATCCTACTCTCCTGTCTCTGGGTGTTTTGTTGCTCGAAATCACCAATGGAACTCTGATAGAGAAACATTGGAACCCAGAGGACCTGACGAATGGTACAGCCCAGAACGATAGTACGAACTTGACGGCAGCACTTCGTCTTCTGGATAACTCGGACGGTAAAGTGGTTCTCCCATTGCAGAGAGCGGTAAGGGCTTGTCTCGAATGGGATAAAATGAACGGCGGAAGGGAGCATGAGGATTTTGCGGAGCGAATGTACGAGCTGATCGTCGAACCACTCGAAGATGTTTTGCGGCACGGTTTCGAACTGACTCCGGAGCAGCTGGGTTTTGACTGAATGCGACACAGTTTGGAAAGCGGAAGAGCGAGTAACTTCGGAAAGATGATCTTCATTCAGTCCCGACCCACTTTTGTGACGCAGTCTTACACACGTGATCTGATGCTTGCGTCTCAATTGGCCAGCGCATGGGGCACTCTGGTTCATACCACAATAATTGCAGAGTTGTGCCTGCGTGTCGAGCGGCATAGCTAGGTAGCCTACTGCCCGCTGGTAATGCGACCAGCTTTCACGCGATGTCGCGCACAGTAAGCCTTGACGTTGATCCTTTCCACACCCCTTTGACGAACAGATGATATGTGTGCTAGTCTTCATACTGTATGCCATCGATGCAGTCGCGTAGTCAGACTCCGTTCCACTCTTCTGACCACTCCAGTCCTGCGCGCTAACAGCTGTACCCATTGAAGTCTTCCACAATGACAGAGTCTACTACGAGCCCCGACGGCGCTTCTCGATCCTCCGGCCCTCCAACCCACACGACCGCTACCGAAAACCCCAAAAGGCAGCCATGGCGCGATGTCTGGCCTGCGCCTAGTGAGCTTCGACCACGCGCCAATGTTTATGGTTTCGCGAAAGGGGAAATAATGGTTTTTGATGGAAACGCTGGCAGCTTCTTCGCGGTAGAGGGCTGGACTGTAGAGCAAGAAAGCGATTCACAAAGCACGAAACGCGCAACGAGCTGAAGTCTGGGCATCGCCACTGCTGCGAAGCATTTCTACAACGCGCTATGTGAGCCTCACTGAGAGGAAATGGGGGACAGCATGTCCGGGGCATAGTTTCCAGGTGCCGAGCATGAGCGCCCTTGGGAATGACCATCGCCGCAACGAGTTCCTAAGGCTGAGAAACATGAGAATTGTAACAGTACTGTAGATAAACCCTGATCCCGTAGCGCTACAGCAGCCGTCTTACTACGTTGGACGCTTAGGGCTCATCAAAGCCCTCATAATACACCAGAGCTCTCGCCTCGATACTTTCTCGTGGTTCGCCGTTCTCGCCCTCAAGGTTGAACGCAGTGTGCGGCACTATAGCCTCGCGCAATTAGTATTTGCACTTGACCTATGCAGAGATTCCGTGCCATCATTTCCCAAGGGGTCACATACCTGGTTTCGTTCCTGCATTCACATCTGTGTCACCTTGCAGGAAAATCCAGGCCTCATCCACCTTTTGGTCACTACACCACCACCATTCCAGCCCTTCACTCCAATACAGCTGCTGGTTCTCAACTACATAATTATGATAGACGAGGTCGCACGGCTCCAGATCCCTTTCGATGTCGATTGAATGTGGATTGCAAAGAGCGAGCGGCCAGTCCCTCACAGGACCGCGCAAAGGTTTCCAGAAGCTGTGACGGTCTGATCAGAAATCGAAGCGCGGTCGTTCTATAGGATGGTATATCGTACTTAACAAATTGAATTCTAAGATTTTCGATACCTGGTTTGTTGGGATTGAGCTGCCTCGCCATATTCACCGCCCAGCTTGTCGTAGTATCTACATGCGCAATACTCGTCGGTTGATTCCATCGATAGCTTTCCCCAGTACTTATTGGAAACTCCGCATGTCTCTTACGAACGGTATGCTCGAAGATCTGTACTTTCTGCGCGCCAAGAAATTCCTTGATGAGGTTTGCAACCTCGCGCAAGTAAATGCGCTTCACCGCGTCATCGTCGTCGAATTGTTCATATGGTAGTTTCGATTGAAACGGCAAGAGCTGCAGGCCATGCTTGAAGAAGTTCAGCGGTTCGGAACACGTGCGAACATCTTTGATGATGATATCGTGGTTCGTGAGCTTGATGTTCGAGGGCGGGAAGGCTGACGGTGGGGTGAAGCGGAGAGAATATGGCTTTTCGACCTCGTATAAAGCATCGCGTTTGAGGAAGTGGGTTGTGGAGATTGTCTCCATCGTCTTGGAGACTACTACTGCTGCAATGGTGACTGAACTCTTCTTATGCTCAGAGACTTCGACCATGTAAGCTTTTCGGCAAGTCAGCCTCATATCAGTACCCCTCACCGATTGCGCATGGCACATCCTAGTTATAGCCAACCTAGGTGTACAACGACAGTTTCTCTAGCATTGGCTCATCACGAAGGAGCTTGTTAATGGGATTGCTTTACAAAGAACGCGTTCCGGAGGTAGTTAATGCTATTCGACCAAATCGACTATAAAGCACATGCTACCGTGTAATTCTAAGGTGGCTGTTCATCAACTCTCCAAATCATACAGCAAGCACCCTCCAGTCCTGAAATTATACACGAAAGCCTTTCCTACAGCTTCTTCTCCATTTGTTCCACCTTCGCTTTTGTTCTCTACCCACTTTGCTCTATAACCCAGCAGTAAGTCGTGCAGCTCTTGCAGGTATTTTCTCTCGGCAAGCGGCATCTTCTGGATGAAGTAACGCCACGAGTCCGGATCGCTGAGACGCGTCTCCTTGAGCAGGTTCATGACCTCTTCTTTTGACTCGATGGCCGCAATGGGCGCGGATTGGAACGCTGAGAGTAAATCTGTCGACCTTGACTGCGCGGCTTCGACAATAGACCACTTGTTGCTTTTCTTGGACCGATGTTGGGCGATAAGGACGTCGACGTTTGCTTTGGACGCGTTTGAAGTGTTGTTTGAAGTTGGTAGTGGGGCTTTGATTAGGCGGGCTGCGCTTCCTTCGCGTTCTTCTCGGTCTCGGAGCTCGTTGCGGAGGTAGTTCAGAAGATCGGTACTGCGCAGATCTGTGTCCTCTTTCTTTGCGATGGATTTGACCTTGAGCTCCGGCTTGTCAGGGGCGACGCCGTGTTTGATGACGATCACCCAGCTATGTCTGTCTTCGCGATAGTGACGTAAAATGTCTTCGATGGAGTGCGCATCGACGGCGAGTTCGGCGGTATAGCCATGAGCGATGAGGTCTGCTACCATCTTGATGCCGGTAGAGCGAAGAACGTTCGGGTCGAAGCTGGCCACTAGACAGTCACAGCGTCGTGGCATCCAAGAGATGGATGGCGTATCTTCTTCAGCGTGCTTCCGCAAGAACGTTGACTTCTCAGGCTTCTTGATGTATCGGCTCATGGAGTTGACGAGTCTGTCCCACCCCAAGTTTACACCAACAGCGTGGTAAGCAGCCGCTGGATGTGCATGACTCGAGCCTCTCGGGCGGTATTCTTCGATCAGCTTATCGTACCGGCCACCTGCAGCAAGCACTTCCCTCTGCTTTGTGTCGAACAGACATTGGAAGAGAATGCCACCGGAATAGAA